>Ga0164241_10000035_pt1 | contig 355092 bp, 285 predicted proteins | sample OricomyardsoilBY_FD_108780 | JGI IMG/M metagenome (GOLD analysis project Ga0164241, IMG submission 108780) | Backyard soil microbial communities from Emeryville, California, USA - Original compost - Back yard soil (BY) | ecosystem: Environmental > Terrestrial > Soil > Unclassified | place... | reverse complement strand
TTCGCCACGCTGCCATCGGCATTGGCCACGCTTCCGTAGCCGCTCGCCGTACTGTTCATGCCAAAGGCACTGCTGTGCGAGCCGATGGCAGAGGCGCCGTCAGCGAACGCCACGCTGATGGCGCCGATCGCCACACTGTTGGCGCCTTCGGCATCGGAGTTGTAACCAAATGCCGCACTTTCGTCACCCATCGCCCAGCTATTCGCACCCGAGGCAGTCGCATGCTCACCGAAGGCAATCGCGTCTTCGCTGCCATCAGTCGCACCGTCGGCGGCAAAGAAGTGCGAGGCCGCACTGGTGCTGTCCACCACCGCATCGAGCTGACCCTTGTTGACGGCATCGTTTGCATCAGTGCCATCGGCCACGTTACTCACCGTCACCGGCGTACTGCCATCACCCAGGGCCACGGCCGTACGGCTGGCATTGGTGTAGAACACGGCGGTGTCGTTGATCGTGTCGATGGCGGTGGTGTTGCTGGCGATGTTGCCGGCATTGGTGGCGATATCCGTCGCGTTCTGCGCCACGTCGTCGTTGGTTGCCTTGAGCTGGCTGCCGTTGACTGCATCTGTGCTGGTGTCGCTCACATCGCCTGCTGCCACGTTGGTGACCTTGCGCTCGTTGCCGACGCTACCCACCGATACCGTGTTGGCGACATTGGCCAACGAGCCGGCACCCAGGGCAACGCTGTTGGAAGACAACGCCTTCGCGTTGGCACCGAGAGCAACTGCGCCCTGGGCATTGGTTCCCGCACCAGTGCCGATGGCCGTCGACTGGTTGTAGTTGGCGCTCGCACCATCGCCAAATGCCGAACTGGACAAACCGGTCGCATGCGCCGCATTGCCACTGGCAATCGACTTGGCGCCAGACGCGACCGAATCCTTGCCCAGCGCGATGCTGTTTTCGCCGCTGGCATTCGCGTTGCGGCCAACGGCCATCGCGAAGTTGCTGGAGGATTTGGCGTTGTAACCCATGGCCATGCTGCTGTAGCCACTGGCTTTCGCAGTAGCGCCGACAGCGATGGCGTCGGTGCCTGCAGCCTGCGCATCGGCTGCGGTGGAGTTCGCCTTGAAGTACTTCGATGCCGTGGCGGCCGCTGCGCTGACGGCGTCAAGCTGATCCTTGTTCACCGCATCGGTGCCGGCCGTGCCGGCCGCCACGTTGGTGATCTGCCGCTCTGCACCCACGCTACCCACGGATACCGTATTGGCCACATCGGCGACCGAGCCGGCACCCAGCGCAACGCTGTTGTCACCACTGGCCTGCGCCTGGGCGCCTACAGCCGTTGAAACCAGACCACTGGCATTGGCAGCGTAACCACCCGCAAAGCTGGCGATACCGCTGGCTTTGGTGAACTGGCCGACGGCTGTGCTCACGAGGTTGTTTGCGGTGGATTTATAGCCGACGGCGGTGGCGTAGATCTCGGCATTGTCGTCGCCCAGCGAAGCGTCGCCCGCCTGCGCATAGCTGCCCATTGCCGTGGTGCCACGGTTTTCGGCCTTGCTGGCCCAGCCCACCGCGCTGCTGTATGCCCCGGCGTAGTGATCGCCAGTGGTGCCGTCGCTGCCAACATAGGCCGGGTTGCCGCTGCCGACTACGGTGGAGTAATCACCACGCGCTTCGGCGTTATGACCCACCGCCACGGCGTCGCTGCCACCCACTTGTGCATGCTTGCCCACGGAAACGGTGTTGTTTACCGCCAGCGTGGCCGAGGTATTCAGGGTGCCATCGGCGTTCTGGGTAGCCAGGGTGCCCGCCTGATCGCCAATGGCGACGTTGCTGTTGCCCTGTACATAGGCACCGGCCAGCTGGCCGGTGGCGATATTGCTGTCGCCGGTCACACCTTGGCCTGCGTAAAGACCCGCCGCAATGTTGTTGTCGCCCGTAACGTACATACCCGAGCGGAAGCCGTTGGCGGTGTTCATGTCACCCGTGACGCTACGGCCGGCATACGAGCCATAGGCCGTGTTGTAGTCACCCGTGACGGCGTCGCCAGTGGTGAAGCCGACCGCGGAATTGTGCCGACCCGCCACGTCCTGACCGGCATAGGAGCCGATGGCTATGTTGCGCTCATAGGTATAGATCGCACCCGGAGTAAACGCGAAGGTGCCAGTGCTTGAATCACCTGTGCTGCCATAGCCCGCGCCCGTACCGATCGCAATCGACTGGTAGCTTTCCGCGCTGGTGGCGTACGCGCCCTGCGAGCTGCCAATGGCGATACTGCCATTGCCAGCCAGGCCAGAACCGTTCGTGTTCGCGTTGACGCCCATGGCGATGGAGTTGCCACCGCCAGCCACTGCGCCCTGTCCTACCGCGACGCTACCGCCTGCGACGGCCTGGCTATCTGGGCCGGTCGAGTTCGCGTTGAAATATTTCGACGTCGCTGCAGCCGAAGCACTCACGGCGTCAAGCTGATCCTTGTTCACCGCATCGGTGCCGGCCGTGCCAGCCGCCACGTTGGTAATGCGACGCTTGGTGGTGGTATTGCCGACCGAAACAGTCAGACCTTCGGTGGTATACGAGTTCGATCCGAGCGCCACACTATCTTGACCCAGTGCTTTTGCCTGGAAACCGAGCGCAGTTGCTCGGGAATTGTTTGCCAGCGTGTTGGACCCGATTGCCGTCGCAGCGGCACCCGTGGCCTGGGCATTGCCGCCGACGGCGCTGGCATTGTTGGTAGCGGCTGACATGCTGCCGACTGCCAAACTGCTGACTCCATTTGCCACGCTGCCGGCACCAGCCGCCACAGCGCTGGTGCCCGTCGCATCGGCATTGGCATAAGTGCCTGGATTGGTTGCCGCGAAATAGCGCGCCGTGCCATTGGCCGTGCTGGCCACTGCGTTCAACTGTGAGCCGTTGATCGCATCGGTGCTGGTCGCATTGACCGCGCCATCGGCGACATGCGTGATGCGACGGTTCTGGTCGCTGCCGTACGCAGCACCGGTGTAATCCAGATCCGTCGCGGAATGACCGACGGAAACGGTGCCGTCATCGACTGCCGTCGAGCCTTGGCCCAGCGCCACGCTATTGGCTCCGATGGCATGACTGAAGGTGCCCACTGCCAGAGTGTTGGCAGCGCTGGCCGAGGCGCTGCCGCCGACGGCGACACTTGCCAGACCATTCGCATGGGTAAATGAACCAAGCGCCGTGCTGTAACCACCCACGCCGCCAGCCTTGTAACCGACCGCCGTATCGTAGGATTCCGTGCCCGCACCAAATACCGCGTTGCCAGCTTGCGCATAGGAACCCAATGCGGTTGTGCCGCGATTGTTCGCCTGCGCAGCCCAGCCAAGTGCCGAGCCGTAGGCACCGGCATAGTTGGCGCGCGTGCTGCCATCCGTATTGACGAAGGTGGGGTCACCGGCACCGACAACCGTGGAGTAATCGCCATTGCTTACCGCGTTTGCGCCAACCGCCACCGAGTAGGCCAGCGCCTTGCTCTGATAACCCTGCGCGATACTGAAGTTGCCCTGTGCAAACGCACGGGTACCAAAAGCGACGCTGTCGGCGCCGGCAGCCTTGGCGTCGAGACCGCAGGAAAGTGCATCGACGCCAGCGGCAGTGGGCTTGTGACCCGCCGCGTAATAGGTATCACACGGGGAAACCCCGGCGTATGCCGAGCTGGTTGCCATCAACATACCTACAGCCAGTGATGCCGTCGCAGCACGCAAGCGCTTGGTGCTGCTGCCCTTGCCATTGGCGCTGGCCAGCTCGGAAGCCACTACCAGCATGCCCAGCGACTTGTTCCATACCTTGCTGTAGATCTTGTTCATGTTTACCCCTTAGAGATGATTCGAGCGGACGTTATGCAGGCCCCCGGCGTTCGCCGAAATGGCCTGGAAGTCCTTGAAATTATTTACGCGAGTGAAATTTGTGTGCCGCAGATCACATTCACGATGTGCGCTGATGCACAGTTTGTGCCAATTCAGCCGCACGGTTCCTGGGCCGCCCAGGAGTAGCTAGAACTCCCGGCATCCCGACACTTAATCCAAAAAAACCCCTGACAGTTCCACTGCAAAGTGGAGTGCGCGCAGACGCACAAAGTCGACTTGTGCCAAATGTGACGTACTGCGGCAGTTAGCACGCAAATGTCGCGTTCACGGACCTGGTCATTCGACCAGGTCCGTGAACGCCTTTCCGCACTGGCTTACTGCGGGTTGAGGTTGGTGAAGTTACCCAGCACCGTCACGCCGCTGTAGTCGGTTTCACCCACCACCGTCATGTAGTAGGTGCCGGCTGCCGGACGCCCGATCATTACCGCCTCGCTGTTGGTACGAGCATGCGTCGACTTCCAGGTGTAGTCCGACGGAGTTGCCGCCGAACCTCCCTTGACGTAGATCGATACATCCCCGCTACCACCCAAGGTACGCAGGCTCAGGGCGATGGAGCCTGCCGGGACTTCAAGCGTGTAGACCTTGCTGGCACCCGCCTTGCCGGCCTGCGAGGGCATGGTCACACCCTGGCTCAACTCGACCGGAGCAAGCGCGCTCCACATCTTGAACTGCTTGAGCGTTTCCGCATCGCTGAGGCAGGCATTGAGACTGCTGGCCTGACCGGACGTGATCAGACCATCGGTGGACAGGCTCGATGCGTAATTGCGGATAGCGCTGCGGTAATCACCCACGCTGGCCGCGGCGCCAGCCTTGATCTTGACGTTGGCCAATACGTTGGCGCCAATCACCACGCCACCCGGAACCCAGGTCGGAATACCCGTATCGCAACCAATCAGCTGCTGGGTATCTTCATTGAGGTTCCAACCCTCGTCCTGGAACAGCGCAGGGGTCAGGTCGAGATCAATCTGGCCGGCCAGATCAGCACTGATCGCGTATTCCATGATGGCGTTCGGGGTCAGCCGCGTGTCGTAGTGCGAGAACGACGACCCTTGGGCCAGCACGGTCGGGGCGTACAGCAACACGTTGCCTGCCACGTCAGCACCCGCCAAGCCCGTGCCGAACGCAAGGCCGCCACTCAGACCCGCAATATTTGCCTTGAACGTGGCGCCATCAGCCTGGGATACCGAGACCACCGGGGTGCTCACCGAGATGGCAGGCACGATGGCGCCGGCGGCATTGTTGGCAATGATGACGCCAGTTGCGCCTGCGGCGATGGCATTGGTTGCCTTGATGTCAAAGGAGCAAACGCCTCGATCGATCAACGCGAGATGCCCGCTGACTGCCGCGGCATTGTCAAACGGAGTACAGCCCTCATTATTCGTGCCGGTCAGTGCCAGCACGATCGTTCCAGTGAAGTTCGCCGGAGTAGCCGGGATGGGGCTGCCGCTCTGATTGAAGCTGTAGTCACCAGCGGCGCCAGCCGGCGCGGAGATGTGAAACACAGTCGGGTTGCCCAGCGCCAACGGTGCCTGCTCTTTTACGTTGGCACCCGTAAAGACCAGATTGCCATCGTTGAGCGCCGAGGTGACGCGTTCAGCAGGCGTCATCGCATACCAGCTCTTCTGCTGCGTATCGTCAAAGACGAAGGTGGTGTAGATGTCCTGGCGACCAACGCCGTCATTGCCCTGCAACGGCAGACCAGTGGTCAGGCTGCCAAAGCCCGAGAAGCCCAGGCCATGCGCCATTTCATGCAGCACGACGTTGAGGAAGTCGATGCTGCCAGCTGGCTGCTTGCCATCCAGGCCGAAATACCAGTGCGAGGTCTCCAGGCAGCCGGTGGAGCCAAGCGCGCCATTGAAGCGTGCACGAATATCCGCGGCGCCTGGATTTGCATCCTCATCTGCAAGGGCATCAAACAGCGCCGAGTGATACCAGGTGTTGGCGACGGCGCCGGACGGCGCCGGGCTGGCGAAGGAGAAAATGCTGGTGGTGCCTGCCGAACCCAGCACACCGGATGTCGCATCACAGCTGAGTTTGGCGAAGCTGGCGCTGACCGTAACTGGCACATTGCTCTGCAGCACGGCGCCCCAGATATCGGCGGCGAACTGGAACACGATCTGCGCCTGCTCACCACGGGTGGTTCCGGGGTTGCCACCGACCGGAGCGGCCGGCGTCGGATCATCCAGACCCTGGCCGGTACCGGCATCCTGGTTGTCGATCTTGATTTCGGCTGCGGCCACGTAGCTCGTCATGCCGAGCAGGCCGACCGCGAACAATGCGCTGAAAAGAACGTTGCGGCGGATCATTGGGTCACCTCCGTCGCTGCAGCATGACTGGTATCACCTTCGTGATGGATGCTGATGCTGCCGTCGGCATTGCGCTCGGCGACGATGCTGCTCATCAGGCTTTCCGGCACTTCCATGCCAACGGCCTGCTGGCCGTTCTTCAGACGAATGGTGTGGAAGGTCTTGCGGGCGGCAGCTTCGTCGGCAGGTCCTGCGTCACGAGCAATGGCCAATCCGCCCAAAGCCGAACGCGAACCCGCGGCACGACTGGATGCAGCGCTCTCAACCAAGGCACGAGACAAGGCCGCACGCTGCGCGGTCGTGGGAGCCACCAGCTGCCCAGTGGCCGGGTCAATTGCGACCTGAACGCCTTGAACAGTTACCGATTTCTCGGCGGTATCGGTCGACTTTTGGTCTGCCGCGTAAGCCGCGCCTGCAACCAGCAGGCCCGACAGCGCCAGGCCAATCGCCTGACTCATGAACTTCTTGTGCATGAAACCCCCTCCCGTTGAAAGACAGCACCTTGTCCAGATGCAATGCATGACATCACGGCGCACGCTTTCCGCGCCAATAACGCTTTGAAACAGAACAAAAAGGAATGGTGGATATACGGCGGCCGAGCCGGAACTCGTGCATGCCTGTTGTCGACTCTGCTTATTTCGCCGACGCCGATAGCGCCAACCCCCTTGACCCCTGAATGTAGTCATTACCTTTGAGTCAGGCTGGCCCTCGACGGCAACAAACAAGGAAGCGTCGCAAACCCCACTCAACGCCGAACCAGCTAACTCTTTGGCAACTACGTTTCTGCGAACTACGTCGCGAAACTTATCAGTAAGTTCTTGCGTCGGTCAACGTGAATTCTTCCTACATTTCTTCGCTTTTCTGCTGCGCCCCAAGGTCAAGTGACTTGCCTGCCTTGGACGGACTGTCAGAATGCACGACAGTCCCCAGGAAAGAACCATGCATCTGCTTGATATCGGCGCCAACCTGACCCACGAATCGTTCGCGCATGACCTTGATGCTGTGCTGCAACGCGCGGATGCCCAAGGCGTAAACAGGATGATCGTCACCGGTGCCTCGCGTGATGGCAGTACCCATGCGCTGGCACTGGCCAAAGCCCATCCGGGTCGCTTGTTTGCCACCGCTGGCGTGCATCCGCATCATGCGGTGGACTATGACGATGCGACCGACGCACGGCTGCGCGAGCTGGCGGCAGACCCACTAGTGCGCGCCGTTGGCGAGACCGGGCTGGACTACAACCGCAACTACTCGCCGCGCGACGTGCAACTGAGCGTGTTTGAAAGGCAGCTGCAAATCGCGGTTGATTTGGCCATGCCGGTTTTCCTGCATCAGCGCGATGCGCATGACGACTTTCTCGCCACGCTGAAACGCTATCGCGACAAGCTGCCAGCGGTGGTGGTGCACTGCTTTACCGACACGGGCGAGGCATTGCGCGACTACCTTGCGCTCGATTGCCATATCGGCATTACCGGCTGGATCTGCGACGAACGACGCGGTACCCATCTGCGTGAACTGGTGCGTGAAATTCCGACGAACCGCCTGATGATCGAGACTGATTCGCCCTACCTGCTGCCGCGCACCGTACGTCCGGCGCCAGCGCACCGACGCAACGAGCCGATGTATCTGCGCCATATCTGCCAGGAAATCGCCCGTGATCGCGGTGAGACACCGGAGGTTACCGCGCAGCACACCACGGCCACCGCCGAAGCATTTTTCGGGCTGTAACGAGCCGGGGACGGAGGGCGTTAATTTGTAAATCAACTTCCTCCGTCCCTTCCCCAAGTTACAGAATGCGCGTCATGCCGGGAAGCAATCCTTCCAACGTATAGTCGCCAATCCGCTCGCGAATCAGCCGCAAGGTGGGAAACCCGACCGCTGCCGTCATCCGCCGCACCTGCCGGTTGCGGCCTTCGCGCAGGGTAAGCCGCAGCCAACTGGTCGGAATCGCCTGGCGAAAGCGCACCGGTGGATCGCGCGGCCACAGCCAGACGGGCTCACTGGCATGTTCGGCCTGGGCCGTCAGGGTTGGGCCATCTTTCAGCAATACACCGCCACGCAATGACTGCAAGGCGGAATCATCCAGTTCGCCTTCGACCTGCACCAGATAGGTCTTCGATTCCTTGTGCCGCGGATCCGTCAGGCGATGCGCAAGCCGACCATCATCGGTGAGCAGCAGCAAGCCTTCGCTGTCACGGTCGAGGCGACCGGCCGCGTAGACGCCTTTCTGGCGCACGAAATCAGCGAGGGTCGGGCGGCCTTCGGCATCGGTGAACTGGCACAGCACGCCGTACGGTTTGTTGAGGGCAATCAGCATGCGAGTCGAGCGAAAGGGCAAAAGGGCGGAGGGAATTAATTTGCAAATCAATTCCCTCCGCCCCTTTCGCCACTAATTCACTTTGCCGGTTTCACAAAGCGCAAGGTCATCCGGTCGGATTCGCCGATGGCCTGATACGTCGCCTTGTCCTTGTCGCCCAGGGTCAGCGTCGGTGGCAATGTCCACACGCCCTTGGGATGGTCGTGATCATCCTTGGCGTTGGCGTTGATTTCACTCTTCGCGCTCAGCTTGAAGCCGGCATCGGTGGCCAGCTTGATCACGTAACTCTCCGGCAGATAGCCGCTGGATTTCACGCTCTCCAGCGAGACACCCTCCGTGGCGCGATGATCAACCACACCGAGCGTACCGCCCGGGCGCAATACCGCGAAGAATGCGGCGAACATTGCCGGCGCCGTATCGGCCATCACCCAGTTGTGCACGTTGCGGAAGGTCAGCACCTCGTCGGCGGAACCCGGCGTGCCGAACACAGGTGCCTTGGGATTGAACTCGACAAAGGTGGCTTTGTCGTAGTGGGTCGGGTCTGCAGCGAATTTGCGATGCAAGGCGCTCTCGTCGCGCTTGGCCTCGCCGTCATTCTTCGGTGCCTGAATCGCCGCGATGTAGTGACCGTTATCCTTGACCAATGGCGCCAGAATTTCGCTGTACCAGCCGCCGCCGGGGGTGATTTCAATTACCGTCTGATCGGGCTGCACGCCGAAAAACTTCAACGTTGCACCCGGATGCCGATAGGCATCGCGTGCGCTGTTGGCCGGCGTGCGCCAGCTGCCGGCCAGCACGCTGTCGAGCTGCTGCGCGGTGAAATCGCCCGCACTGGTCGGCGGTACCAAAGCGTCAGCCGGCTGATCGCTCTCGACCGAAGCGGCATGCGCCTGCTGTGCCAGCGCCAATGTTGGCAAGGCCAGACATGCCGCCAGCAATAGTGTCAGCCCTGTCTTGCGCGGTTTGAGTTTGCCATTGCGCCCGCTATCAGCCCTTGCCATCGTGTGTGCTCCGATCCCGTGATTCATCGACAATCTCCCCAGCCGCCCCATGCCGCCTCCCGCAATGTGACCAAAGCGGTGTGCAGAAAGTGACAAGGGTCGCATTCTACGGCAGAGCACGGCCCGAAAATCGCCATGCTCAGTAATGGATCACCGATCGGATCACCTTGCCCTCATGCATCAGGTCGAAGGCATCGTTGATGCGCTCCAGCGGCAGCACCTCGGTCACCATTTCGTCGATCTTGATCTCGCCGGCCATGTAGCGATCGACATAACCCGGCAGCTGCGAACGGCCCTTCACGCCACCGAATGCCGAACCGCGCCAGACCCGTCCGGTAACCAGCTGGAATGGCCGCGTGGAAATTTCCTGTCCCGCGCCAGCCACGCCGATGATGATCGATTCGCCCCAACCCTTGTGGCAGCACTCCAGCGCCGAACGCATCACATGCACACTGCCGATGCATTCGAACGAATAGTCCACGCCGCCGTCGGTGAGATCGACGATCACCTGCTGGATCGGCGTATCTGGATAGTCCTTCGGATTGATGCAGTCGGTCGCACCGAGCAGCCTGGCCATCTCGAACTTGGCCGGGTTGGTGTCGACCACCACGATCCGCCCGGCCCTGGCCATTACCGCGCCCTGCACCACCGACAGACCGATGCCGCCCATGCCGAATACCGCGACCGAGTCACCCGGCTGGACCTTGGCCGTATTCAGTACCGCGCCGATGCCGGTGGTGATGCCACAACCGAGCAGGCAGACCTTGTCCAGCGGTGCCGCCTTGTTGATTTTCGCCAGCGAAATCTCCGGCAGCACGGTGTATTCACTGAATGTGCTGGTGCCCATGTAATGCAGCAGCGGCTTGCCGTCGAGCGAGAAGCGCGACGTGCCATCGGGCATCAGGCCCTTGCCCTGGGTCACGCGAATTTTCTGGCACAGGTTGGTCTTGCCCGAGAGACAGAATTTGCACTCACCGCACTCGGGCGTGTACAGCGGGATCACGTGATCGCCCACCTGCAGCGAAGTGACACCCTCACCGACTTCCTCGACGATGCCGCCGCCTTCGTGGCCGAGAATCACCGGGAACATGCCTTCGGGATCAGCACCTGACAAGGTGAACGCATCGGTATGACAGACACCTGTGGCGACGATGCGTACCAGCACTTCGCCCGCCTTCGGCCCGGCGACGTCTACCTGTTCGATGCTGAGCGGCTTGCCTGCTTCCCAGGCGACGGCGGCACGTGACTTCATAGAGATGACTCCTTGATTCGATAACCAATACGTCAAGGCAACACTGATCAAGTGCTGCCTTGAACGTCACATGGTAACCGTTCGCCAGCTCAGCTTTCTTCAACTCGATCCAGAGCGGGCATTTGTCGGCAGTAATCGGCCGCTTCGGCCAGCAGCCATTCGCGGAAGATCTGCAGGCCGCGGTGCTCTCGGGAGCGCGGGGGATACACCAGCCAGTAAGCATCCTGCACCGGCAGATATCGGTCACCCAGCACCACCAGGTGGCCGGCATCAATCAACGACTTCGACATCACCATGCGACCCATGGCCACGCCCATCCCCTCCAGCACGGCATGGCGCTGCGCTTCGAAGCTGTCGAAATGCGCCACGTATCGATGTGGCAATTCCCCACCGTAACGGGCAAACCATTCGCGCCAGCGATTGGCGGGGTTGGGATCGCCCAACAAGGGCCAGCCGGTCAGATTTTGCGGATCGGCATCACCCATTCTCGATATCAGCTCGGGCGTCGCCACCGGCGCAATCCATTCGCCGAAGAGTCGCTCACTAAGCAGACCCTCCCATTCGCCACCTCCATAACGCAGCGCGGCATCCACCGACTCGCGCTGAAAGTCCACCAACGCCGAGCCCGATTGCATGGTGAGCTCCAACTCCGGGTGCGTGGCGACCAGGCGCGGCAGCCTCGGCACCAGCCAGCTCGACATGATGCCGGGACTGGCGCTGATGGTGAGTTCGTCATCGTGGCGGGCGTGGTAACGCGTCAACGCACGTTCGATGCCATCGATGTGCTCGCCCACCGCCTCCAACAGGTTGCAACCCTCCGTGGTCAAGTTGACGCCACGTGGCCCGCGGTCGAACAGACGCTGCTGCAGACGCTCCTCCAATTGGCGCATCTGATGACTTAACGCACTGACGGTGAGGTTCGCCTGCGCCGCCGCGCGCGTCAGATTACCGAGCCGCGCCACCAGCACGAACTGTTGAAGCAATCCCAGCGGAATCTTCCCCATCTTGAATATTCCTCAAGTCTGACTTGCGAATATATCGCTTTTGGAGGCCATTCCCCATGCGTATCTTGAATCCACCCCAAGTCGCAACTGCTATCAAGGAGAACTCCCATGAGCTCGATCTGGACCGATTTACTGTTCCTCCATGGACACTTTGCACGCAAGGAAGATCTTGTCTGGCGTACCGACAGTATCGACGACGAGCAGAACGAGGCAGAAACGAACAGGAGTCATCCAACCGCGATCGCCTCGCCTGCGCCAAAGCGTCGCCTGTTTCGCTGGCCACGTTTGTCCGCTCCCCACTGACCACTTCTCACTCACCGCATGGCATCACGATTCCTTTGCCGCGCGTCGTGCAAGCTGCGCACTTCATGTCGTGGAGCCGCTCAATGCAACAACGTCAACTTGGCAAGTCATCGTTGTCGGTCACACCGCTGGCGTTCGGCGGGAATGTATTCGGCTGGAGTGCGGACGAAAAGCGATCGTTCGAACTGCTGGATGCCTTCGTCTATGCCGGTGGCAACCTGATTGACACGGCTGATGTCTACTCGGCCTGGGTGCCGGGCAATACCGGCGGCGAATCGGAAACCATCATCGGCAAGTGGCTCAGGCAAAGCGGCAAGCGCGACCAGGTGGTGATCGCCACCAAGGTCGCCAAATGGGGCGAGCATCCGGGCCTGTCACCGGCGAATATCCAGCAGGCCGTCGAAGGTTCGCTCAAGCGTCTGCAGACTGATCACATCGACTTGTACCAAGCGCACGAGGACGATGCCAGCGTGCCATTGGTGGAGACCCTTGGCGCGTTTGCGCGGCTGATCGAACAAGGCAAGGTACGCGTGATCGGTGCCTCCAATTACACCGCTGATCGTCTCGCCGATGCGCTGCATGTATCGCGCGAGAACAACCTCCCACGCTATGAAAGCCTGCAGCCGGAATACAACCTGCTCGATCGCCATGGCTACGAACAGGCGCTGGAGCCGCTGATCCGTGAGCACAATCTCGGCGTGATCAGCTATTACTCGCTAGCCAGTGGATTTCTCAGCGGCAAGTACCGCAGCGAAGCCGATCTGGGCAAGAGTGCGGCACGTCGTGGCGCGGTGGCGAAGTATCTGAATCCGCGCGGCCAAAGCGTGCTCGATGCACTGGAGCTGGTTGCCACCTCGCACAAGGCCACACCGGTACAAGTGGCGCTGGCCTGGTTGATGGCCCGCCCCGGCATTACCGCGCCCATCGCCAGCGCCACCAGCGTGGCCCAGCTGGATGAACTTGTCAGCGCCACCACGATTTCATTGAGCGCCGTTGAAATCAGCGCACTGGATCGCGCCAGTGCCGAGTGACTACGGCAGGCTGATTGAAGCGGCGGTCGCCGGCATTCCTGTGCTGGAGCCTGGCACGGGCTCGGCATCCTGCTGCTCGGGTGACTCGACCTTATAGCCAGCTTCAGCAAGATGGTTGAGATAACCGGTTGGCGAGAGCAACTCGTCGATCGGCAACAACGCCAGCGTCTGCGTATTGCGAAGAAGTGCGCGTTTGGCGGCGTCCAGCCAGGCTTTCTCCAGCTGTTGCGGCACGTCATCGAAGCCAAGCTTGTGGGCAAAATCCGCCTCGGCAACCATGCTCACGCAAGTGTTGTGACGTTGACTGTCTGGCAGCTCGCGCAAGCTCTGCGTATCGCCACCGGACCAGGCATTGGCACGTGCACGCATCGCCGGCATATCCTGCTCGATGCTATCCAGCGTGCTGCCGAAACAGCTGGCCTCGTCCATCTGCGACTTCTTGAAGGTCTTCAGCGCATTGCGAGGGTCTTCGATCTTTATCTGGTAATGCACCGGCGTCTGCTCCACGCCGTCCTGTTTGGCCAGCGACTTGACAGTGTCTTCGACCTGACCGGAACGGGTCAGGCCATTGGCCTTGAGCGCCTTCTTGTAAAGCTCTTGCGCGGCGAAGATCGGGCGCCAACGTTCGATGCCGTGATCGCGACCGATGTACTTCTGCTTCAACACCAGCCAACGCGCGTACTGTGTCGATGGCAATACCTGATCGAGCGTCTTGCCGTCGCTGTTCTTGCGCGCACTGTAAGCCAGCGGCAGCAGGAACAGCTTGCCGAAGAAACCCACGTCAGCTTTCACCTTAATCGACGGCGACAGCAGCACCTGCTGCGACTGGCTGATCACATCGGCAACGTCGTGCGATTGCCACTGCATGTCGCGTGGCAACGGCGACAACGTACCCAGCACCCACATCACATGACTGCCGCGACTGACTTTCCACAAGCCAGGTCCTGGCTGCACGCCGCTGACCGTGACCGCCGCCAGTTCGGACACGTTCGACGGGTTTGGTGATGGCGCTACCGTAGTTGCGCTTGATTGCGCACAGGCCGACCACGGCGCACTCAATGCCAACAAAAAAGATAGACCTGACAAACGCATCTGTGACACTCCTGCTTCACAAGCGGGCATTGTGTCAGGTAGATCCTGACTCGGAGATAGCGCTGATATCACGCCGCAGCAGACTCCTGATTGGCGATGAAGTTCAGCTGCAGCAAAAGCATGCAGTCCGCCCTGAGAGGCTTGCGCAACTTCAATGCGTCGACCATTTTCCTTCCTCCGCCTGCGGGGGAAGGGGGATTTCCAGCGCTTGTCGATCAAGCGGGCCCGTCGACTTCCTTGCACCTCAAAGCTCGGGCCATGCATAGCCACTCCCGGCCTTGCGGCCTACGCGCAGAGCCTGCTCCAGACTTGATCTGCGAAGTACGGCATGAGGCATCTGAATTTTGACGGCAGTCGGATAAGGACATACCCAAAGCAATGAAGGCCGACACGCTGTGCCGGCCTTCATTCACTTTATCTGCCGCGGCGACCCGGACAGATCGACTCAACCCTTGCTGATGCTTGCCAGCGCGGTATTAAAGGTCTCGCTCGGACGCATCGCACGGCTGACCTTGTCGAGGTCGGGCCGGTAATACCCACCGATTTCCACCGCATGGCCTTGCGCGCCGTTCAATTCATCGACGATCTTCGTCTCGTCCTGCGCCAGCATGTCGGCGAGCTTGCCGAAGATGCTCTTCAGCTCGGCATCCTCGTCCTGCGCCGCCAAGGCCTGCGCCCAGTACATCGCCAGGTAGAAATGGCTGCCACGGTTGTCCAGCTCACCGACCTTGCGCGAGGGCGACTTGTTCTCGTCGAGGAACTTGCCGTTGGCTTCATCCAGCGTCTTGGCCAGCACGCGAGCGCGGGCGTTGTCGTAGGTTTCGGCCAGATGATCGAGCGACGCGGCCAGCGCCAGGAATTCGCCCAGCGAGTCCCAACGCAGGTGGTTCTCTTCGACAAACTGCTGCACGTGCTTGGGCGCCGAGCCACCCGCACCGGTCTCGAACAGGCCGCCACCGGCCATCAGCGGCACGATCGACAGCATCTTGGCGCTGGTTCCCAACTCCATGATCGGGAACAGGTCGGTGAGGTAATCGCGCAGCACGTTGCCGGTGACCGAGATGGTGTCCTGGCCCTTGCGGATGCGCTCGAGCGAAAACCTGGTCGCTTCCAGTGGCGGCAGGATACGGATATCCAGACCTGTGGTGTCGTGATCCTTGAGGTAGCGCTCGACCTTGGCGATCACCTGCGCGTCATGCGCGCGCGCCTGGTCCAGCCAGAACACGGCCGGCGTATTGCTCAGGCGTGCGCGGCTGACGGCCAGCTTCACCCAGTCCTGGATCGGCGCGTCCCGGGTCTGGCACATGCGCCAGATGTCGCCCGCTTCCACCGCGGTCTCGAACACGGCCTTGCCTTCGCTGTTGCTGACCTTGACCGTGCCGTCGGCAGGCAGTTGGAAGGTCTTGTCGTGCGAACCGTATTCCTCGGCCTTCTGCGCCATCAGGCCGACATTCGGCACGCTGCCCATGGTTGCCGGATCGAAAGCGCCGTTGGCCTGACAGTCTTCGATGGTGGCTTGATAGACATCGGCATAGCAGCGATCGGGAATGATCGCCTTGGTGTCCTGCAGCTTGCCTTCGGCGTTCCACATCTTGCCGGAGTCACGAATCATCGCCGGCATCGAGGCATCGATGATCACGTCGCTGGGCACATGCAGGTTGGTGATGCCCTTGTCGGAGTTGACCATCGCCAGCGCCGGGCGCTTGGCGTATTCGGCCTGCACGTCGGCCTTGATCGCGTCTTGCTGGTCCTGCGGCAACTTGCTGATGGCGCTGTACAGGTCGCCGATACCGTTGTTCGGATCGAAGCCGGCCTGCTTCAGTGCATCGGCATGTTTGGCCAGCACGTCCTTGTAGAACTCGCTGACCACGATGCCGAACAGCACCGGATCGGATACCTTCATCATGGTGGCTTTCAGGTGCAGCGAGAACAGCACGTCCTTCGCTTTTGCATCGGCGATCTGCTCGTCGATGAAGGTGGCCAGTGCCTTGCGGCTCATCATCGAGACGTCGACGATTTCACCAGTCTTCACCGCGGTCTTTTCTTTCAGCAGCACGGTCTCGCTGCCATCGGCAGGCACGAACTCGATCTTCAGCACATCGTCGCCGGCCAGCGTCTTCGACTTTTCGCTACCGAAGAAATCACCGCTTTCCATGTGTGCCACATGCGACTTGGAATCCTTGCTCCACTCGCCCATGCGGTGCGGATGCTTGCGTGCATAATTCTTTACCGACAACGGTGCTCGGCGATCGGAGTTGCCTTCGCGCAGCACCGGGTTGACCGCGCTCCCCTTGACCTTGTCGTAGCGTGCCTTGACGTTCCAGCCGTGGGTGTCGGTCGGCTTGTCCGGGTAATCCGGCAGCGCGAAACCCTGCTGCTGCAGCTCCTTGATCGCCGCCTTCAGCTGCGGCAACGAGGCGCTGATATTGGGCAGCTTGATGATGTTGGCTTCAGGACGGGTTGCCAGCTGGCCCAGTTCGGCCAGGCTGTCAGGCATCTGGTGCGCAGCATCCAATTCATCGTTGAACTGCGACACGATGCGTGCGGCCAGCGAGATGTCGCGCGATTCGACTTCGACACCGGCGGTGCCGGTGAACGCCTCGATGATCGGCAGCAGCGATTGCGTGGCAAGGTACGGCGCTTCATCGGTGAGGGTGTAGATGATCTTGGGGGTATCGGACATGGAAGGCTCTCTACGCGGCAGTTCTCATTACGGATCGGATGCCGGCACGGGGAAGTGACCCCATATCCGGCAGACAGGCGCACAGCCATCGCTGGCGTGCGCATGAAACGCTCCATTGTCGCAGCAGAGCTGTCGTACTGAAACCCGGGGGTGATTTGGTCACGGCATGCGAGAATGAAAAATTGCTTTGCCCGGCATCACGCAAGACCACGGATTCATGACCCCGCTTTTATTGCACCAGCTTCTGCAGCAGGCCGAATGGGCCTCGAACTTCGATGAACGCAGTCTGCAACGTGCTGCCGACTATGCTCGTCGTCAGCGCGTCACCGCGCTGCAGTTCAACAACAGTGACGACAAACAAGCATGCTCGCTGGATGGCGATATCCGCGGCACCGCGCAGCAGCCGTACCACTGCCACATCGCACTGCAGATGCACGAACGCTGGCTCACCATCGACTCCGAATGCAGTTGCCCGGTGCGGCTGGAGTGCAAACATGCGGCGGCGATGCTGCTGCTGGCGGCCAATCTGCCACCGGAATCCTGGCCTGGCGTGCGCACGGCGGACAAGCCTGCGAACAAGAAGAAAACCCGTGTGAGCACACCGCCACGCAAGTCGGTGGCAGCAACTCCGCAGCCGGTTGGCCGACTCGCGCCCTCCGGCGACCTGGATGACCTGCTGCGTCTGTTGCAGCGGCGCGTAGAGGTGAATGACTCCAACCAGCCATCGATGCATTCATGGACGCAATGGCTGCGACGTTTGGAGCCGCAGCCAGCAGCCGTGGTCACGCAAGCCGAATCAAAGCGCCAGTTCGGCATTCTGCTGCGCAGCGACGAAACCCGGCATCGGTTGCTGGTCTGTCCCGCCTGGTTTCGTCCGGGCAAGACCCGGCGCGCGGCACTGGTCGACCCGAAACCCTTGTATCTAGACGATCGCAGCGGCCCGACGCCTGCGCCCGCGGGTGGCTGGCCGGAGGGTATCGCTGGCGCCTTGGCTGTGTTGCTGCATGACCAGTACGTGCGCCAGGCGGCGCAGTACTGGACGCCGATCCGGGCCAGTCATCAGGAGCAGGCGCTGGAAACGATGCTGGCGCGTTACCCCGTGTATTTCGAGAAAGGTTCGGCACCGCTCGAACGGGGGCCGACGCTGCCCTTGCAGATCCGCTGGAACAGCCTGCCCGATGGCAGTCAGCAACTGATTGCCAGCGTTGATGACAGCGACAAACCCCTGCTGCTGCGCGGCGCCGGCCTGTGGTACGTGCATGTTTCACAGCAGACGTACGGTCGCGTCGATGGCGATCCGCAACTGCTCGACAGCATCGAGCTGGCGCCGCCGGTACCCGTCGAACAGGTCGACGCGCTGCGCCAGCAACTGCAGCAACACGATGCGGCTCTGCCGATCCCGCTGCCGCAAGTGCGCGGGCCAGTTCAGACCATCGAAGCCGAGTTGCTGCCGCAATTGCACATGCGGCAGATCACGCTCGATGTCTACAGCCGTAACGGCAAGCGCAAACCCGCCACATTCGGCTGTGCGCGCCTGAGCTGCGATTACGCCGGCCACGTGCTGGAACCGGCATTCGAGAGCCATCACGGCCCGTCGAAGCGAATGCTTCGCGGCAACGACGTACTCGAAATCCATCGCGATCTTGCGGCCGAAATGTCGATGCTGGAATGGCTGGGCGAAGCCGGCATGGTCGAAGCGCAGCTCTACGCCATGGAGCAAGGCATTCGCAAACATGCGCTGGCCTCCAATGATCTGCTGTTGCAGCCGGATGAGCGTCAGTTGCCGCTGGCGCCCGAGGAATGGAAGCCACTACTCGATGATCTGGCCGAGGCCGGGTTCCGCATCGTGTACGACGCGGATTATCCGCGTGACGAATTGGTCGACATCGAGGATTGGCACGCCGAGCTGCAGGCCAGAGGCAATCAATGGTTCGACGTTTCGCTCGGGGTCGATGTCGACGGCGAACGGATTGATCTGTTGCCGGTATTGCGTCGACTGCTGGCTGATCCCTCCTTTCCACGGCAGCCAGTCAAAGGCGAGAAGAAGAACGCGCGCTGGCGCGTACTGCTGGATGACCGACGCAGTGCGGAGATTCCACTGAGTCGCTTGCGCAGCTTGATCGAACCCCTGCTGGAATGGCTTGAAGTGGATGGCCAGCTGCGCCTGCACCGCAGCCAGGCACCGCGGCTGGCGGCGCTGGATGAACATCTGCATTGGCGCGGCGGTGAGTTGCTGCGAGCCCATGAACACGCGCTGCTGAACGCGCAACGCGACGCCAAGGCACCGCCGGGATTCAACGCCACCTTGCGCCCGTATCAGCGTGATGGCCTGGCCTGGTTGAACTTCCTCGGCGCCGTTGGCCTCGGCGGCATCCTTGCCGACGACATGGGTCTGGGCAAAACAGTCCAGGTGCTGGCACATATCCTCGGCGAAAAGCAGGCGGGCCGACTCGCACAGCCGGCTTTGGTGGTGGCACCGACCAGCCTGGTCGGCAACTGGCAAAGTGAAGCTGCACGATTTGCGCCAGCGCTGAAAGTACTGGTGATCCACGGCGCCGATCGCGCCGATCGCTATGACGAAATCACCGCGCATGATCTGGTCATCACCACCTATCCGCTGCTGCCGCGTGACCGCGAGCAACTGTTGAAACAGCGCTTCGACTTGCTGGTGCTGGACGAAGCGCAGGCGATCAAGAACCCCAACAGCCAGGCCGCCCGTGTCGTGCGCGAAATTCCTGCCACGCGGCGACTGGCAATGACCGGCACGCCGCTGGAAAATCACCTTGGTGAATTGTGGGCCCAGTTCGATGCGGTCGAGCCCGGCCTGCTGGGTAGCCAGCGCCAGTTCGCCCGACTCTATCGCACACCGATCGAAAAGCATGCCGATGCTGATCGCCAGCAGCGCCTCAACCGGCGCGTCGGCCCGCTGCTGTTGCGCCGACGCAAGGACGACGTGCTCACCGATCTGCCAGCCAAGACCGAGATCGTGCGCACGCTGGAGCTGGAAGGCGACCAGCGTGCGCTGTACGAAACCCTGCGTCTGGCGCAGCACGCACGCGTGCAGGAGGCGGTGAAGGAACGTGGCTTGAATCAGTCCGGCATCATCGTGCTGGATGCATTGCTGAAACTGCGTCAGGCCTGTTGCGACCCGCGCCTGGTCAAGCTGGCCAGCGCGAAGAAGATCACCACCAGCGCCAAGCTCGACGCGCTGCTCGATCTGCTCGACGGACTACTGGATGAAGGTCGCCGGGTACTGCTGTTCTCGCAATTCACCGAGATGCTGGCGCTGATCGAAAGTGCACTGCAGAAGCGCAAGGTCGCCTATCAGATGCTTACCGGGCAAACCCCAAGCGGCCAGCGCAGTGCGCTGGTCAAGAACTTCCAGGACGGCAACGTACCGGTATTCCTGATCAGCTTGAAGGCCGGTGGCGTCGGGCTCAACCTCACCGCTGCCGATACGGTGATCCATTACGACCCGTGGTGGAACCCGGCCGCCGAAGCGCAGGCCACGGACCGCGCGCATCGTATCGGTCAGGACAAACCGGTCTTCGTATATCGGCTGATTTGCAGTGGCACGGTCGAGGAAAAGATCCAGGCCATGCAGGGGCGCAAGGCCGAGCTGGCCCGTGCCGTGCTCGAAGGCGGTGGCGCGACCACCCAGCTACGCTTCAATGAGGTTGACCTGGCAGAGCTGTTCGCACCGCTGTAAACCGCAGGCACAAAAAACGCAGGCATCCGAGGAGAACTCCGATGCCTGCGTTTCTGTCGAACATCAGATCACTTGACCGAGAAATCCTTGCTGGCGACCTGCTGGCCGTTCAGCGAAACGTCGACCTTGTAGTTACCAGCCGGGAAGCCGCTCGGCTTGCTGATCATGAAGGCCGTAGTTTCCGGACCGGTCGCAGCAATGCTCTTGCTGTCCTCGTGCACTACCTGACCATCCTGATAGCTCCACTTGGCGGATAGGGTGGCGTTGCCACTGCCGCTGGTATCTATCGAAGCATAGATGGTATCGCTCGGAGCAAAGCTGTCGCCGCTGGCGGTGATCTTGTTGTTTGCATCCACCTGGGAACCAAGCTCAACGGTGCTGAAACTGACTGCTGCCGGAGCCATCGCTGGTGGCGGGGTGGCCGGCTCGGCAGCCACCGGCGGCGGAGTGGCCGCTGGTTGTTCCGCGGGCTCATGCTTGCCGCAGGCACTCAGAGCCAATACGGCAGCCAGCGACAGGGTACAAATCAATGGTTGGCGGGTAATCATCATGGGGCAGCTCCTGTTTACGGGTTGGCGGGGATCTTCAGCACCTGGCCGGGCTTGATCCGGTCCGGGTCGCTCAGTTGATCGCGATTGGCGTCGAAAATCCGGTTCCACGCATTGGCATTGCCGTAGAAGTGCCTGGCGATCTTCGACAGGCTGTCACCGGAAACGACGGTATACGTTGTTTCCGGATCGGCGGTTGATGTGACATGCGACTGTACGTCGCTGAAATCGGCTTTGGCCGGTGCGTCGGCGGCGGTGGATTTCGCGCCCCCCTGCACATCGGAAAAATCCGCCTTGCTGGTTTCGTCGCCCATCACGCATATCTCCGTCTCGGAAGAGGCAGACAGTGATAACGGCGGGCCGGTTAACGTGCTGTGATCGCGCGTGACCGTGTATTCAGCTTTTGTATGGCGCTTTCAACCGGCACTGATCGCCAGCTTGCGTTGACGTCGCCGCAAACTCCAGCTGCGCCGGCGTTCGGCCAGACACGAGAAGATCACGTACAGCGCCGGCGTACTGAGCAAGGTAAGGCTCTGCGAAATCAGCAGGCCGCCAATCAACGCGATACCCAGCGGACGACGCAGCTCGGAACCCTCGCCCAGCCCGATCGCAATCGGCAAAGCGGCGAGGATCGCCACCATCGTGGTCATCATGATCGGACGAAAACGCACGATACAGGCTTCGCGTGCAGCCTCCAGCGGCGACTTGCCATGCTCGCGTTCGGCAACCAGGGCAAAGTCGATCATCATGATCGCGTTCTTTTTGACGATGCCTATCAACAGCACCAAGGCGATCTGCGCCACCACCGAAAGCTCGGTACCGGTAAGCCACAACGCCATCAGCGCACCCACACCGGCCGCAGGCAAGGTGGACAGAATCGTCACCGGATGAACCAGGTTTTCGTACAGCATGCCGAGCACGATATACACGGTGAGAACCGCGGCCAGCACCAGCCACAACATGCCGCTCTGCGACTGCTCGAAGCGACGGAAATCGCCACCCATGTCCAGCTTGATATCGCCAGGCATGCGCATGTTGGCCACCGTCGCCTGGATGATCTGCATCGCCTCGCCCATGCTCACGTCGGGTGCCAGGTTGAAGCTGAGATCCATCTTGGTGAACTGGTTTTCGTGCTTGATCTGCGACGGTGCGAGGCCGGATTCCTGTTTGGTCACGGCAGTGATCGGAATCATCTTGCCGCTCTTGTTGCGCACATAAATCCGATTCAGTGAATCCGGGGTGGCTGCCTGAGTCGGCAACGCACTGACCACCACCTTGTACTGATTGATATCCGAATAAATGGTCGACACCTGACGCTGGCCGAAGGCGTCGTACAAGGCGCCGTCGATATCGCCAATGCTCACGCCGAGCTGAGCGGCCTGGTCACGGTCAATCACCAGATTCTGGCGCAGGCCGGCTTCGTCCACGTCAGTGCCGACATCCATCAGTTTCGGATTCTTCTTCAACTCGGCCTGCAGCTTGGGCAGCCATTCCTGCAACGATGCCTGATCATTGGCTTGCAGCGAAACCTGGTATTGCGCACCCTGGCTGGTGCCGCCTCCGCCGCCGCTGGGCAAATCCTGCACCGGACGCAGGCGCAGGTTGAGATCGGGAAACTTCGCTGCCTTGGCGCTGAGCCGTGCAAGCACGACAAAGGTATCGTCCTTGCGACCATCAGCGCGGGTCTTCAGGTCGATATTGAACGACGCGCTGGTACCGTGCCGGCTGGTACCCAGGCGAGAACCCACCGTAGCCACGTCGGGATCAGCCAGCAGCATCGTGGTAAGACGCTGCAGACGTTGCGTGCTTTCTGCAAACGATACGGTGGAACCCGAACTGGCACGACCCCAGATCAAGCCCGTGTCCTGCGCCGGGAACAGTCCAGTCTTGACCACACCAAACAGGAAGAACGTGGCCACGATCAACACCAGTGGCGTCAGCGCGAACATCAGTGCATGCCGCAACGAGAAATTCAGTGCGCGGGTATAGATGCGCAACATGCCGGCATGGAAACGATCCAGTGCCAGGCCTAGTCGCGTCGGCTTTTCAGGTTCGCTATGGCCGTTGAGAAAACGTCCACACAGTGCCGGCGTCAGGGTCAACGAAACCAGCGCCGAGACCACGATCGCAGCCACCAGGGTCATCGCAAACTCATGCATGAACATGCCGGTGACACCACCGGCAAACAGCAGCGGGATGAAAACGGCGATCAGTGAGGCGGTAATCGAGACGATGGTAAACCCGATCTCCTTCGCCCCGGCCAGGGTCGCCTGCATCCGCGTCATGCCTTCATCGATATGCCGGATGATGTTCTCGATCACCACGATGGCATCATCGACGACGAAACCGATCGCGATCACCAGCGCCAGCAAGGTCAGGTTGTTCAAGGTGTAGCCGAGCACATACATGGTCACGAACGCGCCGGCCAGCGACAACGGCACCGCCACCGCGGCAATCAGCGTCGGCGCCATTCGTCGCAGGAACAGCGCCATGGTCAGAATCACCATTGCCAGCGAGATCAGCAAGGTGGCCTGCACCTCGTGCAGCGATGCGCGAATCGTTGGCGTACCGTCAAAAAACGGGGTCAGCGTGGTACCCGGCTGCAGATAATTGCGCAGACCCGGCAGCTGGTCCTTGACCAGATCCACGGTGGAAATGACGTTGGCGTCGGATTTGCGATAGACGTACATCAACACCGCTGGCTTGCCGTGAAACCAGGCTGCCTGGTTGGTGTCTTCCGGTCCGGAATATACATTCGCCACGTCAGACAGGCGCACCGGAGTGCCGTCATGGCTGGCAATCACCAACTGTGCAAAATCATCCGCCGTGTGCAACTGGGTGGTGGCGCTGACCGCCATGGTGGTCTTGCCGTTGGACAGAAAGCCCTCCGGCGAAGTCACGTTGGCGGCGCGCAATGCATTGCGCACCTGATCGGGTGACAAGCCCATCGCATTGATCGCACGCAGGTTCACATCGACGCGAATCGCCGGCGTCGCCGCGCCCGCAATCTCCACCGACGATACCCCCGGCAACTGCCGCAAACGCTGCGCCAGCAAAGTATCGGCCGAGTTGTACATGTCCTCTGCCGACTGCGTGTCAGAGGTAAGCGCCAGCGCAATGATCGGATCGTCGTTGGGATTGGCCTTCTGATAACTCGGCGAATTGTTCAGACCGGTCGGCAGATCCGGCGCCGCGGCATTGATCGCCGCCTGCACATCGCGAGCGGACGAATCCAGATCCGTGCCATTGCGAAACATCATGAAGACGAAGGTGCTGCCCTCGGAGCTGGACGAGAACATCGTCTCGATCCCCGGTACCTGGCCGAGATGTCGTTCCAGCGGCGCCGCCACGGTCGAGGCCATGGTGTTGGCATCAGCCCCTGACTGGCTGGCCTGCACGAAAATCGCCGGAAACTGCATGTTCGGCAGCGCCGCCACGCCGAGCAGGAAATAGCTGATCGCGCCAATGGCGAACAGTCCGATCGCCAGCAGCGTGGTGCCGATCGGACGGCGGATGAAGGTGCCGGAGATATTCATGGAAGAAGCGAAACCGAATTGCTGGCGGCAACATGAAACACAGGGCGTGAGGTGATCATCCCACGTTCAACGCCCGAGCCGCGAAAAGGTTGATCGAGGCAGGAATCACACCCGTATCGATGCGGAAACGGCATCTGCCGCTCCCATGTGGCTGTTGCAGACAGTGTGCACCAAACCAGGCATCACGCTGCATGCTGGCCGGCATGCAGCAGCGCACGCCGCTCGCGCCGTGCCGCCAACCAGTCGGAGAAACGCTCCATGTACAGGTAGATCACCGGCGTGGTGTACAGGGTCACCAGCTGCGACAGCAACAGGCCGCCGACGATGGATACGCCGAGCGGTCGACGCAACTCTGCACCAATGCCGTTGCCCAGCGCCAGCGGCAAGGCACCGAGCATGGCCGCCGCGGTAGTCATCATGATCGGACGGAAACGAAGCAGACAGGCACGATGGATCGCATCGCGTGCGTTCATGCCTTCGCGCTTCGCCTCAATCGCGAAGTCGATCATCATGATCGCGTTTTTCTTGACGATGCCTATCAGCAGCACGATGCCGACGATGCCATCCACCGACAGGCTCATGCCGCAGATCATCAGTGCCAGCAACGCACCCACACCTGCCGGCGGCAGGGTGGAAATAATCGTCAGCGGGTGGATGTAGCTCTCGTACAACACGCCCAGCACGATGTAGATCACCACGATCGCCGCCAGCAGAAGCAGTACTTCATCGCCCAGCGACGAGGTAAATTCGGCTGCCTTGCCGACGAACTCGCCACGCACCTGCGGCGGGAAGCTCATCTGCTTTTCAACATCATGGATCGCGCTGACCGCATCGGACAGTTCGTAACCCGGAGCCACATTGAACGACACCGTCACCGCCGGCAGCTGTTGCTGATGACTGACCACCAGCGGCGCACTGGTCACCGTGGCGGTGGCCAGCGAGGACAACGGAATACCGCCGCCGCCACCGACCTGGAAACCGACGTTGCCGGCGTTGCCGATACCTGAAGGTGTCGCCGAGTTGCTCGACTTGACCTGACCAAAGCTGGTCGCGGTGCTGCCGGTAAGCGCGCCATTGCCGTTGCCGCGCACGGTCAGCTTGTTCAGCAGGTCGTTGCTGGTACGGAACTCCGGCGCGACTTCAAGCACCACGCGGTACTGGTTGAGCTGGGTGAAGATGGTCGAGATCTGGCGCTGGCCGAACGCGTCGTACAAGGTGTCATCGATGGTCTGCACCGGCACGCCGAGACGGCTGGCTTTTTCGCGATCGATATCCAGCTTGAGCGCGTTGCCGTTGTCGGCCAGATTGTTGTCGACGTCAGCCAGTTCCGGCCGCTGACGCAGTGCCTGAGTCATCTGTTCGGCGTACTTGGACAGCTGGGCCGAGTCCACTTCGGACATCGTGTACTGGTATTCAGTCGCCGACACGCGGCTGTCCAGCGTCACGTCCTGCACCGGCTTCAGGTACAGCGCCACGCCCGGGATATTCGACACGGCCTGTTGCAAGCGGGGCAGCAGCTTGTTCAGGCCATCGCGATCACCGCGATCCTTCAGCACGATGCTGAGCTGGCCCTGGTTGAGCGTGGGGTTGATCGTGCCGGCACCGATGAAGGCCGCCACGCCAGCCACGGCCGGATCCTTGCGCAAGGCTTCGGCGACCGCCTTGGTGCGGTCTTCCATCTGCGGGAAGGCAACGTTGTCGTCCGCCTGCACCACGCCGGTGATCAGACCGGTGTCCTGTTCGGGCAGCAGGCCCTTGGGAATCGCGATGTACAGAAATACCGTGAGCAACACGGCTGCAGCAGCCACCATCAAGGTGATTCGCTGATGATCGAGCACCCAGTCCAGCGTGCTCTCATACAGCCCGACCGTGCGTGACCAGACGGTACGCTTGCCGGCGGCGAGATGGCGCTCGTGTGCATCGTCGCCTTCGGGCAACTGATCAGCCTTGAGCAGGTAGGCGCACATCATCGGGGTCAGCGTCAGCGACACCAGCATCGAGATGGTGACCGCAATCGTCAGCACCCAGGCGAATTCGTGGAACAGCCGACCGGTAACGCCCGGCATCAGCAGCAGCGGCAGGAACACCGCCACCAGCGACACGGTCAGCGACAGCACGGTGAAGCCGATTTCCTTGGCGCCGATCTCGGCGGCTTCCGGCCCATCCTTGCCTTGCTCGATGTAGCGCACGATGTTCTCGATCATCACGATCGCATCGTCGACCACGAAGCCGGTGGCCACCGTCAGCGCCATCAGCGAGAGATTATCCAGCGACATGCCGGTGAACGACATCACGCCGAACGTACCCAGCAGCGACAGCGGCACCGCCACCGACGGGATGATCGTGGCCCACAACCGGCGCAGGAACACGAAGATCACCCCGACCACCAGGAAGATGGTCAGGATCAGGGTGAACTGCACATCATCGACCGAGGCGCGGATAGTCACCGTGCGATCGGCAAACACATCCAGATGCACATCGGCCGGCAGCGCGCTGCGCAATTCCGGCAGGATCGCGCGGATCTGCTTGACCGTCTCGACGATGTTGGCACCAGGCTGGCGACGGACATCCAGCAGCACCGCCGGCTTGCCATTGGCCCACGCAGCCAGCTGGTCGTTCTCGACACCATCGACCACCTGCGCCACGTCTTTCAGGCGCACCGGCGAATTGTTCTTGTAGCTGATGATGGTGTTCTTGTATTCGGCCGCATTCGACAACTGATCGTTGGTGCCGATCGAATAACTTTGCGTCTTGCCATTCAACGTGCCCTTGGGCGCGTTGACGTTGGCCTGGGTCAGCGCGCTGCGCACGTCTTCCAGGGTCAGGCCGAGATTGGACAGCTGCGCCGGATTGACCTGGATACGCACGGCCGGACGCACGTTGCCGGCAATCGACACCAGGCCTACGCCCTGCACCTGCGACAGCTTCTGCGCGAGGATCGAGTCGGCCAGATCATTGACGTCACGAAGCGGGCGACTATCCGACTGCAACGCAAGGGTAAGAATCGGCGCATCGGCCGGATTGACCCGGTTGTACACCGGCGGATACGGCAGGTTGCCCGGCAACGTGCCGTTGGCCTGATTGATCGCCGCCTGCACGTCCTGCGCCGCGATATCGACGTCCCGATCCATCGCAAACTGCAGGATGATCGTCGACAGACCGGCCGAGGAATCCGAGCTCATCATGGTCAGCCCGGAGATCTGCCCCAGGTTGCGCTCCAGCGGCGTGGTGACCAGCGCCGCCATGGTGGCGGCACTGGCACCGGGATACTGGGTGCTGACGACCAGACTTGGCGCCTCGATTTCCGGCAGCGCCGAGACCGGCAGCTGGCGATAGCCGAGGATGCCGAGCAGCAGTATCGCCACCATCAACAGCGAGGTGGCGATCGGCCGGCGAATGAATATGGTCGAAAATCCCATGGCTATCCGTGAGGTGTTGGAGCGGCGGTTACCGCAATCATGCGAACGGGCTGGTTCTCGCCATCAATGACGACGACGACCACTCTTGCTGGCGTCCTTGTTGGCTTTTTCCAGCTCCGCCGAAGTCGGCGCAGCAGGCACTTCGCCCGGCTTGAGCGGCTTGACCTTGCTGCCCGGCTTGAGCCGGAACTGGCCTTCGGTCACAACCTGGTCGCCGACCTTGAGGCCACTGCCAATCATCACGTGACTGTCGCCGACTTCGCCGGCCACCACCACCGCCTGCATCTTGACCGTGTTGTCGCCCTGCACCTGATACACGTAGTCACCATCGGGACCGCGCTGCACGGCCTGCGCCGGAATCACCAGGCCACCATCGACCGTGTTCACCAGCAACTGCACGTTGACGAACTGACCCGGCCACAATTCGTTGCTGGCGTTCGGAAACTGCGACTTCAGACGGAACGTGCCGGTGCTGGTATCGATCTGGTTGTCGATCACCTTCAGCACGCCACCGCCGGCGATCGGATGCGCATCGGTACGATCCAGCGCACTGACCTGCAACGGCGACGCGCCTTGGGCAGCCTTGCGCACCATGTCCAGGTTCTGTTCTGGCAGGGTAAACATCACGTTGATCGGTTGCAGCTGGGTCAGCGTGACGATCGAACTGGACGGAGTCACCACGTTGCCCGGATCCACGCCGCGGATGCCGGCGAGGCCATCAATCGGCGCAACCACCTTGGTGTAGTTCAACTGCACCTGCGCATCACGGATCGCTGCCTCATCGGCCGCCACTGCCGCCGCGTACTGCAGCGAGGTGTTGTTCAAGGTATCCAGATCCTGCTTGGAGATGTAGCCCTTGCCGGCCAGGTCCTTGCTGCGCGTCAGATTGCTGCGCGCGGTGGAGAGCATGGCCTCGTCCTGGCGCTGTTTGGCCTTGGCCTGGTCGTACGCCGCCTGATAGGTGCGCGGGTCGATCTGTGCCAACACGTCACCCTTCTTCACCGGCTGGCCTTCGGTGAAATGCAGGCTCAACAGCTGGCCGCTGACCTGCGGATTGACCGTTACCGTGTTGAGCGCCTGTACCGTGCCCAACGCCGTCTGGAACACCGGCACGTTCTGCTTGACCACCGGCACCACCGTCACCGGTACCGCTTCAGCGGCCTGCTTGTCCGCTTCATCACCATGCGAAGCGGCGCCACCCGCCGGTTTGTGCATCAGGCGAAAGCCCACTCCAGCGACCACCAGCACGGCAACCACGATCAACGCGATCTTCCAAAAACGCGACATGTAGAACTCCCGGAATCAACAAATTGCAGCAATTTGCTGCACAACAGCACAGTATGCACGACCAAGCAGGCCGTCGCTCGTCGGGGGGAACCATTGCAGATGAACAGAACCGACGGGCCCTCTAGTGTGGAAGCATAGATGCTGTTGAACGAACTTGAACAATGCCGGTTGACAGGGGTCTGGCATGACTGATGGCACAGGAAGCGGCCATCTGGCTGAAATCGGGATGGCAGAGGCCGGTTTGAAAGTTGCTTCATCCATTTGTCGCAACGGTTCTGAAACTTGGGTCATGCTTCGTCTATAATCCCCCACTGGCTGGCTGTCCGGCCTGAAAGACAAGGGGCATGGTGACCGTGAGCCATTGGCGGCGCGCCTGCACAGATGACGTTTCGCCACCTTTTGTTGCCTGACCGGCGACACTCGAAGCAAGCAATCAGGCACGCGGAAATCGCCTTCATGGCTTACCGTTTTGCCCACTGACAGGAGTACGTGCGTGAGCGGTTCCATGAGCAAATCCGACCAGGTCACCCTGCGTCAGTTCGCCATCATGATCGGCGGTCTGTGTGTGCTGACGTTGATTCTGATCTTTATGGCAATGGCCATCTACAATCACGCGCCCAAGGAAACCAATCCGAACCAGGAGACCGCGCTCAGCGCCCGCCTGGCGCCTGCCGGTGCCGCTTACGCCGGCAATACTGGTCGCGCAGCGATGAAGGCCGCTGCAGATGCCGCCGCCAAGGCCGCCGCATCGCAGGTCGCCTACGGCGGCACCACCGACGGCAAGGAAATTTTCGATCACCTGTGCACCAGCTGCCACACCTCCGGCGTTGCCGGCGCGCCCAAGGTGGGCGACAAGGCTGCGTGGGGGCCGCGTGTTGCTGAAGGCATCGACACCTTGGTCAAGCATGCCATCGAGGGCTACCACGGCCCGGACGGCAACTTCATGCCGCCCAAGGGTGGCAACCCTGCGCTCACTGATGAGCAGGTGACCAATGCGGTGCACTGGATTGTTGATCAGGCCAAATAAGCCCCAGCTTCAATAAAGCAGAACCAAACGCCGCCCACAGGGCGGCGTTTTCGTTTGCCCCTCTCCCGTTTACGGGGGAGGGTTGGGGTGGGGGCAGGGCTGGCCAAGAACTAGCTGAAATGGCCTCAAATCTCTTTTCCCGATCTGAAGCAAAGCCAGGACAAAGTCTGAAAGCCAAGCAAGAGCGCCCCCACCAGCCCTTCGGGCAGCCTCCCCCGCGAACAGGGGAAGCGAGACCTCGGGCTATTCGGCAGGCTACTGATCTCCGTGGCTTCTGACCCACTCTCGTGAATACTCACGCAGTTGCGGGAAAAACGCCTCGAAACGCACCTGCAGCTCATCCTCGTGCGCGACCAGCACCGGCATGGCAGAATCCAGCGGGTTGGCTCGGCTCAAACGTTGGCCGATACCTGCCAGCGCCCGTCCCAGGGTGCCGCGATCGGCATAGCCGGCTGGCAGGTCGTGCGCATCCATGTAGCCACGAAAGCGTCGCGCGGTGGGTGGCAGCAAGGCATCTTGCTGATGCAACAATTCACGCACGGCGCCGGAAAACTCGGTCAGCGGCTGCTGGGACCAGTGCGAAAAATCGCGTGCGAGACAGTGGTCAAACCACATGTCGAGCAGGATGCCGGCGTAGCGCCTGTACGGAGCTGGCAGCATGGCCTTGGCGGCGAGTACTTCAGGATGGGCGTCGGTATAGATGTCGATCGCGCGGTGCAGGCGGATGCCGCAGATCACCCGTGGTGGCAGCGCGACGTCCTCAAGCCGCCCGTGCACAAAGTCGCCCAGCAGGCCGCCAAGGCGTAACTCATCGTCATCGCCGGCAAGCAACGCGTGCGCCAGATGGTTCACCCTGCGACCTCATGCCACGCATACGCACGACGTAACAGCGCGGCGGTTATCATTCCGGTCATGAATATCTCCGAGCTCACCGCGGTACCCACCAGCTTTCCTGACAGCGCCGCCAGTTTCATGCTCGACGGACCCATCGGCAAGCTCGAAGTGCTGACCGACGTGGCCGAGCCGAAATCAGCGCGTCGCGGCGTGGCGGTGATCTGCCATCCGCTGACGATTGAAGGCGGCACCATGCACAACAAGGTGGTGACGATGATCGAACGCGCGCTGCGCGAGTCCGGCCTCGATACGGTGCGCTTCAATTTTCGTGAAGCAGGCAATTCGGAAGGCAGTTATGACAAAGGGCATGGCGAACGCGGCGATCTCGCCGCCGTGGTGGCCTGGGTTCGCAAAGTTCGACCGCAAGATGCGCTGTGGCTGGCCGGCTTCTCGTTCGGCAGCTTTGTCAGCATCTCGCAAGCCGTGCCGTTGGCCGCCGATGCCCTGATCAGCATCGCACCACCGGCCGGCCGTTGGGATTTCGAAAGCCTGGCGGTGCCGCAATGTCCGTGGCTGGTGGTGCAAGGTGAGGCCGATGAAGTGGTTGAGCCGCAGGCGGTATTCGACTGGCTAGAAACCTTGGAGCCCCAACCCGAGCTGATCCGCATGCCGGAAACCAGCCATTTCTTCCATCGTCGATTGATGGACCTTCGCGGCGCAATCAAGCACGCGGTACGCGGCTGGTTGCCGCCGACACGCCAGGCCTGATCTGCGACATGAGTGGAACCAACATGCTTGCGCCCAGCGCGCGGTACCTCGAAGGCGTCGCCGCCCATCGCTGGGAATCCGATCCGACCCAGCTTGCCCTGCTGCCCGAATTCGATCGCATGCACGCGCAGCTCTGCATCCCGCGTGAAACGGACAATGGCCTGTTCGGGAGACTGAAGTCGCTGCTCGGCAATGATCAGACCACGCCCGTGCCAGGCTTGTACCTGTGGGGCACGGTCGGACGCGGCAAGACCTTTCTGATGGATTTGTTCGTCTCCAGCCTGCCCTCGGGTATCGCGCTGCGCCGGCATTTTCACCGCTTCATGGGTGAAGTGCATGAAAGTCTGCGTGAACTGGGCCAGCGTCAGAGTCCGCTGGTGGAAGTGGCTGCCGGCATCGCCGCACGCTGTCGTGTGTTGTGTCTGGACGAATTCCTGGTCAACGACATCGGCGACGCGATGATCCTGGCCAATCTGTTCGACGCGCTGTTTGCGCAAGGCGTCACGCTGGTTACCACTTCCAACACCGCACCGTCGAATCTGTACAAGGGCGGCTTGCAACGCGCCCGCTTTCTCCCTGCAATCGCGCTGCTGGAGAAACACTGCCACGTGGTCGAGATGGCCTCTTCGCACGATTGGCGATTGCGTGCGCTGACCCAGGCGCCGGTCTACCTCACTCCGCCCGGAGTCGAAGCGCATCGTGCGCTGGAACGTATTTTCGCCAACCAGGCCATCGGTGACCTGCAGATGGGCGGCTCGCTGCACATCAACAATCGCGACATCCCGGTCGTGAAGCGTGCCGAGAATATCCTGTGGTTCGAATTCGATGCGCTGTGCGAAGGTCCACGCGCCGTTGCCGATTACATCGCACTGGCCAAGGCCGGCCCGGCCATCATCATCGCCAACGTGCCGCAGTTCACCGTCTACAGCGAAGACGCCGCTAGGCGCTTCGTGCAGTTGGTGGATGAGTTCTACGATCGCCACGTGAAACTGGTGCTGTCCGCCGCCGCACCGATCACCGAGCTGTACGATGGCGAGCGCTTGCGCGCCGAGTTCGGTCGCACCGAATCACGCCTGATCGAAATGCAGAGTGAGGAATACCTCGCCCTCGAACACCGGGCCGAGTAGGCGCCAGTGGCCAGTGCGCAACGCTGCACTAAAGCGTGGTGGCCACGTCTGGATGGGATTGCTGGAAGCGTCGATGGTGAATCAGCAAACCGGTGAAGTAGATGATGTAGTAACCAATCAGCAGACCGATCACCAGCATCGTCAACGGGCTTGAGGCGTAGCTTGACGATGACATGGCGAAATCCGAGCCTGGCGTGGCAGCAACCGAACCCTGCTGCATCAGTGGCCACAGCACCATCAGGCGCCAGCCAAACCGTCCTAGCAGCAACACAGTCAGCAGCGCGCCAATCCATGGATTGGGCACGTAGCAGTCGCCCTTCGATGAATGTACTTCGAAGCGGGTCAGGCGCAGGCCAAGCAAACCAATTGCGCCGCCGATCAGCACACCACCGAACAGACCTTCGGCCAGCGCCAGCTTGTGCAAACCGCTCAGTGCCAGCATGCAACCGACAAAGGCAAACAATGCGATACGGAAAATCATCCGCTTGCGTTGTATCGGCTGGTGACCAAACGTGCGCCTTACACGACGCCAGACAACCCAGACCAGTACGGCCAGCATGACGAAGTAGTTGCTCAGATGTGCAGGCATGGACGGCACCTGTGGAAGATTGTAATCAGCTTAGTCGTCACCACGCCGGCTGACGACTGACGATTGTCACGCATCACTGCTGCCGCTCAAGGCCGGGCCAATTGCTCGGCCAACGTACGCGTCCAGGGCGTGACAGCGTCCCCACTATGCAAGGTCGACTTGCGCTCGATCAGCAGGATCAGGCATTCCGCCTCGGCCACCGGGTTGTGTCGCACACCTTTGGGCACCACGAACATCTCACCCACGCGCAGCTCAACTGCACCATCCTCCATCTCGATGCACAGCACGCCATCAAGAACGAGAAACAACTCGTCCTCGCCGTCGTGGCTATGCCAGCCGAAGGTGCCCAACACCTTGGCGACCTTGAGATAGGAATCGTCCAGCTCACCGATGACCTGCGGCGACCAATGCTCGGTCAGCGCCGCAGCAGCCGCTCGCGGTGACAGCGCCTGCGGCATGAATTATTTCGCCTTGCCCTGATTGGCCACCGCGGCCATCTTGGCGGCGATCGCCTCGGCATCGCCAAGGTAGTAATGACGCAGCGGCTTGAGTTCGTCATCGAATTCGTAGACCAGCGGCACACCGTTCGGAATGTTCAGCTCGACGATCGCGGCATCGGAAATACCATCGAGATATTTCACCAGCGCACGCAGCGAGTTGCCGTGCGCAGCGACCAGCACGCGCTGACCGGCCTTGATCGCCGGCGCCAGCACTTCATGCCAGTACGGCATCACCCGCTCGACCGTATCCTTCAGGCACTCGGTATCCGGGATCTGTTTCGGATCGAGGTTCGCGTAGCGTGGATCGTTGACTGCATCGTTGGCGCTACGCTCCAGCGGCGGTGGCGGGATGTCGTAGCTGCGGCGCCACACCTTGACCTGCTCATCGCCGTATTGCGCTGCCGTCTCGGCCTTGTTCAAACCGGTCAGTCCGCCGTAATGACGCTCGTTGAGGCGCCAGTCGGTGACGACAGGCAGCCACATCAAGCCCATTTCATCCTGCACGCCCCACAGCGTGCGCACCGCGCGCTTGAGCACCGAGGTATGCGCCACATCGAAGCTGTAGCCGCCTTCCTGCAGCAAGCGACCCGCTTCCTTGGCTTCGGCCATGCCTTGTTCGGTGAGATCGACGTCGGCCCAGCCGCTGAAGCGGTTGTCGAGATTCCACTGGGATTGGCCGTGACGGATCAGAACAAGCTTGTGCATGATGGGGCTCGACAGCAGGAGATGGATCGGGAATGGTGCAGCGCAGTCAGCTCAGCGTCAAATGTCGCCCCCTGCCACAGGTCACGCTAAACCGTTATCCAGACACCGGCATCCTAGGAGTGTGGGCGGTAGAAACCGGGCGAGCGAGGCAAAGCGATTTTGAGTCGGGTTTTTCGATCGTTTGAGGCGAATAGCCGTAGCTATTCAACGAAAAGGAGCGGAAAAGCCGGCCAAAAGCGCGCAGCCGCAGCCGCCCGGTTTCTACCGCCCACACTCCCAACATCACTTGTCCAAACCACGGAGCCTGCCATGCGTCGTCTTCCCCTGATCCTGTTGTCCGCCACACTCGCCTTCGGCCTGCCACTCCTGGCTACCGCGCACGACAACGACATCGACAAAATCAACGGCACCGTGCAAGTCGAAGCCGGCCAGACGGTCGGCGATGTGAGTACCGTCAACGGCTCGGTGCACATCGCCGACGGCGCCACCGTACAGGAGGCCAGCGCGGTGAATGGCTCGATCGAACTGGGCGACAAGGCCCAGGCCAAGGAGCTCGACACCGTCAATGGCGCGATCACCATGGGCAACAACAGCCGCGTCAGTGGCGAAGTCGAGACGGTCAACGGACGCATCCAGCTGGGCCAGGGTGCCGACATCGGCGGCAAGCTGGAAAACGTCAACGGCAGCATCGTGCTGGATGGCGCCCATATCGCGGGCGGCATCGCAACGGTCAGCGGCGACATCACCATCGGTGCCAATTCGCGCGTGGAAGGCGGCATCGTGGTCGAGAAACCGCACAGCTGGTTCAGCAGCGACAGCCGCAAGCCGGTGGTGATCATCGGCCCGCACGCCGTGGTGCAGGGCACGCTGGATTTCCGTCGCGAAGTGGAACTGAAGGTCAGCGACACGGCCCAGATCGGCACCGTGAAAGGCGCCACGCCAGTGAAATTCAGCGGCGCGACGCCGTAAGTTTTTACCATTGGAAAGGCAGGCTGGCTAACGCGCCAGCCAGCCGCCATCGACCGGCAACACCGTGCCGTGCACGTAGTCTGAAGCTGCCGAAGCGAGAAACACCGCAGCACCACCCAGATCCGCCGGGTCGCCCCAGCGCCCGGCAGGGATACGCGCCAGGATGTCGCGCTGACGCTGCTCATCCGCACGCAGGGCCGTCGTGTTGTTGGTAGCGAAGTATCCCGGGGCAATCGCGTTGACGTTGATGCCCTTGCCTGCCCACTCATTGGCCAGCAATCGCGTTAGCCCGAGCAGTCCTGATTTGCTGGCGGTGTAGGAGGCCACCCGGATGCCGCCCTGGAACGACAGCATCGAGGCGATGTTGATGATCTTGCCGCCACGCTGTTGTGCCACCAGTCGCCGCGCCACCGCCTGGCTGAGAAAGAACGCGGTCTTGAGGTTCACCCCCATCACCGCATCCCAGTCGTCCTCACTGAAGTCCAGCGCATCGTTGCGACGGATCGTGCCGGCGTTGTTGATCAGGATGTCGATGTCGCCCAACGCCTGCTCGACGCCTTGCATGAGGCCGTCGATCGGCGCGGTGCTGTCCAATGACGCTTCGGCCCAGTGAAAGCGACGACCCGCCGCCTGCACGGCAGCAGCCGTTTCGGTTGGATCCGTACGACCCACGGCTGCAATGTCGGCGCCGGCCGCAGCAAGCGCGATCGCCATCGCCTGGCCCAGCCCGGTATTGGCACCGGTGACCAGCGCGGTCTTGCCGTGCAGCGAAAACAAGCTGGATGCGTCCATCAGTGCCTCACTTGAGCTGGCAGATATCGAGGACGTGCATGTCGGTGTAGTCGAGGTTCTCACCGCCCATCGCCCAGATGAAACTGTAGTTGCTGGTGCCGGCACCCATGTGGATCGACCACGGCGGCGACACCACCGCTTCGCCATCAGCCATCACGATATGGCGCTGCGCGTCGGGCTCGCCCATGAAGTGATAGACGCGATCGTTGTCGCCGAGATCGAAATAGAAATACACCTCGGAACGGCGGTCATGCAGATGCGGCGGCATGGTGTTCCAGACGCTGCCCGGCTTGAGCACGGTCAGCCCCAGCAGCAGCTGCGACGATGCGCAGGTGGCCGGCACGATGTACTGGTAGATGGTGCGCTCGTTCGAGGTTTCCAGCGCGCCACGCTCCAGCGCCACCGCCTTGTCGATCGGGATATGGCACAGCTCGAAGCTTGCATGCGCCGGCGTCGATGCCAGATAGAAGCGTGCCGGGTTGGCGGCATCCAGCGACTCGAACGTGACCTCGGCGCTGCCCATCGGCAGGTACAAGCCGTCCCTGGGCCGCATCTCGAACGTCTTGCCATCGACGGTAATGCGGCCCACACCACCGCCAACATTCACCGCACCCATCTCGCGTCGCTGCAGAAACGGCTGACCCGCAGCCGAGGCCGGCTCGATCTGCTGCGGTAGCGACACCGGCTTGCTCACGGGCGCAGCGCCACCGATCACGAAACGTTCGTTGTGCGAATAGTTGAGATGGATCTCATCGCTCGCGAACAGGTCGCCGACCAGATAGCGCTCGCGCAGCTGTTCGTTGCTGGCGCCGATCATCATGTCGGGATGGGTGGCGTGGAAAGTTTTCTGATACATGGTCGCTCCTCGTACAGGTATTGCCACGCGCGCTCAGGCAGCCGGCGTGTCGAGTTTGTAGGCTTTTTTCGGCAGGTGGTAAGCGAGATCAGCCGCGATGACGGCAGCATCGTCCTCGTCCAGACGATGCTCGCAGACCAGCCTGGCCAGGAAGCTGCAGTCGATGCGCCGCGCGGTATCGTGCCGGGCAGGAATCGACAGGAAGGCGCGTGTGTCGTCGTTGAAGCCGACGGTGTTGTAGAAGCCGGCAGTTTCGGTGGTCTGCTCGCGAAAACGCATCAGCCCCTGCGGGCTGTCGTGGAACCACCAGGCCGGACCCAGCTTCAACGCCGGATAGTGGCCGGCGAGCGGTGCCAGTTCACGGCTGTAGCTGGTCTCATCCAGGGTGAACAAAATGATCGACAGCTTCGACTCATTGCCGAAGCGATCAAGCAATGGCTTGAGCGAGCGCACGTATTCGGTAGCGGTGGGAATATCGGCACCCTTGTCGCGACCGAAACGCTCGAACACACCATGATTGTGATTGCGGCAGGCACCCGGATGGATCTGCAACACCAGCCCGTCGTCGAGGCTCATGCGCGCCATTTCGGTGAGCATCTGCGCGCGGAACAGCTCGGCGTCTTCCGCCGTGGCTTGGCCAGCCACCACCTTGGTGAACAGACGCTCGGCCTCGGCAGACGACAGATCGGCGGTACGCGCAGTGGGATGGCCGTGGTCTGACGAAGTCGTGCCGATCTCGATGAAGTCCGCACGACGCTTGCGATGCGCCGCCAGATAGCCCTGCCAGCTATGCGTGTCCTCGCCACTGAGCTCGGCGAAACGCTTCAGCGCATCTGCAAACTGCTCATGCTCGGGGTCGACCACCGGATCGGGCCGATAGGCGCTGATGACACGACCCTTCCAGTCGCTTTGGCGAATCGCCTGATGATGTTCGAGCGAATCGACCGGTGATTCGGTCGTCGCGATCAGCTCGATGTTGTAGCGATCAAACAGTGCGCGCGGACGAAACTCCGGTTGGCGCAACGCCGCGTCGATGGTTTCGTAATAGTGATCGGCGCTGTCCGCATCCAGCACCACGTCCAAGCCGAATACCTTGGAGAAAACGTAATTCAGCCACTGCGCCGATGGCGTGCCGTGAAACAGATGGAAATTGCTCGCAAACAAACGCCAGGCCGCGCGTGGGTCAGCCTTTGACGGCCCGCTGAGCGAAGGCACGCCCAGATCCTCCATCGCGATGCCCTGGCTGTACAGCATGCGGTAGATGTAATGATCCGGCGCCAGCAACAGCTCGGTCGGATTCGGGAACGCCTCATTGCCGGCAAACCAAGCAGGATCGGTATGGCCGTGCGGGCTGATGATCGGCAAGTCGCGAACCTGCGCATACAGCCGGCGCGCGACAGCTCGGATGGATGGATCGGCCGGAAACAGGCGGTCATCGTTTAGCACGAGAGGCTTGGACATGTATTGCTCGCTCAATGGCGTGGCAAGGGAAGCCACATCATAGCGATTCAAGTGTCGTGGGTGACCGGTGTCATTGTTGCGGCGCAAAAGTTATGCGCGTTTCGCCGTCGGGTTCGCAGGGTCAACCGACTACGAGAGGTATGCAGGATCCGCGGTACGGTTCTCTTGAACACGCCGGCAAGTGGGGCAATATCGTTGATCGTCGCGACGCCCACAAACTCCGGCGCAGGCAAGGACGCTGCGCGCGCCGATCGGGAGGCCGAAACTTTGCGACTGGGTGGCGTCATGGATGAGCCATTGGCAGATGCGCCCCTGGTTCTATGCTATGCCGTCCCGCAAGACAGCGCCGCCAACAAGCCCGCCCGGCAAGGGTCGCCAATGCTGCTACGCAACTCGACAACCGACCCAGTCAACGCTCTAATGACACCGGTTACCTGCACTACACCAGAGTCACGGAAACGCCATGCCTGCCAACCCTCCAACAACGCTGTCCGCCTTGCACGTCGACCCGACTGATGATGTCGCCGTCGCCCTGGTCGATCTGGCCGCTGGCGCGGAGGTCACCATATCCGGCAAGAGCATCAAATTGCTGGAGGCCGTGACCCGCGGCCACAAGTTCGCTATGCGCGATCTGGTAACCGGCGATCAGGTGCGCAAATACGGCTTCGTCATCGGCGAGACCACCGAATCGGTGGCCCGCGGCGGCTGGGTGCACGTGCACAACATGCGCACCGGATTGGCCGACACGCTGGAATACAGCTATCAGCCTATTTCGCCTGACGACGCATCCGCCGACAAGGCAAAGGATTCCGAAGCGCCGACATTCGAGGGCTATCGTCGCGCCGACGGTCGCGTCGGCACGCGCAACGAGATCTGGGTGTTGTGCACGGTGGGCTGCGTGGCACGTACCGCCCGGCGCATTGCCGAGGAAGCGGACCGCCAGTTCGCCGGTCGCGTCGATGGCGTGCACTCGTTCACCCACCCGTTCGGTTGCTCGCAGCTGGGCAGCGATCTGGAACACACGCGCAAGATGCTCGCCTCACTGGCCCGCCACCCCAACGCCGGCGGTGTGCTGCTGGTCGGCTTGGGCTGCGAGTCGCTGCAGATGAAATGGCTACTCGAAGCGATGGGCGATATCGACCCGGCCCGCGTGCGCTGGTTCAACTCGCAGCAAGCTGAAGATGAAGTCGAGCAGGGACTGTCAGCGATCGGCGAACTGGTGGCCGTGGTCGAACAGGACCAACGTGAACCCTGCCCGCTCTCTGCGCTGACCATTGGCCTGAAATGTGGCGGCTCGGACGGCTTCAGCGGCGTCACCGCCAATCCCGTAGTCGGCCGTATCGCCGATCGCGTGGCCGCCGCGGGTGGCACGCCCATCCTCACCGAGATTCCCGAAATATTCGGCGCCGAACAAATGCTGATGGACCGCGCACAAAACCGCGAGGTGTTCGAGCAGATCGGCGGCCTGGTCAACGACTTCAAACGCTACTTTCTCGATCACGGCCAGCCGGTGTCCGAGAATCCCTCGCCCGGCAATATCGCTGGCGGCATCACCACGCTGGAGGAAAAGTCGCTCGGTGCGGTGCAGAAGGGTGGTCACGCCACGGTCACCCAGGTGCTGCGCTACGGAGAACGCGCCACGCTTCCGGGACTGGTCTTGCTGGAAGCACCAGGCAACGATGCGGTGTCGGCCACTGCGCTGACCGCCGCCGGTGCCACCGTCATCCTGTTTACGACCGGGCGCGGCACACCGCTGGGCTTTCCAGTGCCCACGCTGAAGATCGCCACCAACAGCCCGCTGGCCACTGCCAAACCGAAATGGATCGACTTTGATGCCGGCGCGTTGCTGGACGGTCGTGGCATGGATGCGCTCGCCGATCAGCTTCAGGCATTGGTGCTGGCAACCGCCTCGGGCCAGCCGGCCCGCAATGAAATCAACGATGAGCGAGAGATCGCCCTATGGAAGACCGGAGTGACCCTGTGAGCGGACCCGAATTCATGCAGCCCTCAAGTCGGCTTGATGTTGCCACCTTGCCCGCAGCAAACGACGGACTCTGCGTACCGACTTATCCACTCGATGCCATCGGTATCGGCATCGTCCATCTGGGACCGGGCGCCTTCCATCGCGCGCACCAGGCCGAATTCGTCGATCGGTTGCTGGCAGGTGATCCGCAATGGGGTATCTGCGCCGTGTCATTGCGCACATCCGGTCTGCGCGATGCGTTGCAGCCGCAACAAGGCTTGTACACGGTGGCGATTCTGGACGAGCAGGTGTCATACCGTGTGGTCGGCGCACTACGCGAAGTGCTGGTTGCGCCCGAGGACTGCGAGCGTGTGCTGCAGCGCATGGCGGCGGCGCAGACACGCATTGTCACGCTGACCGTGACCGAGAAAGGCTATTGCCTCGACACGCACGGCGAACTGGACCGGTCACACCCGGACATCGTGCATGACATCGCCTCGCCGCAGGCTCCGGTCAGCGCGATCGGTTATCTGGTCGAGGCGCTGCGCCGGCGGCATGCCGCCGGCCATGCACCCTTCACCACCATCAGCTGCGACAACCTGGTCGACAACGGCATGCGCCTGCGTGATGCAGTTGTACGCCTGGCGGAAGCGCAGCACGATACGCCGCTGGCGGAATGGGTATCGAAAAACGCCGCATTCCCCCGCACCATGGTCGACAGCATCGTACCCGCCACGGATGACGCGCTACGCCATCGCACAGCTTCGGTACTTGGCGTGCAGGATGCGTGGCCGGTGCAGCGCGAGTCGTTCACCCAGTGGGTGATCGAAGATCGCTTTTGCAACGACCGCCCCGATTTCGCCAGCGTCGGTGTGACGCTGACCAACGACGTACCGGCCTATGTCCGCGCCAAACTGCGCCTGCTCAACGGCGCGCATTCCTCGCTGGCCTACCTCGGGCTGTTGATGGGGCACCAGAGCGTGGGCGAGGCGATGGCCGATACCGATCTGGCCGCCTTCTTGCGCTGGCTGATGATCGAAGACATCCGCCCCACATTGACCGCGCCACCCGGGCTGGATCTGGCCGCTTATATCGATGAAATCCTGCAGCGCTTCCGCAATCCGACGATCCGCCACGAATTGGCGCAGATTGCATGGGACGGCTCGCAGAAACTGCCGTTCCGTCTGTTCGGCACGATCCTCGACCATCTTGCCGGCGGTCACCCGATCGAGCGGCTGTGCCTGCCCGTGGCGGCATGGATGCACTTCGTGCGTCGCCGCGCGCAGGCCGGGGAAAAGCTGGTCGACCCGCTGGCAGAACAGCTGCTGGCCATCGGACGCCAATGCGTCAACGACGTGGCGCACGATCTGCCACTGTTCCTGGCATTGGACAGCGTGTTCCCTCGTCAACTTGGCAATGACTCGCGTTTCATCGATGCGCTGGCGCAAGCTTACGACTGCCTGCGCGTGAAGCCGGAGCTGATCGGTCGCGTATTGCGCGAAACCCATGTCTCGGTGCGCTGAACCGGGTTTGCAGTCGGCGATGCGCCAAAACTGACGAAACCAGGATCAACCGGACCGCGGCGTCCATCCGGCCAACACATGCCAGACACCGGCGTCGATGCTTGGGCGGAAGCACTGCGCCGATGACCCCGAAGGTGTGGTCGCCTTGCAGATGGCGCTGACCGAGGGCTGCCGACGTGGCCTCGCCTGCTCTGCAGGAGCGCATCTGGTCGCTCCTGCAAATAACGCAGACCTACACCCAATTCCGCGGCTTGAGGTAATCCGCCAGCGCCGCCTCGGTCGAGCCAGGCTCGGGCTGATAATCGTATTCAAAGCGCACCCGCGGCGGCAGGCTCATCAGGATCGACTCGGTGCGTCCGCCCGACTGCAGGCCGAACAGCGTGCCGCGGTCGTAAACCAGGTTGAACTCGACGTAGCGACCGCGCCTGTACAGCTGGAATTCGCGCTCGCGCTCGCCATACAGCGTGTCCTTGCGCCTGGTCACAATCGGCAGATACGCGTCAATGAATCCCTGCCCCACGGCCTGCATGAAGGCGAAGCAGGATTCAAAACCACCTTCACTCATGTCGTCGTAAAACAAACCGCCGACACCGCGCGTTTCACCGCGATGCTTGAGGTAAAAGTACTCATCGCAGGTCTGCTTCAAACGAGGATAGACCTCGGCGCCAAACGGCTGGCACAAATCACGCGCCACGCCATGCCAATGCCTTACATCCTCGTCGAACGGATAGAACGGAGTCAGGTCGAAGCCGCCGCCAAACCACCAGACCACCTCGCCATCGGGCCTGGTCGCCTCGAAGTAGCGCACGTTGGCGTGACTGGTCGGCACATACGGGTTACGCGGATGCAGCACCAGCGACACGCTGGCCGCCTGATACGGGCTGCCGGCCAGCTCCGGCTTGCGCGCGGTGGCTGCGGGCGGCAGCGTCTTGCCGAGCGTGTGCGAGAAGTTCACCCCGGCCTGCTCGAACACCGTGCCCTCACGCAACACGCGGGTACGACCGCCACCGCCGGTTTCGCGAGTCCACGCATCCTGCTCGAAACGAGCCGTGCCATCGACCTGCTCGACACTTTGGCAAATCCGATCCTGCAATTCACGCAGGAAAACGACGACACGTTCGGCTTGCTCGCTCATGCTCTGGCTCTCAAGAATCAAGGTGCTCATGGTAGCAAGCAGCAGGCCGCAGCCCTGCTGCGACATGACGTCACGTGCAAACACCGCGACGACCTCCGGTTCGCACGAACTTCATGCCGCACACGGCAAGGTCGACGTTACCGCCACGGCGATGCACTGCAGGCTAGGCAAGCTGCGGAGCGACCGCTAGGCTTCCGGCATGCCCGCACCCATGACTCCTCTGGCCATCTCCGCCTATACCGTGACCTCGGCGCTGGGGCGGGGCAAGGCAGCGCAGCTGGCTGCACTGGCCGCCGAGCGCAGCGGCCTGCGTCCGAATGATTTCAGCTCGGCACCGCTGGACTGCTGGATCGGTCGCGTCGATGGCGTGGAGGACAGCCCACTGCCTGGCCATCTGGCCGTGTGGGAGTGCCGCAACAACCGGCTGGCATGGCTGGGCCTGAATCAGGATGATTTCCTGGGCCGGGTGCTGGCTGCGCGCGCGCGCTACGGCGCGAGTCGCATCGCGCTGATGCTTGGCACCTCCACCGCCAGCATCGGTGCTACCGAAGAGGCGTACCGGCGACTGGATGCCGATGGCGGATTTCCCGACGACATGCTGCGACCGCCGCTGCATACGCCGCACTCGCTGGCTGGTTTCGTGGCGCAGGCGCTGGCACTCGAAGGTCCTTGCCTGACCGTGTCCACCGCCTGTTCGTCCAGCGCCAAGGTGTTCGCCAATGCCGAACGGCTGATCCGCCTCGGCCTGGTCGATGCAGCCGTAGTCGGCGGCGTCGACACCTTGTGCGACAGCGTGCTGTTCGGATTCAACGCGCTGCAACTGGTCTCGCCCGAGCCTTGCCGTCCGTTCGACGCGGCGCGCAATGGCATCTCCATCGGCGAGGCGGCCGGTTTCGCGCTGCTGGAGCGGATCGAGGCGGCACCGGCAGAATCGCCGCGCCTGCTCGGTTACGGCGAAGCCAGCGATGCGCACCATATGTCCACACCGCACCCCGAAGGTCTCGGCGCTGAACTGGCCCTGCGTGATGCGCTGGCGCGGGCCAGTCTGGATCCGTTCGAGGTCGATTACATCAACCTGCACGGTACCGCCAGCCTGAAAAACGATGAAGTGGAAGCCGCACTGATCAGCCGTCTGTTGCCAGCAAGTACCCGCGCCAGCTCCACCAAGGGCTATACCGGTCACACGCTTGGCGCGGCGGGCATCCTCGAGGCCGCTGTCGCGCTGCAGGCGATCGAACATGATCTGGTACCCGGCAACCTCGGTGCGCAGACCCCCGACCCGGATTGCGGCGTGCAATTCGCCTGGCATAACGAACGCCAGCGCATCAACGTGGCACTCAGCAATTCATTCGGCTTCGGTGGCAACAATGCCTGCCTTGCCTTCGCCCGTGCCGGCCATACCGCATGACTCCGCTACAGGTCAGCATCGAAGGGGTCGGCCTGTGGTCTCCCCAGCTCGCCGATTTCGCGGCATTCCGCGGCCTGATCGGCGGCGGCGCGACTGACGCATCAACCGTACGGCCAGCGGCCACCACGTTGCCGCCGAATGAACGACGTCGCGCGCCGCTCAGCGTGCTGCTGGCGATCGAAGTCGCCGGACAGGCGGTGGCGATGAGCGGTCTGGATGCGGCCACACTGCCATGCGTGTTCGCTTCGGGGCATGGCGACCAATCGATCACCGATTACATGTGCACAACCCTGGCCGACACGCCAACCGACATGTCGCCCACCCGTTTCCACAATTCCGTGCACAACGCACCGGTCGGCTACTGGACCATGGCCACCGGCTGCCATGCACCATCCACCGCACTGGCGGCGCATCGCGCCAGTTTCGGCGCCGGCCTGCTGGAGGCGGCGACCATGGCGATCACCGAGACGCGACCGGTATTGCTGGTGTGCAGTGACAGCGCCGGACCCCGGCCGTTACTCGAAGTCACTGGCTGCGGCGATTCGTTTGGCTGCGCGCTGGTCATCGCGCCGGCTGCAAGTGCCGCCAGCTTGGCGCTGCTTTCGCTGCATTTGTACTCGGCGCAGCCAGTCACGCCGCTTGACGAGCCGCTGGCCGGATGGCGCGCCGCCAATCCTTCCGCCGAAGCATTGCCCTTGCTGAAGCTGCTGGCCGAGAACGGCGGCGGCTGCCGGATCAACGCGGCCGCAGCGCTGGGGCTGGGTATCGAACTGCAGCTGCGCGGCAAGGATCCCGGCGCGTGATCGAGACCAGCAGCAACTGGTGCGTGCTGATTCCCTGCCTCAACGAGGAAGTGGCGATTCGTGAGGTGGTTGAGTCGGTCCTCGCACTCGACGTGCCGGTCATCGTCATCGACGATGGCTCGGATGACCGCACGCCCGAGATCGTCGCCAGCCTGCCGGTCACCCTGGTACGCCACCGGCAACGCCGCGGCAAGGGTGAAGCCTTGCGCGACGGATTCCGCGAGGCAGTGCGCCAAGGCTATGAGGCGGTGCTCACCATGGATGGCGATGGCCAGCATCTGGCCCGCGACATCCCGCGTATCGTCGCCGCGGCGGCCAGCTACCCGAACCATATCGTCATCGGCGCGCGCCTGCTCGATCGCGAGCAGCAGCCGAAAAGCCGTCGTCGTGCCAATGCGGTAGCCGACTGGGGGATTTCCTGGGCCTGCGCGCAACCGATCATCGACACGCAGAGTGGCCAGCGCTGGTACCCCAAGCCTGCATTGAGCCTGGTCGACCTGCCGGCCGAGGATTTTGTGTTCGAGGCTGCCTTGTTGATTGCCGCCTCGCGTGAGCTGCAGCTGGGCGTGGTTTCGGTGCCGATTGCCTCGCGCTATCACGGCGACTTCCGCGCCAGTCATTTCAGTCCGGTCGGCGACGTCAGCCACATCACCACCTACACCACCGGACGAATATTCCATTACGGCCACATCCTCGCCAGTTACCGCCGCTCGCGCGGGCGGCCCACAGTGGTCGGCAACGTATAGGACGACCTGACCCCAGACTGCCCATTGACCCCGGCGACGGGATGGTAACGAGGTTGTAGAAAAAGTGATGACTCTGCGGAGAGCCTGAAATATGCCCGACAAGTTGCCTGTGGCAATTCAATGCTGAGTCCATTCCATCCGCGACACGCGATTGAGACGCGTACACGGGCGTTAGAAAAACAAATTCGTAGCTCGTGGACTTTTTCTACAACTTCAACTTCTGTGTAAATCGTTCCCGGCCTCGGTGCATACGTAGAACTACTGAAACCTCTTGGCGGGTTTTACTGGTGCAGTGGCAAACAGCCCAGATCAGACTGACTGCTCCATCGGACAAGGGGGTAGATCATGGCACTGCGTATCTCGCCACTGGTCACGGCGGTTGCCGTGATCGCTGCGGTCGTTGCGTTCGCAGCTTGTCGGGATAAGGAGTCCAAGGTGGCAACACCTTCTCCGACACCACCCGTGGCGGGCTCTTCTGCGCAGGTGATGCAAACGGTTTCCGGCCCTGTGGCAGGCACGCGGATTACCGAGGCCTATGCGAGGTCCGTGGCTCGCAATGTCTACGTATGGGCCTGGCCGATGGTCAACGTCTATAACCGTCGGGTCGGATTTACCGATCTCAAAGAGCCCGGGCGACTCGGCGGCGTGTTGCCCGCTGCGCCTTTGAACCGCGTGAGCATGCTGAGCAACTATGTCGAGCCCACTGAGCGGGACGTCGCATGCCCCAATCAGGATGTCGTCTACGGCGGCGGTCCGCTGGCGCTGGATCTCGAATCGGTGGTGGTGCAGGTTCCCGATTTTGGCGATCGATTCTGGGTCTATCAGATCGTCGATATTCGCACTGACAGCTTCGTTGATCTGGGCCAGATGTATGGCACCAAGCCAGGCTTCTACCTGCTGGCGGGACCGGATTGGCATGGCACGGTACCCAACGGTATCGCCAGGGTCTTTCGGGCCACGTCCAATACCGGCTTCCTGATCCCGCGCGTTTTCATGGACGACACCGAGACCGATCGCACGGCGATCCAGGCCATGGTGAATCAGATCGACGTGTACCCGCTTTCCCAGTTCGACGGCAAGATGAAGCACACCGACTGGAGCAAGACACCGGCACTTCCTGCGCCACCGCCTCAACCCAATGGCGGCGAGTCGCCCAAGGTCATTCCTGCGAAGTTCTTCGACGAGTTGCCCATCGTGTTGAAGGACGCACGGCCGTTGCCCGGCGAAGGCGCCATCTATGCCCAGGCGGAGGCACTGCTGGCGGCGGCCAGGGACAATCCCGCCATCAAGGCGGCGATTGACGATGAGGCCGCAAAGACGGAACAGTCGGTGATTGCCCCACTACTGGAGTTCCATAACTTCGGCATTCCACTGCCGCACCAGTGGACCACCGTGAAAAACGGCGCCAAGTTCGGCACCGATTACTTCACCCGGACGGCCGTGGCGCGATCCAACATCTTCGTGAACAAGCCCAACGAGGCCACTTATTTCTATCAGGATCTGGATGATGCCGGAGTTCGGCTGGATGGGGGCAGGCGTTACACCGTCACCTTTGCCAAGGGCGAACCGCCGGTAAAGGGGTTCTGGTCGCTCACCTTGTACGACGCGCAACATTTCTTCGTGCCCAACGCGATCCATCGCTTTTCAGTCGGGACCAAGAACAAGGATCTCAAGCCCAATGCGGATGGCAGTTTGACGATCTATATCCAGGCCGATGAACCTACTGATCCCACGCAGAGGGCCAACTGGCTCCCGGCGCCGAAGAGCGGGGTGTTTTCTCTCTACGTTCGCACGTATTGGCCAGCCACCGCCGTGCTCGATGGAACGTGGTCGCCACCGCCCGTCAAGGCGGGCACGTGACCAGCTGTTCCAGGGTGCCTTCCCACGGCCTGTACATGGCCAGGGATGTCGAGACGCGGGCTGTTTTGATTCCTTTCGGAGGTGTGTCATGAAGTTTGCTTCACGTTCTCTGTGTGTCCTTTTGACCGCCGTTCTCGCTGCGGCGGCGCATAGCCAGACAACCTCCCCTGTGCCGACGGACCAGGAAATCAGCGACAGCTACGTCTATCTGCTCAGTCGGCTTTTGGTGCTCAATCAGGAGCAGGCGGATTTCGCTGGCGGTTTCCGGTGGAACCAGCTTGTTCACCGCAAGGTGGGCGCAGTGGACTGGCCCAACCCCAACCTTGATGTCGCCTATTCGGAAGCCTGGGTCGCCATCGATGAAAAGAGCTGCGCACTGGTGACCGTCCCGAAGGTCAAGGACAGGTACTACACCGTCCAGTTCCTCAATGGCTGGGGAGAGACCCTGGCCAACCTCAACGAGCGGGTTTATCCGCAGCATCCTGATGGCGAGTTTGCGATCTGCCTGAAAGGCGCCACTGTGCAACTACCAGTGAGTACCCAGCGCGTGGATGTATCCGCCCGGGTGCTGCGCGTGCTCTCGCGCGTTGAACTTGGCGCAAGCCCGGACGAGGCTGTGGCGCTGCAGAAACAGTTCAATATCCGTGCCAGCGGTCATCCGGTATTACCTGAGGTGCCAAAGACGGTCAGGTTCGACATTGAGAAACTGCCTGGTGTTGAAGCGTTCGACTCGGCAGGCGCAGCGCTGGATAGCGCGTCCGATACCAATCCGGGTATGGGCAGGCTTCAGGCGAGCACGCGCGCCATTGCCAGTGCCATCAAGGATCCGCACGTGCGCCAGCACGTCGACCAGGTGATCCACCAGCAAGCTATCCCTGCGATCTACAAGGCATCGCGTACGCTTGGCGACGGCACCGTGAAGGATGGCTGGGTGTTGCCATCAACCATCGGTGTCTACGGCAGCAACTGGCTGCTGCGAACCCTGGTCAACCTCGGTGGCATCTGGGCCAATAGCTATGAAGAGGTGATCTATTACAAGGCCTTTGTCGACCCCGCCGGCAAGCCGCTCAATGGCGATCATGCCTATAAGCTTCGCTTTGAAAAAGAGCAGTTGCCAACACTGTATGCCACCTACTTCTGGTCGGTCATTGCTGTAGACGCCGTCCATCGACGTGTCCTGCCCAATCCGTTGAAACGCTATCTGTTGAGCAATTTCTCCAAAGCAAGCTATGGCCAGGATGGTTCGTTGACCTTGTACCTTGGCGCCGTCAAGCCAAACGACGCACCCGAGAGCAACTGGATCCCGACGCCGAAGGGCATGGGCTACAGCCTGACCTTCCGGTTCTATCGACCCAAGGGCGCGGTCGCGGACCACAGCTATTTTCCGCCAGCCCTGGAGAAGCAGTGAAACTGGCTGGTCTCCCGCGACAGGAGCAAAGCGCTGCTATCGAGGAGACAGCTTCAACGGTTCTCCAACGGTGTCCGCAAGCGACAGGACGATGCCGACAGCATCGGGGTGCTCGTTGTCCCATCGGCTGACACCATGATCTCGCCGTCATTTCCTGCACGACAGACTGCGGGCGTGCACAATGGATGCAGCGTGGCGGGCAGCGTGGGTATTCCATGGTTGAGACGACGCACGACGTGGTGATCCTGGGTGGCGGCCTGGCCGGGTTGTGCCTGGCCTTGCAGCTGCGTGGCGAGCATGCGGATCTGGATATCGTGGTGCTCGAACGCCGCGCGCATCCCTTGCCGGCAGCCGCACACAAGGTCGGCGAATCGACCGTCGAGATCGCCGCGCATTACCTCGCCGATACGCTCGGCCTGCGCGATCACCTGGAAAGCGAGCACATTCGCAAATTCGGCTTTCGCTTCTTCTTCTCCGACGGCCGCAGCGATCTCGACCAGGTCACCGAACTGGGCGTGAGCAAGGTGCTTTCCACCTCGAGTTATCAAATCGATCGCGGCATTTTCGAGACCTTTCTCGGCCAGGAAGCACGGCGGCGCGGCATCGACTTCCGCGACGGCGTCACGATCAAGAACTTTGACCTGGGCCATCACGACGAACCACACCGCGCTTGCTACACCGACGCCGAAGGTAACCAGCACATACTGGTTTCGCGCTGGCTGCTCGATGCCTCCGGCCGCGCCGGCATGATCCGCCGCAAGCTCGACCTCACCCGCGACAACGGCCATCACGCCAACGCGGTATGGTTTCGCATCGATGACAGGCTGAGCATCGACGGCTGGTGCGACGACGCCGAGTGGCAGGGTCGTTGCGATCCGCCCGAACGCTGGCGCTCGACCAATCATCTGTGCGGGCCGGGCTACTGGACCTGGTTGATTCCGCTTTCCTCGGGCGCGCATTCAATAGGCATCGTCGCCGATGCGTCGATGCATCCGATGGAGACGATGAACACCTTCGAACGCGCGCAAACCTGGCTGGCGAAGCACCAGCCGGCGATCGCCCGCGAAGTCGCCAGGCGCCATGACAAGTTGCTCGACTTCGCGTTTTTTCGCGACTACTCCTACAGCTGCACGCACATGTTCAGCGCCGATCGCTGGGCACTCACCGGCGAGGCCGGCGCCTTCCTTGATCCGTTCTACTCACCCGGCACCGACTTCATCGCGATCGCCAACACCTACATCACCATGCTGGTGGGAATCGATCGCGGCGGCAGTTCGTTGGCGCCACACGCGCGTCTGTACGAACGTCTGTTCTTCTCGTTCTACGAAAGCACGATGACGTTGTACCGGCATCAATACCCGCTGATGGGTAACGCCGAGGTGCTGCCGATCAAGGTGATCTGGGATTACACCTATTACTGGGGCGTGCTGTGCCAGATCGTGTTTCAGAAGCGTCTGGGCGACGCAGCGTTGTTTGCCGAACTCGGCCCGGAACTGGAGTCGGCCCGCGCACTCAACGAGCGCATGCAAGTGTTCTTTCTACGCTGGCACGCGATGTCGAAAGGGCGCAATCCGAAGGTCATGCTGGACCAGCGCGAACTACCCTGGTTTGCCGCCATGAACGCCACCCTGCACGACATATTGGACGATGCTGGCGTACGCCAGCGCCTGCGTGCAAACGTGGAGCTGCTCGAATGCCTGGCCACCACGATTGTCGAACGCGCGGTTGCCGAAGCGGGCGAGGAGCTAGGTAGTGAGATGAGTGATCTTGTGAGTTCGCAGCCACAGCCGACGCTGTTTGCGACGGCGTAGCAGCTGGCGACGAGGCAAGAGATTCCTCCATATCGACGCCACCACTAAATGATGTCGGGAATAAGCCAAAGCACCGGGAGCACTGCTTCAGCTGCTCCCGACACCTTTGCTGAGTTAGTGCGAAGCCACCGATTCGGGCGTTTCGTCCCTGGCAACAGTCCAGCTGGAATCCGGGTTATAGCTGGTGATGGCCTTGGCCGCTTCGGCGGTGTTCTTGCCTAGATCCTTCTGGTACACCACGCCATAGCGGTTGACGATAAACGTCATTACGCCTGTTTCGCCATAACGGAGTGGCACTGAAATCGCTGCAAATCCAGCCACCATGTGGCCGTTGATCAGGTAGCTATAGGCCCCACCCGGGGCAGCGGCGCCCTGGCCGGTCAGCATGCGATAGTTGTAGCCGTAATAGCTGGTGCCGGCATGGGTGTCCACATCCTTCAACATCGGGCCCAGGGGGCTTTGTAACTGGCCCTCAGCGGCATCCCAGTACAAGCCGTCGTGCTTGCCGCCGTCGCTGAGGAACTTCGTCGCATACGCGCGAACGTTCGAGCCATCGTGCGACGCTTTTTCATATTCGCGCTGCAGAGAAGGCAAGTCTTCAAGCACGGTCATGGCCATCAACTCATTGAGACCGACTCGGCGATTGGCAAGCTCCTGGGCACCTGCGACGCTGTCAAACGACCAGCGCTCTCCCTCGCGCACCAGCGGCACCGGATAGATGAATGCATCCGGGCCGACAATCAACGAGACGTTGTCAGGCGAGTTTTGCTGGATCAGCAAGACCCTGTCGGCGGCTTCGACAAACTGCTCTCGAGCGGCAAGCACACCCGGGTCGCTGCCATCCTGTTCGACCACCGCGGCATCCTTGCCGAGGATCGTGGCCATCGCATCATTGTTATTGGCGCGGGCGACTTCGATCAGGGCGTGGGCCGCTTCGTCGGGCGTGCCGAAATCCTTCTGGGTGGTTTCGGCGAAAGCCGTTGCCACCGGAACGAGCAAGGCAAGCAGCGCGGTGATGCTGAAAAGACGGATGGAGAACTGTGGCTTTTTCATGGGATTGGATTCCTGAGTAGTGGCTGGAAGCTGAAGCGCACGCATATCAATGCCTGCGCCCACCACCGCCTCGACGTCCACCGCCGCCACGACTCGAACTGCCACGCTGACTGGCGGCACGCGACTGCTGACCGGACATGCCGCCATACGAACTGGTTCGTGGCGACGCACTGCGCGATGAGTTGTTACCCGTTCCGCGAGAGCTTCCCGAGGTAAACGGTCGCGACCCCGTACTGTTCGACGGACGTGTCGCCGGTCGCGTACTCGATGAGAAGTTGTTGCCGCCACTACCCGCATTGGGTCGATTGCTGGTGCCCGCGCTGGGTCGGTTGCCAGCACCTGCAGCAGAGCGGTTGCCGGCGCCCTGCCGACCAGCACCCGTATTGGGTTTGAAGCCGGCATCGCCCGGACGCGTGGCTGCACGGTTGCCACCACTATCGCGCTTGGGACTCCAAGTACCCGAACCGCCACCACGATTCCCGCCCCGATCACTATTGCGGTTACCGCCACGATCGGTGTTGCGGTCGGTATTGCGATTGACGTTGCGATCGCTGTTGATATCGATATCAACATCGCCACCACCCCAGCCAATGCTGCCACTGGCCCAGCCGAAAGCCCAGGCGGCGGTTGCTCCCCAGAACAATCCGCTGGCAAAGGCCGCGCCCGGGGCATACGGGTAGTAATAGACCGGATAAGGATTCGGGTAGTAGCTGTAGACCGGGGTCGCGGAAGCGTAGACCACGGTGGTCGGCTCGTAGCGCGGCACGTAGATCACATCGGGCTTGGCCGGCTCGATGGTGACGATCTGGTCTTTGACTTCAACCTTCTGCTTGTCATCGCTTTTCAGGTTGCCGGCCGCGTAGGCCATCATGCGAAAACGCTGCACTGCATCCATCACGCCTTGCTGGTCGTCATACACGGCTTCGCCGAGCTTCTGCGTCCAGGTCAGGTCATTGTTCATCTGGTCGATGATGTCGGGATAATTGAGCAGGTTGCGGACCGGCTCACTCAGTGACTCTGGGGGCTTTGCATCCTTCTTGCCCTTGGCTTCCTTGAGGAAGCGCTGGGCCTGGACGACTTCCAGCGGAACCGTCGATGCCGGCAACACCAAGGCCAGCAGGTCATCGGGATAAAGCGCAATGCGCCCGACCAGATCGCCGAGTTGCGCGTCGGTCAGATTGCTCGTGTCGGTGACATTGGCTGAAGCAGGGGCAGCGGCGCCATTCGAGGGCTTTGCAACCTGGCTCTGGGCAGCGACCGGAGCCGCCGTGGAAAAGACCAGAGCCCCGACGAACATGGCAGACAACGTTGAGGCGATGACAGATCGCGCCATGGCGGATCCTCCTTCAGTGAACAGCATGGAAGGTGGTCGACTCGAATCGTGTTGCGCAGGTTCGCCAAACAGAGCGGCATTGCGAGCATCACGGCGCGCGCCTTTCGTGAACGGTGTTCCGTCAAGAATCCTGACTCAGTACGCCGTGACGGTCAATACTGTCATCTGAGGCGCGCAGCCATGCAGCCGCAATGGTCATGGCTCCTTGCAGCCGCGCGAAATGCCGACGCAATTACTTGCGTACTTGAGCAAAACACCCCAGCGAAAGGTGTCCTGCTGGTCGTGTCTAACCGGTTTCTGCACGTATCCAGCAACAGGAAAACGATGTCGTCAAAGGCAGGCGAGATCAGGGAAGTAAACCTGAGAGCTCACACCGTCGCATTCAGCGTGGCGTGTTCAACTCAACCCATTCCGCCATTAACCCCGATCACCTGGCCATTGATGTAGCCAGCTGCGTCGGAGCACAAGAACGCCACCAGCGCCGCCACTTCTTCAGGCCTGCCCGCACGCTGCGCCGGCACCATGTCGCGGATGCGTTCGATGGGAAAGTCCTCGCCGATCATCCTGCCTTCGATGATTCCCGGCGCCACCACGTTGACGGTGATGCCGCGCGATCCCATTTCGCGCGCGAGTGATTTGCTGGCGCCGTGCAGCGCGGCCTTGGCGGCGGCGTAGTTGGTCTGGCCGCGATTACCGAGCAGCGCTGCGACCGAGCTGATCGAGACGATACGACCGAAACGTGCGCGCGCCATCGGCAACAGCAGCGGCTGGGTGACGTGGAAGAAACCGTGCAGCGAGACATCGATCACCCGATGCCAGGCATCCTCGCTCATGCCGGCCATCGGCATGTCGTCGTGCACGCCGGCATTGTTGATCACAGCATGGATCGGGCCGTCGGCAAGCAGTGACTCCAATGCAGCGCGACTGGCACCGGCATCCGTTACATCGAAGGCCACGGCCTGTGCGCTGCCGCCCGTTTCGATGATGGCGGTGGCGACCGCTTCGGCACGCTCGAGGCCACGATTGGCGTGCACGATGACGTGGTAGCCCGCTGCGGCCAGTGCGCGGCAGATCGCGGCGCCGAGGTCGCCACTGCCACCGCTCACCAGGGCGCGGCGCGAAGATATGTTTTCAGTCATGCTCTGACTCGCTTGATTCAAGCGGATGGATGACGGCGGCTCGACCATTGGCGAGCAGCCGGCCGTGATGTTCAACACGAAATGCATACTGCGCGCCGGCATCGTCTGCGTAGAGACATTCGGCATGGACGTCCAGACGGCCATCCAGGTCATCCACATATTCGACATGCAGTTGCACGTCGCGCAGGCTGACCAGCCGCCCCGGCTTCACGCCAGTGGCGCCGGCGGCACGATCGCGCAGAGCCCCATGCACGGCCATCGCCTGCGCACCGTATTCGGCCAGATGCACGGCATGCAGGCCGGCGGGGCCGCGCAGCGGATTGTCCGCGTGGGCGTGTCCTTCGCTCACCGCATGGATACGGCTGTCGTCCCAACCAAGCAGCGCGTCCAGCAGGCACATGCTGCCGGCGTGGGGAATCAATGCGGCGATTTCAGTCTTGTCGAGCATGTGGCGCCATCAGGATCGAGAGACAGAAGTGGAAGGCGACGCCGAGACTCACGGTGAGGCCGATCGCACGCAGCACCGGAATCGTTGCCCAGGCCAGCATGCCGAATACCAGCAAGGCCGACAGCACGCAGACCAGGGTGGCATGCAGGGTACGGCGCTGCTCGGCCGGGTCGCCGGTGTCGCGTTCGAAAAACAGCGCATAGTGCAAACCGAGTCCGCCGGCGAGGATCAAGGCAATCAGGTGGAACAGCGAGATCTCGATGCCGGCCAAGCGTTCGACCGCCAGCACCAGGAAGGTAGCCAGGGTCATCGGCGCCAGCACATGCCAGGCCCGCCGCAAACTGCGCAACGACAGCGTGATCGTCACCACCAGCAACACGCTGGCCAGCAGCAAGGCTTGCAGGATGCGGGTGCGGTAGGCCGCCACCAGCGACTCGGAGGCCGCCTTCAGATCGAGCAGACGCACCGTGCCATGGCTGTCATTACCCAGCGCTTGCAGTGCTGCCGCATCATGCACGCCGCTGACCGTGCCCAAGCCGAGCCAGTGCCCGTCATGCTTGATCAGCATGGACGCGAGGCGCTGGCCCAGTGGCGTCTGTGCATAAAGTTCGGGCGTCAGCGGCGGCAGTTGCCGTGCAGTGTCGACATCCGCAAGAAACGGCTGAAACAGATCGGCACGGAACGGCAATCCCTGCAACGCCTGATCGAGTGACTGTTGCAGCATGGCGCGATCGGGCAGCTGTTGCTGACGTGCCCGTTGGCGTGCCACCGGCGGCAGATAACGTGACGGCAGTTCCAGCGCATCCAGCACATGGCGGGCGACCAGCGCATCGACCTTGGGCTGCAGGCGTTCGGACAACTCCAGCACGCCCTGTTCGGTGGTTGCCTGCAGCACCAGCAGGTAGCGCACGTCGGGTGCACCGAGTGCCTCGCGCAAGCGCGCATCGCGCATCAGCATGTCCTGCGGCAACGGGGTCAGCGCGGCGAGATTGTTCTGCCAGAACGGCCCCGGCGCCGCCGCCAGCATCGCCACGATGGCCACAACAACCAGCCAGGGAATCCAGCGCGGACGCGGCAGTTGATCGACAAACCGGCGCGCCTTGACCAACCACGCCTGCTCCGCCACATCGCGCACGCGCGCCGGCAGCAATCGCGGCAGCAGGTAGCGCGTGCTGAACCCGGCCACCAGCAAACCGACGATGGTAAACACGGCCAACTGCTTCAATCCATTCACGCCCGACGCGTAGAACGCGAGATAGGCGATGCAGGCCGAGGCGATTGCGGTCAGCAGCAGCGGCCACAGTGAACGCACGCTTTGCAACGCATCTTCGCCGGCACGGCGATGACTAAGCACGCGGATCGGATACTCCTGCGCCACACCGAGCAGGGTGAAACCGAATGCCAGCGTGATGCCGTGGACCTCGGGAAACACCAATGTCAGCGCCGCAATGCCGGCAAGTGCTGCGCTGGCAATCGGCAACGCGGAGAGCAGGAACGAACTCAGGCTGCGGTAAGCCAGCAACAGCAGCAGGATGAAACCGACGGTGGAAATGCGCCCGATCCAGTCCGCCTGATGCCGGGTCTGCGCGCCGATCATCACACTGAAATAGCCCGGGCCGCTGAATTGCAGTTGTGCGTCGGCGCTGTCGGGCAAAGCGTGGAAAGCCTGACGAATGCCATCGATGGTCTTTTCCTGCGCACCGGGATCAAAACCGGCAGCGGCCGTCTGCACCAGCAGCAAGGCTTCGCCCTGCGGCGAAAACCAGACCCCTTCGCGCACCTCAGGCGAGCGGGCCGGCGCCCACAGCTCGGCCAGCTTCAGCATTTCAAGCGTGGGATCGCGCGGCAACAAGCCTTTCAACAGACTGGCCGCGGGCGAAGACAAATCTTCCAGCCGCTGTTGCAGCTGGTCGGCCAGGTAGGTCTCGTCCATGGGCTGGCGGTCGAGCGTGGGCGACAGCAGATAGCGATACGGCAGCAGGCTGGGATCGAGTGCGCCGAGGTCGAAGCTGCCATTCAATATCTGGCTATAGCGTGCATCGCCCTGCAAGGCGGTGCGCAAGCCCTGGCTGAGCGCGGCGAGTTGGCTGTCATCGACATGGCCATGGCAGGTCGAGGCCACCGCGGAGCTGGACGATGTCGCCTGCGCGCCTGCGGCGCAGCGTGATTCGATCGTCAGCAGCAACAGGCGTGAGCCGGGACCGTCGCCGACCTGCTCCATCAACAGGCGCTGATCCGGCGTGGTTGGTGCCGGCATGAAGCTGCGCAGGTCGGTACTGACTTTCAGTCGCTGGCTGACCAGCCAGCCCAGCCCGGCCAGTGCCAGCAACCAGCCGATCAGCAAACCGGCCTGGGCACCGCGGCGCATCGTCAATGCGTGCCCCGGCAAAGTGCCTGCAGCAATTCACGCGAAGGTTGCTCGGGCATCTGCGTAGCCAGTGGACCGAGCAGATCCACTGCCAGGTCACCGTCGTCTTCCTGCATCCACATGCAGCGCGAGGTCTTGCCGTTGCCGTCGATGGCAATGCTGGCCACGGTCTTGGCCACGCGTGTGTCACGCGGTACCAGAGTCAGCGTCCAACTTGCGTTGGCGGTGCCGTGCTGGCTGATTTCGAACGCATCGTTCAGGCGTTCCGTATCGCCGCTCAGCAAGGCCACGAAACTATCCAGCAGAACCTGCAACTGCGGCGCATGCTTCAAAGAAAAATGCCGCGGCCGTTTGCCGGCACGCTCCAGGGTGACCTCGCCATTCGCGATGGTGGCGGTTTCCGGCTGCGGCCTTAGCACTTTGCGTTGCAGCTGATCGCCGCCCAGCCACGCCAGCTCACCCGAAACCACCAGTGGCTGATCCAGCACCTGCATGAAGCGCGCTTCGGCAAAGGGCGTGCGCGCCGGAGCCGGCTGGCCCAGGGCTGCGATCAGGCCGGGCGAAACCGAGCTCGCGCTGGCCGGCTCAGACGCCTGCGTGCTGCTCCACGGCAGCAGCATCGTGCTGAGCAGAACTACGCCGATCTTGCTGCCAGAAATCATAGAAATTGAACCAGTTGTAGGGGGCCACGTAGATGTAATGCTCCAGTCGTTGAGCATACCGGGCAATCAACGCATCCAGTGCGGGGCCGCGATTATCCCGCGGCACGTGCACGCGATCCGCCATCAGTTCGAACACCAGTCGATAGCGATTGCCACCCATATACAGGCCAAAACACAACACCACTGGCACCTGGAGCGAGTGCGCCAGCAGCCACGGACTGACTGGAAATGGTGCCGACTGACCCAGCAACGGCGCGTGACGCAATACCTCGTGGCCACGCCCACGGTCGGCCAGCAGCGCCACGATGGCACCTTGCTGACAGGCTTCGGACATGGCGAGCGCAATCGAGGTGCCGTCTTGCGCGGCATCGATGACACCAGCGCCGATCTCGGGTGCCAGTGCTTCGAGCAGCTCGGTCATCGCCGGTGTCTTCTGCTTGTCCAGCACGACGCGCAAGGACACGTCTGGGCGGCGCGCGCTCACCGCGCGCAAAGCTTCGAAGCTGCCCTGGTGCGAACCCAGCAACAGCACGCCACGACCCTGCGCGATCTTTTCATCCAACAGATCCAGACCTTCGGTCTCGAACTCGAACGACTGCTCACCCCTGGCGAGCAGGTAGACCCGATCCATGCTCGTGGCGGCAAAGTAGTAGAGATGCCTGAATACCTGCCACGGCGTGGCCGGCTTGCCGAACACGCGTTGCAGATACTGCTTCGATGCCTGCCGCTCCGGTGCCCGGCGCAGGTAGAAATACAGGGTGATCGGATACAGGCACAACCGGCCGACACGGCGACCGCCATGCAGCGCAATCGTGCGAATCAGCCAGATTGCGAAGCGACCGCCGCCTTCGGGGCGATCCTGCCAATGCTCGTTGCCACTCATGTCGATCCTTCGATCAGACCACGGGCGAGCAGGATTCCCTGCCACCGGATTTCAAAACGAATACGCGTGCTGGCGGTGGCTGAATCCACCGAGGTCAGATGCAGCGATGCCTGCTGGTTTGGCAGCAAGGGTGTCATGAATTTCGCTTCAAGCACCCGTGCCAGACGCTGGCCACGCCATTGGCGCAAGGCAATGGCTACCTGCTCCAGCAGCATCACACCCGGCACCAGTGGTTGGCCGGGGAAATGGCCCGGCAGCGCCGGATGCGTGGCCTCGATGCACAACTGCTGTTCAAAGCCGGTTTCGCTCATGGCTGCACGGCCCGCTGGCCGTAGATGAGCTCGGGCCAGTGCACAGCCAGTTGCAGGATCATTTCATGCAGACCGGGATGGCTCAGGTGGCGAAAGCGCCAGCGGCGCCAGGCGTATTCACACAAGAACACTACGCCGAGCAGGACGTAGCCGCCTACGTGCAGCCACGCCGAGGCCCATCGATCAGGTATTGGCAACGAATTATGCACACCGAAACGCGCCAGCAAACCGCCGTGCTCGGCACAGGTCAGCAATACGGCCAGCACCAGGCTTTGCGCCAGCAGCAGCACAGCCCAGAACCAGGTCAGGTGCCGGGCATAGCGCGCCACACCGGATGCCTGCAGACGATCAGCGCCTTCGATCGCGACCACGAAGCGCGCAATCAACGGCTCGTCACCAGCCAGGGTGCTGCCAAACCAGTACGCCAGCAGCAGGTTGATCAGTATCGGTATTGTCTCGAGCGCCAGATCGGCCAGCCCATGCCACCACAACTGCAGCAAGGCTCCGGACAGCACAATCCAGATCAGCCATGCCTGCTTGCTGCGCGCAAGCAAGGACGGCAGCATGACCACGGTAAGCAACAGCAGCAACGCGGCGAGCGGAAACACCTGCCAGTGGGTCAGCGCGCCAGCCAGAGCCAGCAGCGGATACGCCAGCAATAGCAGCATGTATCGCCGCGCCGGAGTGCCTTGATTTGTGGGAAGGGACTTCATGCCGGGTTCCGCCAGCGATTTACCGCATTTGTGCCGGCGTCAACCAGCGCGCTGGCTTTCGACATGGGCGGACAGATTGGCCAGGCTGCTGAAAATCTGACGATTGTCGGGACTATCCGAACGCAACTGAAAACCGTAGCGCTTGGACACAGCCAGCGCTATTTCCAGCGCATCGATCGAGTCCAGCCCAAGATCGCCACCAAACAACGGCGCATCCGGGTCAATCTGCTGCGGTGTAACGGTGTCGAGGTTCAGGCATTCCACGATCAAGGTGGCCAATTCCTGCTGTACCGCGGTCTGCTCTGCCATGCTTGATTCCGTACTCATGATGCCTTGCCTCCCCCCGGTGGCAGTGGTCGCGGAGTGTAACATAGGGTTCTTGTCGTTCCTGGTCACCACTCAATGATTCACGGATGTGAAGAAACCTTGTCTCCGCTGCCGCTGACGCGGCGTGCACCACGTATTTCCTATCGCAAAACCGACGTCCAAACCGCCCTCGATACGCCCGGCACGCTGGCGTTGTTCGGCTTCGGCACAGGCGCAGCGCCTACCGATGATCCGCGCTACCTGCAGGTGGCGCTGGAGAGCTTTGATGCCCCGCCGCCGCTGGAGATCTGGCAAGTCGACGGCGACGTGTCCCACGGCACTGAAGGTGATTTGCACTGGTCGCATGGTGGTGGCTGTTTGTTCGCTGCCCTCGATCTGGACGAAAGCCAGCACGGCGGCCCTGCCGCTACCGCCAAGTTGGCTTACGAGCAACTGAACCAGCTGGTCACCGCACAGGGCGCGCGATACGTGTTGCGGATCTGGAATTACCTCGGCGCCATCAACCAGGGCGACGGCGACAGCGAACATTACAAACGCTTCTGCGACGGACGTGCCAGTGGCATGGGCGATTTCTTTGCGGAAGGGTTCCCCGCCGCCACCGCGATCGGGCATCACGGCGCCGCTGACCGACTGCAAATCTATCTGCTGGCCAGCGACCAGCCCGGCACCCGGGTGGAAAATCCGCGCCAGGTCAGTGCGTGGTGCTATCCGCGCCAATATGGACTCACGCCGCCCAGCTTCGCCCGAGCGATGATCTTGCCGGCAGAAGACGCGCTGGCGATTTCCGGCACCGCCGCCGTGGTCGGGCATGCTTCGGCTCACCATGATGATTTACTGGCTCAGCTCGAAGAAACCCTGCTCAACCTCGAAAGCCTGCTGGACAGCGCCGGCATGCCCGCAGGTTTTGATACGCACTCGCCGTTGAAGGCCTATATCCGCCACGCCGCCGACGCTGCTCCGGTACGCCAATTCCTGCGCCAGCGACTGCCCGGCGTGCCGGTACTGCTGTTGCACGGCGATATCTGCCGCAGCGAGCTATTGGTCGAAATCGACGGCTGGCGGTACGCGTAAAGCGAGGAGTGAGTGTGGAGGAGTGGGGAGTGAGAGAAAGCGGATCGCGCGCTCTGCTCACTGTTTCGTACTTGTTTCACTTCGAGGGCCCACTGGCAATCATTGATGCGCTGATAGCCGCGAGGCTTGTGTCAGTCACTTTCTCGCGGAAATCGTCGCCAAATTTGTGGCGAGGGTGAATCGCGCGACTCTCTCTCTTCTCATTCCTCCACACTCACTTCTCGCTCTTCTGCTTCACGGGCCGCTTCCAGCCCGGCAGCGTTTGCTGGCGCGTGCGCGCGACGGTCAACTCGCCATCCGGGGCATCGCGGGTAATGACGGAACCGGCCCCGATGGTCGCTTGTGCTCCGATCGATACGGGTGCGACCAACGAGGTGTTCGAGCCGATGAAGGCACCGTCGCCGATCTGCGTGAGTGACTTGTTTACGCCGTCGTAATTGCAGGTGATGGTGCCGGCGCCGATGTTGACGCGTGCGCCCACTTCGCTGTCGCCCAGGTAGGTGAGGTGATTGGCCTTGCTGCCTTGGCCCAGATGGGTTTTCTTGGTTTCCACGAAGTTGCCGATGTGCACGCCCGCTTCGAGCACCGTGCCTGGCCGCAGCCGTGCGAACGGGCCGATCGTGCATGGCCCGTGGGTGACCACACCCTCCAGATCGCAATGCGCCTGCACCACGGTACCGGCCGCCAATTGCACGTCGCGCAGACGGCAGAACGGACCGATGCGCACATCGTCACCCAGCTCGACGTGGCCTTCCAGAATCACGTTGATATCCAGCTCCACATCGTGGCCGGCCTGCACGCTGCCGCGGATGTCCACCCGCAGTGGATCGGCCAGACGCACACCCTGGAGCGCTAGTTCACGCGCGGCACGCTGGCGGAAATAGGCTTCCAGCCCGGCCAGCTGCCATGGATCATTGGCACCGGCAGCTTCCATCGGATCGCTGCACTCGACGCTCAGCGCCGGCGTATTTTCTTCGGCTGCCATGCCGAAGATGTCGGTGAGGTAGTACTCGCCTTGTGCGTTGTTGCGATCCAATCGGCTGATCCAGCCGCGCAGCGCCGTCGAATCGGCAGCGAGGATGCCGGTATTCACGCGGTTGACCGCGCGCTGGGTGTCATCGGCATCCTTTTCCTCGACCACTTCACGGATCAGCCCGTTACCATCGCATAGCACTCGCCCATAGCCGCGTGGGTCATCCAGGCGAGTCGTCAACAAACGCAGTGGCGACTCGGAGTCGACCAGTTGCTGCAGCGTCTCGATGAGCGTCAACGGCACATCGCCGTACAGCACCAGCACCTGCGCATCATCCGGCACCTTGCTCATGGCTTGCTGCACGGCGTGGCCGGTGCCCAGTCGCTCTGATTGCAGCACCCAGCTCAGATCAGGCTGATCGGTGAAAGCAGCTTGCACCTGATCGCCGCAATGGCCGTAGACGATATGGATCATCGCCGGCTGCAGCGCCCGCGCCGCTTGCACCACGTGATCGAGCAAGGGCCGGCCTGCCAGCGGCATCAGCACCTTGGGTCGGCTGGACTTCATCCGTGTACCCGCGCCGGCGGCGAGGATGATGACATGCAGGTTGGCAGCTTCCATGGGTTACCCGAGTTCGTGGACAGATCAGCGGGCAAGGATACAACGCACACTCCCCTGCGCTGCGCCGGCACTAATTTTTCGGCGCGTCGCTGGCCGGTTTCAGGTGTTCCAGCTGGGGTGAATAGGCGTGGACGAAGGCGTTGTGCAGCACGCCGACAATCGCGGCGAAGGTGCCGAGCTTTTTGTCATCGATGCGGCCACTGATCGGGACGCGAGTGGCAAACTGATCCTTTTCCTGATTCTTGAACACGCTGGTGACGCCCTGCGCCACCGCCTCCCACGCCAACCGCAATGGATTCTTCTTTTCCTGCTCCACATCCTGCTTCCAGCTGAAGATCTGCAAGTCGCGAAACAGCGGTTTGGCGTAGCCGTTCAATTGACCTTGTCTGGCTTCCAACTGCATGGTGAAGTCACCGTGCCCTGACGCGAAATCAAGTCCTGCGTACGCACGCGCCAATTGATTGGCCTTGGTCACGTCGACATCGCTGATGCGCAGATCGAACTTGAAGTCGCCCTGATCCTGCAGCGGATCAAATTCGGCATGGGTTTCCAGCGGGGCCTGACCAAGAACCTTGGCAGTCGCCTGGAAGTGCGCGACACGGCTGCCGCCCTTGCCTTCCACATTGGTCAGGTTGCTCGCGCTGGCGTTGACGTCAGTCATTTTCAGATCGACCCGTGGTGACGAGACGAAGTTCTGGAACGTGACGGTGCCGTTTGTCACGCTGACCTCATCCAGCCGGATCGGTGCCAGCATTTTCAGCTGCGCTCGCCAGTCCACTCCCTTGCCACTCTGGCTGTCACCCTTCCCGCTACCATCGACAAAGTTGAGTACGGGCCGGAAGAACGCCACTTTGCCGCGCACCGTTCCATGGCTCAGAGCACGCCAACTCACTTCGATATCCGTTCGTGGCGCATTGAGCAGTGGCACCGGCACTTTGCCCGAAACCTTGGTGATCTGCAGCTCATCGATGCTGTATGCACCACGCCACAGATGGATGTCGATATCGGCAATCTGGCCGTGATAATCGCCCATGCGCTGCATGCGCCCATTCAGATAGTGCTTTACGGCGTATGGCATCACCGCGCGTGCGACCAGCAGCACGACGACGATGGCAAGCAATACACCCAGATGGCGGCGATAGCGAAATTTCACGGCGGCAATCCGGAACCCGAAAACGCCAGTCTAGACAGGGCGATGTGCCGAGAGTGTCTAATCGCAAGGCCGGGCAGGCATCACTCTTGCGCTGCAGCAGTGCTCGACACCAACGGTTTGCCTGCGCTGCAGGCAAAGCGAAATTCATAGGGCAGGCTGAACGGCTTGCTCTGCGTATCCACCGGATGCGATTCGTCGTGGGCATCGGCGGCCCAATGACTGATGACCAGCGGCTCGAAGCGCCAGCCCGTGGCCGCTGTGCGCACGGCGCCAACAAAGGCCGGGGCGATTGCCTGCGCATCATCGACACGCACCTCGTCGACCTTGCCGTCGGTACCCACGATCAACAATGCCTGCACGCGAACCTCGGCAGGGCAGCTACTCAGCATGGCGGAGGGATAGGTTGGCGCCGGGTGATCAAGCGGCACGGCGCCGCTGGAAGTGGAACCCAGCGCCAGCTGGTAGTGAGCCATGTGCTCATCCGCCAGCACGTGATACGTCGCCTCGCCCTGATGGGTATCGGCGACAGGCGGTCGGGTCGAGAGCGTGCTGCACGCAGCCAAAGCGCCTGACCAGACACACCCTACCGCTGCACGCAGCAAGCTGCTCATGTTGCTCTCCATGTGGCAAGACGCCGTCGACTCAAAGATTACACATGTAATATATTAAAGCAATCAGGGACACGCTCCTGGCGGGCAGACTGGCGCAAATGAAAACGCCGGCATAAGCCGGCGTTTTCAAACACGGGAAGCACGCGCGGGGCGTGATCGTCCGCTCAGTGCTTGAGGGTTTTGCGCAAACGTTCCAGCGCCTGCAACTGAGCCATGGCTTCAGCCAGCTTGACCTGCGCTTCGGCGAGATCCAACGCCTCGGTGCGATGAGCCAAAGCGTCTTCGGCTTCTTTCTTGGCAAGCTTGGCCGATGCCTCATCCAGATCACTTGCGCGCGCAGCGGTGTCAGCCAGCACCGTGATGACCTGCGGCTGCACTTCGAGAATGCCACCGGAGACGTAGAACTGCTGGCGTTCGCCACCGTCCAGCAACACGTCAACGTGGCCCGGCTTGAGGCGGGTAATTAACGGCGCATGGCGCGGGGTGATACCCAGTTCACCGAGTTCACCGGAGGCTACGACCATCGTCGCTTCGCCAGAGAAAATCTCGGCTTCGGCACTGACGATGTCGACGCGAATGGTATGGGTCATTGCTTGTCTCGCTTTGCTCGACGGGAATGGGGAATCGGGATTGGGGAATGGTCAGGAGCGGAGGGAACCGGCGCTTTGCTCTTCCGATTCCCGACTCTCCATTCCCGATTCCCGAAAGCTGCCTCAGGCAGCCTTCTTTGCACCCATTTCCTCGGCCTTCTTGATCGCTTCATCGATCGTGCCGACCATGTAGAACGCCTGCTCCGGCAGGTGGTCCACGTCGCCATCGACGATCATCTTGAAGCCGCGGATGGTTTCCTTCAGCGGCACGTACTTGCCCGGCGAGCCGGTGAACACTTCAGCCACGTGGAACGGCTGCGAGAAGAAGCGCTCGCACTTGCGCGCACGCGACACCGCCTGCTTGTCTTCTTCGCTCAGCTCGTCCATGCCGAGAATCGCGATGATGTCCTTCAGCTCCTTGTAGCGCTGCAGCGTGCCCTGCACCTTGCGGGCTACGCCGTAGTGTTCTTCGCCGATCACCAGCGGATCGAGCTGGCGGCTGGTCGAAGCGAGCGGATCCACTGCCGGGTAGATACCCAGGCTGGCGATATCGCGCGACAGCGCCACGGTCGAATCCAGATGCACGAAGGTGGTGGCCGGGGACGGATCGGTGTAGTCATCCGCGGGCACGTAGACGGCCTGGATCGAGGTGATCGAGCCGGTCTTGGTCGAAGTGATGCGCTCCTGCAGCACGCCCATTTCCTCAGCCAGAGTCGGCTGGTAGCCCACGGCGGACGGCATACGACCGAGCAGTGCGGACACTTCGGTACCGGCCAGCGTGTAGCGGTAGATGTTGTCGACGAACAACAGCACGTCCTTGCCCTTGCCGCTCTCGTCCTTCTCGTCGCGGAAGTACTCGGCCATGGTCAGGCCGGTCAGCGCCACGCGCAGACGGTTGCCCGGCGGCTCGTTCATCTGGCCGTACACCATCGCGACCTTGTCCAGCACGTTGGAGTCTTTCATCTCGTGGTAGAAGTCGTTGCCCTCACGGGTACGCTCGCCCACGCCGGCAAACACGGACAGACCCGCGTGCGCCTTGGCGATGTTGTTGATCAGCTCCATCATGTTGACGGTCTTGCCGACGCCGGCGCCGCCGAACAGGCCGACCTTGCCGCCCTTGGCGAACGGGCAGACCAGGTCGATAACCTTGATGCCGGTTTCCAGCAAATCGTTGGCAGCAGCCTGCTCGTCGTAGCTGGGCGCTTCGCGATGGATCACCCAGCGATCCTGCTCGCCGATCGGACCCGCTTCGTCGATCGGATTGCCGAGCACGTCCATGATGCGCCCGAGGGTCTGCTTGCCGACCGGCACCTTGATGCCTTCGCCGGTGTTGCGCGCATCGAGGCCACGCTTCAGGCCTTCGGTCGTACCGAGCGCGATCGTGCGCACGATGCCGTCACCGAGCTGCTGCTGGACTTCCAGCGTGATGTCGGTGCCGTCGATTTTCAGTGCGTCATACACCTGCGGCACCTGATCGCGCGGGAATTCCACGTCGACGACTGCGCCGATGATCTGAACAACTTTGCCCTGGCTCATTGGGATAACTCCACCTGATAACTTGAATGTGTCGTGACGGGAATCGGGAATCGGGAATCGGGAATCGTCAAAGCGCGGATCGCTGCTGTTTCGATTCTCGATTCTCCATTCTCCATTCCCAGATTTTTATACCGCCGCAGCGCCGCCGACGATTTCTGAAATTTCCTGGGTAATCGCGGCCTGACGGGCCTTGTTGTAAACCAGCGTCAATTCGCCGATCACCTTGTTCGCGTTGTCCGACGCGCTCTTCATGGCGACCATGCGAGCGGCGTGCTCACTGGCCAGATTTTCCAGCGCCGACTGGTAGACCACCGATTCGATGTAGCGAGTCAGCACGTGCTTCAACACGGTGAATGCGTCGGGCTCGTAGATGTAATCCCAGTCATGGCTCGACTCCAGCGCCGCACCAGCGAAGGCTGCCTCGCCTGCCTGCTCCTGCTTGCCCAGCTCTGCCGCAACCAGTGGCAGCGGCAGCAGTGCGTCGATGGTCGGCTTCTGCGTCATCGTGTTGATGAAGGTGTTGTAGGCCAGGAACACGCGGTCGAGGCCATTGACCGAATAGGCGTCCATCATCACCTTGATAACGCCGACCAGCTGCTCGAGCTTGGGCTTCTCGCCAAGATGACTAACCGAAGCGACCAGGTTGATGCCCTTGATGCGGCTGAAGAACGAAATCGCCTTCTGGCCGATCGCGACCACATCGACTTCGACACCCTGCTTCTGCCACTCGGCAAACTCAGGCAGCAGACGACGGGCGAGGTTGGTGTTGAGACCGCCGCACAGGCCGCGATCGCTCGTCACCACGATGTAGCCGACGCGTGCAACGTTTTCGCGTTCGGTCAGGAACGGATGGCTGAGCTCGGTGCTGGCCTGGGCGACATGCGCAACGACCTTGCGCAACGAACGGGTGTACGGACGCGAGGCCTTCATCTGGTCCTGCGCACGACGGATTTTTGCCGCCGAGACCATTTCGAGCGCGCGCGTCACCTTGCGCATGTTCTGCGTGCTCTTGATCTTGGTTTTGATTTCGCGTCCGCTGGCCATGCTTTACTCGCTCGCTGTGCTCACTTCGTGGGAATGGGGAATCGGGAATGGGGAATGGTTAAAAGCAGGGCGCGATGCGCATGCACTTCCGATTCCCTATTCTCTATTCCCTATTCCCGGCTCTCTTACCAGCTACCGGTCTTCTTGAACTCGTCGACCGAGCTCTTGAAGGTGGCTTCGATTTCCTTGTCCCAGTTGCCGCTGGTGACGAGGGTCTTCATCAGCTCGCCGTGGTTCTGGTGCATGAAGGCATGCAGGCCTTTCTCGAACGCCAGCACCTTGGTCACCGGCACGTCGTCGAGGTAACCGTTCTCGGCCGCATAAACCGACAGGGCCAGTTCGGCGATCGACAGCGGCGAGTACTGCGCCTGCTTCATCAACTCAACCACACGCTGACCACGATCGAGCTGGGCGCGCGTGGCCGGATCCAGATCCGACGCAAACTGCGCGAACGCAGCCAGCTCACGGTACTGCGCCAGTGCCAGCTTGACGCCGCCGGACAGCTTCTTGACGATCTTGGTCTGCGCGGCACCGCCGACGCGGGACACCGAGATACCGGCGTTCACGGCCGGGCGGATACCGGCGTTGAACAAGTCGGTTTCCAGGAAGATCTGGCCGTCGGTGATCGAGATCACGTTGGTCGGCACGAAGGCGGAAACGTCGCCACCCTGGGTTTCAATGATCGGCAGCGCGGTCAACGAACCGGTCTTGCCCTTCACTTCACCGTTGGTGAACTTCTCGACGTACTCCTCGGACACGCGCGAGGCGCGCTCAAGCAGACGGGAGTGGAGATAGAACACGTCGCCCGGATACGCTTCGCGGCCTGGCGGGCGCTTCAGCAGCAGCGAAATCTGGCGATACGCCACGGCTTGCTTGGACAAATCGTCGTACACGATCAGCGCGTCTTCACCGCGATCGCGGAAGTATTCGCCCATCGCGCAACCGGAATACGGTGCGACATACTGCAGTGCGGCCGACTCGGAAGCCGAGGCCACCACCACGATGGTGTGTGCCAGCGCACCGTGCGCTTCCAGCTTGCGCACCACGTTGGCCACCGACGAACGCTTCTGGCCGATGGCGACGTAGATGCACTTAATGCCGGAATCCTTCTGCGCGATGATCGCGTCGATCGCCAGCGCGGTCTTGCCGGTCTGGCGGTCACCGATGATCAGCTCGCGCTGGCCACGACCAACCGGGATCATCGCATCAACCGCCTTGTAGCCGGTCTGCAGCGGCTGGTCGACCGACTTGCGCCAGATCACGCCCGGCGCAACCTTCTCGACTGCAGCAGAGAGCTTGGCGTTGATCGGACCCTTGCCATCAATCGGGTTGCCGAGCGCGTCGACGACGCGGCCGAGCATCTCCGGGCCAACCGGCACTTCGAGGATGCGACCGGTTGTCTTGGCGGTGTCGCCTTCGCGCAGATGCTGGTATTCACCCAGCACCACCGCGCCGACCGAATCGCGCTCAAGGTTCAGTGCCAGGGCAAACGCGTTGCCCGGCAGCTCGATCATTTCGCCCTGCATCACGTCGGCCAGGCCGTGGATGCGCACGATACCGTCGGACACGCTGATGATCGTGCCTTCGTTACGCGCTTCCGCGCCGAGCTTGAATTGCTCGATGCGGCTCTTGATCAGTTCGCTGATCTCGGACGGATTCAGTGTAGTGCTGGACATGATTACCTATCCCGGAATTGAATGCTTCTTTGAAGAGTCCAACCATGGATGGTCGGGTTTTGCTCTTCGCGAAATGGACTTCGCGTTTAATAAATTTGTTCGGCTATGGGTTGCCGGTTTTTGCTCTTCGCGAAAAGGACTTCGCGTGAAACTTAATGCGCGAGGGCGCCGGCCAGCTTCGCGAGACGTCCGCGCGCCGAACCGTCGATCACTTCCGTGCCGGTATCGATCACCACGCCAGCCAGCAGCGAGGCATCGACCGTGGTTTCCAGTTCGATATCGCGCTTGAAACGGCGCTTCAACGATGCCTTGAGCTGCTCGGACTGCGCTGCATCCAGTGCCATCGCGCTGGTCACCTTGACCAGCAGCTGTGACTCCGATTCACGCTTGAGCGCCTCAAACAACTCAGCCACTTCCGGCAGCAAAGCCAATCGGCGCTGTTCGGCCAATTCGTTCAAAAACTCACCAAACGGTGCATGGGCTGCCACGCCTGCTGGCAAATGCAACGCTGCCAACTGAGCCGGCAACACCCGCGGATCGGTGGCAAGACTGGCCACGCGCGCATCGGCCGCCACCGTGGCGGCAAATGCCAGCGACTGTGACCATGCGTCCAGCGAACCGGCCGCATGCGCCACTTCAAAAGCGGCGCGAGCGTACGGGCGAGCGAGAGTGATTGCCTGGGCCATCGATTAGATCTCGGCCGCAAGCTGGTCGAGCAAGGCCTTGTGCGTCGATGCGTCGATTTCACGCTGCACGATCTTGCTTGCGCCCTGCACTGCCAGCGCGCCAACCTGCTCGCGCAGCTGGTCACGTGCACGCTGTGCCATCGAGGCGATGTCGTCCTGGGCCGAAGCCTTCAGACGGTTGATCTCCTGGACAGCCTCGGCACGGGCTTTTTCGATGATCTGGTTACCCTGCTGCTGGGCCTTGTCGATGATCTCGGAAGCCTGCTGACGGGCCACCTTGATCTCGGCCGCCACTTTCTGGTCGGCGTCCTTCAACTCGGCATGCGCGCGCTCGGCGGCATTCAGGCCTTCGGCGATCTTGATCTGACGATCTTCAATGGCCTTGGTGATATGCGGCCAGATGAAGTGGACGGTGAACCAGATCAAGATGGCGAAAGAGAGCATTTCGCCAATCAAGGTCGCGTTGAAATCCATCGCTGCGTTACCTGTAGATACGGAATGAAACGGACACGGGCATCAGATGCCCGGATCGGAAATTGGCGGCGCCGAAGCGCCGCCAGGAACTCAGCCTGCAACCAGCTTCGAGAGCAGCGGGTTCGCCACGGCGAAGTACATCGCCAGCGCCACGCCGATCAGGAACGCCGCGTCGATCAGGCCGGCGAGCAGGAACATGCGGCCCTGCAGCAGCGGCACCAGCTCCGGCTGACGGGCAGCGGCTTCGAGGAACTTCGAACCCATGATGCCGATACCGATACAGGCACCAAGCGCGCCGAGGCCGATGATCAGACCCAACGCAATGGCGGTGAAGGACTGCACTGAAGCAATTTGAGCGATGAGTTCCACGATGGTCTCCTGAAAAATGAAGCTGAAAAGTTGGTTGAAAGGGTTAAGCGAAAACAGCAATCAATGGTGATCGTGCGCCATCGAGATGTACACGATCGTCAGCACCATGAAGATGAAGGCCTGGATCGAGATGATCAGGATGTGGAAGATGCCCCACACCGTGTAACCGATGATGCCCATGCTATAAAGGGCCCAGCCAGCCACACCGGCACCCGCACTGAACAGGCCGGCGATCAGCATGAACACCAGCTCGCCTGCATACATGTTGCCGAACAGTCGCATCGCCAGACTCACCGGCTTGGAAAGCAGCTCGACCAGGTTCAGCGCGAAATTGGGGATCCACAGCGCAGGATGCTTGCCGAACGGCGCGGTGAACATCTCGTGCATGTAGCCGTTGAAGCCCTTCGCCTTGAAGCTGTAGAAAATGATCAGCACAAAGACGGTCAGCGACATCGCGAACGTCATGTTGATGTCGGCCGTCGGCACGGCGCGGAAGTGCCCAACGCCAAACTTCTCGGTGATCCACGGCAGCAGATCGACCGGCAGCAAATCCATCGCGTTCATCAGGAATACCCAGATGAACACTGTCAGCGCCAATGGGCCCAGCACCCGACGATCGCCGTGGAACACGTCCTTGACCTGGCCGTCGACGAACTCGAGGATGATCTCGACAAACGCCTGACCCTTGCCCGGCACACCGGCGGTGGCCTTGCGCGCCTTCAGCCAGAACCACAGGCAGAACAGCACACCCAGTGCCAGCGACACGGTGACCGAGTCGACATGCACTGCCCAGAAGCCACCCTTGCTCGCATGCGGCGTAAGGTGGGTCAGGTGATGCTGGATGTATTCGGTAAGACCGCCAGTCGGCTCGCTTGCCATGTTTCAACCCTTGAATCTGAACGCCAGCAGATAAACCGCGTAAGCAACCACCAACCCCGATATGGCGGCCAGCGGTGGCAATTTGTAGTGGAACAGGATCACGAACAGTCCCCCGACGATCACGATCCATTTCAGGAACATACCCGTCAGCAATCTGCCCAACGCCACCCCAGCACCTTGCAGGCCGCTGAAAAACCGCAGTGACAACAGCGCCGTACCCAGCGCCACCACCGCCGCACCGCCTGCGGCCGCTATCGCTTCGCGGTAACCAAGTACCAGGAAGGCGGTGCCGACCAGCAACGCTGCAGCAAGCTGCAGCACGATGATGCGTAATGCGAGATGGCGACCAGAGGCTAGACTGTTGAGCACGTTACGTCTCCGCGCGGCTTGCACCAGGCGGCACCGAAACAGTCACGGGCCACGATCCAATCCGCAGAAGTATAACAGTGCGGTGCTCGCAGCGACAAGCCGTAAACCCATGCTTTCACTACAAAGAATGCCTTCAGCCAGCATTTGAAGCCCGGCAGACTGCGCCCCGATCGTAAGTTCCTGCGCCACAACGACAAACAGGGCCGGACCCGAAGGCCCGACCCTGTTTGCAGGGGATTACACCAGGATGTTGCCGAGTTACTTGGCAGCAGCCTTCTTGCTGGTGGCGGCCGGCGCGCTGACCGCGTCATTGGCAGCCTGACGCTGTTCCTGCACCAGAGCACCCAGCGACTCGGCGGTCTTCTGGCTGACGGCGATCACTTCCTGGGAAACAGCTACAGCGCGCTCGGCGTTGTCGCGGCTCAGGCTGGCACCCTTTTCCCACAGGCTGCGCAGGCCGTCGAAGTCACGCGCTTCCATCGCCTCGCTCAGGAATGCAGTGGAGGCAGCTGCCTGCTGCTCGAACGCCTTGAGCTGCAGGTCGGCAACCGACTCGAGGCCCTTGAGCGCCACCGAGTTGGCCTTGAACGCACTATCGGCGAACTGCTTGGAGAAAGCGAAAAGCTGGGTATTGATCTGCATGGTCATGACGTTGTCCTCGCTGAGGATTTGTGTGTTGGGAGCAACTCTACCAAGCAAATTTGTGCAGTGCAATATATTTTTACCGGACGCACCAGACCAGTTGCCATATATTCAGTTAAAACACGCGTTTACATCCATCCAAATTGTGGCGCGGCGCGTCAAAAGCTGGTGCGGCTGCAACTGGCGCCAGAAGTACAAGTCTCATGCACCACTACTTTGTCCAGCCCTGCCAAAGCTGGCTGCAGGCGCTGCCAGATCCAGCGCGCCAGCATTTCGCTGGTCGGATTCTCCAGTCCTTCAATATCGTTGAGATAGTGATGATCCAGCTGCTCATACAAAGGAGCAAAGGCGGCCTTTATGTCACCGAAATCCATCACCCAGCCGAGCTGCGGATCGGGCTCGCCTTCCACATGGATCTCGATGCGGAATGAATGACCATGCAGCCGGGCACATTTGTGACCGGGTGGCACGTTTGGCAGCCGATGAGCCGCCTCAAGCTGGAAGACCTTGAAGATATGCATGTGCAGTGCCTGGATTGGGGCAGCGGAAAGGAGGCGTGAGCCGGCAGCAGGAGAACTTCGCGGCAGCGGTATCTGATTGCCGCATGATGAATGCGCATGACACGCTAATCCGGTTTCCTGACATGCGAAATTCTAGCAGCTGTACTCAAGGTGGCCTGCCAGCTGCGTCAAGAGCACCCGAAGCGTAGGCTGTTGCAGCCACCTCGGAATCATCTTCGTTTCGCCCGCAATCGTGGAGCCCATCAGATTCACAGTTATACGACAGCTGTGAAGGTTAGATGGACACTCGAATCTCCGAGTCTGCTGATTCGCCCCAGTCGAAATCCACCACCTCCCGCATATCGCCTTTGCATCAGGGCCTACGCTTATGTCAATCAAACCGATCGCGATCTGCGCTTTTTTGCTGATTGCCAGCACCACGACCTGTACGGTGATGGCTCAGGACCAGCCGGCTGAACATGACGCCGACGAACTGGCAAAAAAACTCTCCAATCCCGTCGCCTCGCTGATCAGCGCGCCTTTGCAATATAACTACGACGATGGCTACGCCAATGGTGGTTACAAGAACACCGTGAACGTTCAACCGGTCGTTCCGATTTCGCTCAATGCAGACTGGAATCTGATTTCGCGCACGATCCTTCCCGTGGCCTATCAGAATGATGTGCGCCCCGGTACCGATCAGGCCGGCCTCGGCGACACGGTTCAGAGCTTCTTCTTTTCTCCCGCCAAGCCGACCAGTTCTGGCCTGATCTGGGGTTTGGGTCCGGCGGCGCTTGTACCCACTGGAACCGACCAGCTCGGTGCGCACACCTGGGCCGCGGGCGTTACCGGCGTGATGCTCAAGCAGGCGGGTCCGTGGACGTATGGCGCGCTTTTCAATCATTTGATGGATGTCGGCGGCAGCGGTCGCCAGGACATCAGCTCCACCTTCCTGCAGCCCTTCCTGACCTGGGGCGGTCTGGGCCAGGGCCAGACCATCGGCATGAACACCGAGTCCACTTATGACTGGGTGCATCATCAGTGGACCATCCCGATCAATGTCTTCTACAGCAAGGTCAGCAAATGGGGACCGAGCTGGGGCAATCAGCTGGTCAGTTACCAGGCAGGTGTACGTGGATACGCAGAAAGCCCTCGAGGTGGTCCGGACTGGGGCGTGCGTCTTGGGCTCACCTTTCTGTTTCCGAAGTAGCAACGAGCACCTTTCTGCTGATTGCCACGCCTGCACGAGCCAAAGTGAAACCAGAACATGCCGGCGATTCTCATCGTCGGCATTCTTCTTTCGTGGAAGCAGACATGCGCCGCTATAAATCAGCTCTGGTCGGTGCCCCCAATACAAATGAGGTGCCGATACCCCCATCGCCAGGCAGCCTGAGATCAGCACCGTTTCTTTTCGCCTGAAATGCTGACGCCACACTGATGGCGACTCCGATATGTCGCGTTGGGCAGGCGATTGCCAGCAGTAAAGAGATCACCAGTAAGCTGAAGACACATTCATCGGTGCCGGACGCGTCAAGCTTCTCGGGCAACAGGTTGCGCCAGCAGGGCCGCAGGCAGCGCAGCCCGGACAGGCGGCGGTAGCGGCAAACACCTGCCAAATACCCCAGGCGATTCACACGCATCGCCCGCAGTGAACGAAACAGTCGTCGTGCCGACGCGGCAGATACATCATGCAGGCAGGAGTCGAGCATATCGAAGCTCCCCCGGAAGCAACGATGGCTTGATCATCCGGCAGACCACAATGCCCGCTGCCTGGACTCCCAGGATCGAGTACATGATGGAGCGAGACCACTCTGACAAGAGTCGATGAGCATGCCAGACCAGCTGCCGATTTATCTTTGATCGGATGACGTCGGAGTGATTTTGCCGAGCAACCATACCCAGCTTGGACGACAACCGATTTTGCGCTATACAGCGGAGGTCGAACCTGGTTGTCGCACGGCTCACGCGAACACCACCACGACCGGAATTATTCGCCACACTGGCGACACGTCCTCGCCCGGACGAGCGCCAGAACGTACACCGAAAACCATGCAAGGATGGTTCGACGATGCGAGATTTGCGTAGCCCCCGGTCACTGGCGTCTTGGGCTTACTCAGCCCACTTCAACGAGACCAACCAACCATCAGACCGACCGCTCGAAGGCGGAAATCATCGAACTTCACGGACATCCAGACGGATGCCAAGTCGCGTGCTCGTGCGACTGGGGCAAACTCTGGCGCTGCTCTTGATCATGCTGACCAGTCCGGCTTTCGCGCAGAATCATCCCGTGCAACCGGATTCACCGGCGAGCGCTGCATCCACATCAGACGCAGATCAGCAGAGCGCCCCCGAAGCAGCAACGGCACGCTTCTTCAACCGCGACGTCATCACGTTTCGCAGCGACTTGCTTGGTAGATCTCCAACGGTTCGTGCCCGCTCCGCCGAGGAAGTCATCACCCGTATCGTCACGCGCGATGGTGACGCCAAGGTCAGCTTCCGCGACGTACCGCAAGGCACTGTGGTGCTTCTTTCTGGTGAGCTGGTTTCGCTTATCACTCCCAATGATCTGGATCTGCTCAGCAGCCAGACCATGGCCGAGAAGCGCAGCGAAATCGGCCGGCGCCTCAGCGATGCAATACACGCCGCCGTACTCGAACAGCGACCCACACAACTCTTGCATGGAGTGCTCTGGTCACTGCTCGCCAGCGTGATTGCCGGTTTGCTGCTGGTCGGTTTGCGTATGGTGCAGGTGCGTGTACACGTGCTACTTGCCCGTTGGGCCAGCGAGCGCGCGGTCAGGACGTTCCGATCCATGGGTCAACAGCTGGTCACCGGCTTGCGCACGTTGGGAGTGTTTCTGCTGCGCCTGCTCGCGCTGTTCCTGATTTTGTTGATCATCGAGGAATGGGTGCGGTTCGTGCTTGGGCAATTCAGTTATACCCGACCATGGGCCGAGGCCATGACTGGCTGGATCATCGGCATGTTTACCCGTTGGGGCACCGCAGTCGCGCATGCCATTCCGGGCCTGATCGCCGCGTTCGCCATACTGATGCTGGCGAAAATGCTGGCTAATACCATCAGCTTGATGTTTCGCGGCGTGCAGAGCGGACGCTATCACTTGCTCGGCATCGACTCACAACTGGCTGAACCGACCCGCAAACTCGTCGTGGCCATAGTCTGGCTATTCGCCATTGCAATGGCCTACCCGTATCTTCCCGGTGCGCAGACCGATGCCTTCAAGGGTCTGAGCGTACTGGTCGGCCTGATGGTTACCTTGGGCGCATCCAGCATCGTCGCTCAGGCGGCTGCCAGCTTCACCATCCTGTATTCGCGCACCATGACGGTCGGTGAATTTGTCTGCATCGGAGATCAGGAAGGCCAGGTCATGCATATCGGCCTGTTCACCTCACGCGTGCGCACGATGACCGGCGTGGAGGTCAGCTTTCCCAACACCGTGGTGCTTGGTGGCGAACTGAAGAATTTTTCGCGCCACCCCGACGGAGCGGGCATGTGGCTGGAAACCAAGGTCACCATCGGCTATGACACCCCATGGCGCCAGGTTCAGCGGATGTTGATCGATTCGGCGCGTGCCACTAACGGCGTTCAGAAGGACCCGGCACCATATGTGTTGCAAACGGCGCTGTCGGACTTCTATGTCGAGTACCTGTTGCGTGTTCGGGTACGTGAACTGATGGGGCGCCTTCTGGTGCTGAGTGCATTGCACGCGAATATCCAGGATGCGTTCAACGCCGAAGGCGTGCAAATCATGTCGCCAAATTACGTAGCCGACAGCGCAGAGCCCAAACTGGTTTCGCCGGATCTTGCCGAAGGCAGTACGCCGGTCAACGGCGCGGACGAAAAGGACATGGAAAAAGGCAGGGAAAAATCCCCCACCTGAAGCCAGGAGTTTCGCCTGCGTCTGAACGCGACACAGTAATTCTACTTAGAGGGAATGCGGACTTCTTCGGTGGCGCAAATGGCCGTCTGCGAGCAGCATGCACAGACAGGTTCCTGTGTCAGCCTACGCGGAGAGATGCATGCACGCGCCCAAATCCGGTAATACACATAACGAACCACATCACCTGCTCGATCATGGCGAACGCGCGGTAAGCAAGCAGCAACGCGGCATGATGATCGTGATGTTGGTGTTGCTTGGCTCACTGCTGGCATTGCCGGCCCTGGCCAAACCATCGAACAAATGGCGCCTCGAGCTCAATCACAAGGCACAGGTCGCCGGTGAGATCGAACTGTCCTTCGTGACGGGCGATGCTGCGCCAGTCAACGTCGTGGTGACCATTCCTGCGAAAACCCGCGAAAACAATGCTGCTCACCTGGTCATGGATGCAATTCGCGCGAAGTTCGGCAAATCCTTGTACAAGACCGAGATCGACGATGGCGAAGATGTCTTGGTGAAAAAGAAATCCGGGCCGGATTTCGAGATCGTCCTTGTGCGGAATACGGCTGAAGGATTAAAAATCACGCTCGATCGTGAATGAATATCGCGGGTCGAGCCATCGACTGCGACAGTCGATGTTCTCATTTTGACAACATCGCTATGGCGATCCTGAAGTAACTTGGGCAGTCCAACATCCTGACCGCCATGCCAGCACCGGCTGCTGATGGGAGAGATCATGCGCACCGCACTTTGCTTCACCTTGTCCGCTGCCTTGCTGCTGATTGGCGCCTGTTCGAAGGAGCCCGAAGCCCCAGCGACCACTGCGCCAGTCGCCGGCACGCCAACTTCCGCGACCCCGATTGCAGATGCTGCCGCACCGGCCGCGCCGCAAGAAGATCATGTCTTCAGCACACCTGAGCTGGAGCAGATGCTGGCGCCAATCGCACTGTATCCCGATGCACTACTGTCGCAAGTCTTGATGGCCGCAACTTACCCAGGCGAGCTTGCGGACGCGGCCACCTGGTCTGCCGCGCACCCGGATGCCAAGGGTGATTCGGCAGTCAAGATGGTCGCCGATCAACCGTGGGATCCCACCGTGCAGGCGCTGGTCGCCTTCCCACAGGCGCTGGCTACCTTGAAGCAGGATCCTGCGTGGGTGCAACGCATGGGCGACGCGTTTCTGGCGCAGCCGGATGACGTGATGAATACCATCCAGCAACTGCGCAACAAGGCCCAGGCCGCAGGCAACCTGAAATCCAACGAATACCAGAACGTTTCAGTCGAACCCGCTGCCGCACCCGCAACCGAGGTCGTGCAGCAGGTAGCTGCTCCGGCACAGACAATCGTGATTGAGCCGGCCAATCCCGAAGTGGTCTACGTCCCCAGCTACAACCCGGCCGTGGCCTACGGCAGCTGGGGATATCCGTCTTATCCGCCGCCGTACTATCCCCCGCCACCGATGTATTACCCCGGTCAGGCTTTGGTCAATGGGCTGGCTTTTGGTGCCGGTATCGCCGTGACCAACGCGCTCTGGGGTGGCTTCAACTGGGGTCACAATGACGTAAATATCAACGTCAACCGCTACAACAACATGAATGTGAACAGCCATCGCAGCATCAATCAGACCAACTGGAACCACAACGGCGCCCATCGCGGTGGCACCCCGTACCGCGGCAACAACGCTCGCCAGAATTACGGCAACCGCGTCGGCGGCGCAAATCAACGCGAGGCGTTTCGTGGTGGTGGCACGGCGCAACGTGATCGCTCGCGTGACCAGGCTCGCTCGGCGATGAAGAGCCATGGTGTGGCTCCGCCCGCGCGAACCAATGCGCAAGCACGTGACAGTGCACGCAACGCATCCAAGGCACAGGCTCGCAACCGGGCAGGAACTGTTGCCAACAAACCGCACAATAACGCGCAAGCCCGACAGCACGCCCAATCCGTTGCACAGAACCACAATCGCGGCAACGCCAGCACCAATCGTGGCAACGCTGGCAATCAACGAGCCAATCACTCACAGGCAAGCCAGCACAACCGGCAATCGGCTCAGAACGCGCGCAGCCACGCACCCAGTCATGGGCCAAAGAACAATGCCTTTGCCGGCGCATCAAGGCCGGCGGCATCCCATAACAATGCCAGCCGCGGCCACAGCAGCCAGGCAGCCGCCAGGCGCCCTCAGGCTTCACGCGGCGCCGGCCATCAGGTTAATCGTGCTCCTCCCAGCAGAAGCCATTCCGCACCCCAACGTGGCGGCGGCGGTCGTCACCATCGTTGATCAGGAGTTATCGCGTGAAGACAACCTCATGTCACCTCCCGCTCGTCCTGCTGACCGCATTCGGCTGGCTGCTATGGCCTTCCATATCGTGCGCACAGCAGAGTTATCCCAAGCCGGACGCAGCCGCTCAGGCACTGGTTGATGCCTTGGGCACCGAGCATGCCGATCAGGCACAGCTTGCCAAATTGCTCGGCAGCAACTGGCAAAACTACGTACCCACGGGCAGCGTGGACCGTGCTGATGTAGATGCTTTCCTGAAAATGTACCAAGAGCATCACACCATCCAGACGCAGCCGAACGGCAATGCCATGCTCGCCGTCGGCAAAGACAACTGGACACTTCCGGTGCCCCTCGCCAAGAGCAAGAGCGGCTGGCAATTCGACCTGAAAGCCGGTGCCGAAGAAATTCGTGCACGCCGTGTTGGTCGCAATGAGACCGCTGCCATCGAATCGGTACGGGCCTACTACGACGCACAAATGGATTACGCGGAAACCGATCTGGATGACGACGGCGTACTTGAATACGCGCAACACCTGCTCAGCAGCGATGGCGAGCACGATGGTCTGTACTGGCCGGATGACGATAGCGGTGAAGCCAGCCCGTTGGGGCCAAAGTTCGGCGACGCCACTCCCGGCGGCGAATGGCATGGTTACCATTTCCGCATCCTGACCGCGCAAGGGCCGTCGGCACCGGGCGGTGCCTACGACTACATGCTCGGCGACAACATGTCTCGTGGCTTCGCGCTGATCGCCTGGCCAGCTCAATACGCGGACAGCGGCGTGATGAGTTTCATGATCAGCCACGCGGGTGAGGTATTCCAGAAGGATCTGGGACCCAAGGGTGACAAGACGGCGCTCGCCATGAAAAGTTTCGACCCTGACAGCAGCTGGACCGAGGTTCCGAGCGAGGCGTCTGACCATGGCAAGCCAGGCGAGGCGACCAAGCCCTGAGTCAGGCGGGCACTGGACCTGCGAGGGCTGAAGTCTAGGCAAGACCGCGCTTCAGTCCATCACGGGGCATCGCAGGGGGACCATTGGGTCAGGCTCTCCCGGCACTTTGCTCGCAATATCGGCCTCGGCTGACGATGGGATCTTTCCTGCCCAGCATGCTGCCTTGCTGGACAACGGGAACCGCACGCCACATGCACCGTCCTCTGACTGTCATGCCGCACTTCATCCCTGCGCAACCATTGCAGGCTGAATCATTCGCTGACCGGACGCAGACCTGGCGTCAGATTTCTGACAGCGCTGAATGACAACGTCCACATCGACCCCGGTGAAGGGCTTGGCATGGACGGAAGCAGACTGAAGAAATCGGCGAGGCGTTCTGATACGCCTCGCCGACAGGGTTCCCACCTTGCACGCAATCAGTACGGCGGATTGACCACCACATAATTGACTTGGCTGCCGGAGTACTGCGGCTGGTACCAAGTGCTTCCGCATTGTGTGTAGCTGACACCGCCCTGGATCGTCTGCACGCAGCCACTGGACGGCGGTGAGTTCACGATCGAGCCTACTACCGCTGATGTGACGGCAACCGTCGCCGTGACTGCCGCCGCCGTCGCCACCGGATGGTAGTGATCGTAGTGGTCATTCCAGCCACGATCCGAATCCACGTTGACGTTCACATTGCGGTTGCTGTTGATATTGGTGTTGCGATTGACGTTGGTGTTGCGGTTGTTGTTATGGGCATTGCTGACATTACGGTTGCCGCCACCGCTCCGGTTGCCACTGGCATGATGGCCACCACCACCGTGATTCACGCTTGAATGCGCACCACCGCGCGTACGCACCGCACCTGCTGTCGTGGGGTAGAAGCTGGCCACCGCCAGTAGTACGCCCAGCCCCATGCTCGCGTAGAAGGACGAACGGTTCATGGTGTCTTCTCCTTGCTTGATGCCTCATCACCGGTCTGGTTCAACTTGATGCGGTGATCGTCGCTGTCCGGCTTGAACTGAAAGTCACCAGCCGCCAACGCAGGCGTGGTATTCCAGCTCATTACCGAGGTGTATTCGGGCTGGGTTGGATCATCCAGGCTGGTGATGATGATCTTCTGTGGCAACAGGTTGTTGCGCGCGATCCAGACCTGCCAGTCGACTCCCGGCTGGCGCAAGGCCAGATGATCGGTTTCGACACCGTTCACCAGCTCCGGCCCCAGCACGATCGCCGAAGTGATCACGGAAAGCGGCGCCTTGTCCGTGCCCCAGTAGAACAGATCGGCCAGTGGAAGCTCGATGCCATAACGATCCTGGGCAGCCTCAATCAGTTGCGCGATGTTGCCCTTGGCCGGCGCGGAGGCGTAATAGTTCATCCTGGGCGCGTAAACCGTCAGGTTTTCACCGTCAAAATAGAAGCGGCGCTGCTTGCGCGCCGTGTCGACCGTGGCGTAGAGGTGGCCAGGTACCTGCACCTTGTAGGTGACCTGCCCACCAAAGGCGAGCTTCTGCCCGGCCTCGGACACCTTTTCATCGGTGATTTCGGCTTTCACCTCGAAGGACTTCAAGGCGCGCAGCGCCTTGCCCATCTCCGACAAGGCGTGGATGGCTGATGCGTTGAGCTCCACGGGTTCACTTGACGACTCGGATGATGCCGGCGCGGACTCCTGCGCAAGCACCGGCATCGCCGTCAACCCGGCAGCGAGCACGAAAGGAATGGAATAACACCACAAGCGCGACATGGCTATCTCCTCATTGAAGATGAAGCATCCGGCTGACAAGACAACCGGAGCAGTTGCCCAAGCCACCTCGCCCATTGTCGGGGTGGCGGCGAAGCACCAAGCATCAAGGCAAACCTTGCAGCAAGCCCTGCCGGCCTATGCTGGCGCAGAGTCCCGTTGGCCAGTAGCGCGGAATTACTGTTGATGCCTCAGTAAATTTACTTGTCCGGATGAGAACAGACCACGACAGCAACCAGATATTGGCTCAATGTGGCTCGGTATATTGCAACGACGGCGAGATGAAGCTGCCGCTGTCCAGCACGATCCGCAAAGCGTCCAGCAACTCGTCGCCGGCCGCCGACTTCAACACAAACCCGTGACCGACCTGCAGCGCCGAGCGGGCCAGCGCAGGATCGTTGTGCATGGTGACAAAGATGATTCTCACTCCCGGCATCAAGTCGCCGATCAATCGCGCTGCCTGCAGCCCGTCAAGCCCAGGCATGCTGATGTCAGTCACCACGACATCCGGCTTGAGTGCCTGCACCACTTCCACCAGCTCCGCGCCATTGCTGGCAACAGCAAGCACATCGAAGTCATCTTCAATGAGGTGGCGCAATTGCACAGCAACCTGTGGATGGTCGTCGGCGATGACGACGTGTGGCCGGACCATGGCGAACGTCTCCGATAACGGATCGTCGCAAGATAGTGCGCTTCGGCCTCCACGCCTACGGAAAATTCACGCATTTCTGACTGGTAAAAATACCGAGTCGGGGCGAATACCGAGCCCTGGCCTCAACGAATCAGAACATCAGGCCCTGCGCTTCGGCGCGTTTGACCATTTCCATGGTCGAGTGCACATTGAGAATCTGCATGATCGAGTACTTGTGCGCTTCGATCGTGCGTACCGACAGGCCAAGCTCGGTGGCAATCTGCTTTGAACGCATGCCCTGGCCTACGAAACTCAGAATCTGGCGCTGCTTGCTGGTGAGACGTCCAAGCTGCTTGGTGCGGGCATCCAGCGAACGGGCGCCTACTGACGGCGTGACATAGGTGCGTCCCTGCATCACGTCCTCGATCGCCGTCAGCAGTTCGTCACCAGCCGAGGACTTCAGAACATAGGCATTGGCCCCCGCCTCCATCACCGTGGCGGCAATCAATGGTTCGCTGTGCATCGTCAGCATGATGAAGGGGATATCCGAGCCGGCCTCGCGGACTTTGCGCAGTGCTTCCAGTCCACTGCTTCGCGGCATTTCGATATCGGCAATGACCAGATCCGGAGAATCCTTGAGCGATGCGGTCACCAGATCGTCGCCGTTGTCCACCAGCTTCGTACGGCTGAATGTGGATGCGACCAGCTGGCGCAGCCCCTCGGCAACCATCCGGTGATCGTCGGCGATAATCGCGCTCAAGCCGTGGTTTCGCGGGGCCTTTGCTTCAGTTCCAGCCGTATGCATATTCGCGTTCCCCGATTCCGTATGCTGGTTATGTCGAACTCGCCCCCTTCCTGACGAACCCGCTCACGCATGCTGATCAAACCCAGCCCCGTAAGATTTGCCGCATGGTCAACGGCAAATCCTCTGCCATCGTCCGAAATTTCGACCGTCAGAAACTGGCCGACACGACTCACCTCGATTCGCAGATGTTGCGCATGTGCGTGCGACAGCACATTGCGCAACGCCTCCTGAACAACACGATAGATGCACAATTCGATGTGATCAGGGAGTGAATCGGCGCCCAGTTCGGTTTTGAGCTCGATGGCCGGCACTTGGCCTCCATGTGGCATCGCACACAAACCTTCCAGAGCCGGCGCCAGCCCCACGTGCCGCAGCGTGCTCGGATGCAGCCCGTGTGACAGATTGCGAACATCTTCGGACAAGGCCCTCATCTGACCTTGCAAATCATCCAGCATGCCTTCCCTTGCAGACTCATGATGACGGCGGATACTGCTAAGCAGGATCGCCGCACTGGCTACGCGCTGGCCCACGTCGTCATGCAGTTCCCGCGCGATGCGCGCGCGCTCATCTTCCTGTGCCGAAATCAACCGACCTGCGAGCGCCTGCAGACTGCGGTGCGCTTCGGCGAGCGCCATGCGTGCGGAACGGCGCTGGGCATAGCTCGCCGAAAGAAACAACAAACCTGACGCCATCGGCAGCGCCCATAGCTGCACCCCGATCACGGCATCACCCGCCGACAGGCCCGAGAACGGTCCATGGTCCATGCGCGCCAACGCGGATGCCGCCAAGGTCAGCACAAGCACGGCAGCGCTCGCCCCCAGCAGCCGCAGACGGGTGAATGCAAAAATGATCGCTACAACCGGCAATAGCAACAACAGGGCCCGGGCAGCCGGCTGATTGCCAACCAACCACCAGATCAGAACGATGATGGCCAACCCGGACGCCTGCAGCAGCCACTCGGTCGCCAGTCGGTAACCATGCGGCACCGACTCGGGCCGCATCAGGCTTAGCCAGGGCGGGACCAGCAGCATGCAGCCAAGAACATGCGCCATGGCGATGTTCCAGGCGTTGCCCAGATACACACCATCGAACGAGGTAAAGCTGCTAAGCAACCGAATGGCATACCCATTCATGATGCCGGCTAGCAGTACTGCCACGATGAAATGAATTGCCATGGTCAGTTCGGTCAGGATCTTCCCTGCGTGGCCGCACCGGCGCAACACAAACCAGGCGGCAGCCAGCATGGTTACAGGTACAGGCAGGGTGACCAGCAGGACACTTGCCGGTGGCAATCCGTAGACCCATCCGGCCAGCACCACGCCGAACACCATCCCCATCGCCTGTGCCAGCCAGAGACCTCGCCGTGAGACCAGCAGCAGCGACAACAACAAGGCACCCGGTAGCCACAGCAGCCGGTAATCGGGGCGACTGGTCCAGTAGGGCACCGTCGCCGCCTGGGCGATGACCGCGCAGCATGTCATGACCAGCAACCAGGCCCACGGATTGTTCGGAATGGCGCGGAACAGCCTGGGCCGCGTCATCTGTCTCGCTCCTCGAATAATGAAGGCGCAGTCACACAAACTCCCAGTGTCCGCAGACGCAATCTGATCTGCGTCCGATGGCCGCACCCATCCTTCGAAGGATCCATTTTCCAGAACCACTCGCCATTGCAACCATGCTGCCCCCTAAGCACCAAAGCGACGTTTCGCTTCAAGTATTACGGGAAAGTCTGGCCGATACCAAATGATGAAAGCGCGATGAAAGCACTGCAATAGTTCGCAACGGCAACATTGAACTCGTTGCCTGGCAAGCGATGATTTTCTTGAAACAGGTCAGAAACCGCTTTGCTTCAGCAGGCCGGCGAAGATGCGCTTGAGCAGGCCGGCAAGCGGACTGCTGCGATTGCCATCAACCTGCAAATGCCCGCGGGTTTCGCGCAGGCTCGCAGGAGCCTCATTCAAGCGGACCAACACATGGAACACCGCGCTGGTGGGCACCAGGTCCTGAGTCTGCTTGCTGGTGCTGATCGGACCGCCATAACGCGCCGCCAGCATCGGTTGATCCAGCTCGCTGGCGCGGGTGCTGCCGATGGCCACCACCTCGCCATGCAGCGGCGTGGGTATGCCTTCGGCATAGAACTTGACGCCAGCACCCACCGATATCCGGTGCACGTCCTGCTGTTTGACGTATGCATCCACCTGCCAGTCATTACCGGCTACCAGGATGCCCAGCGACTCGTGCCCATTGATCCACTGCCCGGATTGCCATTGCGGATCGGTATCCAGCCATTGCCCCGCGAAGGGCGCCTTGATCGTCAGCCGCGCCATCTCGGAGCGGGCGGAACGCGCTTGTTCGAACTGCACGCCCAGCCGTTCGCGGGTTGCGATCTGCTGGTCTAGCCCGCTCGGCGTCGCCATCAGCCCGGAAAGCTGCGTTTCGTAACTGCGCACATTGGCCTCACTGCTGTGCATGCGCAAGGCGATGTCCGGCTGCTCCAGCACGATCAATGCATCACCAACCTTGACCTCTCCCAGCGCGTGCACCGAACGCAGCCTGGCGGGAAACGGCGAGAACACGCGTAGTTGATGTTCGGCGCGCGCCACGCCAAAGGCGGAAATCTGGGTTTGCCATGGAATCGCCAGCAACAGCAGCAGTACGATAACACCACCGAAAAATACCCGACGCCGTCGACCCGGTATGTCATGGCGTACGGCCCACCAGTGACGTAGCTCGCGCATGATCGGCATGGCCAGGAACCAGGACACTTCGACGATAAACAAGAAAATCCCCAGCAACTTGAAGAACATCAGATAGACGGCTATCGCAATACCAAGAAACAGCGCGAAGCGATAGATCCAGCTGGCGAAGGCAAAGCCCACCAGCATGTGTCGACGGTGTGGCGACAATGGCTCTGGCCATTCTTCATCCAGTCCCAACAGATTACGCCGCAGCGTGACGCGCGCCAGCGCCGAGCTGCGTTCGTGCAGGTTCGGCGTATCGAGCAGGTCGGAAAGAATGAAATAGCCGTCGAAACGAGTAAACGGGCTGATATTGAGAGCCAACGTCAGCACCCAGCCGGTGGTTGCCAGATACAACAACGCATCGCGCAGCGTGCCAGGATCAGCCAGCGCCCAACCCAGCGTCGACAATCCGGCCAGCGACATTTCAGTGATGATGCCTGCGCTGGCAATCGCCAGCCGCTGCCGCGAGCTGCGCAGCTTCCAGGCCTCGCCGGTGTCGGTATACAGCATCGGCCACATCACCACGAACGCAATACCCATGTGCGACACGCGCAGGCCGTAGCGGGTCGCGGTGAGTGCATGGCCGAGTTCGTGCAAGGTCTTTCCGACGATCAACGCCAGCGCAAAACCCAGCAAACCTTCCGCTGAAAACGAATCGAGTACCGCGCTGCGAAAGGTGTCCCACTGATGCGCCACCATGATGATGCCGAGCAGACTCAGCAACACGATCAACACGCCGATCAGGGGGCTGAACAGCCAGTCGAGCCGGGCGGCAAGCCACTGCATGAATCGCTGCGGGCGCACCAGCGGAATGCGGAAGAAAAGGTAGTGATGCAGCCACCAGTTCCAGGTCAGCCACTGGCTACCTTCGCTGCGCATGCGCAGCCGCTCGATTGCCTCGGGACCCGCACGTAGCAACTGATGCTGTTCGAGAAAAAAGCGAAACGCATGCACCTGCTCGATCACCGGTTTCAGCGCGGTCTGCTCGGCTATCTCGTCAGCGACCTGCCGAGGCGTACGCCCCCAGCGCAACAGACATTCGAACTCCAGCCAACCGACCCGATAGAAACGGTTGACCACGATGTCCTGGATCATCCAGCCCGGCTCGCCGTTGGGCCCTGCCGCTGCCTCGCTGAGGCGCAGATCCTCGCGTAACGGCGGCAGCGGCAGGTCATCCAGCGGATTCATTACCAACCCGTCCAGGCCCGCAGCGCCGCGAACGGCCGACGCAGCAGGTAATAGCCCAACAGGACCCGGTGCCCGTACAGCTTGGCGGTGCCGTGCAGACCCAGACGCGCATGCTCGGGCTTGCCGTCGATGCTGGCCAGCAGGCGATAGGCCACCACGCTGTCATCGGTCGGCTTGGCCTGATAGCTGGTTTCGATGATCTTGCCGTGCAGCGGCTCGAGCGGATAGGCGGTGAGATACAAGGTGACCTTTGCGCCCGGATCCAGTGCAATGGCATCAGCCACCGGCAACTGAATGCGCATCGCCGGCTGACTCGGATCGGATACCTGCAACACCCGTTCACCGGTCACCACCGGCTTGCCCAGCCAGTCGTTCGGATCGCTGAATACCGCAACGCCAGCCCGTGGTGACAGCACCCGCGTGCGCTTGAGCTGCGCATTCACTTCGGCCAGTTCCGCGCGGCTTTGCTGCGCACGGGCATTGAGCAGGGTCAGCTGACTCTTGCTTTGCGGATTGTCGAAAGCCTGCTGGCTGGCTGCAGCCAGTTCGGCGTCAGCGACATCCACCTGTTTGGCCAGCACATCGGCACGGCTACGCAAAGTGGTTTCATCCAAGGTGAATAGCGGCGTACCTGCCTCGACCGGCTGGTTCGGGCGCACCTGGATCTGGTCGATCACGCCATCGACCGGTGAACTGACGATTTCGGCATGTTGCGAAACGATTTCGGCCGGGGCCAACGCGGTTTGGCGCACCGGCACCAACAGCAATAGTGCAGCTATACCCGCGGCAATGCCCCACTGCCGGCGACTGAGATGCCAGCCTTTGCGCTTGCGCTCGCCGGTAAGCGTCGACCAGCAATACGCCCAGGTCTGACGCAAGCCTTCGAGCAGACCGGTCAGCGGTTCCGGCGGCGGTTGTTCGAGCAGGAACAGCACCAGCCCCAGACGTCGGCCGCTTTTTCCATGCAACGGTACGCACCATACGCCTGTCGGCCACCATTCGGCCCAGCCATCGGCAACTTCAGTGGGTGGATCGAGTTCCTCGCGCGACAACCAACGCGGCTGCTGGTCGGCAAGCTGGGTCGCCAGCCAGCGACTGCTGCGTTGCAGCCAGTCCAGATAGGGCGAACCCTCGGTCGGCTTGGCCAGGCCGGAAACGCACAGCAGTTCAAAATTCTCGGCATGCTGGGCCAGCACCATTGCCTGACGAAACTGCAACAACGGATACAAATCGTTGGCGATCGAAAACGCCAACTCGTTCAGCGTCTCGGCTTGCAGCGCACGGTCACGCAAGGCGCTCAGGTTCAACAGCAGTTGCGGATGCGGCAGTGTTGTTTCACTCATTGGCGGGCGCCGGCAGCAGCGCAATGCCGCTCATGCCGGCGATCAACTCCGGTTGCGGCTCGTCGAAGCGAGCCTCCAGCTCGATGGTCTGCGCCACGGCATCGACACGGCCGTTGACTGCACTGATGTGCGCAGCATACGTCTTGCCGGTTTCGTGGATGCGCACTTTCAGTGACATACCCGGCTTGAGTTGCTGCATCAAATTCGACGGCACGTTGAGTCGGATCTTCAAGTTGCCATCGCTGACCAGGTCGAACATCGGTGTGCCGGCCGCCAGTGTCTGGTAAGGCTTGACGTAGATCTTCACGATTCGCGCGCTGAACGGCGCACGCACCGAACAATAGCCGCGCTGAGTCACCGCGAGGCTGCGCTCACCCGCCGCCTTCTGCATGTCGGTTTTGGCAGTGTCCACTTCCAGATCACCGACGGCATCCAGCTTGCGCATGCTCTGCTTGGCCTGCAGATTCTGCGTTGCCATCTTGAGTTGCGCTTCGGCGACTCGCGCGCGGGCCTGCGCCTCGCTGCAATTCATCTGTGCCAACAAGGCACCCTTGGCCACCTGCTGACCGAGGTCGGCATGCAATTCGCCCAACGTGCCGTTCATCTGGCTGGACAAGGTGGTTTCCAGATCCGCCGCCAGCAACACGCGGATGGCGGACGGGTCATTCAATCCCGCCCCCGCGTCGGATGTTTGCGCTACGGCGGTGATGCTACAGAACAGGCCAAGCCCCAGGGCGGCCCAACGACTACGACTGCGGCGACTGCGATGGGGCACCTGCATCTCCATTGACGGGTTGATCGAGTTGGGTCGGCGGATGATCGAGGAGATCCTGTTGCTCCCGACTGCTCATGGTCTGCTGAATCGCCGCAGCCAGGGTCTTGATATCGTAGCTACGAATCGCCTCCGGGAAGATATCCAGGCCGACCGAGTTGTACAGCCGACCCCAGGCAGCCTGGGCATCCGAATAAGCGGCTTCACGCTGATAGCGCGACAGCAGGTAGCGTCCTTCGGCGCGGATCTGTTCCAGTTGCGAGCCCATCGACGTGCTTTGTGCCGCGTCTGCGTAGTCGAGCAGCCCTTTGTCCACGCGCAGACTCTGATCGGCAAAATCCACTTCCTGCCGAGCCAGGTGATAACGCAGTGCGCCCACGCGAACCTGGGTCAGCACCGCCATCGACAGCGCGATGCGACGCATGTCATCGGTCTTGGCCTGGGTCTGCTGCAGACGATTGAGTGATGGAATCTCCAACAGGCTGAGCAGGTTGAGCGAAACGTTCAACCCAGTCTCGGCCCAATGGTTGTTGTAGAGATATTTGTTGGAGTCGTAGTTGGCGCCGGCGGTGAGAGTGACGTTGGGCCACAGCTTGGCCTTGGCGATCTTCAGGTCGTTCATGTCGACCCGTTTGCGGTACCACTCTTCCATGATCTCCGGGCGTTTCTCCAGTGCCAGCTGTTCGAGCTGGCTGGTGTCATCGGGAAGCTCGGGCAGGTTGGGTTCGACCGTGTCAGCCAGTTTCATCGAAGCGCCCGGCGGCAGTGACATCAAGGCGGCCAGCTCGGCCTGGGCGAATTCCAGATCCTGACGACGCTGGGTCAGCAGATAAAGCGAGTCGAGCAAGGAACGCTGGTAGGCAAGAATCTCCTGGCGCGGCAACAAGCCCTTCTGCTCGGCTTCGCGTGCGGAGGTCAACGCCTTGTTGGTCCGCGCCAGCAGATTGTCGACATCCGGCATCAGGCGCTGCGCAGCCAGTGCACGCCAATAGGCATTTCGAACATCCTGCAGCACGTTCTGCGCGACCTTCCGGCGACGCTCCTCGGCCATCATGATCTGATCGGACTTCTGCTGCGTACGGTAATAAGACATGCCGAAGTCGAGCAGGCTCCAGCTCAATCCCAGCCCATCGATGGTGCGATAGCGCTCTTCGGAGGTCGACGGACGCAAGCTGATCTGACCATCCTCGATGCCGACCGAGGTACCACCGGAGTCATTATTGCGACCGGCATAGCCGGCCGAGGCCACCAGACGTGGCAGCATTTCGTGGCTGGATACGTCGCGAAGATCCGAAGCCAACGCACTTTCCATCAGCTTCAGGCGGAAATCGAGGTTGTATTTCAACGCCCGCGCCGCCGCTTCGTAAAAGGTGATCGGCGCGGTCACTGGCTCCTGCCTGGCATACATCAATGCCTGGTCATCCTGGACCCGCTGCCGCGTCTCCTCGTCGGTATACGGTCGCGGCGTGACCCCTGAGCATCCACCCAGGGTCAAGGTCACGGCGAACGCAATACTGGTGACTTTCCACATCATCTTGGGCATGGATGAAACTTCCTTCATGACGCTCAGTTGCTGAATGGACTGCGGTTACTCGATGCCACCCGCAGTTGTTCGCGAAAACCGGTCGCGGTAACAGGACGTTCATGGGCACCATGCGGCGGCGAAGCCGGCATCGTCAAGGCGTCCTGACCAATGGCGAATACCGAGGGGTCGCTGAGCAAACCGTCCGCGCTGAGGCTAAGCCGGCCATGCCGCGTCAGCAGCTGCGCCATCGAGATCTCGCGGTCGAGCTGGCTCTGGTGAACACTGCTGGCGACGAATTGCCCGCCCACATTGCCCAGCCTGTCGCCGCCCTGCACATCACCCAACACCTGGCCCAGCCCATCGCTGTAGCCATTGGCCAAGGCCGAAGTGCGCGTTGCTGCATCCAGCAGGAACTCGATGCGACTACCGTCGTAATTGCCTCGATTCAGCTCGTTGACGATGTTCTGACGCTCGATCAATGGGCCAATGAACACCGCCGGTTGCACATCCGGCAATCCGCCGTAGTAGTACGGCTCACCTGCATCGCGCAGCCAGTGCGGGCCAACCCCGTGATCTGGCGGCGGGACGTATGGCGCACTGATATTCAACTCGATCACCAGTTCGGCCTGGTCGGTTGCTCCGGCACGATCTGCAATCGTGTAGGTGAACGCGTCATGCAGGATCGGCCCCATACCGGCGGCGCGCAGCACCTCGGGGTTGCTCAGATCGATGTCGTACGTGTAGCTGCCGTCGGCGTGAATGATCAAGGTGCCGTACTGGCCAGCCACTGGTTGGTCCAGCGAGCCCGCGGTTCCGCTGGCGTTCTCGGCACCACTGCGGATGGCGCTGACCTGGAAAGCATCCCCGCCGTCAATGTCGCTATCGTTGGGCAACACGTTGCCACTCGTCTGCGGTGCCGGCGTCTGATCACTCGCCTCGCCACGGTCGTCGACTGCCACCGGGTTGTCATTGGCACCTTGCAGCACGATGGTCAGTCGCGCGCTGGATTCGGCACCGGTGGTATCACGCATGCGGTAGGTAAATGCTTCGGTCAGGGTCTCGCCTGCGGTACGCAGCGCCTGCACAGTCGGATTGTCGTTGTCGACAGCGTAGGTATAGCTGCCGTCGGGATTGATCACCAACTGACCATAACGCCCCATCAGGATCTGGCCGGCCGCGGCTGAATCGCCATCCATATTGCTGACCGTCAGCACCAGTTTGGTCTCACCGTTGGTGATGCTGTCGACATCGGTATCGTTGTCCAGCACGTTGCCGCGCGGGTCGACGCCGGGCGTGCCGTTGTCCACACCGCCAGCTTCGACGGCGATGGTGTTGTCATCGTGTGCTATCGGCGTGTCGTTGCGACCATCGATGGTGACGACGAGCTGGGCATCGTTGGAAGCGCCCCAGAAGTCGGTGACGGTATAGGTGAACGCATCGGCAAGTGTCTGGCCCGAGATGCGCAACGCCTGCACCGCCGGCAGATCATTGTCCAGCACGTAGCTCCAGCTACCGTCCGCGTTCATCGTGAGGTCGCCGTACTGGCCATGCAGCACGCTGCCAAGTGTGCCTGTGGTGCCGCCGCCGTTCGTTGTACCGGTGCGAATGGCGGTAATCGTGAGGGCATCGCCCTCCGAATCAGTGTCGTTGTCCAGCACGTTGCCGCGCGGATCCACGCCCGAGGTGGCGTTATCCAGACCACCTGCCTCGACCGCCACGGCACCATCATTGGCTGGCACCGGCGCAGCATTGAGGCCGCGCACGAAAATACTCAGCTGGGCGGCATCGTGGAGCCCGGCGCGGTCATCGATCTGGTAAGTGAACTGTTCGGTAACGAACTGCAGCGGTCCCAACGCCTGCAGCACGGCATTGGCGGAATCGACGCGATAGGTATAGCTGCCATCGGCACCGATGGTGAGCGTGCCATAGGCACCAACAATCACCGTGCCGCTCGCGTTGTCGGTTCCCGCAGCGACGCCGTTGAAACTGCCACCAGCCGCCTCGGCACCGGCGCGAATGCCGGTCAGGGTCAGGCTGTCGCCGTTGTCCACGTCACTGTCGTTGGTCAACACATTGCCGCTCGGGTCGCGACCCGTACCACCCGCATTTGCCGCCACCGCGTAGGCCAGGTCGTTGGTTGCCACCGGTGCGTCGTCAGCACCGTGGATGGTGACGGTGACGGTGGCACGATCACCCGCACCCGCCATATCGACCATGGTGTAGCTGAAGCTGTCAGTGAGCGTCTGCAGACTGGTGCGCAGCGCCTGCACGGTAGCGTTGTCGTTATCCACGCGGTAGCTGTAGCTGCCATCGGCATTCAGGGTCAGCCAGCCGTACGTGCCACGCAACTCGCTCCCCAGACTGCCGTTGGTGCCGCTCCCGTCTGCTTCGGTGCCGGTGCGTACGGTTGTGACCGTCTTGGTTTCGCCGTTGGCGACGCTGTCTACATCGGTATCGTTGCTCAGCACGTTGCCGATCGGATCGATGCCTGGTGTGCCATTGGCCGTACCACCGGCCTCCACTGCGCTTGGCGCATCATCCACCGCTATCGGATTGTCGTTGCGCCCACGGATGGTCACGGTCAGCGTCGCCGAGGCAGTCGCGCCCGCCTGGTCGGTGATCGTGTAGTTGAAAGTTTCGGTTAGGGTCTGGCCGATTGTGCGCAGTGCCTGCACCGCCGCATTGTCATTGTCGACGATATAACTGTAGCTGCCGTTGGCATTGAGCTTCAGGCTGCCGTAGTCACCATTGAGCGCGGAACCCACCGTGCCGGTTGTCGAGCCATGCTTGATGCCGGTGACCGTGGTGGTTTCACCGTTGGCGGTGCTGTCCACGTCGTGGTCGTTGGCCAGCACGTTACCCGTCGGGTTGCTGCCCGCCGTGCCGTTGGCAATACCGCCCGCCTCCACCGCAGAGGCCGCATCGTTCACCGCCACTGGCGTGTCGTTGCGGCCGTGGATTGTCACCGTCAGCGTGGCCTTGGCAGTTGCACCGGCGGTGTCGCTGATCGTGTAGGTGAACGTTTCGGTCAAGGTCTGACTGTTTGTTCGCAGCGCCTGCACCGCCGCATTGTTGTTATTGACCGTGTAGGTGTAGTTGCCATTGGCATCGATCACCACGCTGCCGTAGTTGCCCGCCAGCGAACCACTGCCGACCGTGCCGGTGGTGGTGCCGTGCGCGATACCGGTAACCTTGGCGGTTTCGCCGTAGTCGATCGGATCACCATTGCCGCCATCCACGTCGCGGTCGTTGCTCAGCACATTGCCGCCTGGGTTGGTGCCCGCGGTGCCGTTAGCGACGCCGCCCGCTTCCACGGCCGAGGCCGTGTCGTTTACCGCCACCGGCGTATCGTCGCGGCCGTGGATGGTTACCGTCAGCGACGACATGACGGTCGCACCCGCCTTGTCGTTGATCGTGTAGATGAAGGTCTCGGTCAAGGTCTGGCTGTCGATGCGTAGCGCCTGCACGGCCGCATTGCTGTTGTCGACCGTATACTTGTAGGTGCCATCGGCATTGAGTTTCAGGCTGCCGTAATTGCCGGCCAGAGCGCTTCCCACCGTACCAGTCTGCGTGCCGTGCCTGACACCTATGACCGTAAGCGTATCGCCGGTATCCGGGTCGGTGAAATCGTTTAGCACATTCCCGATCGGATCAGTGCCGGCGGTGCCATTGGCAATACCGCCCGCCTCCACCGCCGAGGCCACGCTCGTGCCTCTATTTGGCACTGGCGCGTCGTTGGCACCGGTGATGGTGATCACCAGTTGCGCCCGGTCCGTCAGGCCGGTGGTGTCATGGATCTGGTAGGTAAAGGTCTCGCTGATGGTGGCGCCAGCGGCCAGCGCCATTACGGTGGCATTGGTGCTGTCCACGTCATAGGTATAAGAGCCATCGGGGTTGATGGTGAGCGTGCCGTAATTGCCAATCAGAGGGGTGCTGCCACTCACGGCGGTAAAACTGCCACCCGCCACTTCGGTACCCTTGCGAATGCCATCCAGCACGAGGTTGGTATTGGGAATGTCGGCATGGTCGACATCGGAGTCGGCCACATCGCCGGTGCCGGTGCCCGTGATGACGTTGCCGCTGGGGTTGACCTCTGCGGTGTCGCCATCGTTGGAGGCCGCCTGCGCAACTGCGGCGTCATTGTTGGCGACCGGATTGTCGTCCTTGCCGTGCACGGTAATGGTCAGCTGGGCCAGATCGTTCAATCCACTGGCGTCGGTGACCACGTAAGTGAAGATCTCGGTGGCGGTTTCCCCGCTCATCAGTGCCTGCACCGCCGCACTGTTGTCATCCAGCACATACTGATAGCTGCCATTCGCGCCGATGGTAAGCGTGCCGTAGATGCCGACGATTTGGGTGCCATTGCTGCTGTCGGTACTAGCTGCTACAGAGGCAATTGGATCGCCGCTTGTTTCCAACCCACTGCGTACCCCAGTGACGCTGCGGGTTTCGCCGTTGGCGGTGCTGTCCACATCGGTGTCGTTGGTCAATACATTGCCGTCGCCATCACTGCCTGCCGTGCCGTTGAGCACGCCACCCGCTTCGGTGGCATCGCCGGTATCGTCCACACCTATTGGCGCGTCGTTGCGGCCATGGATAGTCACCGTCAGCGTCGCGGTCGCGGTTGCACCGGCCGTGTCGCTGATCGTGTAGGTGAACGTTTCGGTCAAGGTCTGGCTGTCGGTACGCAGCGCCTGCACCGCCGGATTGTTGTTGTCGACCGTGTAGGTGTAGCTACCGTCGGCGTTGATTACCAGGCTGCCGTAGTCGCCAGCCAGCGAACCGCTGCCCACCGTGCCGGCGGTGGTGTCATGCTTGATCCCGGTAACGGTGGTGGTTTCGCCGTAGTCGGTCGGATCGCCGCTGCCGCCGTCCACATCGCTGTCGTTGCTCAGCACGTTCCCCGTCGGATTCGTCCCCGTCGTGCCGTTGGCAATGCCGCCTGCCTCCACTGCCGAAGCTGTGTCATCCACTGCTACCGGCGTGTCGTTGCGACCGTGGATCGTCACGGTCAGCGTCGCCGTCGCCATTGCTCCGGCCGTGTCGGTGATGGTGTAGGCGAAGGTTTCGGTCAGCGTATCCGTATCGGTGCGCAGCGCCTGCACCGCGGTGTTGCCGTTGTCGACCGTATAGGTGTAGCTGCCGTCGGCATTGATCACCAGGCTGCCGTAGTCGCCGGCCAGCGCGCTGCCCAGCGTGCCGCTCGTGGTGTCGTGCTCGATGCCTGTGACGGTGATGACATCCCCCGTATCCGCATCGCTGTCATTGGTCAACACATTGCCGGTCGGATCGATACCGGTGGTGCCGTTAGCGATACCGCCCGCTTCCACCGCGTCCGCGGTGTCGTTCACCGCCACCGGCGTGTCGTTGGCACCGGTAATGGTGATCACCAGTTGTGCCTGGTCGGTCAGACCGGTGGTGTCGTGGATCTGATAGGTGAAAGTCTCGGTGAGTGTGTCACCCATGGCCAGCGCGATCACATCGGTATTGCTGCCGTCCACGACATAGTTGTACGAGCCGTCGGGGTTGATGGTGAGCGTGCCGTAGCTGCCTGCGAGAACCGTGCTTCCCGTCACGGCGGCAAAACTGCCACCAGCCACTTCAGTACCCGTGCGGATGCCATCCACCACGAGATTCGTATTCGGAATGTCGGCATGATCAACGTCGGAATCGGCGACATCACCTCCGGTCGTGCCGATAACCACGTTGCCGCTGGCATCGACTGCGGGCGTACTGCCATCCGTCGAAGGCGCCTGTGCAGAACCGGCATCGTCGTTGGCGACCGGATTGTCATTCTTGCCGTGCACGGTAATGGTCAGCTGGGCCAGGTCATTCAAGCCACCAGCGTCGGTAACCACATAGGTGAATACCTCGGTAGCGGTTTCGCCGCTCATCAACGCTTGAGTCGCTGCGCTGTTGTCGTCCAGCACATAGGTGTAGCTACCGTCGGCGCCAATCGTCAGCGTGCCGTAAGTGCCGATGATCGGCGTGCCGTTGCTGCTGTCGGTTCCCGTGGCTACCGGGATAACCGGATCGGTGGTGGTTTCCACACCGATGCGCACACCGGTGACAGTGTGTGTTTCGCCGTAGTCGATCGGGTCGTTGCTGCCACCATCCACATCGGTGTCATTGGTCAGCACGTTGCCATCGGCATCACTGCCTGCGGTGCCGTTTTGCACGCCGCCCGCCTCGGTGGCGTCATCGGTGTCGTCGACGCCTGCCGGCGTGTCGTTGGCGCCATGGATGGTGACGGTGAGAGTGGAATCGCTGGTGACACCCGCCTTGTCGGCGATGGTGTAGTCGAAAGTGTCGGTCAGGATGTCACCGGATTCACGCAGCGCCTGAACCTCGGTGTTGCCGTTATCGACTACGTACTGATAGCTGCCGTCGGCGGTGAGGAACAGACTGCCGTATTGCCCCTTTATCTCGGTCGGGGTGGTGGTATCTGGTGCGACCGCGGCATTCACACCCTTTGCGCTGATCACACTGAGTACATCCGGTGGAGTATCGGTGGCGATGTCGACGTCGGTGTCGTTGTCGAGCAGGTTTCCGGTCGGATTGACGCCCGGCGTTCCGTTGGCCGTGCCGCCTGCTTCGGTGGCGTCATCTACGTCCGGATTGGCGGTGGGTGGGTCGTTCACCGCGATGACCGTGATCGCCAGCGTATCGGTGTCGGTCAGCGCGTCGCCGCTTTCGCTGGGGATGCCGTTGTCGTTCGCATCGCCGGTGTTGCCGCGATCATTGCTGACGATGGTGAGCGTATCGGTGCCGTTGTAGTTGAGCACACCTTGGTAAGAAAGCGTGGCAAGCGCCGTGTTGAGATCGGCGAGGTTGCCGCTGAGAGTGAGCGTGGCAGTACCGTTGCCTCCGACAGTGACACCGGCCGGAACACTGCCGAGTGACAGCGTGCCATGCAATACGCTGAGGACGAGGTCGAGAGTGCCGCTGCCGGCATCAATATCGCTGACGGTCAGTCCGGTAATCGCGAGCGCGGTATCTTCCAGCACGCTCGGCGGCGTCGGAAGATGGTTGACCGGCGCATCGTTGAGCTGCACATAGCCGGCATCAGCGGCGGAAGTGGTGCCTTCGCCGAGGGTAACAACCACGTTGCCCAGGGCGGTGGCGGAGCGATCGGTGCCGGTGTCGGTGTCGATGCGCACCTGCATATCGCCGTAGGTGACATCGGTAATCATGCCTTTGGGCACGTCGATACGGAACACGCCAGCCGGCAGCACACCGAAGTGATACTGGCCGTTGGCATCGGTCGTGGTGGTGAAATCCTTGTTGTCACCCGTGGTGGAAAGATCGCCATCAGCCCCAGCCCAGGTCAGGGTCACGGTCTTGCCCGCGAGACCCGGACCATCCGGCGTGATGCTGCCATCGGCCGAACCAGTATCATCCCACAGCTTGCCGCTGATGATGCCCAGTCCGGCGCCTTCCGTGAGTATGTAGGTGTTGGGGGCCGTGCCTTCGCCGGTGCGTTCGCCTTCCAATGTCCCGTCGGTACCTACATCGGACCCGCCCCACGTGGTGAAACTCTCCGGCAGGCTGCTCCAGGTCAATGTCGCATCGCTGTCGGGAGTCGTCGTCGTATTGGGCAGCGTCACGCTGTAAAGCAAGGTGACATGGTCAGTGGGATTGAGCTTGTCGAAACTGACCGTAAAGCCGGTGTTTGTATCCACGCTGACGTGGATACCCATGCTGTCGAGTGTGCTGATGTCGGTGTAGGTGGTGCCATTGAACACCAGACCTGTGAACGTGTAGCCGCTGCCGCCGGAGAAGCTGTCGACAAGTTCGACGTCGTAAGCAGCCGCGTCACCATTCTGTTGAAAATCGACCGAGACATCCGCCGTGCCCGTGGTACCGCTGGGATTGGGATCGAAACCGACGATGTGCTTGTCGAGCCCGGTGAAGCTGGGTTCAACGACGTTCTCGAAAAGAGTTTCCGAGTTCGACACTGCCGTGGATCCAACAAGCTCCGTCGCGGTGACGCCTAGGGCAGTTCCGGCCACATTGGATGCCTGGTTCAGCACCCTTGCATTGAATTCGATGACAACGCCTTCGAGATCGCTGTCGTTGTCGTTATTGGTCAGATTGCCCAAGTGAAAGAGCAGGATGGTGTTGCCATTGGCATCAGTGCTGACTTCGATCTGGGCGCCGTTGAGGGTGCCATTGCGGGTGCCGTCTTGAGTGTCATTGGAAAGGTCGGCGGCCAGCGATGCTGCTTCCGGACTGTTCTCATTGCCGACGATGTTGAGAGTGCCATCCGTGACCAGCGCGGTAATGCTGGTGGTGACGCCGCCATTGGAAATGAAGACGATGCGGATGGTGCCGTCATTCGAGCCAAAAGGAGCATCGTCGATAAATTCCAGACCCTTCGGCAGGACCACCTGTACGGTGTAGTCATTGGTCGTGCCCTCGGCAATATCCGATGCGACGCGATAGCGGATAACTTCACCTACGGCCACCTGTTCGGCGACTCCATTGGTCGGATTGGCCGCAGGTGTATCGGCAAGACCACCGACGCGTGAAAGCCGGATGCCGGTGGAGACAGGTACCAAAAGCGTTGCATTGCTGCGGTAGTCATTGAGCATACCGCTGTTGAGTACGCCATCCGCACCGTTGCGTTCACCGCTATCCGCACCATCCAGGCTGGTCCATTGCACGCTTGCTGTATTCGTGATGACGGGTGCAGGCACCGTGCCCGGATTGCTGATGTCCACCACTCCGCTGAAGGTCAAGGTGATGCTTCCGCCGACGGGGATATCGATCTTTGTGCCATCGGCGTTGCGCAGCACACCATTGCTGTCAATGATGAAGCCGGCGTTCGCTGCACTGCTGCCATCATGGGTAGCACCGCCGGCATAGGTCACGCTGATGAGGGTCGCGTTGTCGTAGGCAAGCGGCAGGGTGTCACTGAAGCTGATGTCGTAGGCGTTGAAATCGCTGGCGGCACTGCCGTTGCTGATGGTGATGGTATAGGTGACCACATCATCCTGATCGACGCCATGCGGCGGCAGCGGACCGGTGGCCTGGGTGATCGTGAGGGTCGGCTCGCGAATGGTGATCGACGGATCGCTGCCAGTGTCGGCTACCGTACGATCCAGCGCAGTCGTGCCATTGGGTGTATCGCCATCCGGATCGCTGTAGATCAACTGGGCGCTGTCCTTCAACACCGTACCGGCCTGGTTGGCAGTGGTATTGCTGGCAATCAAGCGCACCCGGATCACGAAGCTGTTGTTGCCCAGGACGTTGTCGCCCGCTGCCGAACTGGCGCTGAAGATGAAGCGTGGATCCACGCCATCGGCGCCGGTTCCATTGGCCAGGCTCCCAAACGTCACCGTGCCGTTGAAGTCCGCCGACAGCGCACTACTGCCCGCCGTCGTGACGATGATCTCGTAACCGGTGCCGTTGAAGCTGGTGTCCAGTCGCATGCCCGCGGGAATGAAGTCATCGATGCGCAGATTGCCGGTACTGCCCTCGGGCATGGTCACCACGATGTCGTAGAGCATGCTTTCGCCGACGACCAGATCACTGCCATGGGTATGGGTTGCGCTGGAATCGCCATCATCCAGGGTACCGCCGGCGTAGACGGTCTTTACCGCAGGCGCCGCGACCTGCTCGCCGGCCTTGTCGATCAGATCATCGGGAGTGAAGTCCGTACCGCCATCGATGCTGGCGTAGTTGGTCAGGCTGGCGCTGCTTTCCAGCGTTCGGCTGGCACCGATATTGGCCGCGACGGTGACGTCGTAGGTGATGATTACCAGATTGCTGCCGTCGGTGATGCTGGTCGAACCGGAACGGCCTGGCAGGATGGATGCAACGCCGCCAGCATCGAGGAAGGTGATCTGGTTGCCGGATACGCTGTAGTCGGTACCCAGCACCAGCAGGGTACCGTCACCCCGGTAGACCTTGAGGCCCGCCCCGGCCAAGCTGCCACCGACGAAGGTCATGCCGTTCGGCAGGGTGACCGAGGTGGTTACATCAAATGCACCACCGCCGCCGGTATTCTCGATCGCGGTAGCCAGGCGCACGGTATCGCCGGCATCAATGCCGTCGACGTTGCCGTCAATGGCCGCCAGATCATTGATGATGCCGGTGAATGGCACCCCGCCGGTGCCGGGAGCGGCCCAGCTTCCGATGGTGCCGGTGACCGTGCCATGGGTAGTGGAAACCACGCCATGCGTAATCCCCAGTACCGGCTCATCCACCGACTGGATCACAGCCGCATTGGATGAGATCAGATGCGTCTGATCGATCGTGGTGAGCTGATCGGATTGTCCCAGCACGGCGAGTGAACGCTGATCGACAAACGCCTGATCACCGACTCGAATACTGAACTGCACTTCGATGCGGCTGCCCGTCGTGGCATTCGTGGCGTAGTCACCAAAGTTGAAGATGATCGAGTTGCCTGCGCCGCTGGTCACCGTGAAGGAGGTATCGCCATTGGTGTTGCCGCTACCGAGATGCCATTGGCCAACGCCATTGCCCTCACTCCACGTAATACCGGACACGTCGAACAGTGGTAATGGCAAATAGCTGGAGAGCTGGAATTGCTCGTAATCGCCGGTCACCAGGTCATAGCTGAGCTGGAAAGTGACGATATCTCCCGGCTTCACATCGACACTCGGCCCGCCTCCATTGACCGACACCACGCTGATACCCACATCATTGGTCGGGATGGTGTCGCCTGTTGCATAGTGATCCGATACCACGCCACCGGTGAGGTTGATGTAATCCTGCAGCACGCTGGCGCTGATGGTGGCGTCATTGCCGAGGTAATCGCCCTCATTGATCTCGCTCTGTCGATACGTCTGCTGATAGGCCTGCGCGATCGTGGCGAAGTAGGTGATCTGGAGCCGGGTCGCGCCTTGCAACACATCGTCGAGCGCCAGATCGCCCGGCAGCGCACCGACCGTACGCCCCGCGTCACGCAGTGACTGCGCAATATCGAACACGATCGAGGTAGGGCCAGTCACATCCCGTGTCGCGACTACCGCGATGGGAATCGTGTAGGAGTTGCCATCGACCTCGAACGTCATGGTCGGCGTGCCACTGAGATCCTGACCGTCACCCAATGCATCGGTAATGGCGAACTGGCCGTTTCCCAGAACGTTTTCGCCAAAGGCGAAATAATCGGAAAGGGCTATTTCCAGGCTATAGGCAAGCGTGTCTCCGGGGGACAAGCCTGGTGAACCGATATCGGTTTGCAGCGTGAACTGCTTGTACAACGCCATGGATTCGACTTCGAAGTTGCCGTCTTCACCGGTGCCGCTGAGCATGACGTCGCTGCCATCGAGGGGGCGGTCACGTACGTCCAGGGGAGTCCACTCTCCCGTCGCCGTCGCGGCACCAATCGTGATGTTGGTAGACGCGCCGGAGGTAGGGCTGATGATTGCGTTGCCGTCGGCATCGACTTCGGGCACGTAGAAATCAACGACGGTGTCGGCCGAGCCGGTCAGCGTGGCGTAGCTCACCGTATAGCTTGCGAGGTAGGCGCCACGGGCGAATGCTGCGTCAATGTCTGCCGTATCCGTCAGCACCGAGCCGTCATGCAATGTGATCGACGTAAGCGTGCCGCCGCCCTGCGGGGTGATCGAAGTCACCAGAATGTCGCCGGGTATCGGCTGGGTGACGACGATATTACTGAGATCCTGACCGGCTGCCGCCGACGTGGTCACCGTGAAACTGCGTTCGTAATTCGGCCCGCTCACGGTCTTGCCTTCGGGAACATTGATGGTCTGCGACAGGCTGACCACGGTCGGGTGAACGATGAAAGCGTGGGTGCCCGCCTCCACCAGACTCGGGTCGCTGGTCGGATTGTCGGCTGAATCGTTACCCAGTTCGAAGCCACCACGAGCGGCAATCGTGAGATCGGGTGTGCCGTCCGAGAAATCGGTGTCGGCCAGATTGCTCAGTTGCATCGTCACCGCGATATCGATGCTAGGTTGGTCCTGCGTCATGTTGGAAAACGGCAGGCGCAACACCACGAACTGATCGCCGGGTGCCAGCCCATAATCGGCCGCATGGATGACCAGCGGTACTCCGCTGGCGTCCTTGGCAACTGGATGGGTGGCATTACCGGATGCATCGAAGGTCAGGACATAGCTCTTGATCGCCTGACCCAGATAGGTCGCCGAAACAAAACTCACACCATCCTTGGTATCGGTGTTGCCATGTCCGTCGCGGCCGTTGGTCGGCAGGAACAGGTCGATATAGGGTGCATAGCCGATCTGGCTACTGGGGTTGGTGAATGAGGCCGTGAAAGTGAACTGGCCACCCAGCAGGACATCCGAGCCGCCAGAAGACAGCGTGACGGTTGGACTCGCATCGGCCAGCAAGCCAGCGTAGTTGTCCACGGCGCGGGCATCGAGCGCCAGCGAGTGATCGATGCTGCCTTCGCGAACCTCGAGATCCCAGTCGCCGCCGGCGGCCGCACTGCCGGTGTTGTCGTTGGAGGCCGCCACATCGGCGCCGGTCCAGCGCGCCAGTTCCCGTACCAGCACTTCACCGCTGTGACCTGCACCGACGTTGCAGCCGTACAGCTCGATGTCGGCACCGGCGTTGAGTGATCCGCGCCAGCTGCTCAATGTGCCGGCGAGCTGGTCGACGTTGTCGCTGGAAATCGTGCGACTGCCGAGGGTGAACTGGCCCGACGCACCGTGCGAGAGGATCTGGATCGAATCCACCTTGCCCATCGTCGCCAGCGCCTGCGAAATGGCGGCGAGGCCATCCTGATCGTTGTTAACCACCAGCAGGCTGACGCCGGTGGGGAGATTGGCAGCCAGCTCATCGCGGTCTTTTACCCGGCTGTCGATAACCAGCAAGTCACGTCCGACCGGCTTGGCCTGATCGGTCGGCGTCCGCGCCTCGGTGGGTGCCGCGTGGAACGCGGCAGAGTCTGCCGCGGCACCTCGCGCTACATCCACATGGTGCTGGTCAGCGGCGACGGCCATCGCGCCGTCGAACATGATGCGCGGCTCCAACGCCAGCGCCTGGCTCTGTGGCCTGAAAAGATCCCGCTCCCTGTATGGCGTAGTCTTCGACATATTTTCTTTACCGGCGTTGGAAGCGATCCAGGACTGGGTGGTTACCCCGCATCACTGCGACATCGATCCCCGATGCTGCTACCTGAGTCATGCCGCTCCGCAAGCCCTGATGCCGGATACATGCTGTTCAGCCATCAGACCCCCGAAGCCAGCCGACCGGTTTCGCGGAAACTTTCAACGTGTCTACCACACCTCAGTGTGTAGATTGTGAAAAACGCCGTGATTCAAGTGCTCCGCCAGTGACAAGGACAGCACCATTTACGCATCGCTGTACGCACAAATGAAACCGTAAAATTGCTTAGACGGGCGCCAACTTCACCGCATGCAAGTGTGATTTCAAGCTTGCTCGCAGCAGCCGTACTCAGCGGCGCTGACCGAGCACGTTCAGCCTGATCGACGCATAGGCGCCATCACCGGCCAGCGCCGTTATTCGGTACTCACCGGGTTTGTCCAAGGTCAGGCGCATCGACGACGCGCCGTCACTGCTGCCTTGCAGGCGGCCATTAACCAGCCACTGCACACGACCACTGGCGCCTTGCGCCTGCAAACTCACTTGCAATGGATGATCGCTGTTCGGCGCCTGGCGCAAACTGCTGCCGTCGTTCAGACCGGCAATACGGATCGTGCCGGCGGCGGTCAGCGAGTCATCGGCGCAACCGGGCACCAGCGGCGGCAGGGCAGCAGCCGCGCGGTCATCTGCATCCAGCCATGGCGTGACCATTACTGGCCAGCGCGCCAGCTCGACGAGATGTTCGCTCGCGGCGTGACAACCACCGCTGAGGCGTCGCCCCTGCTGGTCGACGCGCAGATGCAGCAAACCGGCCGACCATGCGCCCGCACCACGTTCGGCGAAAGTGGGCGGCAGCGCACTGTCGACGGTCCAAGCCTGGCGTCGTTGGCGACAGAGCATCGTCGGCGTATCGGCAACCGAGCCTCCCAGCGGCCAGCAGATGTCGAGTCGATGCACACTGCTCGGCTGCGCCGCGTGCGTAGCATTGCCGCGTTGCGGCAGCAGGTCGGTGATCTGGAACAGCAACGGCAAGGCGGTGATTGCGCCGTACTGGCCCGGCGACGGTGTGCCGTCGGGTCGGCCGATCCACACGCCCAATGTCCAGCGATCGGTCACGCCGACCGCCCAGGCATCGCGATAGCCATAGCTGGTACCGGTCTTCCAGGCCACGTTGGCATGCCGGTTGATCGCGCCCTGCAAGGGCGCACCTTCGACATCGGCCGGGTTGCTGCCGAGGATGTCGCGGATGATCCACGCGGCACCGGGCGACAGCAGACGGCGGGATTGTGTGGGCTGGGTGGCCACGAAGCGCGGCGCAGCGGCCATGCCCTGATTGGCGAACGCGCTATACGCACCGACCAGATTATCGAGGCTGGTCGCGGCGCCGCCGAGGATGATTGACAGATTCGGCTGCGCACCATCGGGCAAACCCAGATCGAGGCCGCCCGCAGCCAGTCGCGCCACGAAGCGGTTGGCGCCAACCCGGTCGAGTACATCCACCGCCGGCACGTTGAGTGAACGCTGCAAGGCTTCGGCCACGCCAACCGGGCCGCTGAAGGCCTCGTCGAAATTCCCCGGCGAGTAACCATCGAAATCCTGCGGTGCATCCGCCAGCAGGCTCTCGGAAGTGATCAGGCCATCGTCCAGCGCCAGTCCGTATAAAAATGGCTTCAACGTGGATCCGGGTGAGCGTGCGGCACGCACCATGTCGATATAGCCTTGCCGATCCGGAGCGGCAAAATCACTGGTGCCGATATAAACGCGCGTCTCCAGCGTGGCATTGTCGACCACCAGCAACGCCGCCGTGCTGTGCGCCGGCAGACGCGCGAGATAACTGCCGACCCGATCCTCGGCGGCACGCTGCAGGTTTGCATCGATCGTACTGACGATGCGCCGTTGCTGCGGATACTGCTGATGCAGTCGTTCAGCCAGCAACGCGGCCGACAAGGGCGCACGCAGCGAACGCGCCACCACCGGCTCGATCGCTGCCGCCCGCACTTGCTCCGCACTCCACCGACCCAGTTCGCGCATGCGCCGCAGCACCTTGTCGCGCGCTGCACGTGCGGCGGCGGGGTGCCGATCCGGACGCAGCCGGCTCGGCATCTGCGGCAACACCGCCAGCAACGCCGCTTCGGCACGCGAAAGCCGACTCGCCGACTTGCCCAGATACGCCCACGAGGCTGCTTCGACACCTTCAATCGGCCCACCGAACGGCGCGTGATTGAGATACAGGTCGAGAATCTGTGCCTTGCTCAGATGCGCTTCCAGTTGCAAGGCACGGAAGATCTGCAGCAGTTTGCCGCGAAACGTATGCGGAATCGGATGGATGATCCGCGCCACCTGCATGGTCAGCGTCGAACCACCGGAGACGATGTGACCATGCATGATGCCGCCAGCCAGGCCACGTGCCAGCGCATATGGATTGACTCCTGGATGGCGGTAGAACCCGCGATCTTCGTAAGTCAGCAACGCCTCGATATACAGCGGCGACACCTGCTTCGCCGTGGTCGGATATCGCCATACGCCGTCGCTGTCGGCAAACGCCCGTAGCGGCGTGCCATCCCGCGCCAGCACTACTGTGCTGCCATTGTCGGGCGCGGGCAGATACATGGGAAAAATGCGATCGAGCAGCACAGCGATCAGCAGCAGTGACATCATGCTGATTGCCAGCGTGCGTAGCCAGCGCCAGCGGCGACGTGGTGGTGATGGTGCAATGCTCATGCGTTACCCAGCCCGTGCAGAATCGGCTTCAACCGCGACATGGACGGCAGCCGTCGGCATGTCGCGACTGAAGTCACTCCTACAGGTTCACGGTTCAACCACTGTGATGTTTGCCGGCTCGGCCTTGCCGACACCGCGTAGTGCCGGCCGATACATGTCCTCCACCAGCGGTGGCGGCACGCTGTAGCTGCCCGGCGTTACCGCCCGCACCAGATAGAACACGCGGGCGACATCGCCACGGCTCAACTTGAGTGCAGCAGCGTAGCGGTCGTCACGGTATTCCTCATGCACCACTTCGGCCGCACTGTCGTGCTGGTCGAGGTTGATGCCGTCGATCACCACACCAGCCCATTGCTGCGCGCCGCCCAGGTTGAGATTTTCCACCTCAAGACCACCGGGCAGCAGGTCGGTGACCAGCGCATCGGGAATATCCATGCGCGCCTCCATGCTCAACTCGACGATCAGGCTGTCGCCTTCCTTCAACCGATCACCCGTCCACGGTTTGCCATCGGTGGTGAAGTAGCTACGCCGCACGTCGATCTGACTCGGGTCGGGCGCCGGTGCCTGTTTGCTGATGCCGGCCACATCAAGCGTGGCAAAAATCGTGGCATTGCTGGTTGGCTGAACGGTGATGCCGGAATGCAATTCCGACGCACTCAATTCACGACTCCATACGCGTTGATCGGGTGCTGTTTCAGTCTTGCCATCCACCAGCATGGTGGCGGCCAGCGGTGCGTTTTCCGCGGCATCGAAGGCGCGCGCCACGCGGGCAATCGCCACCTGTTCCTGGGTGCTCAGATACGACCACGACCAACGATAGTCAGCATCCTCCTGTTGCCGTTTGCGCACATTGGCAGTGGCGTTTCGGGCCCAGTCGACCAGCTTGGCGTCGTACTCGGGTTTGCTGATGTCGTAGCGATGGGTGAGCGCCACCATCAACGCCAGATCGCGCAGATCCGAACCATAGTCACCGACATACCAGGGCCGCTCCTTGTTCCAGGCGAAGGCTTCGGCAATCGCCTTTTGCGCACGCTCGTTGTCGCCCATCAGTTTTAGCGCGATACCCAGATGCACCAGTGGCAGTGGTGCCACCAGTTTCTGCCGTTCGTTGTCAAAGATCGCCCGCAAGGTACCCAGCGGCGCACGATTGACCCGCGCCAGCACGAAGCCGGAATATGCTTCGTCGGCAATGCGCAGGTGATCGTGCTGCTCGTAGCCGTAGTAGGCGTTGCCGCCGCCGAGCAGATCGTCATTGAGTCGCTGCAGCGCTTTCTGCAATACATCCTGCGGCACCGCGAAACCGTCGTCCCGCGCGTCGAGCATGAAGTCGACCACGTACGGCGTGGTGAAGGTGACGATCGGACTGTTGCCGCCCCAGAAACTGAAGTGGCCGTTGCTGGCCTGGAACGAGGCGATGCGTGCCAGCGCGCCATCGACCGCCGCCTTGCGCACGTTATCGCCCATCACCGGCGCGCCCAGCGCCTTGGCCGTCTGGCCGTCCAGAATCAGCGCCGCATAGCCTTTGCTGGTGGTCTGTTCGATGCAGCCATACGGATAGCGCAGGATGTCGCGCAGCGCGGCGGCATACGGCAGTGGCGGCAAGGTGCTGAGGGTGAGCCGCGCGCGCACCGTCGCCGGCAGCAGATCGGCGATCAACGTTGCGCCAAGGTTCTGCGGCTTGCCGCTTTCCAACGCCATCGGCGTGGTGCGCACGATTTCCGGCCACGCCGGGCGCACGGCAAACTCGAAGTGGCGATCCACCTGGTAATCGTTGAGCTCGGCGTGGATATCTACCGTCGCCACCGCCGCACCGGCTTGCGCCGTGACCGGCATGTGCAGAGTGGTTCCCGCACCATCCTTCAGCACAACGCTCTGGCTGGCCTTGTCGATAGTGATCAGACCGCCTCCTTTGACGCTCACCTTGGCGGTACCGTCCTTGCCGGAGAGATTTTTCAGATCCAGGCTGATCACCGCCTTGTCACCGGCAGCCATAACCCGCGGGGTGCTTGGTTCGACCACCAGCGGTGCGCGCACGGTGATGTTGCCATCCGCGTTGCCATAGCGGCTGTCAGTCCAGGCAAGTGCCGCCAGACGCAGGCTGCCATTGAAGTCGGGCACGTCGACCGTCAGCTTGGCGCGACCTTGCGCATCGAAGGCCACCGCGCCGGAGAACAGGTCGACGATCTGCACTTTCGGGTTGAGTTGCGAGGCCTTGGGCAGCGCCTTGCCACTCATGTCGCCGCCGTAGCGCAGGCGTGCCTGCTCGCCATCCATCGCTTCGATGATGCGACTGTACAAATCGTAGACGTCGATACCGAGCGCGCGCTTGGAAAACAGCCACGCCCATGCGTCAGGCACCGCGTAGTCGGTGATGTTGAGCACGCCCTGATCCACTGCATACAGCGTGACGAAAGCCGGTTTGCCGGCCAGACCCTCAGCCTGCACGTTGACCTCGAGCGGATTGCCCGGGCGCATCATCGCCGGCGCGCTGAGCTTGAGCGGGATGCGGCGGTCGTTGCGATCCATTGCCACGTATTCGATGCCGACCGCACGCGCCGGCGTGGTGTGCTCATCCGCCTCGCCGCCGCGAAACACCACCGCGGTGACATACACGTCATGGCGCTCCCAGTCCGTGGTTACCGGAATCTCGAACGTGCTGCCCGCCTTGGCCTCGATGTTCTTGCTGTAAAGCATATGATCGGATTCGACCAGCAGGATGCCGGGGCCGTCCTTTGGCGGCGTCACCGTCACCTTCATGGTGTCGCCAGCGTGATAGCGCGCCTTGTCCAGTTGCAGCTTGACCTTGTCCGGGCGCGCTTCCTTGCCGAGGTTTTCGTCTTCCCAGCTGTACCCGGCGAAGAACGGAAAAACCGTGGTGAGCCTGGTCTCGGGATCGTAGACCTCGACCCGATAGCTGCCCCATTCAACCGGGAAATCGACCTGCGCCGACTGCCCCGCCGTGATGTCGACATCCTTTTCCTCGATCAGCTGCAGGCTCTGACTGGCGTCCGATTTCCAGCCGCCGCTGCGTTCGTACAGCCAGTAGAAATCACGCAGCTCGCGCTGCAAGCGCACTTTCAAATGCGAGGCGGCCACACGCTTGCCGTCGGCATTGGCACGCACGATTTCAAAACCCGCATTGCCTTCGCTTTGCGCTCCCTGCTTCGGATCGAACAGCGGACGCACACCAACCAGTTGCGGCGCCGGCCAGTAAGTGCGCTGGAGCAGCCGGGTGACTGCACGACCGCCGGTTTCATACACGCTGCCGGATAAGGTCACTGCCAGCGGCGCGATCGGCTTCACGTCATCTGGCAAGGCCACGTCCTGGCTGAGCTTACCTTGCGCATCGAGCTTGGCATCGATCACATCGTCGGCGCTCTTGGGCAGCTCGATGGTGGGATCGCCGAAGAAGGTGTCTTTCATCGACGCCAGCGGATGCACTTCGGGGGCCACCAGCAGCTTTGCGGTGAAACGGCTGCCGTCAGCCGGCGCACCGTAGAGATAGCTGGAATCCACCTGCAGCTGCAGCGGCTGATCCGGCAGCAGCTGCTTTTGCGGGCTGGACAGCGCGATCTTCATCCGCTCGGGCAGGAACTCCTCGACGTGGAACGAAAACGCCTGCACCGATTCCTTCGCCGCGGGATCGAGACGGAACTCCAGCTGCCACAAGCCGGTGGGCGCATCAGCGGGAATCAGCTGGCCGAGCTCGAAATAGTTGAGATCTTGCGGCTCCAGCTTCTTGTCCAGCAGGCTGCGGCCATCGGGTTGTTTCAGGCGCACAAACACCGACTGCGGCTTCATCGGCTTGCCATCGAAATCACGCAGCAAGGCGGACACGTGCATCGTCTCGCCGGGCCGGTACAGATCGCGACCGGACCAGGCAAACACCTCGAACGGCGCCTGCTTGCGCCCGGTGATGTCGAAGTTGGACAGATCCAGCGCCGGCCGGTTGAACGGCAACACCGATACATCCTTGCCGTGGCGGGCAATCAGCACGTCGGATGCGCGCAGCTTGTAGGCGATCAGTGCGTTGCCGTCGGCATCGGTGGTCGCCTTCAGTCGGCTGTGGCCATTCTCGTCGTCAATCTGCACATCGACACCGGACACCGGCGTGCCGTCGCGCAGCGAGGCCACATGCAGCAATACGTTGTCGCGATATACGCGCAGGTGCAAGCCGAGATCGCTGACGAAGAAAATCGAGGTGTCGTACGAGCCCTTGAAGGTGCCGCCTTGTTTGACCACCGCCATGTACACACCCGGCTGGGCCAGCTGTGCGATGCCCTGCACCGGCAGGTAGGTCACCGTGCGCTGGTTGGCGTCGCCACCCAGGGTGTAGTGGTTGGCATAGACCGAGTCAGCCATGTCGGTGATCGGCCGGCGCAGGCGGCTGCCCTTTTCGCAGCTATCCCAGCTGCGCACTTCGTGATCGAGTTCGTAAGTGTCGCGATGCTGATTGGATGGGTACGCGCAGAACAGATCCGATAATGCATCGTCACGCACACGGAAGAACTCCACGTCGGCATCGTGCACGTTCATCGACACCAGCGGCAGGCCGCGCGTGCCGCGTGCCGGCAGCACGCTGCCGTGCGAGGCAAAGCCCACCGCAGGCGGCAGGTTGCCGGAGTAGATATCGCGTTTGACGGCGTGGCCGAGGGTATGGCCGTCGGCGGCCAGCAAGCCTGTCTTCAACTGCACGGCGTAGCGCGTGTCCGATTGTACAAACGGAAACTTCAGCGTCTTGCCATCGTCCTGCAGGCTCCAGCTGCCGCTGACCACTTCACCGTGTGGGCCGGTCACCGCAATCATCGTGTCGAAGGTTTGTGCCGAGGCCAGCGTGCGATTGAAGCGCAAGCTCAGCGACGCGCCTGAAACACTGGTTTCCGAGCCGGCCGAGACCAGTCCGAAGCCGCTTGATGCAGACATTGCATCCCCGGATGAACTGGCGGTAGCCGGGGTCTCCTGCACGGCTGGCTTGCTGCTTTCCGGGCTGCCATGACAGCCCGCCAGCAATACGCCGAGCAGTAGTGGAATCAGTACGCGGCAACGCGTGAGCACGAACGTACGGTGTGATGACATCAGACCCTCTCCATAGGCATGTAGTGAAACTGTGACTTCCATTCATGGCCAGACGGTGGCGCAAATCGGGTATGCCGATTGCTGTCGTGTGGCATTCGCGCATCATGCGATTTCGCGCGGACCGTGTCGTCCCAGCCAGTCGCCAAGTTGCAGCAATACCTGAGTACGACCTGGCTCGACCTCGTTGAAAAGCTCGTGATAAAGCGTGGCAAAGAAGCGCGTGGTGAGTTTGCCGCTGGAGGCTGCCTTACGTGCAAACTGGCGGCTGCCGGCCGGATCGACCAGCTCGTCGCTATCAGCCACCAGCAACAAGGTAGGCATGCCCAGTTTCGCCGCATCAGCGATACAGGCATCACCCGCACGAAAGATGAAGTCGGCCAGTCGGGGCGTGATCCTTCGACTGCACAATGGATCGCTGCGATAGTCGGAGCAGATCTTCACATCATGCGTGAGCTTGTCGCTCTTCAGCTTGGTACGTAGCGGCAAGTTGGGCAGCACCCGATTCAGCACACGGGCCAGCTTGATCATGCCGGGAGACTCCCAGCTGCGTAGTGCCGGTGATGACAACACCATGGCCGGCGGTTCGATGCGTCCGTCCAGCACAGTACGCGCGGCCACCAGGCCACCCATGCTGTGACCCAGCAGCACGGGCGGCTCCGGCAAGCCGTTGGCGTAATCCAGATAAACCGTGGCCAGGTCTTCGAGCAGATCATCGGCATGCCGCAAGCCACCGCGCTGACCCGGCGACTTGCCGTGTCCGCGCTGGTCGTAACTGCGCACCGCATAGCCGCGCTGGTTGAACCACTGCGCCAGCGCCTCGTATCGGCCACTGTGCTCACCCAGGCCGTGCACGATCAGTACCGCACCACGCGCCTGTGTCCGCGGCCAGTCGCGCAGAAACAGCTGTTGATCATCCGCCATGCCTAGCCACTGTGCTGTAGCCGCGATGGTTTCGCTGGCCCGGGTTGCTACCTCTGTCACCACTTGCTCCTCGCTTTTCGTGGTCATTGTGGGTGATCGTGTTGCTACGCGAAATGGCTCAACGCTCGTTGACTTGCAGGGTTTTCAGCAGCAGATCAAGCTTGGTCTTCATCTCATCCTGCGGCTGGTTGCCTTCGCGATCGTAGTAAGCCGTATACAGCGTCAACGGCTTGGGATCATCCGCTTGCTTGACCACCGCGGTGATCTTCATCACGTCGTTGTCGCTGCGCGCCACTGCGTCGTATGGGTGCTGATGCTGGACCAGCTTGTTCCACTCGTTGCGGTAGCTGTCATCGGGATAGTCAGCCGGGTCGGGGTTGCGCAGGATCTTGATCGCATTGTCATCGTGCGTATTAGCCTCGAGATCGACACCGGCGACATCCCAAACCACCTTGCCTTGATCCTTGAAGTAGCTGAACCACAGGGTCAGCGCACTGTCCTTGTCGATCGTCTGCAGATCCGGTGTCACCGCAAAGCTGACCCGCTTCGAGGCATAACTGAAGCGCTTGCCGTAGTCGATATCGAGCTTGATGTGCTTGAGCGCCTCCGGCAGCAGCCTGGCGTGGGCAAGATAGTCTTTCCACTGCGCCAGGGTGCCGTCGTAGGTGACATAGAAAAAGTCGGTGAGCGCCTGCAGGTTGATCAGGTAATCGTGCTGCTGGCTGGGCGGTGTGATGCGCATCAAGGTCACGTAGCCATCGGGCACCGGCAGCGAGAACGTCATCACCACGATATCTTCGTTGGGCACCGGCCAGGTTTGCACGCGCCAGTGCCGCTGCCAAGCATCGGTATAAGTCGAGTCGCTGGCCGGCTTGCCCAACGAAGTGATCTTGATGCTCTCCGGGCCGACCTGGCGTTTCATGAAACCGACCGTAGCGATCAGATCCATCAGCTTCTGCGGATCGTCGTACAGCTGGCTGGCGCTGAGGCTGTCCGGTCGACGCACATGAAACAGCAGATTGCGCCCGGTGTTGCCCACATCGACATAGCCGTTGTCATCCAGCTTCACGCGGGTCTGGTATTTGCTCGACAAATCCCAGTCGCCATTGCTATTGCGGGTGATCAGCGCCGGAAAGCTGCTCATGCTCGGGATGCCGTACAGCAGATCACGCGAACCGGCGCTGTTCGGAAACATCTTCTGCGGGTCTTTGACCAGCAAGGCCTTGAGCTGCCCGTCGGCATAGTCATTGAAGCGCTGCTGGAAGGCCGCGCTGAATTTGGCGAAGCTCAGCGGCAAGGCAAACTCGGTCTTCAGCGTATTGCTGAGCACCGTGTCGAACACATCGAACTGATACGGAATGCGCTTGTCGAGCGAGGCCAGGTGGTCAGGCGCGTCGAGGATCATGCCGATCGGCAGCGCGTAATTGAGGTTCTCGTTGGCCGACTTCATCAACACGATGCCGATCACCTTGCCGTCCTGATCAAGCAGTGGACCACCGCTATTGCCCGGCGAAGCTGCCGCGGAAAAGCGCATCCACTTCCAGCGACCGTTCTCTTCTTCGGGTGTGTCGGAGGTGTACAGGCCATCGCGGATCACCACCCCGGTGCCCAATGCATTGCCGACCGCGTAGACGGTGCCGTTCAGTGTCGGCGTGCGGTTGACCTCGAGCGCCGCTGCCTGGGCCGGCTGCCTAGCCAGCGAGAACACCACGAAATCCTGTTGCAGCGAATATTTCTCGATCTTGTCGATCGCGAAGACCTGGCCCTCGGCATCCCGCAAGGCTGGCTCGCCCCACAGGCTGCCGATACCCACCTGCAGCACATGCGCGGCGGTGACATAGCGGTTGTTGCCCAGCGCAAACGCGGTGCCGATCGAGTAGTACTTGTCATTGCGCTGCTGAAACGGCAGCAACTCCAGCGGCAACGGCTTCTCGTAGCTGAGCGGATCGTTCACCGGCTTGGCCGCAACCACTTCAAAAGTGGCCTGCTGAATCCGCGGCAGCACCGACGGATCGAGGCTGGCGGCACGGCTGCTGCCCATGCCGGTCAGACCAATCAACGCCACCATCAGCCACGCAGCTATCCCGCGCACTCCGCTCCGCCTTGCGTCCATAAGCATCCTTCTCGTCGAAAGCCGTTGCCGGTTCCCCGTCGGGGCCCCTGACCTGCATCGGCCAAGCGCTGATACTGCCATGACCGGAAGCCGACTGCATGACCGGCAACGGCTTGTTTGATGACGAATTGCACGATCCGTGCACAGCCCCCATATATCATCGGATGTCACTTCCCTCGCCGCCGCACGGATCACCGCCGATGCGTCAGGATTCCAATCCGCTGGACGCCTTCCACCCGGCCGTCGCCGCCTGGTTTCGCCGCAGCTTCAATGCGCCCACCGCGGCGCAGGCGCTTGCGTGGCCGTCGATCCGCGCTGGCCAGCACACGCTGGTGGCCGCGCCGACCGGTTCGGGCAAGACGCTGACCGCGTTTCTCGCCGCCATCGATGCGCTGGTGCGCGAAGGCGTCGAACATGGCGGCGTGCTGGCCGACGCCACCAGCGTGGTTTACGTGTCGCCGCTGAAGGCGCTCTCCAACGACATCCACATCAATCTGGAAGCGCCACTGGAAGGCATCCGCGCCGAGCTCGAAAAGCTGGGCCTGCCCGACGTCGCGATCCGTACCGCCGTGCGTACCGGTGACACCCCGCAGGCCGAGCGCAACCTGTTGCGCAAGCTGCCGCCGCACATCCTGGTGACCACGCCGGAATCACTGTACGTGCTGCTGGGCTCGGCCTCCGGCCGCGCGATGCTGGCCGGTACGCGTTCGGTCATCGTCGATGAGATCCACGCCATCGCCGGCAGCAAGCGCGGCTCGCATCTGGCGTTGTCGCTGGAGCGGCTGGAGTCGCTGTGTCAGCGGCGTTTGCTGCGCATTGGCTTGTCGGCCACGCAGAAACCCATCGAGACGGTCGCCGAGTTTCTGATCGGCGGCGTTGCCACCCCCTCTCCCCTGCGGGGAGAGGGTTGGGGTGAGGGGCAGGGGTTACCAAGAAGCAACAACAAAGCAGCTGTCGAAAGCGAATTCCCCGCCAACCCCAGCCCCTCATCCGACCCTCCGGGCCACCTTCTCCCCGGCGGGGAGAAGGGACTTTGTGGCTGCGCGATTGTTGACGTGGGCCACACCCGCAAGCGCGACCTCGCCATCGAAGTACCACCGGTGCCGCTTGAAGCGGTGATGTCGAACGACTGCTGGGAGCTGGTCTACGACCGGCTCGCGCAGTTGGTGCAGGCGCATCGCACCACCCTGGTGTTCGTCAACACGCGGCGGATGGCCGAGCGCGCCGCGCGCCATCTGTCCGAACGACTGGGCCAGGACGTGGTGGCCGCGCATCACGGCAGCCTGTCGAAGGAGTTGCGACTGGATGCCGAGCAGCGACTGAAGCGCGGCGGCCTTTCCGTGCTGGTGGCGACTGCGTCACTCGAACTGGGTATCGACATCGGTGATGTCGAGCTGGTCTGCCAGCTCGGCTCGCCGCGTTCGATCGCCGCCTTCCTGCAACGCGCCGGCCGCGCCGGCCACAGCATCGACGGCACGCCGAAGGCACGACTGTTCCCGAGCACGCGCGACGACCTGGTCGAATGCACCGCCCTGCTCGACTGTGTGCGCCGTGGCGAACTCGATGCGCTGATCCTGCCGCCGCAGCCGCTGGACGTGCTGGCTCAGCAGATCGTCGCTGAAGTCGCGTGCCAGGAATGGAGCGAGGATGCGTTGTACGAACTGGTACGCCAGGCGTATCCGTATCGCGCCCTCGCGCACACCGATTTCGACGCGGTAGTGCGCATGCTGGCCGATGGTTTCAGCACCCCCAACGGCCCGCGCGCGGCGTATATCCATCGCGATGCGGTGCATGGCCAGTTGCGTGCACGGCGCAGTGCGCGACTCACCGCACTCACCTCAGGTGGCACCATTCCCGACACCGCCGATTACAAGGTGGTGCTGGAACCGCAGGCGATCATCGTCGGCACCGTCAACGAGGATTTCGCGGTCGAAAGCATGGCCGGCGACATCTTCCAGCTCGGCAACGCCAGCTATCGCATACAGCGGGTGGAGCGTGATCGCCTGCGCGTGGAAGATGCCCACGGGGCACCGCCGAGTATTCCGTTCTGGCTCGGCGAAGCACCGGGGCGAAGCAACGAATTGTCCTTCGGCGTATCGCGACTGCGTGAAGAGATTTCCGCCTTGCTTGAACCCCTCTCCCCCCGGGAGAGGGGTAGGGGTGAGGGTTCGGTTTTAGCCGAGCATTCGGGCGCGCCCGAACCCTCTCCCCCAGCCCCTCTCCCGGCGGGAGAGGGGAGCCACGCTCGCGCACTCGAATGGCTTCGTGAGGAACTTGGCCTCGATATATCCGCGGCGCAGCAACTGGTCGACTACCTGGCCCGCGCCAAGGCCGCTCTCGGCGTGCTTCCGAGCCAGCACGTGCTGGTGCTGGAGCGCTTCTTCGACGAATCCGGTGGCACTCAGCTGGTGATCCACACACCGTGGGGCAGCCGCATCAATCGCGCGTGGGGGCTGGCGCTGCGCAAGCGCTTCTGCCGCCAGTTCAACTTCGAGTTGCAGGCCGCCGCCACCGAAGACGCGATTGTGCTGTCGCTGTCGACCAGCCACAGCTTTCCGCTGGAGGAAGTCGCGCATTATCTGCACTCCAACACCGCCGAGCATGTATTGATTCAGGCCTTGCTCGATGCACCGCTGTTCCCCGCACGCTGGCGCTGGAACGCTGTCACCGCGCTAGCACTGCCACGCTTCACCGGCGGCAAGAAAACCCCGCCGCCATTGCAGCGGATGAAAAGCGAAGACCTGCTCGCCGCCGTCTTCCCCGATCAGGTCGCCTGCCTAGAAAACATCCAGGGCGAGCGCGAAGTACCCGATCACCCGCTGGTCAACCAGACCATGCACGACTGCCTGCGCGAGGCGATGGACATCGACGGCCTGCTGGCGATCCTGCGCCGGCTCGAAGCCGGTGACATCGCCATCGTCGCGCGCGACCTCACCACGCCGAGTCCGCTCGCCTGCGAGGTATTGAACGCGGCACCTTACGCCTTCCTCGACGATGCCCCGCTGGAGGAACGCCGCACCCAGGCCGTGCAAACCCGCCGCTGGGGCGACACCGACAACACCGATGAACTGGGCCGGCTCGACCCCGACGCCATCGCCGCCGTGCGTGACGAAGCGTGGCCGCAAGTGCGCGACGCCGACGAGATGCACGAGGCGCTGACCCTGCTCGGCTTCGTCAGCGCCGACGAGGTCGCCGCCAACCTCGGCTGGGATCAACGCCTGCATCAGTTGGCCAGAGCCAACCGCGCCACCCGGCTCCATGTAGGAGCGCACCCTGTGCGCGATGGCTCTTCGCCGCAGGCCACAAGCGAATCGCGCACAGGGTGCGCTCCTACAGACCATGCGATCTGGACCGCTGCCGAACTGCTGCCACTGTGGCAAGCCCTGCATCCCGCCGCCGAGATGCGCCCGGCCATCAGCCCCCCCGCCGAATACGCCGCGCAAAGCTGGACTCGCGATGACGCTCTGCGTGAACTGGTTCGCCGTCGTCTCGGCGGACTCGGCCCGGTCACCGTCGTCGCCCTCGCGCAATCCTTCGCCGTCGACAGCAGCACCATCGAACAAACCCTGCTGCAACTGCAGTCCGAAGGCTTCGTGATGCAGGGCCGCTTCAGCCCCGACGCCGAAGCCATCGAATGGTGCGAACGCCATCTGCTGGCACGCATTCATCGCTACACCATCGGTCGACTGCGCCGCGAGATCGAACCGGTCAGCCGACGCCAGCTGATGCGCTTTCTGTTCGACTGGCAGCATGTCTCCGCGGCCACGCGCCTGAGCGGTCCGGACGCGCTGAGCGCCACGCTCGCGCAACTGGAAGGTTTCGAAGCCGCTGCCGGTGCGTGGGAGGCGGAGATTCTGCCTGCGCGCATGAGCGACTATTCGATCAGCTGGCTGGACGACCTGTGCCGCGCCGGACGCATCGGCTGGAATCGCCTGCGCCACGGCAGTGGCGGCGGTGGCGGGCCGGTGCGCAGCACGCCGATCGTGCTGCTGCCCCGTCGTACCCTGGCCGTCTGGACGTCCATCGCCAGCAGCGCGCAGAGCCAGGACATCCTGCTTTCCTCGCGCGCCCAAGCCGTCGCCGATGCATTGCGCGACAACGGCGCACTGTTCTTCGACGAACTGCTGTCGATCACCCATCTGCTGCGTACCGAACTGGAGGATGCGCTGGGCGAACTGGTCGCCGCCGGACGCATCAGCGCCGACAGCTTCGCCGGCCTGCGCACCCTGCTTCTGCCCGCCGCCAAACGCGACACCGGTCGCCATCGTCGCCTGCGTCGACATCAACTCAGTGGCATCGAGGATGCCGGCCGCTGGGCGCTGACGCGACCGACTTCTCTTCTCCCCTCCGGGGAGAAGATGCCCGACAGGGCAGATGAGGGGCGGGTGCTCGCGGGGAGTTCTGATGAAGGCTCCGGGCAAAAGCAGGCCCTCTCCTCAATCCTTTCCCCTAAGGGGAGAGGAGGCGATGGCGGCGTTTCGCGCCAAGTAGACTCCAATGAAACGGAACATGTCGCCCGCAGCCTGCTGCGTCGTTACGGCGTGGTGTTCTGGAAACTGCTCGAACGCGAAGCGGCCTGGCTGCCATCGTGGCGCGAACTGCTGCGCGTATATCAACGCCTCGAAGCACGCGCCGAAATCCGCGGTGGCCGTTTCGTCGAAGGCCTGGTCGGCGAGCAATTCGCCCTGCCCGAAGCCATCGCGCCGCTTCGCGCCGTGCGTCTACGCGCCGACGATGGTGAACTGATCTGCCTAAGCGGCTGCGATCCGTTGAACTTGGTCGGCACCGTGCTGGTCGGCGACAAGGTGCCCGCACTGACCGGCTCACGCCTGCTGTATCGCGATGGCATACCGATCGCTGCCTTGATCAGCAACAAGGTCGTCGCGCTGATCGAGTTGTCCGCTGCCGAACTGCAACAGGCAAGACAAGCCTTGCTGCGCCATCCGCCCACCCCGGCCAGCGTGCTGGCCTCGCACTGAGGTCGTTCGATGGGATGCCTGCCGCTGCTGATTTTCTTTCCGCTGGGTTTCGGCACGGGGTATTGGCTCGGCGGATCGCATGGGGCGCTATGGGGATCGGGTGCCGGGCTGTTGCTGGGGTTTGTAAGTGTGGGGCTGATCATTCGTGCGATGCGATCGCGGCGGTGAGTTGGGCGCGGCACCAAGCCAGGTGTAGCCTTCGACCTTCAATAAAGTGAATCTGTTTCCTTCACTACTATCCAGATTGCCGAGAAGCCTGATGCATCAAGATCACGCCCCCTACTTCAAGTTCACTGGCAAGGCCCAGTTCGAGAAGAGCATCAATTCTCTCCTAGGCATGCTCGAAGGAATTGCCATCGATCATGAGATCAACTCGAAAGAACTAGGCTTCCTTGATATCTGGCTGGAAGATCACCGCCAATTGCGAGACAGACATCCCTTCAATGAGTTAATTCCTACCGTAGAACAAGCATTGGCTGATCGCGTGCTCACTGATGAAGAGCATCAGGATCTTGTCTGGCTATGCAGAAAACTTACCTCTGGGGAGTTCTTTGATCATGTAACTGTCGATATACAGCGGTTGCACGCTGTTGTCGGTGGAATCGTTGCCGACATGGAGATCACCGAGAAGGAGTTGCGTGGCCTTGGTGATTGGATTGACGAACATGACCACTTACGCGGGTGCTGGCCCTACGATGAGATAGGAAGTTTGGTGACCAGTGTATTGGCTGACCAGAAGATAGACGCTCAAGAGCATGAAATGCTGTTCCGATACTTCTCTGAATTTGTGGCGCTCTTGGATGACCGTGCAATCAAATCACCACCAGTGGAACAGGAAGGCACTGTTGTCGGCTTATGCGCTGTCTGTCCAGAGATCGCCTTCCAAGACAGTGTCTTTTGCTTCACTGGTGCCTCATCTCGATACCCAAGAACCAAGCTGAAGGAAACGGTTGAACTACTTGGAGGACGAGTGGCCATCACTCCGTCCAAGAAGGTTGACTACCTGATAATTGGTGCGGACGGAAATCCATGCTGGGCCTATGCCTGCTATGGGCGCAAAGTCGAAAAGGCCGTTCAACTTCGTCGAGCTGGCGTAAAGCTGATGATCATTCATGAATCAGACTTTCATGACGCGGTGTTGGACAACGCTGGTTAGAGGGCCGGGCTAGCGCGATCCGGAGCGGACGACTTGGGTCAGGTTCATTTACAACCTTTTGATTGATTCTGCGGCAGACAGCTAATTGATCGTGCTCCGACGAAGCCTTGAATGGACCTGTTGCGACGATGCCTCCGGCTTGAGCCGGAGCAAGGATGTGAACCCAAACCTGTTCGACGGGTAATATCGCCAAGCGACCGGTGCCGGTCCATCGTGGAGAGTGTCGTGCCACCAGAAGCCGAGGCAACCATACCGATGCCTTTACGCAGGACTGCCGGTGCGCATGGATCGTCGCCATGAACGGGCATGCACTGCCGCCGGATTCGAGCGAACCGCAGCGTCATCCGTGGCGACCCTGGCGCTTTGCGCGGCATCGGCCATGGACGAGCATCTCGCTTGGCATCTTCGTGCTTGTGCTGGTGGTTCTGCTGCAGCATGGATTCAGGCCGGCCAATGCCGTTTTGCTGGGTTTTGATCTGGCCGCGCTGGTCTATCTCGGCCTGCTGGCATACATGTTCCAGCGCGCTTCGCCGGCGCAGATGCGCAGCCATGCCACGGCGCTGGACACCGGGCGTTGGGGCGTGTTGTGGAGTGGCATCGTGCTGTCGGTGATCGTGCTGGTGGCGTTGGGTGAAGAACTGCACGCGGCGCGTGCCGGCGGAGTGCTGGCGCTGGCCATTGGTGCCGGCAGCGTGGTGTTGAGCTGGCTGTTCCTCAACAGCATGTTCGCGATTCATTACGCGCATGGTTTCTACGGTAATTTCGGTGTCGAGCACACCGGCCTGGATTTTCCCGGCACCAAGCAGCCCGATTACTGGGACTTCGTCTATTTCGCCTTCGTGATCGGCATGTGCTTTCAGGTTTCCGACGTGCAGATCACCAACCGCTACCTGCGCCGGGTGGCGTTGCTGCATAGCGTGATCGCGTTCTTCTTCAATGTGTTCATCATCGCGATCACGGTGAACATTGTGGCCGGACAAGGGAGTTAGTCCGGCGCCACGCCATGGGCCCGGGCTCGTTTGCCACCGCTGGATCAGTTCCGTAGCGGCTGCCTGATCCGGTTGCCGGGCCGCTTTTGACACTCCCTGCCGGGCTTCACGGCGTCCCCGCCGGGACTTTTTCATTCACGCCGACGTTTTTTCAATCCTCGGGAATGTGAGAAGTGTCGACGTCGAGACTTTTTTCATTCTCGTCGAGACTTTTCACCTGCTCGTCGAGACTTTTCAGGTTCTCGTCGAGGTTTTCTACCGGCTAGTCGAGACTTGTCTGGTCCTCGTCGACGTTTTGCACCGCCTTGCCGCGCACGGAACCGGGGCAGAAGCCGGAGCGCTTGCCAGCGATACAATTGCGCGGTGCCCCAGGGCAGGCAGCTCAATCCGGCGTCAGACTCACGGGAACCCCCAGCAGGGCTCTCTCGGTACTTGCTTCAGCCCCGGCCGATTTCGACTTCGTCATCGGAGACTGGTTCGTCAAACACCGCCGTCTCAACCAGCGGGTTTCTGGTACGCCACGGTCTGGCTGAGAGCCGGACTTTCGCGACGCAAGCTCAATTTGCATGAGGCCATCTGGCTTTGGCGGCAAGCAGGTTGAGATGCAATGCGAGGGGTGTCGAGGATAGCTGGCTCAGTATGGTGATCCTCTGAAAGCGCCCCCGGCCTCTTCCAACTGCTATCCAATCAGCACCATGAAATCACCCAGCACAATCTGGCCTCCGTGCGCGGTTGTGTCGGACATTCTTGCTGCCGGCATTCCGCCGATAAACACCTTTGTCGAGCCCTTTGCGATGACATCAGGTGGACCGACACAAACTGCCATGTCGCCGACTCTCGCTGCCGGCAAACCGCCAATCAACACCTTCGGGTAGCCCATCGCTACGGGGCCACCTACGTGAGGGACAATCCCGGTCACCATCGGGCAGACATGCAGATCGGAAATCCTGGCGGCGGGCAAGCCACCACCACCTCCGCCGCCTCCACCAGATGACACATCGGAGACGCTCGCAGAGTTCGCTTGCAGAGATACGGAAGCGGCCCCCAGCGCCTTGTCTGCGCTGCTCACCACAGAGAAAGCTGCCTCGGGATCACAGTCGTGAATTGACTTGAGAGCCTGCCGCGGCACGTTATTGAGATTGGTGACATTGTTGTTTTTGAGCAGGGCTGCCAACTCATGCTTTCGAAAAACCCGGTCAGCAGGTGCATTGGCCACGAAGCAACGGCAACTGCCCGATGCTTCCTTCGCATATTTTACCGACGCGAGAGCCCAGACTTGATCAGCATCGCTGCGTGACAGTGCTGAAGTAGCGGCGTAGAGATTTTGGCTTTCGAGCCATTGGCCGCATGGGGTCGCTTCCAACGTTGTGGCTTGCTTTCCCGCTCGCCTGGATTGCTCCACATAGGCCTCGGCGGCCATACGGTTCTTGCCCGCGTCGTCCGAGTAGAACACCGCGCTATCACACCTTGATGCAACGGGAAATGTTTCGGAGGCAATGATGCCTGCAAACTGCTCCACGTCCTTGTGGGATGTCATGAAATCAATCCTCGATGGTTATCCAATAGTCGACAACCCGCCATGCATCCAGCAGATTCTTCTCAATCGTTGCGCGAATAAAGCTGTCTATGCGCTCCTGTTCGAATGGCGGCTGCCAGTGCGCGTCACGGGGTAAAAGAATGGCTGATCCAAACCGCCCGTCAGAGGCGACGACGGTGTCGCAATACAGGAACAAAACTCGCTCGCCATCGCGGTACTGCATGGTGTTGCGATCGACGCTGGAGATTTCGATACCCGCGTCATTGGTCAGCCATTGCGGCGCAATCGCTCTGAACATGTGAACCTCCCTGTTATCGAATCAATGCCTCTGCGGAATTTTCTCTTTCAATCACTGGCTGAAGGTTTGTACCTTGATTGAAGAAGCGGCCCGGGCATGACGCCGTCTTTCCCTTTTTAAGGTCACGAAGTCAGAGCAGGCGAAATCATGCGCGTGGCCAAAGTATTGCAAAAATGCTGGCGCACAAAACACGCTCAGGTTCACTTCCTGACCCTCGGCGAATGATGATGCGGCGAGGTTCGGGAAATGACGCCACCCAAGACGAGAGCATGCAGTTCATCCCTTCATCTCGATGGCCGTTTCGGCCATTACCCCCGAAGCAATATGGCTCGCGCCTGTCATGATGCCATTCGGGTCAGAGCGCACTACAAATGGGCAGGGTGAGCAGAAAGTCGACTCAGACCTTGAGACCTTGAGCCGCGGGCCCGGGGGCGGGGTTCTGAAGTACTCTGTCTGAAGCATGTTTGCGGCTCCCCCCGAGCAACCACCAGAGGACTTATGGCTCCCAATATTCAACTCAGGCCATGCACTTTGGGCGATGAGGGCGCTCTTTCCCTCATTGGCCAGGCTACATTCCTTGAGACGTTTGCCGGGGTCCTCGGCGGCCAGGATATTTTGTCGCACTGTGCTGCTGCGCACGGCACGCAGACCTATGGCGCCTGGCTCTCCGACCCGAATTACAAGCTTTGGCTCGCCGAGATAGACCCGGGCAGCGCGCCGGTGGGCTTTATGGTGATCGCGCCTGCCCAACTTCCTTTGCCGGATATCTCGGAACGCGACCTGGAGATCAAACGCATCTACCTTCTGCACCCATTTCAAGGGAGCGGGCTGGGGAAGCGCATGGTGACTGCCGCAAAAGAACATGCTCGCGCTTCCGCGGCCGACCGTCTTCTACTAGGGGTCTACGCGAACAATGAAACGGCCATCGGCTTCTATCAGCGCGCCGGCTTCCGCCAACTGGGTAGTCGCAAATTCAATGTGGGTGGCCGCGACTACGATGACCACATCATGGGCTTGTCGCTTTGACCTTGCAGAACAAGGGCGGTGAGCTGTGCCCGCCCTCCGCGATCAGAGCTTGAGGTAGATCTTGCGGCGATCCATCGCGTAGACGATCAGGTACCACACACCGACGAACACGATCGCGAAGGCGAGTGAGCAGACATAGGGGTTGCTGATCCAGCTCTGGAAGCCGTGGTGGTAGATCGCCTGCTGCCAGCCGAAGCTTGGTAGCAGCACCTGCATAAGCGAAGAGCCGGCGTAGGCGGCGATGGCGTTGACGCCAAAGCGTCGACCGATGGCTGGCCAGCCGCGCTGGTCGATCAATACATGGAAGGTTAGCAGCGCGAGCGTGGCCCAGCCGGTGCACCAGAGTACGAACGACGGTGTCCACAGGTTCTTGTTGAGCGGCAGCCAGATCGACCACAGCGTGCCGAGCGCCATTGACAGCACGGCGGCGATGAGTAGTGGCTTGAGCTTTTCCTGCCGCAGCCAGCTGCCCAGGCGCAAACCGAGCAGGGTTCCGGCCAGTGCGGGGAAGGTGCTGAGCAGGCCTTCGGGATCGTGACCGCGACCAGTGGCTGGATCGATCAGGTAGACGAAGCGGCCGAACACGGCGCTGTCGACGCGGCTGGCGATATTGCTCCACGGCTCGAGTGAACCACCGAGCAGCAGCAAGGTCCAGTAGCCCAGCAGCAAGCCGGCGATAGTGAACCACTGCGTGCGCGGTCGTGTGTAGATCGCGAACAGCGCCACGCCGGCGAAGCACACGCCGATGCGTTGCAATACGCCAGGGAAACGTACATGTGCTTCCGGCATCAGCCACGCCGCCAGCAGGTTGATTGCCACGCCGAGACCAAGGATGCGCAACGCGCGCCACAGCGCCGCACGGGTCAGTGCGCCCTTGTCGCCGCCCTGCTCCAGCCGCGGCAGGATCGCCAGCGCAACCGAAACACCCACCACGAACAGGAAGAACGGGAAGATCAGGTCAGTTGGAGTGCAGCCATTCCAGGCCGAGTGATCGAGTGGCCAGAACACATGGCCCCAGTCACCTGGATCGTTGACCAGCAGCATCGCCGCCACGGTGATGCCGCGCAGGGCGTCCACCGAAGGCAGGCGGCGCGACAGACTCACGGCTTGGCTCCATCCTGGCGCAGCGAGACGTGGTCGATGGCATAGATCGGGCCGTCGATCGGTGCGGTATAGATCAGGCACAGCGCATGCTCGCCCGTGGCTGCCGGCAAGGCTGAATCCAGTGCAAAGCGACGCGCGCTCCTGGCCGGGTCAGGCAACGGCAGGCTGGCCAGCACCGCTCCCTTGCAATCGTCCTGATGCACGACCAGCTCACCGAATGGCGTGCTGTGCGGATGCGCAACCACCAGTTTCTGCTCATGCGCCAGCGCAAAGTTGCGCTCCAGTCGCACCGCCTCGACATGAATCGCGCCGATGCCGTCCATCGGCGTGGCGGGATATAGCTGGCAGGTGTTGAACACGTTGATGCTGTAGACCGGCGCCAGCGAGCTGGCATCAGGCGTGGGCTGCACGCGCAGGCGGAAATCGCTGCCCGGGCAGTTCGCCATGGCGTTGCCGCTGAGGGTGAGCAATTGCGAATGACTCAGTACACGCTCGCGCGGTGCGGCCAACTCGCTACCGTCGGTGGCGAAGCTGGCGGCGCGTATCGTCACCGGCAATCTGGCATCGAACGGGGCCTCGTATAGCGGTGACTGCGGGTTTGGTGTGCTGCCGTCCAGCGTGTAGTGCACGGCGCCGGCTTTGGCCTGATCGGACAACGTCACCGTCGCACGGCCGCTACGCAGGGCGGCATTGCGATCAAGTTCGATCTGGGTCGCGAAAGCACTGTCGGCGTAGTCGACGTGTTGCGCGCGGTAGCGGGCAAGCTGCGCTGGCAAACGGGCGACGAAACTGTCCCAGTTGCGCAGCGAGGCGGGCGACCAGTCGACTTCACTGAGCGCATCCAGGCGCGGGAACACCGCATGTTCTACGTGCTTCATCGTCGGAATGTGTTCGACCCACACGTTGCCCTGGGCACCCAGCACATGCTTTGCCTGGGTTGCGTCGAGTTCTTCCGATACCGGTTCGAACGCATAGACACTGGCCAGGTCCTGCGCCGGCAGACGGCCGGCCGTCTCGTCCTGGTTGGTGCTCTGCAGTGAATCGAAATACAGCAGCGGCGCCGGTGCCAGCACCACGTCATGCCCGGCCTTGGCCGCCGTGACCGCACCCTTGGTGCCACGCCACGACATTACCGTGGCATCCGGCGGCACGTTGTCGCCTTCGAGAATCTCGTCCCAGCCGATCAGGCGGCGGCCATGCTTTTCGAGATAGTTGCCGATACGGCCGATGAACCAGCCTTGCAGCGCGTCTTCATTCTTCAGGCCCAGCGCGTGCATCTTCGCCTGCACCGCGGCCGAGGCCTGCCACTGATCCTTGACCGCCTCGTCGCCGCCGACGTGGATGTATGTGGACGGGAACAATGCCATCACTTCGTCGAGCACGTTGTCGATGAAGGTGAAGGTGGCATCGTCGACGTTGTACAGATACGGATTGACGCCCCAGTCGACCGACACCTCGGGCCTTTTGCCGGTGACGCCAAGCTGCGGATACGACGCGACGGCGGCCTGCGCGTGGCCGGGCATGTCCAGCTCGGGCACGATGGTGATGTAGCGCGCGGCCGCATAGGCCACCACCTGGCGGATCTGTTCCTGGGTGTAGAAACCGCCGTAGCGCTTCGGCTCCCCGTCATGCCCCGCACCGGGTGGTGTGCGCCAGGCACCGACGCGGGTCAGTTCGGGATAGCGCTTGATCTCGATGCGCCAACCCTGGTCGTCGGTGAGGTGCCAGTGGAACACGTTGAGCTTGTGCTGGGCCATCTGGTCGATCAGTTTCTCGACCTCGGCCACGCTCTGGAAATGGCGCACCGAATCGAGCATAAGGCCGCGCCAGGCAAAACGCGGCTGGTCCTTTACATGCAGGGTAGGCACTTGCACGACGCCGCGCTTTGCATCCGGCGTGAGCAGCTGCAGCAACGTGGTTGCGCCACGAAACAGACCGGCCTCGCTGCGTGCACGCAGATGGATGCCTTGCGGGGTGACATCAAGTGCATAGGCTTCATCGTTGTCGGCGGCAAAGGTGGGATCAAGCTGCAGCACGATGGCAGCGGGCCGCGCCGCGTGTTGCACCACTGTGAGCTTGAGCCCGCGAACCTGCTTGACCAGGCCGGCCAGCCAGTGCGCGGTACGCAGGCTGGATGCTTGCTTGTCGATCACCACGATTTCGGTGGTGGCATCGACGGTAAAGCTGCCGTCGGCAACATCGAGTTGCGCCGGCTGTGGAATTAGGGAGACCCGCGGCGATGCGCCGGTGCTGACGGCATTCGCGCTGAAGGCGATGGAGGCCAGCGCCAGGCTGCACAGGAAAGAGGCCAGACGGCGTGTCTTCAAACGTGTCATCGGCGTGCTCCGCTTCGGTAATTGCAGGATGCCATGCGCGGCCACGCATGACGCCACCAATAAAAAAACGGGCCTGGAAAAAGTGCCCAGGCCCGTTTGGGGAGGAGGCGCCGCCATCCGTGGCGCGCCTTGTTGCTTAAACGAGGATCAACCTGGCGATCAGAGCTTGAAGTTCAGGTTGAGGTAGTACTGACGACCGTTCACGTAGAACGCATGCGGCTGCTTGCCGATGGTGTCGTTCTTTGTGTAGTACTTCAGGGTCGGATCGTTGAGGTTCATTGCATCGAACGACACGGACATCCAGTCGGTAATCTTCATGCCCAGCGACGCGGACAGGCTGGCGATACCCGACTGGTAGAAGTTGTCGGTACGGCTTACACCAGCGAAGAACTCTGAACGGTAGGTGTAGCTGAGGCGAGCATTGAACAGATCGTTTTCGAAGTAGCCCGACAGATTGGCGGTGTTCTTCGAAGTACCCTGCAACGGCTGATCACCGGAAGCGCTGCCATCGGCATAGGTGTAGTTGGCATTGACGCCGAAGTGCTCACCAATCGGCTGGATGTAGTTCAACTCGACACCACGAACCTTGCCGTTGGTGTTCTTCGGAACACTGATCAGGTAGTCATTATAGACGTCCGTACCGGCGGCGGCACTGGCCTGCATGTCCTTGAACGTACGCGTTTCGTTGCCGAAGGTGATGTAGTCGTTCAAGTTCATTGCATACACGCCCGCCGACAACAGGCCACGGGGGCTGAAGTACCACTCCACTGCGGCATCGAAGTTCGACGAAATCAGCGGGGCCAGCTCCGGGTTACCGCCACTGCCGGTGTGCGTCAGATCATCGGCCGAGACAGTACCGGCCAGGGCCGAGTAGTCCGGACGGGTCATCGTCTGCGATGCGGCGAAGCGGGTCACCAGATCATCGGTGAAGCTGATCTTCAGGTTCGCGCTCGGCAGCAGCTTGTTGTAATCCTTCTTGTAATTGTTCCAGAAGTAATCACCGAAGGCTGAACCACTGATCGGGCCTTCACTGCTGTTGGCATTCGGATCGAATGCGGTACTGGTGTAGCCGATGTCTTCCTTGGTGCCGACATAACGCAGGCCAACATTACCTGCGACCATGCCACTCTCGAAGTTCAGCTGCACGTAAGCTGCCGAATCCTTCTCTTTCACACTGTAGACGTCGTTGAAGTAGAAGCGACTGACCGGATCACGATTGGCGAACTGGGCGTTGAAGGCTGCCAACTGGGCCGGAGTGTAGTACCAGATGCTGTTGGGGACGCTGGCACCAATCGAGCTGCCGAAGTCGCCCGGATAGTTGTTGGACGAGGCCGGGTAGTTGGCCAGGTTGGTCCAGTCACCCTTCGGACCCTGTGCCACTTCGAACGGGTTCGAGCGCTCGTGCTTGGCATAGCGCACACCGAAGTCGAGCGAGGAGAACAGGCCGTCATCAAACGCCAGCGAGCCGTCGATCTGGCCCCAGTCTTCCTTGTCCTTCACCGTGATGCCCTGGCCGCCGAAGATCCAGCCTGCCGATGGGTTGATGCCGGAGATGTTCGAGTTCTCGCCGCCGATGCTGTAGTCGATCGGTTTGCCGGCGCCATTCATGTTCCAGCTCATGCCTGCGCCGGGGTTGATACCCAGCTCGATCACGTCCTGGGTCGGGCTCTTGCCCGTACCGCGGGTAGTGCCCACTTCGCCCTTCAAGTTCAGGTGATCGGTAACAGCCCAATCGGCATCAAGGGTCAGGTATTTCGACTCAGAGGACGCACCCGGACGCGAGATCTGGTCGTATACGCCAGATTCACCCGTGCCGCCTGCAATGGAGCCGCTGGTGACCACGCCGTTCTGGATCGAGTTGGCCGTGAGTACGCCGCCACCGCCCAATGCATGACCGACCCAGGTCATGTAGTTGCGGTTGTAGTTGTCGGCCTTGAGCTTGGAGTAGAAGCCATTGAGGTCGAGGGTGAGGTTGTCGGCTGGCTTGATCTGGAAATCAAATACGCCGCCTTCGCGCTTGCGCTGCTGGGTAAACAATACCGAACCGATCTCTTCCGGCGCATAGGCGGACTGGCCGGTTGAGGTGGTGACGGGAACGTAACCGCCAACGACTTCCTGACCATTGCGCTGCAAGCTGCGCTCTTCATAGAAGCCCTGCACCATCAAGCCGACGGTATTGGCGTCATTCTTCCAGTTGAACAGACCATTGAACTGCGGCTTGGTGTCGCCCGGCAGATCGGAGTAGACACCACCCACCGAAGCTTCGGCGGTAATATTCTTGGCGAATTCCAGCGGCTTGCGCGAGATGATGTTGACCGAACCGGCCGCGCCACCTTCGACGATCTTGGCCTCAGAGGTTTTCTGCACCACGACCTGACTGACCACTTCGGACGGCAGCAGGCTGTAGCTGACGCTGCGGCCCACGGTCTGCACCTGGCTCAGTACGAACCAGTCACCCGTACCGATGGTGTGGCCGTTGACCAGAGTCTGGGTGAGGCTCGGGTTGGTGCCACGCAGGCTGACGCGATCGGCTTCATCAAAGCCACCTTCAGCGGCGCTCGAGGAGCTGATGTTGACGCCCGGCAGACGCTGCAAGGTATCGGCCACGTTCTTGGCCGGCAGCTTGCCGATGTCTTCGGCAGTGACGATTTCGACGTGCGAAGCGTTCGACTTCTTCAGGTTCAGCGACATGGCTTCGGTGTCGCGGATACCCGTGACCGTCACCGTATTCAGCTGCGTGGCATCTTTCTGCTGCTGAGCAGTGGTGTCGGTGGTGGTCGACTGCGTGGTGTCCTGTGCGAAAACCGCACCGGAAACGCACAGGCTGGTGATGATGCTGGCGGCTAGCAATGTCTTGCGATAATTCATGATGTCCTCCCCTCAGAGGCTGGCTCGAAACATGACCGACTTGTGGACGGCCGTGGATGATTGGATGTGAAACTGTTGGCTTGGCGCCGTGTTACTGGATTGAGCTCATCTCACCTTCCTTGCTCGTGGTCTTGCCCTTCGTCCAGAAACCAGCCGGCGGCGCCAATGACACCTAGCTGGCCGTGCTCGATCAGTCGAACCGGGATCTGTTGCAGGTAGGCGCGCATCACGCCCTTGTTGAAATAGCGTTCGGCGAACGTGCTGTTCAACAGCAGCGGCTGGATCTGCGGCAGGATGCCGCCCGCCAGATAGACGCCGCCGCGTGCGCCATAAAGCATGGCGAGGTCGCCGACGAAGCTGCCGAGCAGACCGCAGAAAATTTCCAGCGTCTCGACCGCAGCGCCATCGTTGCCAGCCAACGCGGCACCCGTCACTTCCGCAGGGGTCAACAGGCGCAGCGGCGTATTGCGCAGTTCGCATAGCACGCGATAAAGCTTGAGCAGGCCCGGACCGGACAACACGTCCTCGAACGAAACGTAGTCACGACCGCGTGCCAGCAGACGCAGCACGTCGATCTCGCGTTCGTTGCCCGGTGCCAGCGAAATCTGGCCCGCTTCGGTGGCCAGTACGCGTGCGCGGGGATTTCCCGGCAGCACCACCGCCGATCCGAGCCCGGTGCCGGGACCCATCACGATGATCGGCCCGAGCGGTGCCGGCTGCGCGGTATCGATGATGGTGGTGGTTTCGGCGTCACGCAGGAACTGCGTGGCATAGGCCACGGCCTCGAAATCATTGATGACGGCCAGCCGCTCAATGCCGAGGCCTTCGCGGATGTCAGGGATCGATACCGGCCAGGGTAGGTTCTCGTTGACGATGGCGTCGTCCAGCACATAACCGGCGCTGGCCACGGCGCAGTGGCGAAGGCGACCGCTGACGGCGGCATGCGGCGTGTCGGCCAGCTGCTCGACGAAGTCCTTGAGCATCGCGGTCAGGCTGGGCCAGTCGGCACAACCATAACGATGATAGTGCAGCACCTGGATTGGCTGCTCGCCGTCACGTTGGCCGACCACCAGGCCGATGCGCGCATGGGTGCCTCCGACATCGGCCGCCAGAAACGGCTCGGCCGACCCCCAGCCCAGCACACCCGAGCCAGCCGATGCAGGCGCACCGAGATGCGCGGCCATCGATGGCTCCGATACGTGATGCTGGTTGGCAGCTTGACCCACTCCGAACTCCCCCGATCTGTTCCGTCTGTGTCGCCCGTCCCCGCAGCGGCGTGACTTGGTCACCGGCACGCACGAGGCTCATTGCCGGCGAGTCTGAAATGAAAATGACAACGATGTCAACCATTGTCAGAAAATTTTTTACTTTCTAGGACATTGCGCCGCGCCAAGGCCGCTGATCAAGGCCCTTATCTGCGCTGGCAATCCCTTCCTGAAAGCCATGTGGCAAGGAGTTTGATCTGAGTTTTCGCGATTCAAGCGCAAATTGTGGCAGCACGACAAAAGTGGCGGACCAGGACTTTTTGGGGTGATCCCGATTCGCTCAGCCACGGACATTGCGCATCGCAAATTGACAACGATAGACTCCATGGCCAATAAAGGGACATTGCAACGCCTGCCGATCTGGCCGGCGTGAGCGCGATGAACCATCGGGGAGAACACACATGGCAAGCACACCGTCGGCTGCAAGCGCCGACCGCACGGCGCAGACGAATCTCGGACCGATGCTGATCATCGGCATGCTGTTTTTCATCTTCGGCTTCGTCACCTGGCTGAATGGCCCGCTGATCACCTTCGTCAAACTGGCGTTTCAGGTCAGTGACGTGGCGGCCTTCCTGGTGCCGGCCGCGTTCTATCTGTCGTACTTCTTTCTCGCGCTACCCGCATCGGCGGTGCTGCGTCGCACCGGCATGAAAAAAGGCATGGCATTGGGCCTGTTCGTGATGGCGATCGGCGCGGCGATGTTTGGTCAGTTCGTGGTTGCACGTGTGTTCCCTGGTGCACTGACCGGCTTGTTCGTGATCGGTGCCGGCTTGGCATTGCTGCAGACTGCCTCCAACCCGTACGTGAGCATCCTCGGTCCGATCGACAGCGCGGCACAGCGCATCGCTTTCATGGGCATCTGCAACAAGATTGCCGGCGCGCTGGCACCGCTGGTGTTTGGTGCGCTGGTGCTGAGCGGCATCGACAACTTCGATAGCCAGATCAAGGCCGCGCCCACGCCGGAAGCGCGCGAAGTGCTGCTCAACGCATTCGCCGCCAAGGTGCATATGCCATACATGGTGATGGCCGGCCTGTTGGTGTTGCTGGCGATCTGGGTGGTGCGTTCGTCGCTGCCTGAGGTGAAGCCTGCCGGTGCCAACAGCGAAGGCGATATCGGCCACAAGAGCGGCAGCATCTTCACCTTTCCTCACCTGTGGCTCGGCGTGTTGTGCCTGTTCGTGTATGTAGGCGTAGAGGTGATGGCCGGCGATGCGATCGGCACCTATGGCGCCGGCTTCAACTTGCCACTGAGCGAAACCCGCTTCTTCACCACCTTTACTCTCGGCGCGATGCTGCTCGGCTACGTCGCCGGTCTGCTGATGATTCCACGCTTCGTATCGCAGCAGCGCTATCTGGCCGTCTCGGCGATGCTCGGTGTGTTGTTCGCGTTCGGTGCCTACGTCACCTCCGGTTATGCCTCGGTCGGCTTTGTCGCCGCACTTGGTTTTGCCAACGCGATGATGTGGCCGGCGATTTTCCCGCTGGCGATCAAGGGCCTGGGTCGGCACACCGAAGCGGGTTCGGCGCTGCTGATCATGGGCATCGCCGGTGGTGCGATCGTGCCGCAGGCATTTGTGCATCTGAAACAGCACATCGATTTTCAGCTGGCATTTCTGCTGCTGATGGTGCCGTGCTATCTCTACATCCTTTACTACGGCCTGGCCGGTCATCGCGTGGGTCAGGCTCACACGGATTGAACCTCGGCATGATGCACATGCGCTAGGATGCGTCGGCACCGTGCGCCCAGCACGGGCCGACCAGGCGGCGCAGCGGCGCCATATACCAGACGATGCACGAGGTAACAGCGTTGCGTAGCGCCACCATCAAGGATGTTGCCGAACGGGCCGGCGTATCGCTGAAAACCGTCTCGCGTGTGATCAACAACGAACCCTCGGTACATGCGCGCACCCGCGAGAAGGTACAGCGCGAGATCGACGCACTCAGCTACCAGCCGGATCCGTCCGCACGCAGCCTGCGCAGCACCCGCGCCTATGCGCTGGGACTGGTCTACGACAACCCGAACGCGCATTACGTCATCAACATGCAGCACGGCGTGCTGGCCGCATGCCGCAGCAGTGGCTTCGGCCTGCAGATCCATCCTTGCGATTCGTCCTCGCCGAAACTGGCGCAGGAGTTGTACGACCTGGCCAAACGCTCGCGCCTGGCCGGGCTGATCCTGGCACCGCCGATGTCCGAGCAGCCCGAGCTGATCCGCACGCTGAGCGAAGCCAAGATCCCGTTCATGCGCATCATCTCAGCGCGCAAGGATCCGGAAGACGGCTATCCCTGCGTGTTCGTGGATGACCGTGATGCCGCCTATGCGATCACCGAACACCTGATCCAGCTGGGTCATTCGCGCATCGGTTTCTTGTGGGGTGGTAGCGAGCATCGTTCCAGCCCCGAGCGCTATCAGGGTTACGAGGATGCACTGAAGGATTACGGCATCGCGCTTGATCGCAAGTTGATCGTGCCTGGCGACTACACCTTCGACGATGGCTTCCGTGGCGCACGCAAATTGCTCGCGCTGAAGGATCGCCCCACCGCGATTTTCGGCTCCAACGACGAAATCGCCGCCGGCGTGTTGGCCGCCGCGCATTCGGATGGCATCAACGTGCCGTACGAATTGTCGATCGCCGGCTTCGAGGACAGTCCGTTCTCGAAACAATCGTGGCCCGCACTGACCACTGCACGCCAGGCCACCCAGGAAATTGCGCGCCACGCCGCGCAACGTTTAATCACCGACCTGCAGCGCGAAGCCAACGGCGAAGCGCCGCTCTCTGGCAACGAGGGTTTCAGCCCCGAGCTGGTGGTACGCGGTTCGACCGGTCCGCGCCAGACCATTCCGTCAAAGCGCTGAGCCGGCAACACCGGCGCTGGCTGGCGCGGCTGCGGAAAGTGCTTCGGTGAGCAACGGCTTTTCCGCGCTGATCAGCGTGGTCGACACCCATGGTCCGCCCCACCACATTCGCCAACCCAACGGACGTCGCACTACATCTGCGTGCAGCTGCTGCAGGCGTTCGACATACTCGCCAACCTTGGCAATATCGGCTATCAGCAGACGCCCACCCGGGCGAAGAACGCGCCAGGCCTCATCAATCGCTTGCTGACGACCCGCCGGATCGCCGATGTTGTGAATGGCGACATTGGAAACCAGCAGGTCGAAACTGGCATCGGCAAACGGCAGCTCACGCATGTCCGCAGTGTGGAGCTCGACCCGCCCGGCAACGCCTTCGATCTCGGCATTGGCCCACGTCACCTCCATCGCGTTGCCCGATTGATCCTTGCTGCTCCAGATATCGATGCCGACCGCCTTGCCCCGTGACACGTGCTCGGCAGCCATGAGCAGTACCGCACCGCGACCGCAGCCGATGTCCAGCACATCCTCGTCACCACGCCAAGGCAAAGCATCGAGCACCTCATGCCATACCACGAACTTGCCGCGCAGACTGGTATGCAGGAATAACAGCAGCAACGCAAACAGGATCAGCACGGTAATCCACAAGCCATTCCAGTGCGCGAATACCATCAGTCCCAGGCAGATCAGCACGCCGAAAGCCATCAGGCCGGGCACGTAAGGTGCGTCGATCCCGTAGTGACCCTTGCGATGCATTGCGTTCATCAGCGGCTCCGGCAATACGGCGTTGGGGCACATATTGAAGCAGGTTTCCGGCAATCGATAGTGACGCGTGTCATGCAGCCAACGGCATGATGGCTAGCCGCGCGTCAGCACCGCGATCGCCAGCAAGGCCAGCGCCACGCCGGCCAGATTGAGCCGACTCAAGCGCTCGCGAAAAACCAGCAGGCCGACGATGGCACCCAACGCGACCACGCCGATATTCATGCTGGCAAAAACCAGCGCCGGGTGTCGCGGCAGCGCCTGATGACCGCGCAGATAGAACAGGATGTTGCCGAAATTGAGCAGGCCGAGCAGCAGGCCGGCCCACGCGCTGCGCATACTAAAGCGCATCTGGCCGCGTAAACGACGCCAGAGTTGAATCGCGAACGCAACTGGCAAGGCCAGCGCAAACATCATCTGCAGCGAGGCGCCGATCGGGATACCAGCTTGCGCCACCCGCTTCAGCAGGATGTCGATCGTTCCGAAGCCACCGAACACCAGCAGCGGATATAGCCAGCTCGACTTGCCGGCCGTCTCCGTGGCCGGATCCTGGCGCCAGATCATGCACAGCAGCGCGAGCAGGCCAAGCACGATGCCGGCGAACTTGATGCCGGTGAGCGGCTCGCCAAACAGCAGGAAGGCCGCCAGCAACGAGATCAGCAAGGACAGTCGTTGCGATGCATCGCTGCGCACGATGCCCGCATGCCGGACCGAGGCGGCCAATGCGAGAAAAATCGTCGGCAACAGAATGCCAAGACCGACAAGCGCTAGCCACGGCGCACCCGGTTGATGCAGCGTTTCCATGGAGGGCTGCAGGATCAGCGCGGTGAACGCACCGGCGACCAGATAGTTCCAGGCAATCGCCTGACCCACGTCAACATTGAAGCGACGCGCCAGCTTCAGCAGCACCGATACCAGCACGCTGCAGATGACGCTCAGCAACACGTAGATCATCGCGTTTCCCGCTTCCGGCAAAACGCCATTGTGCCGTGCCACGACTTTCGTGGGTGCAAGGCCACGCGATCAGCCGCGCAGGCTCTTGACCAGCATCAGGACTGCCACCGCAATGATCGCCAGCGCGAAGATCACATTCAACGCTCCGCGTGTCTTTGCCAGGCGGCTCGCGCCGAGGGCACCAAGCCAGCCACCGACGATACCGCCACCGATGAACTCGGCCGCAACCGGCCAATCGATCAGGCCGGAAGCGGCATAGTTGATTGCCGCGGTGAGACCGAAAGCGCCCACCGCAAACAACGACGTACCGATCGCAAAAATGATCTCCATCCCGCTGGCGAACATCAGTCCCGGCACGATCAGAAAGCCGCCGCCGATACCGAAGAAGCCAGCCAGACCGCCGGTACCCAGACCAACTATGCCCAATAGCGGATACATGCCCGGCAGCGGATAGCGATCCGCACCGCCACGCCTGCCGCGCAGCATGAATCCAGCCACCACCAGCATCAGCACCGCAAACAGCACCAGCAGGTGATGGCCGTTGATGGCCTTGCCAATGGTCGATCCGACAAACGCTCCCAGCACCCCGGTCGCGGCAAACATGAACGCCACTTTCCAGCGCACGTGGCCGGCCCGCGCGTGCGGGATGAGATTGGCGAAGGCGTTGAACGATACTGCCAAAGCGCTGGTGCCGATGGCGATGTGCGGCTCGCGCACGCCGACCACATACAGCAGCAGCGGCACAGCCAGAATCGAACCACCGCCACCGATCAGCGCCAGCGAAAAGCCCACCAGCGAACCGCATGCTATCGCCAGCAAGGCCTGCATGCTCAAGAGATGCGCCATCAGTCTTCTCGCCTTGGGTGGAGATCAGTCATCGACACAGAACTGCTCGAACATGGTTGTCATCAGCGCCTGCACACGCGGGTCGCTGATCCGGTAGTGAATCATCTGCGCCTCGCGTCGACCGCTGACCACGCCATCACGACGCAGCAGGGAAAGATGCTGCGACACCACGCTTTGCGCCAGGTCGAGCGACTCCGCCAGCGCACCGACGGAGCACTCGCCTTGCGACAACTGGCACAACAGCAGCAGGCGGTTGTGGCTGGCCATCGCCTTGAGTACGGCGATGGCCTCGTCGGCATGCGCGTGCATGGACTCGGCCGATAGAGCCGCGACGTATGCAGTCCGTTTCTTGCGCGTGCTCATGGCCATCAGGCGCGACCCAACCGCGGACGCAATGCACTGAGGTCGTAGCCGGCGGCTTGAGCTGTGTCCAGAATCGCATCGGCCTCACCCTCGGCCTGCAACGCCCACAACATGCTTGAACGATTGCCGGTACGACAAAACGCCAGCACCGGCGCTGGCAAGTCATGCAAGGCTTCGCTGAAAGATTTGGCCAACGCATCAGGCAACTGACCCGGTGTGACTGGAAGATGCCGATACGACAAGCCGGCCTGCTGCGCCGCCGCTTCGATCGCCGCGCTCGATGGCTGATCGGCAGCTTCCGCATCGGGGCGATTGTTGATGATGCTGCGAAAGCCCTGACGGCTCAATGCAGGCACGTCATCGACCTGGATCTGTCCGGCGACGCTGAGTTGGTCGGTGAGCGGGTGGATAGTCGGCATCTTGTTGCTCCTCTCGTATCTCGGCGGATTCAGACCGCATCCAGTGGAATTTTCAGATAGCTCACGCCGTTATCTTCCACTGGCGGCATCTGACCGGCGCGCATGTTCACCTGCACTGCCGGCAGGATCAGTTGCGGCACTTTCAGGGTCGCATCGCGAGCGGTGCGCATCGTCACAAACCCCGCTTCGTCGTGACCTGCGCCAACGTGGATATTCTGCTGTCGCTCGGCAGCGACGCTGGTTTCATGCACGAACTCATCGCGGCCCGGTGCCTTGTAGTCATGACAAAGAAAGATCCGCGTGGCATCCGGCAACGCGAAAATTTTCTGGATCGAACGATACAGCGTCGCCGCGTCGCCGCCGGGAAAATCGCAACGCGCGGTGCCGTAGTCCGGCATGAACAAGGTATCGCCGACAAATGCCGCATCACCGATCACATGGGTCATGCACGCCGGCGTATGACCCGGCGTGTGGATCGCCTGCGCCTCGATGCCGCCCAGCATGTAGTGCTCGCCATCGTGGAACAGGTGATCGAACTGGCTGCCATCCCGGGCGAACTCGGCTCCGACATTGAACAAGCTGCCGAAGGTTTCCTGCACCGTGCGCACATGTTCGCCGATGGCCAGCTTGCCGCCGAGTTTCGACTGCACCCAAGGCGCCGCCGATAGATGATCGGCATGGATGTGCGTATCAATTATCCATTCCACTTCGAGTTGCGCTTCGACCACGAAGGCAATCATTTCGTCGACCGAAGCATGACTGGTGCGTCCGGACGCCGCCTCGTAATCAAGCACGCTGTCGATGACGGCTGCCTTGTTCGTTGCCGGATCCCACGCCACGTAACTGAAGGTATTGCTGGGCTGGTGGAAGAACGACTTCACTTCAGGCTTGGTCATGGCGGTTCTCGTACCGTGAATTCTTGTAGGAGCGCACCCTGTGCGCGATGGCTCTATCCGGCGTCGAAAAGCTTCGCGTACAGGGTTCGCTGCTACCGTCCAAGGATCAGTTTTTGGTCGGCGGCAACCGTGAGGCCAGCCACCAACCCACCATCATGCTGACAACCAGCATCCACAGCGAGGGCGCCGCACCCCCAAGCGATGCCAGCGCGGGGCCGGGACAATAGCCGGCAATACCCCAGCCGATACCAAACAGCGCCGCGCCGCCGAGCAAACGCGCATCAAAGTGCTGCGCTGTCGGCAGTTTGAAATCCGGCTCGAACAACGGACGTTCACGCCGCAGCACCAGTCGATAACCGATCGCCGTGGTCAGCACGGCGCCAGCCATCACGAATACCAGGCGTGGATCCCACCGACCAAAGATATCGAGGAAACCCAGCACTACCGCCGGTTGGGTCATGCCACCGAGGCTTAGTCCAAAGCCAAACAACAGGCCGGAAAGCAGCGCAAGAGCAATCTTCATCTCACAGCCCTCCGAACAGATGGCGCACCACGTAAACGGTGGCTATGCCGAAGGCCGTGAATGTAGCCGTAGCCAGCAACGAGCGCGGTGACAAACGTGCAATCCCGCACACCCCATGACCGCTGGTGCAGCCGCTACCGATGCCCGTGCCAAAACCCACCAGCAATCCGGCCACCACCATCCAGGCCCAACTGACCTGCGGCGCGCCGATGCCGCTGTCGCCACGCAGCAGTCCCAGCAGCAAAGGGGCGGCGACCAACCCGAGTACAAACGCCGCGCGCCACCCACGCTCGGCAACGCCGCGCCGCACCAGGCTGCCGGCAATGCCGCTGATTCCCGCGATACGACCCAGGCTCGCCAGCAGCAGCACGGCGGCTGCGCCGATCAGCACTCCACCCAACAGCGCAAGCAGCCAAGCATGCATCTTCGTTCCAATGAACATTCAGAGGTACGAATATATATACCAAAACATATGGCTACTCAACGAGCGCTTCGAGCGAGACAGCTTCACGAAGCTCTTGCATGCTGACTTGTCGGCATGCTTTCACGCGATCAATGCTTGCTGGCAGGACTTCCCAGCACATGCCCGTGGACCTCGGTGCCGTACAACGACAACGGGCTGTCGTGATATTTCTTGCGCGTTCCGGCCACACTGCCGTTGAAGCGCGGATCTTGCGGGCGCTCGTGCGAGTTCATGTAGATCGCCACATCCCACGCGTCCTGGTCGCTCAGTGTGTCGCCGCGACTGAACGGCATATTGGCCTTGATGAAGGCGGCGGCGTTGTCGAGTTGATGCATGCCCGCACCCCAGTTGAACGATTGCGGGCCCCAAAGTGGTGGAAACACTGTGTGATCAGCCACCCGCTGACCTTGACCGTCGCTGCCATGGCAAAGCGCACAGTTCTTGCTGTACACCGTTTCGCCGCGCGCATAGTCCGGCGCTTGCGGTGGCTGGAAGCCCTCCTTGGGATAGCCGGCACCGGGCAACTTGGCCCCGGTCGGCGCACCGGTGGTCATCCATTTCGCATAGGTTTCCAATGCCAGCAGCACGTCGCTGTCCAGCGGCGGCGCCTTTCCATTCATGCTGTATTTGAAGCAGCCCTGCAGGCGTTCGCCGAAGCTGTTCACATGCCCGTTCTTCTTGCGGTATTGCGGATACATGCCCCACGCCGCCCACAGCGGCGCGGAATTCGCCTGGCGACCCGCATCCAGATGGCAGTTGCTGCAACTCAGGCTGTTGCCGACAAATTCGCCTGCATGGGCTGGCGTGTCGGTGAAGATGTCGCGACCGTGGCGGATCATCTCGCCGAGTGGTCCGCTCGGGATGTCGGCTTCTGCTGGCGGCGTGAAGCGTGGTGCCGGCGACTTTTCGACAGCGATCGATTTCGGTGCTGGCATGCTCACCGCGCTATCGGCGGTGGTCTTCTGCGAGCAGGCCGTCAGCAGAAGCAACGCCGCCATCCCGGTGCATCGGAGCATGCGCAGGTTCATGGCGTGACTCCCTTCGCCGACAAGGGTTGCGCGGCGAACCAGCTGGCCACAGCCTGGATTTCCTGTGCACTCAGCTTGCCGGAAATGTTTGCATCAACTGCAGCGGATCGTTGTGTCGGCTACCACTCTGCCAGGCCTTCAATTGCGTCTCGATATAAGACGCCGGTTGACCTGCCAGCGGTGGAAAGTTTGCGCCCACTCCGACACCGCCCGGCCCATGGCATTGCACGCAGCCCGGCAATCCGCGGCTCCAGTCGCCACGCGTAGCCAGCAGTGCACCGACGCTGTCTGCGGCTGGCATCTTGCCCTCGGGATGCGCCAACGCGGCCGGCAACGGCAGCCGGCTGAAATAATCGGCCAGCGCCTGTCGCTCCTCCACACTGAGCGCCTTGGCGCTCGGCTGCATCAGCGGATTGCTGCGCGTGCCTTCGGCAAAATCCTGCAGTTGCCGCTTGAGGTAAGCCGCATTCTGGCCGGCCAGTCGTGGGTAACCGTTCGCCTCCGAACCGGAACCATCGGTGCCGTGACAGGCCATGCACGGCTCCGCGCCCCTGCCATTGCCCTGTGCGACGATCGTCGCCGCATCAGTGGCGAGCGCGTGCGATGACAGGCCGAATACCAGCAACGCGAGAAGGGCAACAAACGGTCGGTGCATCACTATCGATTTCCTCAACGCGCCGGCAGGAAGCCGTATTTCCGATACACCGCCTGCGCGGCCGAACTTTGCATGAAGGCCAGGAAATCCTTCGCCGCCTGTTCGTGCGGTGCGTTCTTCATGCGCGCGGCGGTATAGGTGGCCACGGCGTTTTGCTCCGCTGGAATCGCTACCGTCTCGACCGGATGGTGCAGGATCTGCTGCTGGAAATACGCCTCGGTCGACCACACCGGCGCCGCATCCGATTCGCCCTGCAGCACGCGCAACGGCGACTGGCGATGATGGATATGGGTCAGGAAGGTGCTGCCGTCGGATACCTTGGTTTGCATCACGGCGTGATCCAGCGCCTCGCCGCCGGCTTTGCGATAGCTCGCCTCGATCTGCTTGGCGATACCCTCCCACGCCGGGTTCGGCATGCTCACGCGAACATCCTCGCGGCCCAGATCCTTCAGCCCCTCGATATGCTTCGGATTGCCCTTGGCGACCAGGATCGCCAGTGGGTTGCGCGCATAGTCATAAGTATCGGCAAACCAGTCGTGCTTTTTCTGATTGTCGGCGATCGCACCCTTGCCTGCGGTAAAGACGTCCGGTTTCAGGGTGATGCGCATATTGCCCATCACCAGCGAGCCGCTTTCGATCTGTTTGGCCAGGATGCCGGGCGGCAAGGTTTCGACGAAGACACGCTGGTATTTCGGATGTGCCTGCTTGAACGCCGCCATCAGATCATGCACGACCATGAACTGGTTGCCGGCGAAGAACACTGTGAGCTGTGGATCGACAATATCGCCGTGCAAGTCGGCAATCGCGTCCACCGGCGGCACGCTGAACTGCAGCCCGGTCGGCGGCGGGTTCCACGGCGGCAGGTAATCGGTTTTGGCGGTGGTACCGGCAGCCGCTTGCGTGCAAGCAAGCGCCGCCAGCAGCAATCCGGAAATCAGGTAGCGCATATGTTTTCCCCTTACGGATCGGTTACAGCGGCATCAGGGCGTAGCCCTTTTGCTGCAGCTCGGTAATCGTGGTCAGCGCGGACAAGGCCAGCGTTACCTGCGGATCGATCCAGTCGTACTGAAAATCATGCTCGGCCACCGCCTGCCCGCAAACGGCCACGTCCACACCGGCCTTGCGCAGCTGGGCGATGATCGGCAGGTTGGGGTTGGCGACGCCAAATTTCTTGCGGTACTGCGCGTCGTTCAAGGCAATCGGTGTGGCCGGACCCGAAGCGATCGCCACCAACTTCAGATGCGAAAGCGGCACGCCTGCGGCGACATAGAGATTCACCGTGCGCGCGACACGATCGAGCGCCGGGCTGATCTGATCCGGCTTGTCCGCGGCCGCATGCAGCGCGAAGACGATTTTGTAAGTCGCCGCAGGATCCGGCTGATACGCCGCCTTGGGCAGTGCATGAATCTTGCCGGCACCGGCAATCGTCGGGGTCCGCCAGAAGCCATCGGCAGCGTGCGCCGCCAGCGGCAGCAGGCCGAGGGCGAACAACAGGTAAACAAAGCGACGAAGCATGATGGCCTCCGGACAGGGTCAGTGGGATGTCGAAACATCGTATGCCCGCACCTACCCATAAGCCACATCACATTCGTGATGAACGCCATCATCCCAGCTTATGGGTCGGTGGCACCCCGCTTCCCGGCACTTCCCTTGCTCCGCCAAAACTAAACTGAAATATATTTGCCTTGACAAATATATTTCAGGCAATAGAATACGCGGCCATGTCTATCGAAACCTCCCAACTCCCACGCGAAGAAAGCCTCGGCGTTCTGCTCGGCCTGGTCCGCAGCGAAATCGTGAGGGCGATGGAAGGGGAGTTGGCCAACATGGGTGTCGATCTGCGTTTTACGCAGTTTCTGATCCTCCAGCGGCTGGCCCGGCTTGGGCCAATGTCGGCCAGTGAGCTCGCACGTTCGGTCGAGCTCGATGGCGGCGCGATGACCCGGCAACTCGATCAGCTCGAGCGCAAGGGCTATCTGCGGCGCTGCCCGCACGCACAAGATCGTCGTGCATTGCGGATCGAACTGACCGACGCCGGCGACACGCTCTGGCATCAACTGGATGATTGCAACGAACGCGTACTCACCGCAGCACAGCGTTCGCTGAGCAACACGGAACAGACTCAGCTACACGATTACCTGGAGCGCGTGCTGCATGCATTGCGCGATAAGAACTGACTCCCCACACCCGTCTTCACCCTGGATTACCCCATGCGACTGCATCTACTTGCGGCAGCTACTGCACTGACTTTTGCGTTGACCGCTTGCGTCAGCAGCGGTGGCCTGCACCCGGACGGCACCCCCACCGATCCGTCGACACTCAAGTCCGGGCAAAGCCTCACCGACGCCACCAGCGCGACTGCCACCTGGCCGGCCACCGACTGGTGGAGCGGACTCGGTGATCCCCAGCTCGACGCGCTGATTACCGAAGCCCTGCAAGACAATCCGGGCCTCGCGGTCGCCGATGCCCGCGCCAAGGCGGCGCAGGCGCAGGCCGGTGCAGTCGATGCCGAGCGCAAACCGACCATCGGTGCGGGCGGCAGTGTCGGCGGCGCTTTCCTGCCGACCAACGTGATGCCCGCGGATAGCGGCGGCGGCAAATTCATGCAGGCCACATACGCCAATGTCAGCTTCAAATGGGATCTGGATCTATGGGGTGGCAAGCGCGCGGCATGGGAGTCGGCGGTGGGCAGCGCCCGTGCGGCCGAAGTTGATGCACGCGCCGCCCGTATCGAGATTTCCAGCAACGTGGCGCGCGCGTATGCGCAGCTGGGTTACGCCTTCGTCCAGCAGGACCTGGCCCAGGATCAGCTGAAACGAGCAAAGGAGTCGCAATCGCTGACCGGTCAGCGCGTGGATGCCGGCGTCGACAGCAAACTCCAGCTGAAGCAAGGCGACACCGAAGTCGCCAATGCCGAGGCCGAAGTGGCCGTCGCCAATCGTGCCGTCGACGCCGCCCGCTCGACGCTGTCCGTGTTGCTGGGCAAGGGCCCGGATCGCGGACTCGAGATCACCCGGCCGGCAATGCTGACCCCGGGCGAGCTGGCCGTGCCAGCCGATCTGCCGGTGGCACTGATCGCCCATCGCGCCGACCTGGTCGCCGCTCGCTGGCGGGTCGAGGCCGCCGACAAGGACATCACCGCGGCAAAGAAGGAATTTCTGCCGAACATCAACATCAGTGCGATTGCCGGTGGCATCGCACTCGGCGGCGGCAACCCGTTCAACCTGGCGCATCGCTTCTATCAGGTCGGCCCGGCGATCAATCTGCCGATCTTCGATGGCGGCCGCCTGCGCGCCAACTTGTCTGGCAAGGATGCGCAATACGACATCGCCGTGGCGCAGTACAACCAGACCCTGGTTGGCGCGTTGAACGAGGTTTCCGACGATCTGTCCGCCGCGCAGTCGCTGCAGGTTCAACTGGCCGCACAACAGCGTGCACAGCAGGCCGCCAGGCAGGCCTGGGATCTAGCCCTGCAGCGCTACAAGGCCGGCGTCGGCAGCTATCTCGAAGCGCTTACCGTGCGCCAGCAACTGCTGGTGGCCAATCGTCGCGTCGCTGCGCTCGAGGCGCAGCAGGTCGATCTTTCGGTGCAGCTGATTCAGGCGCTCGGCGGTGGTTTCCAGCCACAGGCCGACGCCCCGACACTCTCTTCCACTTCCAACCCTTCACGTTCCTGAGGCAGCCCCATGTCCAGCCAGACTCCCACTGATTCAAGCAACACCCCGGCCGACACTGCGGCCGTCCAGCCACCCAAGAAGAGATCCCGCGGCCTGATGATGCGCGTGCTCGGTGCGGTAGTCGTACTCGGCGCGATTGCCTGGGGCGTGTGGTATTTCGTCGATGGCCGCTGGTATGAAGGCACCGACGACGCCTACGTCAACGGCAACGTGGTGCAGATCACCCCGCAGATTCCCGGCACCGTGGTCAGCATCGGCGCTGACGATGGCGATCTGGTGCATGCCGGCGACACGCTGGTGAAGCTCGACCCCAGCGATGCCGAAGTGGCACTGGCCGAAGCCAAGGCCAACCTCGCCAACACGGTGCGCAAGGTGCGCGGCCTGTACTCCAGCGTCAGCGGTGCGCAGGCCGATGTGGCCGCACGCAAGATCGCGGTAACCAAGGCTCGGGCCGACTACAACCGACGCGTGGCACTGGCCAAGTCCGGTGCGATCTCGGCCGAGGAGCTGGCCCACGCCAGCGATGCGCTGACCAGCGCCGAGAGCCTGCTGATCACTTCGCAGCAGCAGTACCAGACCAGCAAGGTGCTGGTCGACGACACCGTGGTCTCATCGCATCCGGATGTGCAGGTCGCTGCCGCCAAGTTGCGTGCCGCCTACCTCGATGAAGCACGCGCCACCCTGGTGGCACCGGTGGACGGCTATGTGGCCAAGCGCTCGGTGCAGGTTGGCCAGCGTCTGCAGCCCGGCACCCCGCTGATGGCCGTGGTTCCACTGCACGGCGTGTGGGTGGATGCCAACTTCAAGGAAACCCAGCTCACCGACATGCGCATCGGCCAGCCGGTCGAAATCGAATCCGACGTGTATGGCGGTTCGGTGACTTACAAGGGCAAGGTGCAGAGCCTGGGCGTGGGCACCGGTAGTGCGTTCTCGCTGCTGCCGGCACAGAATGCCACCGGCAACTGGATCAAGATCGTGCAGCGCATTCCGGTGCGGATCGTGTTCACCGATCCGCAGCAGCTGGACAAGCATCCGCTGCGCCTGGGCATGTCGCTGAATATCGATGTGAGTCTGCACGACAAGAGTGGCCCGACCCTGGCACAGCAGTCGCCGACCCAGCCGGTGTTCAGCACCGACGTCTACCAGAAGCAGCTGGACAAGGCCGACGCGGAGATCAAGCAGATCATCCACGCCAACATGGCGGGACAGGAATAACTCGCACTCCACCGAAACCTGTAGGAGCGCACCCTGTGCGCGACCTGTTCAACACCTCCGTAAAAGGCATCGCGCACACGGTGCGCTCCTACAACGTTGATAGATAACCGATGAGCACTCATTTCAAGCCACCCAATCTGGCCTTGGCAACAATCGGCCTGTCGCTCGCCACCTTCATGCAGGTGCTCGACACGACGATTGCCAACGTGTCGCTGCCGACGATTGCCGGCAACCTCGGTGTGAGCAACAACCAGAGCACCTGGGTGATCACCTCGTTCGCGGTGAGCATGGCGATCTCGTTGCCGCTCACCGGATTTCTCACCCGCCGCTTCGGCGAAGTGAAGCTGTTCACTGTCTGTACCTTGCTGTTTGCACTGACCTCGTTGCTGTGTGGCATCTCGCAAAGCATGGGCATGCTGATCCTGTTTCGCGCCGTGCAGGGCGCGGTGGCCGGGCCGATGTACCCGATCACCCAGAGCCTGCTGATCGGCATCTATCCGCCAGCCAAACGCGGCATGGCACTGGCATTGCTGGCAATGGTGACGGTGGTGGCGCCGATCGCCGGCCCGATTCTCGGCGGCCTGATCACCGATAACTACTCGTGGCCATGGATCTTTTTCATCAACGTGCCGATCGGCATTTTTGCCAGCGTCGTGGTGGCCAACCAGCTGCGCAACAAGGTCGAGAAAACCGAGCGGCCAAAGGTCGATTATGTCGGCCTGATCACCTTGATCATCGGCGTCGGCGCACTGCAGATCGTGCTGGACAAAGGCAACGACGAGGACTGGTTCAACTCCAGCTTCATTGTCATCACCAGCATCATTTCGGCGGTCAACATCGCGATCTTCCTGATCTGGGAGCTGACCGACAAGGATCCGATTGTCGATCTGCGTCTGTTCCGCCATCGCAATTTCACCGCCGGCACGATCGCGCTGGTACTGGCCTACGCCGCGTTCTTTTCGATCGGCCTGCTGGTGCCGCTGTGGCTTCAACGCAATCTCGGCTACACCTCGACCTGGGCGGGTTACGCCACCGCGCCGCTAGGCATCATCCCGGTGCTGCTGACCTTCTTCGTCGGCAAGTACGCTTCTCGGATGGATCTGCGCATGCTCGCCTCGGTCGCCTTCATGGTGATGGGCGCGACCTGTTTCATGCGCTCGGACTTCTTCATCGGCATCGACTTTCATCACGTGGCGATGGTGCAGCTGATTCAGGGGCTGGGCGTGGCGCTGTTCTTCATGCCGGTGCTGACGATTTTGCTGTCGGACCTGCAACAGAACGAGATTGCCGCGGGCTCCGGCCTGGCCACCTTCCTGCGTACGCTCGGCGGCAGTTTCTCGGCGTCGCTCACCACCTTGCTGTGGGAGCGCCGTGCGGTGGCCCATCATGAGCAACTGGCCGAACACATCAATCCGTACAACCCGACCGCGCAGGCGGCGATGAGCCAGCTTGGCCACGGTGATCCCGCAACAGCCGCCGATACGATCAACAAGATGATCACTGCGCAGGGCTACCAGATTTCGTTCAACGAGGTATTCCACGCGCTGGGATGGATATTCATCGGCCTGATCTTCGTGGTCTGGCTGGCCAAGCCGCCGTTCGGCGCCAAGGCCGGCCCGGCTGCTGGCGGCCACTGATCAACGCGTTGCCGAGCTTCACCGGCAAATGAAAAGAGCGGCCATGATGGCCGCTCTTTTTTTATCCACAGTACTCAGGGTTTGCTTTGGCCGCTCACGGGCTGCAGCGTGGGACTGTCGAGATCAAGCTTGTCCGATTCCATCACCGCTGCGTTGGGATATGTCTTGCGGATGGCATTCGTGAACTGACCGGCATCACCCACCACCACCACCTGGCTGTATTTTGGATCCAGATGTTTGCCGGCGTATTTCTCGATTTGTCTCGGCGTCACCGCCTGCACTTGATCAATGTATTTGCCGATCTCGTCCAGCTTGACGCCGTAGACCGCCAGTTCACCGACTTGCTCGGCCAGCCCGCTGGTGGTCTCCAGACTGCGGCCGTACTCACCGATCAAGGTTGCCTTGCGCGCGGCCAGTTCCTTGGCATCGACGCGATCGTTGCCGAGACGGCGGAACTCGCCCAGCATCAAATCCACCACCTGCGGTGCGGACGGATTCTTGGTCTGTGCTGAAGCCATCCACACGCCAGCATCGCGCATCGGTGAGAAGCGACTGCCGGCATTGTAGGAAAGTCCGCGCTTGATCCGGATCTCCTCGTTCAGTCGTGCCGAATACGAACCACCAAGCACCGCATTGGCTACCGTACCGACGTAGTAGTCATCGTCACTGCGCGATGGCGCCACATGCGCTGCCACCACACCCGCCTGCCCGGCACCCTTCTGGTCAATCAACAACGGCGACGGCAGCTGTCCTTTCGACTTGTTTGTCGGCTCGACCGGTAACGGCGTGGCGGGTTTGCTCCAATCGCCGAAGCTGGCCTGTGCCAACTGTTGCGCCTGCGCCGGCGTGATGTCACCGGCCAACACCAGGATCGCGTTGTCCGGCCGATACAGGCGGCTGTGCAACTGCTGCACATCGGCACGGCTGATTCGCGCCAGCGAGGCCGGTGTGCCCGTGCGTGAATGCCCGTAGGCACCTGCTCCAAACACGCCACGACTGGCAGCCAGCGAAGCCAGGGTGGTCGGGCGACTCAGCGACAGGCGCAAGTCATCAATTGCCTGCGTGCGTGCGCGCTTCAATTCGGATTCGTTGAAATCCGGCTGACGCACCACCTCGGACAGCAGCTTCAGCGCCTGCGGCAACTTTGGTGTGGTCACCGTGATGCCGACGGCACTTTCATCCCAGCCCGCATCGGCGCTCAAGGAACCACCCAGCGCTTCGGCTGCCGCCGCAATCTGCGGTGCGGTCTTGCCAGCGGCGCCCTTGCTCAGCAGGTTGGCGGTGAGGTCGGACAGACCGGCCAGTGCCGCCGGGTCCATCTCACCACCGCTGCGCAAGACCAGTTGCGCGGTGACCAGCGGCAGATCGGCACGCCGCACGCTGACTACCTGCAAACCGTTGGCGAGTATCTGCGCGGTCGGGGTCGGGATATTCAACTTGGGCGCCGGGCCGGGCGCCGGTGGCGTAGCCGGAAACCCCTGGCTGGCTGGCACTGGCGTATCCGCCAAGACGACACCTGCCGCCAGCATTGCAGCCGTAAAGACGGCCAAACGAAAAACGTAACGGGTTTGGGTGATCATCTTCCGACTCATTTTGCATCTCCCTTGCCAGCTGCCGATTCGGTCTTGGCCTGCGGCAGGTAATTGATGGTGACGCTGTGTTCGCCGTTGATGTATTTCTGCATGACGCGATGCACGTCCTCGGCGCTCACTTGCTGCAGCGCCGTGAGGTCACTGTTGGCACGCTCGGGATTGCCTTCGATCAAGGTCGCCTGACCCAGCGCGAAGGCGATGCCCTGCGCCGTCTGGCGCTGTTTCAATTCACTGGTGAGCAGCTGGGTTTTCACCTTGGCCAGTTCGTCGTCCGCAATCGGCTGGGTGGCCAGCCAGATGATTTCTTCGCGCAACAGCTTTTCGGCTTCGGCCGGCTTGTGGCCACTGGCCATGATCGCGTACGTGGCGAACAGGCCCGGGCCGACGCGCGTATCAGCATCGGCACCAATGTCCTGCGCCACCTGATGGCGATACACCAGCGACTGATAAAGCCGCGACGACTCGCCTTGCGAAAGCAGCCCGGCGGCCACCTGCAAGGCAGCATTGTCGGCGCTTTCCGATGCCGGCGGAATCAGCCAGGTAATCGCCACCGCCGGCAACGGTGCGGTTTCGCTGGTGACGGTATAACTGAGATTCTTCTTGCGTCGCGGCTCTTTCGCCGTGACCTGCGGAATCGGCGTGGACGGCTTGGCGATCCAGCCGAAGTACTGGTCGACCCAGGCATCAAGCTGTTTCTGATCAAAGTCGCCAGCGACGATCAGCGTGGCATTGTCCGGGCGGTAGAACGTGTTGTGGAAATCGATCACGTTCTGCAGCGAGGCTGCTTCCAGATCCTCGATGCTGCCGATGGTCGGACGTTGGTACGGATGCACCGTGTACGACTTCGGATCGATCGCGTTGAACAGCTTGCCGTATGGATTGGCCAGCACGCTCTGGCGATATTCCTCTTCCACCACCGCGCGCTCGGATTTGAAATTCTTCTCGTCCACGTTGAGGTTGGACAAGCGCTCGGCCTCTGCCCACAGCAGGGTCTGCAGATGGTTGCTGGGCACCACCTCGAAATAGTTGGTGACGTCGTCACCGGTGGAGGCGTTGTTGGCGCCACCGACGTCCTCGGTGAGCCGGTCGAACTGCTCGGCGTGCATGTGCTTGGTGCTCTTGAACATCAGATGTTCGAACAGATGCGCGAAGCCCGAGCGTCCCTGCGGGTCATCCTTGGAGCCGACGTGATACCACATCTGCACTGCCACATTCGGGCTGGCGTGATCCTCCACGCTGATCACCTGCAAGCCGTTTGGCAGTGTGCGCTGGTGGTACTGGATCGGCGGAATACTCAGCTCGGTCGCGATCAGCGGGGTCGAAACCACCGCGACGGCGAACAGCCCCAGCGAGGCCAGCAAGCTGGCCGGACGTAGACGCAGACTCATCCGTGTTGATTCCTTTGGGCGGAAAGCAGCAACCATAGCAAGGCAATCCAGGTCCGCGCGAAAGCGCCGCACCAAATATTTTTACCCGGACAGTATTGACAAGGCATTTAACCCGGATAAAATGCCGACAACTAATTTACCCGGATAAAACCATGAGTCAGCCTTCTGCCACGACTTGCATTGCTTTCGATCAGCAAAAACTGATCGCCAAGGGCGCACTTGCCGACGTGGCCCGCGCCGCCAAGCTGGCTATCGACGCAGGCGCCAGTGCGCCGCTGGTCATTCTCGACGAGTACAGCAGTCGCCCGATCGAAATCGACTTTCGTGGCAGCGTCGACGCCGTGCTCTCACGCCTGACGCCGGAAACCAGCCCGGAAGAATCCGCCACGCGCGGTCCGGGTCGACCCAAACTCGGCGTGGTGTCGCGCGAAGTCACCTTGCTGCCGCGTCACTGGGACTGGCTCGGTCAGCAGCCCGGCGGCGCATCCGCGGTATTGCGCAAGCTGATCGAACAATCGATACGCAACGGCGGCGCCAGCGAACGCGCACGGCTGGCGGTGGATTCGGTGGATCGCTTCATGCGCGTGATGGCTGGCGACGCACCCGGCTACGAGGAAGCCTCGCGAGCGTTTTATCGCGGCGAACGCGAACAGTTCGCCAGCCTGACCGCAGCATGGCCCGCCGACGTGCGCGCACACCTGCAACAGTTGGTCGCGATCGCCTGGGATGAGCAGAAGGATGTGAGTTGAGACCAGCTGATAGCGTGGCATGCTGACTACCATGCATAGCGCCCGCATTGTCATCGCCACCGTCGGTTCACTCGGTGACCTGTTCCCGTTTCTCGCGGTCGGCCAGGAACTGCACCGGCGCGGCCATCGGGTCACCATCGCCTCGCACGCCGTGCACCAGTCGCCGGTCGAACAGGCCGGTCTGATCTTTGCCAACGCCAGCGGCATGGCCGAGCCTGAAGATCGCGCGGCATTCACCGCGCGGGCGTTTCATCCGTGGCGCGGACCGCGCTTCGTAGTGCACGACATTGCCGCACTCGACGTGCGCGACAGTTACGCCAAATTGCTGCCGCTATGTACCGATGTCGATGTACTGATCACCAACACGCTCGCCTTCGCCGCACAGATCATCGGTGAGCAAGGCAGTGCACAGGGAAGGCTACATTGGTTATCCGCCGTGCTGGCCCCGGCCGGTTTTCTTTCCGCCTACGATCCACCCGCCAGCGGTGTCGATGCGCTTGACCGGTTTCTTCGCAGCTCGCCAAGCCGCGGCCAGTGGCTGTCACGAATCGCCGAGCGCATCACACATCGATGGACCGCGCCGGTGCGCGTGCTGCGCCGCGAACTCGGTCTGCCCGCGCAATCGCCGCTGGGTGATCCATTCCACCGCGGCCAACACGCACCGCAAGGCGTGCTGGCGATGTTCTCGCCGCTACTCGGTCAACCCCAGCCAGACTGGCCAGCCAATGTCGTGATCACCGGCGCCGCGCGTCATCGGCAAGCAATCACGCCGGATCCGGCATTGCAGGCTTTTCTTGATGGCGGCCCTGCACCGTTGGTTTTCACGCTCGGCTCGGCCGCCGTGCACGCCAACCTCAGCTTTTTGCGCGAAAGCGCGAAAGCCGCTCAGCAACTTGGCCAACGCGCCGTGCTGCTGACCGGCTCACCGGAAATGCGCGCGAAGTTGCCGAGCGACCTTCCCGCCAGCATCCATTGCGTGGATTACGCCGCGCACGCCGAGCTGTTTGCACGCGCCTCGGTCATCGTCCATCACGGCGGCGTTGGCACCAGCACAGAAGCACTTCGTGCCGGTCGTCCAATGCTGGTGGTACCGCACGGCTTCGACCAACCCGACAACGCCGCGCGCCTGCAGCGCCTGGGTGTCGCGCTGATCCTGCCGGCCAGCCGCTATCGCGCCGCACGCGCTGTGACATTGCTGCAGCAACTTGCAAGCGAACCGCGCTATCGGCAAAAAGCCGAAGAGGCGGCATACGCCATGCGTAATGAAAACGGTGCCATCGTGGCTGCCGACGTCATTGAACGTGTATTGAAGGTAGAGCCCACCGTGAATCCCTACGCTGGAAGCGCGGAGTGAAGGTGTGCAATTGGACGGCCATCGAAACCACGAAAAAGCAATGCGCAGCATCAGAGAAGCATGTGGCAAGCCTGCAAAATATACCCGTATCCTTCCAGATCGTTTGACCCATCTTTCAGAGCAACTGTATTCATGCCCGCCTCCCCCATCTCCCACCACTCCCTGACCGAAGGGCCGATCGCCCGTACCTTGCTGATGTTCTCGCTGCCAATTCTCGGCGCGAATGTGCTGCAGTCGTTGAATGCGTCGGTCAACATGATCTGGATCGGCCACTACCTCGGCGAAGCGGCGCTCACTGCCAGCGCCAATGCCAACCTGATCCTGTTTCTGCTGCTGGGACTGGTGTTCGGCATCAGCATGGCCAATACCTTGATGGTCGGGCAGGCGGTGGGCGCGAAGAACATCGACGAAGCCAAACGCGTGATCGGCACCAGCGTGGGTTTCTTCATCGCGTTGTCGGTACTGGTGTCTCTGCTGGGATTCGTTTTCACACCGCAGATCCTCGCGGCGATGAGTACGCCGGCCGATGCCGTGCCGTTCGCGATCGCCTATCTGCGCATCATCTTCCTCGCGTTGCCGTCGATGTACTTCTACACCTTCCTGATGATGGCCCTGCGCGGCGCCGGTGATTCGCGCACACCGTTCTACTTCATGCTGTTGTCGGTCGGGCTGGATATCGCGCTCAATCCATTGCTGATCTTTGGCGTTGGCCCACTGCCGAAGATGGGCATCGCCGGCTCGGCCACCGCCACCTTGATCGCGCAGAGCATCGCCCTGCTGGCCCTGCTGCTGCATCTGTATCGACGCAAACATTTTCTTTGCCTGCATCGCGGCGAATGGCATTACCTCAAACCCGACTTCGCGATCGTGCGCGCACTGGTGATGAAAGGCCTGCCGATGGGCATGCAGATGGTAGTGATCTCCTCATCGGCGCTGCTGATGATCAGCATGGTCAATGCCTACGGTTCGCAGACCACCGCCGCCTATGGCGCCGCGCAACAGTTGTGGACGTACATCCAGATGCCGGCACTGGCGATCGGTGCCGCGGTGTCGTCGATGGCCGCGCAAAATGTGGGCGCACGCCGCTGGGATCGCATCTCGCATATCACCCGGGCCGGCCTCGGCTTCAACCTGCTGCTGACCGGCACGCTGGTGGCCGTCATCTACCTGTTCAACCGCGGCGCACTGGGCCTGTTCCTGCCCGATGACGGCGAGGCGATCGCGATCGCACAACATCTCAACGCGATCGTGGTGTGGTCGTTCCTGTTCTTCGGCCTCACCTTCGTGTTGTTCGGCGTGGTCCGTTCCACCGGCGCGGTGATGCCGCCGCTGATCATCCTGTTCATCTCGCTGTGGTGCGTACGCGTGCCCTTCGCCTGGGTGCTGCACGACCAATACGGCGTAGACGCCGTGTGGTGGAGCTTTCCACTCGGTTCACTGGTCTCGGTGATCCTCGCCGCCAGCTACTACCGCTGGGGCGGCTGGCGCAAAGCGCGGCTGCTGGTGCGTGGTGACGAACAACAGGCACCGAGCCCCGGACTGGGAACGCCAGCTACGGCGGTAGACAGCCCGGCGAAGCGCTAAACCGTGACACAGAGACCAGAACGACCCAGTGGGTTGGCAAATCATGAACGCCATGCAGAAAGAGCCGCCTACCGTGACGGCTCGGGGCGAGCTACCTTCAAACTGAAAGCCACTGAAAGCCACTGAAAGCTTAACGGAATAACTCAAAGACGCAGCCCCTTCGGAAAGGATCGTGCCTGACTTTCTGCAAACCCGACGCACTAAGCATCGTTACCACCCCGGCGACACCACGCTCTACGATGTTGCTACCTTGAATTTTCGCGCCGCGTGTTAACAAGCGGTTAATAGGTCCCGCATGCCACCAATCTACTGGCCTAGGGTTCTACGATGTTCGAGGCCATTCATGCGTCCTCATCGGTGTTGGAGAACGGCATTCATCTCCTCGTTAGCACCGGCAAGCTTGGCAGGCTCGGCCAGAACGCGGCTCAAGCGCACCAGCTTGAGTTCCAGTCCCTTAATGCTCTGAGCCTCAGGTAAGACTCCAGAGTGCTTCTCCAGCTCGGTTGAAGTACGCCCACCGCCGCGGGACCTGCAGAGAAACAAGACCCAATGCCGCCGAACGTAGCCCATTGCTCGCGGCACGATGGATTCTTGCCCATGGAATCCATCAAGGCTTCCGCGATCGCCGCGGCCGCGGCCGCAATCCAAGCGAGTGTCAAAGCCTCCTCAGCGCGAATTTCGCTTCAGCCGTCAGGGAAGGCAAGTTCCTTAAAATCTAAAAATTTCATGGGGGTCTTCACGGGAACATATTGAAAGTTGGCATCCGCACCTTCTATGAACTGACAAAACGCGTCCAACACCAATAGTTCGGGGCACCAGTGCTCAATGAAAAGAAATTGACCGGCTTCGTTTATCTCCAGAAAAACCCAGTTATCATCCTTATCCACAATAAAATCGAACGCCGAACTTACTATTCCAAAGTCTTGCATAAGACGGCGACAGGATTCGTAAATTTCAACGGGTAACAGAAGTGGCTTGCAGCTCTTAATGGATCCTTGGTCAATTCGCCAATCCAAATGACCCTCCTTGAGACCGGTCGAATCGATGGCAATTGCAGCATAATAATTACCAAAAAATTGAGCCCTGACTTCGTATTTTTTTTTAATTTTTTTCTGGAATATGCCTGGGGCAGCCTGCAGTATTTTACCGCGTGGCAACATGCTCTTGTCGATGTCGGCCGTGAAGAGAATACGAGTCTTTCCCTTCTTTTCCTCGTTTAATCCGGTAAGAGACTTATAGATACAATTCTCGTGTTCAGAAAGAAACTGCTGAATTCTCTTTCTGTCATTGCTTATCAAGGTAGGCGGTACGCAAAGACCATTTTTTTGAGCTAGTTGCAACTCCAGAGGCTTTAGCTCAGAATAAACAGCACTGTCGTATCGATTTATCCAGAAAGCGTCACGCAAAAAGTAATCCGAAGATGAAATACACATCTTAATTTCTTGACGCACGAACGTTCGCTGTTTTTCTGCCACAATATTTGGCACAACGGGACTCGGTCTCCGACGATTCCAAACCACATCTATATCGTCCGATGTAAATTCAAAATCGCTATTTTTATAGTCAACGGACGTCGAACCGTTACTATAATAAAAACTCATTACTGCTCTTGAAGAATAATCGCTATCTTTCCAGCTTATAACCTTATTACCTCGCTTATTCAGCGCTGAGCTGACGATCGTTGCGTGAACGTCATCTTGTCTCGTGTGAATCAGTACGGTTCGGGGAGTGGCGGTTTTTTTACCTGCTCCACTGATTTTTTTTTTCATGCCTTTCTTGCTCGGAGGTTATAAATAAGCCGCCGCAGCCGCAACGACAATATCAGGCCAATTGGTTGCCTGCGAACCTTAGAAATATATAAATATCTGCTTCTGAAAGCACCCCGCCTTGCTAAAGTGAACAGACCGGCGGGGTGCTACATTCAATTAACTAACGAGTTAATTGAACTTGATCATCGCTGGTCCTCATTCAAACGTTCATTTGAGACAAAATAAGGCGTCTCCAAGCTAGGTGCACTTTCGAGCCCTCCATTCACCTGTACGAGCTCCTCTCGAGATAGCAAATAGCCCAGAACCTGTGGCTTTTTAGCGTTATCGCGAGCTTTCGCTTTGTCTTTGGTGTTCTTCATATCTTTTAATCCTTTAGTTATTGAGATACAACCAACAAACCTCCCGTGGACATTCCACGGGAGCGCACTTTGGAAGACACGCGACAGGAGCTTCCAAACATATTTTTGGCTCATAGTCCATAAAGCCACGGATCTTATTGAATATTTAGCTATTTAGCTATTTAGCTATTTAGCTAACAATATTAAAGTTGAGCCCACACGTAGCTATTACTATTGCGGCGGATCTCAGGCAAAAACGGCCGAGACACGAGGCGCCAGTCTCTCCAGACGATGCATGCACAACACCATCGCGCTGCCTAATTGGGTACGCCAATATTTATGAAGGGCGTACTTACTAGCTTGAACGGATCATGGGAATTGCCAATTAATCGCCCCAGATTGAAGAATAGCTCTCTGACGCAGCACAGACGTCTAGTCTCGATGGTGGCGCGAGCGCGATCGCCGTTGAACAGGCTTTGCGATTAATTGCAGGTGGCTGGGCGAGAGAATGTCGTCTGCACGTTCCTGAAACCCTAAGATATACAGTCCTGACTACTATCCCGAAGTAGGCAATGCCGCATATGTGGGCCGACACCATATATAAGCGTCCTTCCATGCCGTGCTCTCAGCGACTTCGTCGAAAATTCCTATTGGATCCAGACGCTACTCAGCGCCAGCGAGAACGTCAATACCCTTTATGCCATAAAGAGCCAAAATTGAGACTTGCGTCTCCGCATTAATTGATTGACTTGCGTAAGCGGCAGATCATCGATTAGGGTTCTACCCCGTTAATGCGGACACTTCCAAGAAGGCCGATGATCGGCAAAAAGGAGTGTCATGTCCAAGCGACGAAATTTCAGCAACGAGTTCAAATTCGAACGATCTAGCACTTGCTTAGCCTGAGATTTCCATATCGAAACTCTGCGGTAAAAAAATTTCTTTGCGAGTGTCACGTTAGGATTCATGAACCAATGTGATATAAGTCGCGCTTGGGGCTCCTGCTTGAGGGGAAAGAATGTCTGCTGGGCTGTTTCGCAAGGAAGCAATTGCTGCCCACCGCCGCGAGTGGCTTGGATCAATCCGGTTGCAACCGCCGCGCTTCGGTTGGTCATTCGGAGCATTCGGTCTGCTCGCTGTCATGGCCATTCTTTGGTTATTAGCTGACGGTCATTACACCCGCCACGAACTCGTGCAGGGCACCTTGATGCCTAGCTCTGGCCTGCTGACCGTCACACCGAGTTCGCCTGGCGTCGTATCGCAAGTTCTCACTTCGGAGGGGGCGCGTGTCCATGCGGGCGAACCCTTGCTAGAGATCTCCGGCGAGCGAGATAGCACATCCTTGGGCGACACCCACGCGTTAATTGCTGCGCAACTTCAGCTAAAGCACGATGGGTTGAAAGCGGACCTGAGACAGCAAAGCCGGCTTGACGCTTTGCGGCAAAAGGAGTTGCGTTCACGCTTGACTATGTTGCGCGAACAGGTAGCCCAGATGGATCAGCAGGTCGCGATTCAGAGAAAACGAACTGACAGTGCCATGGATCTGTATCGACAATGGGCGGCACTCGGCGACAGCGGCGTTGTCAGCCGGTTGCAATTGTTGAGTCAGCATGATGCAGCGTTGCAAGATGAGCTGCAGGGCAAAGAGTTGAAGGGCCAGAGCCTTCAGTTGCGACAACAGATTGCAGAGCTGCAAGGGCAATTGGAACAGTTGCCGTCGACCAGCTCCAGTAAGCGGAACAGTACCGAGCAGCAATTGGCTGACGTGATGCAATCTGTGGCGGAAAATGCCTCACAGCAATCCGTTCTACTGAGAGCACCAGCCGACGGTACGGTGGCAAATATGCTCGTGCACCCGGGACAGGCGGTGGAGGCGCAACAATCCTTGCTGACGGTCTTACCGTCCAACTCCACGTTAATAGCCGAACTGTGGGTGCCGACCCAGGCAATGGGTTTTATCGCGCCCGGACAGCGCGTAGTAATGCGTTATCACGCATATCCTTATCAAAAGTTCGGCCAACACTACGGTCACGTCACGAGTATTTCACGGAGTGCCGTGTCAGCCGCTGAAGTAAGTCATTTGCTGGGGCGAACTGTCACAGATTCACGTTACCGTGTGCAGGTAGCCTTGGACAGTGAAAACGTGATGGCTTACGGCCACTCAGAAAAGTTACTACCGGGAATGACGATGGACGCAGACGTCTTGCTGGATCGACGCCGTTTGATTGAATGGATTCTAGAACCGCTTCACGGTTTTACGCGCAATTTTCATGGAAGCGGCCCGCAAGCTGAGGTAGTCGCTGATGGCTGACGGGGACTTTTTTTCGAATCTGGGACGCAGTCGTCAAATACATTTGGTGATGCAGACCGAGGCAGCAGAATGTGCGTTGGCGTCTATGGCAATGATTGCTTGCTATTACGGCCATGAGGTAGATCTGTCTAGCTTGAGACGGCGCTTCACCACCTCGCTCAAAGGCATGGATCTTGCGCGTTTGATAGAAATTTCTCATGCTCTCGGCTTCGAGGCTAGGCCCTTGCGAAGCGAGCTTGAATACCTGTCTCAGGCGCATCAGCCCTGCATACTACATTGGAATCTGAACCATTTCGTCGTACTGGCTGGTGTTACCCGTAAAGGTGCTGAGATCTACGATCCCGCTAGCGGCCACCACTGCATCCCCCTATCAGAGGTCAGCAAGCACTTTACGGGGGTTCTGCTCGAGCTCACCCCGGGTGCCAGCTTCAAGCCGGCCAAGGAGAAAGAACCTATCTCTCTGCGCGCGCTCACGGGCAGGATTTCGGGCTTGGGGCGCGTGCTCATGCAGGTTATCTCACTCGCTCTGGCGATTGAGCTACTTGCACTGGTTATGCCGTTTCAAATTCAGTGGGTCGTTGACCAGGTATTGGTGTCCAATGACACTAATTTATTGACCGTGATGACGCTTGGCTTTTTGATTGCTATTGCCTTGCAAACCAGCCTCACCATTGCAAGGGCTTGGGTGCTCAGCTGGCTTGGCGCGACGATCGATGCGCAATGGATCACGAACCTTTTCAGTCACCTGCTCAAGTTACCATTGGAGTATTTTGAAAAGCGACATATAGGCGATATTGTCTCTAGATTTTCATCTGTGCAGTCGATTCAAAATACGCTTACCGGCAGCTTTGTCGAAGCATTGTTGGACGGGTTGATGGGCTCGCTGACCCTTATCATTCTTTCTTTGTACAGCCTGCCCCTAACTGGCTGCGTCCTTGCGGCGCTGGCCTTGTATACGTTGCTTCGTTGGGCACTCTACCGTACGTTGTGGAGTATAACTGAGGAGCAATTGATCTACACAGCTAAGCAACAAACAGAGCTCATGGAGTCGGTGCGTGGCGTGCAAACGATCAAGCTGGCTAACAAACAAAGTGAACGTAAAGCGCGTCTGGCTAATGCAACGGTGGAATCGGCCAAACGCAACATGCACAGCCAGCGAATCACCTTGGCGTTCGGTGCCATAAATCACGGTCTCTTTGGAGTCCAACGTATCGCACTGATCGCCCTAGGCGCTTATCTTGCGATTCAAGGCAGGTTTTCCGCTGGCATGCTGATCGCGTTCGTAGCTTATGCTGACCAATTTGGAGCGAAATTTGGAAGTCTGGTTGACAAGATCGTAGAGTTCCGGCTGCTACGACTTCATGCAGAGCGCATTGCCGACATTGCGCTTGCCGAGCCTGAAAGGAACTCCACGGGTGTCTACAGTGGCCCGAAGATAGAGTCGCGGATAGATGTAAAGAATCTCAGCTTTCGATACGCCGAAGGAGAGCCTTGGGTCCTTCGACACTTGGATTTTACCATTCAGACTGGAGAGTCGGTCGCTATCGTCGGGCCGAGTGGCTGCGGGAAGAGTACCCTCGCAAAAATATTATTGGGCTTGTTGGAGCCAATTGAGGGCACGGTAGAGATCGGTGGTGTTGATGTAAGAAAGTACGGATTGGAGAATTATCGCAAGCTTATCGGCGCAGTCATGCAGGATGACGTTTTATTTGCCGGATCGATTGCTGATAACATTTCTTTTTTCGACGATCAAGCGACGCTTGAAGCCATTGTGGAGGCAGCAGTCGACGCAGAAATTCATGGCGAAATCATGGCGATGCCCATGGGCTATGAGTCTCTGGTCGGAGATATGGGGTCCGCTTTGTCCGGAGGGCAGAAGCAGCGGCTTGTTATGGCAAGAGCCTTGTTTAGAAAACCTGAGTTGCTGATTCTGGATGAAGCGACCAGCCATCTTGATGTCGAGAATGAACGCGCCATTAATAGGTCGATTACAAAAATGAAGGTTACGCGAATTATTATCGCGCATCGGAAGGAAACCATTTCATCGGCAGATAGAGTCATCAGGTTAGACGACTCATCGGCTGCAAAGGAAGCCGTTATCGGACCCGACAATGCAGATCCCTGATTCGGGGTTTTGTTCATCATAGCGCGGCGTAAAGATTTATGGCTGTCCATCGATCGCGGTAGTTGACTTGCGGCTAATAAGCCTTTTTCGCCGCGTACCTGCAAGCACCGCTGCTTGAAACTCTCTTCACTCAGGCCCTTGGGCTCAAAGCGTCTGGGCGCATGGTCAAGGTCGACTTTCGTCCCGCTGAAGGAGTCATTACGTTCCAGGCCGACAACGTAGGGGCGAGTCTGGTTCGGCCGGCTTGTGATGATGCGGATCGGCCGATCCATCGTCGTTTGTCCCGCTCCCGATGACATCTGAATTTATTACAGCATCAAGCTGCGCTGAAGGCACATGTTTCGCGCTGGGCCTCAACATATGTCAGAAGGCCACTAAAGCGGATATGGCTGGCGCACGCGAAGGCTCAGGTGACCACGTATTCGTTGTCGTGTTGTTCATGACGCAGAGCCTTTGCTGGTAGCTGCCTTCCTGGTAGCCGACACCGTGTGGGAAGATATTGAACTTCCGCAAGCATCTGATTCATTTGCAACGGCCGCAGAGCGTTGCCGGCCCGTCAGCCTAGGTTGCAAGCAAGATAAGCTGTTTCGAGCAGAACTCGCGAATAAACGAACGGTAGCGAGAATACGGTCGCCCGCGGTCACTCAGCCCGGAAATGCCGCACGCCGCCCGACGTGTTTCGTGACCTCAGCAACTCAGCCACTCGCCGTCTGCACTCCACCCAACGCCTTCAACCGCTTCTTCTCCGCCCGGCGCACTTTTCTCGCCGCCACGCGAATCTTGCGATCGTGGTTCCACAGATAGATTGCCGGCGTGCTGAGCAGGGTCAGCATCTGCGATACGAGCAACCCGCCGACGATGGCGATGCCCAGTGGTTGACGCATCTCGGAGCCGATGCCGAAGCCGATCGCAAGCGGCAGTGCGGCACCCATCGCGACGAGGGTTGTCATGGTGATCGGGCGGAAGCGCACCAGCGCAGCCTCGCGAATGGCTTCGGGCGCTGACAAGCCGCGTTCGCGTTCGGCGACGAGGGCGAAGTCGACCATCAGGATTGCGTTTTTCTTGACGATGCCGATCAGCATCAGGATCGCGATGATCGCCATCATCGACAACTGGGTCTGCGTGACCAGCATGGCGAGGAAGGCGCCGGCACCGGCTGCGGGCAAAGTGGAAAGAATCGTCAGCGGATGGCCGAGGCTTTCATAAAGAATGCCGAGCACGATGTACATCGCCAGGATCGAGCCAAGCAGCAAGATCATGCCGTTGGATTTGGCCTGCTGCAGACGCTGGTTGGAACCGGTGAAATCCACCCGCATGCCGGCGGGCAAACCCACCGCATACGCGGCCTGATTGACCAGCGCCACGCCACGATCCTGCGACACCTTCTTGTCCAGGTTGTAACTGATGGTGGCGGCCTCAAGCTGGTTGTGATGATGCACCCGGATCGGACTGATGTTCGGCTCGATCTTCGCCACCGCCGACAACGGAATCATCTGGCCGAGCTCGTTGCGCACGCGTACGTTCAACAGCGCCTGCGGACTGACGCTGGTGGCACCACTGGTCAGCACCACCGAGTATTGGTTGATGTCGGAATAGATTTTCGACACTTGGCGCTGGCCGAACGAGTTGTACAACGCCGAATCAATCGTGCCGACACCGACATGCAGTTGCGCGGCGGCTTCGCGATCGATCTTCAGCAGTTGCTGCTTGCCGACCTGGTCGAAGTCGCTGCCGATATCGCGGAACTCGGGCATCGTGCGCATCTTGCGCACCATCTTCAGCACCCACGGCTGCAGGTCGCCGCCGTTGCTGCCGATCAGCTGGAACTCGTACTGGCCGCCACCATCACCGCTGCCACCGCCACCGAGGAACTGCGCAGCGCTGACCGAGACGCGCACGTCGGGCAACAGTTTGTACTGATCCGACAATCGCTCGACCACCGCCTTGATGCCTTCTTTGCGCTCACCCGGGCCACTGCCGCGCGGCTTGAGGTCGACGAACATCTGTGCGCTGTTGCCCACCGCCCCACCGCCGCCGTCACCACCGAGCATGGTCAGCTGGTCCAGCACCGCCGGATCGGCCCGCATGATCCTCGCCACCTGCTCACTGCGCTGGGTCATCTGTGCTGGCGAGATGTTGGCGTCGGCGCTGATATCCACCTGCAGCTGGCCGGTATCCTCGTCGGGCATGAAGGTGCCGCCAGCGGTTTTCACCACGGCCCAGCCGAGCGCAAAGGTCAGCAACAACAGGGTCAGTGGTTGCCAGCGCATGATGCGCCGATGGTGCATGGCCCAGTCAAGGGCACGCTCGTAGCGCTGCAGCACGGCGCGATCCCAACGCTCTACCGCCAGCTCGATCCGGCCCGGTTGATGCTGCTCTTCGGCCTCATGCTTGAGAAAGTACGCGCACAACGCGGGGGTGAGCGTCAGCGAGACCACGGCCGAGATCACCACGGCCGCGGCGAGGGTGACCGAGAACTCGCGCAGCAACAACACCAGCATGTTGTTGCCGAACAGCAGCGGCGCGAATACCGCCACCAGCGACAAGGTGATCGACACCACGGTGAAGCCGATTTCGCCCACGCCGGTGAGCGCCGCCTGCAGCGGTTTCTGGCCGCGCTCGATATGCCGCACGATGTTCTCGATCACCACGATCGCATCATCGACCACGAAACCAATGCACAGCACCAGCGCCACCAGTGACAAGGTGTTGAGGGTGTAACCCAGAATCCACATCACCACGAAGGCACCAGCCAGCGACAACGGCACGCTTAGCGTGGCGATCAGGGTCGGGCGTAAGCGGCGCAGAAACAGCAGCATCACCATCACCACCATCACGATCGAGATCAGCAGCGCCATCTGCACTTCGTGCAAGGCCGATTTGGTGGTCTGGGTGAGGTCGAATACCGGCGTCAGAGTCACGTTGGATGGCAACGATGCGCGCAGCTGTGGCAGCTTGGCGCGAATCGCCGCCACCGTGGCCACGGCATTGGCCTCCGGCCGCTTGGTGATCTGCAAGCCGACCGTGCGCTGGTCGTTGAACCAAGCGGCCTGATACTGATCTTCCTGACCGCCGTAGACACGGGCCACATCCGACAACCGCACCGGCGTGCCGTTCTTCATCGAAATCAGCAGCCGGGCAAACTCCTCCGGCTGCTGCAAGCCATCACGCGCACTCACCGTCATCTGGGTACGGCCGTTGCTGAGCACGCCTTGTGGCGAGGTGACGTTGGCCGCGCGCAGTGCGTTGGCGACGTCGTTGGCGGTGAGTCCCTTGGCCGCCAGCGCGTTGTTGTCCAGCTCGATGCGCACTGCATGCGGGGTGCCACCGAACACCTGCACCTGCGCCACGCCATCGACCTGTGCCACCGCCGGCTTGAGCATGGTGTCGGCCAGGTCGAACAGCTTGTCCTGCGGCATCCCGCTCGAAGTCAGCGTAAGGAACAGGATCGGAATCTGCGCCGTATCGAACTTGAAGAACTGTGGCGGTGACGGCATGCCGGTGGGCAGGTCGATCGCCGCCGCATTGATCGCCGCCTGCACGTCACGCGCGGCGCTGTCGACCTTGCGCCCCATGGTGAAACGCACCATGACCGAGGCCGAACCCTCGCTCGCATTGCCATACATTTCGTCGATGCCGGGAATCCGTCCCAGATGCCGCTCCAGCGGTGCCAGCACCGTATTGGCCATGGTCTGCGCACTGGCGCCCGGCTGGCTCGCGACCACGTACACGCCCGGAAAATCCAGCGCCGGCAGTGCCGCCACGCCCAGCAGCAGATATGCCCAAATGCCGGCCAGCATCAGCCCGATACCCAGCAGCGAGGTACCGACGGGACGACGGATCAACGGGGCGAAGATATTCATGCTCACCTTATGCCAGCGGCACGGCGTTGATGTATGTGCCTGAAGTACGGCCCGTGCCGAAAGACAGGGGTGGTGCGAGGCGCAGGATACGCCAGCTAACGGGGTCAGTTCGGCGGGCTGTGTCCGCCCTGCGGAGCCGACGTATGGGTGGCTATTTCGGCAGCGCCGGCATCTGATTCTGCAGCTCGCGCTGACGCCGGATTTCGGCGCGCAGCCGCTGCTTGGTCGCCTTGCGTTCGCGTCGATCGTATTGCCACAGATAGATCGCCGGAGTGCTCAGCAAAGTCAGCAACTGCGACACCATCAGGCCACCGAGAATCGCGATGCCCAGCGGCTGGCGCAGCTCCGAGCCGTGACCGAAGCCGATCGCCAACGGCAGTGCCGCGCCCATGGCCACCAGGGTGGTCATGGTGATCGGACGGAAACGCACGAGAGCCGCTTCGCGGATTGCCTCCAGCGGCGACAAGCCACGCTCGCGCTCGGCGACGAGGGCGAAGTCGACCATCAGGATCGCGTTCTTCTTGACGATGCCGATCAGCATCAGCACCGCGATGATCGACATCAACGTGAGCTGCGTATGCGTCACCAACATCGCCAGGAATGCACCCATGCCTGCGGCCGGCAAGGTCGAGAGGATGGTCAGCGGATGGATCAGGCTTTCGTACAGCACACCAAGCACCACGTACATCACCAGGATCACCGCCAGCAGCATGATCAGCGCATTGTTCATGGTGTCGAGCAGGTTCTGGTTGTCGCCGGTGTACTGCTTCTGCACACCCGCCGGCAGTTTCGCCGCAAAGATTGCCTGGTCGACCAGCTTCAACGACTCGGCTTGCGATATGCCCTTGGCCAGGTTGTAGTTGATCGAAGCCGATTCGAGCTGGTCGAAATGGCTCACCGTGACCGGCGCAATGTGCGGCTGGATTTTTGCCAGCGCCGACAGCGGCACCATCTGTCCCTGGGTATTGCGCACATAGGTGTTGAGCAGGGTCGCCGGGCTCAGCGCATCGGTGTTGTCGGCGGTCAGCACCACGCGGTACTGGTTGATGTCCGAATAGATGGTGGAAATCTGGTTCTGCCCGAACGCGTCGTACAGCGCCGAGTCGATCTGGCCCATGCTCACATGCAGCCGTGCGGCAGCGGAGCGATCCACCTGCACTATTTGCTGACGGCCGATGCTGTCGAAACTGGAGCTGACGTCGCGAAACTGTTTCATCTCGCGCATGATCTGCTCCAGCCGCAAAGTCGGCTCCTGCAGCGGTGTGCCGCTGGTGCTGTTGAGCTGGAACGAATACTGCCCGGCACCGCCACCACCAGAGCCACCGCCACCGCCGAAGAACTGCACTGCGGTGAGCGAGATATCCATGTCGGTGACGTTCTGGTACTGCCTGGCCAGACGATCCACGACATCCTGTGCCGAATCATGCCGTTCACCCGACTTGCGCCCCAGTGGTTTCAGATCGACGAACAAGGTCACGTTGTTGCCCACCGCGCCGTTGCCACGATTGCCCCCGCCAAGAATGGTGGAGACATCGAGCACGTCCGGGTCGGCCTGGATCACGGCAGACATGGCCTGGGCGCGCGTGGCCAGCAGCTTTGGCGAGATATTGGCATCGGCGGTGATGCGCGCCTGCAACAGGCCGGTGTCCTGCTTCGGCATCAGCCCGCCGCCGGCGGTCATGCCGACCAGAACCGCCAGCAGCACGGTCAGCACCAGCAGGATCGGTGGCTGCCAGCGCATCACGCGACGATGATGCATGGCCCAGTCGAGGCTGCGTTCGTAGATGCGCAGCATCCCGCTGTCGAAGCGTTCGGCCAATCGCTCCAGCCGCCCTGGCGCGGCTCTGTCATCGTTTTCATGCCGCAGATTGCGTCCGCACAACGCCGGCGTCAGCGTCAGCGATACCACGGCCGATATCACGATGGTGGCGATCAGGGTCACCGCAAATTCGCGCATCAATACGGTGAACATGTTGTTGCCGAACACCATCGGCCCGAACACCGCAATCAGCGACAGGGTGATCGAAATCACCGTGAAACCAATCTCGCGCACACCGGTCAGCGCAGCCTGCAATGGCTGCATGCCCTGCTCGATATGCCGCATGATGTTCTCGATCACCACGATCGCGTCGTCGACCACGAAGCCCACGCACAGCACCAGCGCCACCAGTGAAAAGATGTTGAGGGTGAATCCCATCAACCACATCACGATGAAGGCACCAGCCAGTGACAGCGGCACGCTGAGCATCGCGATCAGGGTCGGCCGCAGCCGGCGCAGAAACACCAGCATCACCAGCGCCACCATCACGATGCTCATCGCCAGCGCGACGCCGACTTCATGCAGCGCCGACTCGGTGAGCGGCGTGAGGTCGAAGATCGGCGTCATGCTCACATCGGCCGGCAACACGGCGGCCAGCTTGGGCAGCTCGCTGCGAATCGTATCCACCGTGGCCACCGCATTCGCTTCTGGCCGCTTGCTGATCTGCATGGTCACGGCACGCGTGCCGTTGAACCACGCCGCGGCGTACTCATCCTGCTGGCCGCTGCTGATCGTGGCCACGTCAGACAACCGCACCGGCACGCCGTCATGGCTGGCGATCATCAGCGAGGCAAAGTCCTGCGCCGTATGCAGCGAATCATTCGCAGTCACCGTCATCTGGGTGCGGCCATTGCTGAGCAGCCCCTGCGGCGATGTGACATTGGCCGCACGCAAGGCGTTCGCCACATCATTGGTGGTGATGCCCTTGACCGCCAGCGCACCCGCATTCAGCGCGATGCGCACCGCATGCGGCGCACCACCGGCCACCTGCACCTGGGCCACGCCGGGAATCTGCGCCACCGCCGGTTTCAGCAAGGTGTCGGTGAGATCGTAGAGTTTGTCCGGCGGCAGGCTGGTCGAAGTCAGCGTGACCAGCAGCACCGGGATCTGCGACGTGTCGAACTTGAAGAAACTGGGCGGACTGGGCATGCCCGACGGCATGTCGGTCGCCGCGGCATTGATCGCCGCCTGCACATCGCGTGCGGCGGAATCCGTGCTGCGTCCGAAATCAAACAGTATCTGGATCTGCGCACCGCCCTCATTCGAGCTGGAGGCGATCTGCTTGACCCCGGGAATCCGCCCCAGATGCCGCTCCAGCGGTGCCACGATAGTGCTGGACATGGTCTGCGCGCTCGCACCAGGCATCTGCGCAAACACCACCACGCCGGGGAATTCGATCGACGGGAAGGCCGCCACGCCAAGCAGCATGTACGCCCACAGCCCGCCGATCATCAAGCCGACGGCGAGTAGTGAAGTGCCGACAGGTCGGCGGATAAACGGAGCGAAGATATTCAAAGGACCTCCCAGGCCCGCAAGCATAGCGGGAGACCCCGGGGCATCGACAGCTATCGTCGGGATGAAAGCCGCAAACAGACTACCCTTGTGCTGACTTCATGCGCACGGTTAGCAATCATCACATAGGCGTGGAGTACAACGGGCAGGCTGTTGCCAGCCTGCCCGTGTCAGAGGAGCACGTCGCTGCAGGCTCCGCTGTGATCAGTTCACACCCGGGCTGTAACGCAAAGTCAGATAACCACTACGGCCGGGCTGGTTGAAGTAGTACACGGTCTCGTAATCACGATCGAACACGTTGGCTACGCGGGCCTCGACCTGCCAGTCGGCCGCGAAGTGCCAGCTGGCGCGCAGGTCGGTGGTGCTGTAGCCGGACAGCGCATGCACGTTTGCGGCATCGTCATAGCTGCGCCCGGCGCCATACACGCTGGCGCCCACGCCGAACGCGCCGAAGCGGCGATCGAGATCAATGCGCGCGGTATGTTCCGGGCGGCGCGGCAACACGTTGCCATCGTTGGCGCTGCCGTCCTCGTTGCGCGGCTGCAACCAGGTCAGGTAACCCTGCAACTGCCAGCCAGCGAAGTTGACGCCAAGTTGGCCTTCGACGCCGTTGATCGTCGCCTTGCTGATGTTGGAAGGGAAGTAGTTCGCGTCCAGTGCAATCAGCTGATCGATATCGGTCTGATAGGCGTTGATGCCCCAGTTCCAGCGCTCGAGTTGCTGGCTCAGGTCGAGTTCGGCGCTGCGCGATTTTTCCGGTTTCAAATCCGGATTGCCGCTGCCATAGGGGTAATACAGGTCGTTGAAGGTCGGCGCATGGAAGGCGCTGCCGTAGCTGGCGGTGAGTTTCAAACCATCATCAAAGTGATAGCCCCACGCCGCCGCACCGGTGTTGTGGTTGCCGAACTGGCTGTTGTGGTCGCGCCGTGCCGACAAGGCGATTTCGTTGTGACCGAAGCTGCCTTGATACTGCACATAGCCGCCGGTGTCATTGCGCGTGGTGTCGAGGTAGCCGGTGTCGCTGTCGATTTTTTCGCCCTGCCAATCCACACCGAGGGTCAGCAACTGGTTGTCGGCGAGGCTGATGTCGTTCTGCCACGACGCCTGATTGCGCTTCGAATAGATATAGCCGGTGAAATCCTCGTTCTCGTAGTTGTCATAGCGATCAAGGTTCTGGCCCACGCTGAGCGTGCTCTTCCACGCTTCCAGCGGATTGATGCTGAACTTGCTGCCGGCGACTTGCTGCACGGTACGGCTGCGATTCTGGTAGCTGCCGTCGAAGTCGATCTCGCCCAGACTGCGCAGCCAGTTGCCGCTCAGCTCGGCGCCGTTGTCCCAGCGGTAACCGCCGTTGGCGGAGAGGTTTTCGTTGCGGTAGGGATCGTTATCCGGCTCGTTGGCAAAGCAGCCAGCAAACACGGTGCCCGCGCCGTCGCGGCAGGCATTGATGCCGCGCGTGTGCTGCGCACCCACCGACAGGTTGTACCAGGCATGCTCGCTGCCACCGGACAGGCCGAGCTGACCACGCAGCAGGTTCTCACTACCCGTGGTGAGGCTGAACGATGGCAGCAAGCCACCATCGGCCGAACCGTGGCGGGTGAAGATCTGGATCACGCCGCCGATCGCGTCGGGGCCATACAGACTCGAACGCGGACCGCGCACGATTTCGATCCGCTCGATCTGTTCCACCGGCAACTGCTCGAACGCGGCCAGACCATTGGCGACCGAACCGATCCGCACGCCATCGATCAGAATCAGCGTGTGTGATGAATTCGTGCCGCGCACGAACATGGATGTCTGCTGGCCGACGCCGCCGGAGTTGGTGAAACTGATACCAGGCAGGCCGGTAAGCAGGTCTTGTACCGACAGCGGCTGCAGGCGATCAATGTCGGCACGGGTGATCACGCTGATCGACGACAGCGCGTCATCGACGGTGATCGCGGTACGCGTAGCGGTCACCACCACCGGCGACAGATTATCGGCACTGGCCTGATCGGCGGCTTGCGCTGCCACGCTGCAACTGAGCAGCGCCGCGGCCAGTAAAGTCTTCTTCATCACGTTCATTTCCTTCGGCCGCACACCCGCGCACGGCGCCATTGCTCAATGGGCTGACAACAGGCAGAAAGGAGACGGAACGACGGGCAGGCGACAGCCACCAACACGTGGTTCGACCTCGCCCACCGCGAGCCACCAGGAATCATTCAGGCCGGTCTCCGGGCTTGCGAGCAACACGCATCAACCGCGTGTCTCGAACGACACCTTCCCGTGCTGCGCACAGTGGTCATCGTCGTTCGTGAATCTCGCTTACCGTTGCGGGGGCAGCGCCGGCCTTGCAGTGATCAACACCACGCACCGGCTTCCCGTTTCATCCCTTCGGCACGAAGCCTGGGGGACACCTGAACCGCGCCACTGTAGCGGCGGAAGGCAAGCGGGGCAATCGCGCACCTGTGCGCGAAGCTCTGCGGGTACGCCAGAAAGCATTCGCGCAAAGGGGCGGAGAGCTTCAGCTTGTGCAGGAGCGGTTTCAACCGCGACCGGGTCGGCTGCATTGGCATGTCGCGACTGAAGTCGCTGCTACAAGGGCTTGCCGCCGATCCAGCTCTGCAGCACCTGGCAATCGTCATCCATCAGCACCAGGTCGGCCTGGCAACCTTCGGCGATGCGGCCATGTGTAGCGTCGAGGCCAAGGAAATCGGCGGGATAGGTGCTGGCCATGCGCACGGCTTCATCGAGTGGCAGGCCGAGCATTTGCACGCTGTTGCGCACGGCGCCGGCCATGTCCAGCGCGGAGCCTGCCAGCACGCCGGCGGCGGTCTGGCAGACACCATCCTTGACGATGATGGTTTCGCCGTTGAGCACGTACTCGGGTGAGTCGGCGCCGACCGGCGGCATCGCGTCGGTGACCAGCAGCATCTTGCCGTGTGCCTTGGCAGCAATCGCCACACGCAGGCTGGCCGGATGCACATGCACGCCATCGACAATGATCCCGCACCAACTGTTCGGGTCTTCCAGCGCAGCGCCGACCACACCGGGTGCACGGCTGCCGAACGGCGTCATCGCGTTGAACAGATGGGTGAAGCCGCGCACGCCGGCGACGAGTGCCGCGTGGGTGGTTTCGTAATCGGCAGCGGTATGTCCTGCGCACACCCCCAGGCCCGCATCGACCAGCAGCCTGATGCTCGGCAGCGGCACCTGATCCGGTGCCAGCGTGATCAATCGCACGCCGCGATGAGGTGCGGTGAGCAGAGCCAGTTCATCGCTGCCGGGCTGATGAAAGTATTTTGCGTCGTGCACGCCCTTGCGCGCGGGGGCGAGATACGGTCCTTCCAGATGAATGCCCAGCAGGCCGGGCACGCCTTCTCCCAGCGCCCGCTCCACCGCACTCAGCGCTGCCCGCATGACCGCGACATCATCGCTGATCAAGGTCGGCAGGAAACCGGTGGTGCCGAATTTGCGATGCGCCGCGCCGATCGCTCGGATCGCCTCCACCGTCGGTGCCTCGTTGAACAACACGCCGCCACCACCGTTGACCTGGGTATCGATGAAGCCGGGCACCAGGGTCGCGCCAGCGAGATCCTGCTGCGGCAACTCGCGTAGCCGTGGATCGTCGAGCGGCAGCACGGACTGAATGCGCTCGCCTTCGAGCACAACGGCGACGTCGTTCTGCCAGCCAGTCGGAGTGAGGACGCGAGCGTTGATTAGGGCGTGCATGGGTTGATCCATGGAGATTGGGCGGATGACCCTGTGGGAGCGGTTTCAACCGCGACATGTTTGGTACGTCTTGCACCCAAAGCAGCAGCGTCGCGGTTGAAACCGCTCCCACGGGGGTATGGCAGAGGGCCTTTAAACTGTTTCGGTGACCTTGTTCAAATGCGGTGGTACATCCGGATTGAAACCGCGACGCAGGGCCAGATCACTGATCGCACGATAGAAACTCTGGATCGCCAGCAGCGGGGTGAAGATCGCCGGCATGCTGCGCGACAACGGCAAGGTGCCATCGCCATGCACGCCCGGCGCAGCAACGAAGACCTGCGCACCGCGACCGCGGAATTCGCGCGCCACCGCCAGCGTGCTGTCGAGGGTGTCGTCAGCCTGGGCGAAGCACAGCACCGGGAAGTCCGCACCAACCAGCGCCATCGGGCCGTGCTTCACTTCGGCCGCGCTGAACGCTTCGGCGTGCAGGCCGCAGGTTTCCTTGAACTTCAATGCTGCTTCCAACGCGATACCGAAACCGAAGCCACGGCCGACCACGAACAGGTTGTGCGCCTCAACCAGGCCGTCGCTGAGCGATGACCAATCGGCATCCCAACTGGCACGCAATGCTTCGGCAAGATTCGGCAAGGCTTCGACCAGACCCGGCTCTTCGGTCCAGCGCGTCGCCAGATGCAGCACGGCGGCCAGTGCCGCGATGTAGCTCTTGGTCGCCGCCACGCTGTTTTCCGGTCCGGCGTGCAGCGGAATCACGGTGTCGGCGATTTGTGCCAGTGGCGAGTCCTCGACGTTGACCAGCGCTACCACGCGCGCGCCAGCAGCTTTCGCCGCTTCCGCGTTGCGCACCAGGTCCGGGCTTTTGCCCGATTGCGAGATCGCGATGAACAACGCGCCCTGCCATTGCTGGGGCGCGGCGTAGACCGACGTCACCGACGGCGAGGCCGAGGCGGTGGCGATACCAAGCTGGGTCTCGAACACGTATTTGGCATACGCCGCGGCGTGATCGGAACTGCCGCGTGCGCAGGTCACGATGAAACGCGGCGGCTCGACACGCAGCGATTCGGCCAGTGCCGAAACCACCGCTTCGTTGGCGGCAAACTGGCGTGCCACCACGTCGGCGGTCTCGTGCGCTTCGCGGTACATCAAGGTGTCGCTGGCTTGCATGCGGGAGGGTTCCAGGGAGTTTCGGGAAGGGGGATCAGTCGGTATGCAGTTCGGCGACGAAGTCGTAGATGTCACCGCGATACCAGGAGGTGGTGAACTCGACCACGCGGCCGTCATCGAGAAAACTGCGCCGCTCGATGCTCAGTCCGGCACTGCCGGCATGCACGTGCAGCAGGCGCGCCTGGTGTGCGTTCAGCGATACGGCACGCAGCCGTTGCAGCGCGCGACGCGGGCGGCAGCCGAGCTTTTCCAGCGCCTCATACAGTGAGTCGTGTACCAGCATCGGATCGGGCAACACGCTGGCGGGTACCACGCTGCGCTCGATCGCCAACGGCTCGTCCTGGCCATAACGCAGGCGATGCAGACGCACCACCAGCGAGCCGGGCGACAGGTTCATCGCCATCGACTCTTCCGGCGTGACCTCACCAATCACCCGCTCGAAAAACTCCGAGCGCGGACGCAGGCCGCGTTCGCGCAAATCCTCGGTGAAGCTGGTGAGCCGCGACATCGGTTTGACGATGCGTTCGGCGATGAAGGTGCCGGCGCCGTGACGCTGGGTCAGCAAGCCTTCCTCGACCAGGCCGGCGATCGCCTTGCGCACGGTGACCCGCGACAGCTTCAGCGACTGCGACAGATCACGCTCGCTAGGCAAGGCCTGACCGGGCTGGGTATCGCGATGCTCGACCACGTTGCGGATGGCCCGCCGCAGCCGCAGGTAGGCCAGCGGCTGATAGTTGGCCGGATCCTCGCAGATCCGCTGGTATTCGTTGGCCAGAGTGGTTTCCATAGTTGCGTAAGATACCAATGGCAAACCAGTAACTGCAAGCCTGTCAGAACTTTCCCGCACAACAACGGCTTCAACGCTGACCCGCCGGCGCGTCGCAGGATTTCATGAATTCGTATGCAGACCTGTGGTTTGTCTGGTATTTCACTGGTACGATAGCTGGCAATCCCCGGATCAGGCCGCCTCTGACGGCTGGTCCGCCCTCCCCGCACAGCGTTTGAGGTGATTGCGTGACTGCTACCAACCTGCCGGTCGAACCGTTCGACCTGGTGATCTTCGGCGGTACTGGCGACCTGGCCATGCGCAAGTTGCTGCCAGCGATGTTCCACCGTTTTCTCGACGGTCAGATCCCGGTCAGCAGCCGCATCATCGGCGTGGCGCGCGAGACCACCGACGACGCCGGCTACCGCGAGCAAGTGCGCAAGGTGCTGCACGGCACCTGCGACGAAACCAGACTCGATGCGTTCTTGCAGCAGGTCAGTTACCGCTCGCTGGATGCACGCACGAACGAAGGCTGGGACGAATTCAGCGCACTGATCCGCGAGCAGGCCGGGCACATCCGCGTGTTCTACCTGTCGACCTCCCCGAACTTGTTTGTTGATATCTGCACCCGGCTGGCGCAGCACGAGCTGAACCTCGGCGCCGCGCGCGTGGTGCTGGAAAAGCCGATCGGCCGCGACCTCGCCAGCGCCAACCAGATCAACGATGCGGTGGGCAATTTCTTCAGCGAATCGCAGACCTTTCGCATCGATCATTACCTCGGCAAGGAGACGGTGCAGAACCTGCTCACGTTGCGCTTTGGCAATGCGCTGTTCGAGCCGCTGTGGAACTCGGCGCATATCGAACACGTGCAGATCACCGTCGCTGAAACGGTAGGCGTCGGTCATCGCGCCGGCTATTACGACGGCTCGGGCGCCATGCGCGACATGCTGCAGAACCACATGCTGCAGCTGCTGTGCATGGTGGCAATGGAGCCACCGGCGTCGCTGGCACCGGATGCGGTGCGCGACGAAAAGCTCAAGGTGCTCAACGCGCTCAAGCCGATCGACGCCAGCAATGCCGGAGCACTCAGTGTGCGCGGCCAGTACCGCGCCGGCGTGGCCGAAGGTGCCAGCGTACCGGGCTATCCGGATGAACTGGGCAGCACCAAATCCACCACCGAAACCTTCGTCGCGCTGAAAGCCGAAATCGGCAACTGGCGCTGGGCCGGCGTGCCGTTCTACCTGCGCACCGGCAAGCGTCTGCCCGATCGTCTGTCCGAGATCGTGGTTACCTTCAAGCCGGTGCCGCATTCGATCTTCGCCCAGGCGGCCGGCACCCTGGTGCAAAACCGGCTGGTATTGCGGTTGCAGCCAGACGAAGGCGTCAAGCTGTGGCTGACGATCAAGGACCCGGGCCCGGGCGGCTTGCGCCTGCGCGATGTGCCGCTGGACATGAGCTTTGCCGAAGCCTTCGGCGTGCAGCAACCGGATGCCTATGAGCGCCTGCTGCTCGATGTGGTGCGTGGCAACCCGACCCTGTTCATGCGCCGCGATGAAGTGGAAGCGGCATGGCGCTGGGCCGATCCGATCCTGGCCGCGTGGGCCGCCAGCAACGAAGCACCGCGTCCGTACACCGCTGGCAGCTGGGGCCCGAGCGCCGCTGTGGCGCTGATTGAACGCGACGGCCACACCTGGCACGAAGACAACGAATGAACCGCGGTAGTTAATGCCGCTTCACCCGCACGTGCCGCGCGGCGCGTCAGACTGGCCCTCCCCTCCCAGGCCGACGCGCCGCGCGACCACTCTGCATACAGACACACGATCATGCCAACCCATCTGGATGTCACCACCCACAGTTTCACCGAATGCCAGGCCCAAGCCGTGGCGCTGGCTGAACGCGTCGCCGAACGCCTGCGCCACGCGCTGAGCGAACGCGGCAGCGCCACGCTCGCCGTATCCGGTGGCAGCACGCCGAAAAACTTCTTCGCCCGTCTGGCGCAGGAAGAACTCGACTGGTCGCAAGTGCACGTCACCCTGGTCGACGAGCGTTGGGTGCCGGAGTCGGACGAGCGCTCGAATGCACGGCTGGTCAAGTCGATCCTGCTGCAACATGCGGCCAGCGCCGCACAGTTCGTGCCGCTTTATACCGGCGATGCCAGTCCCGAAGATGGTCTTGCGCAACTCGAAGCGCGTATAGACGCGCTGCCGCTGCCGTTCGATGCGGTAGTGCTGGGCATGGGTGACGACGGCCACACCGCGTCGTTCTTTCCGGGTGGCGATCATCTGGCCGAAGCGCTTGATCTCGATGGCCGCGCCCACGTGCTGCCGATGCATGCCGCCGGCGCCGGTGAACCACGCATCACCCTGACACTTCCGACTTTGCTGCAGACGCGCACGTTGTATCTGCTGATCAGCGGCGAAAAGAAACGCCAACTGCTCGCCGACGCCCGTCTGGGCCTGGGCGAAGCGCTGCACTATCCGGTTCGCGCCGTGCTGACCCAGCAACGCGTGCCGGTAGCTGTGTATTGGTGCCCGTAAGAGCGAGCAACGAGTGGAGAGGAGTGAGAAGTGAGTGAACAGCATCGGCTGTTCTGGCTATTCACTCGCTTCCATCTCTTTTCTCACTCCTCTTCACTCACTTCTGGATTCACGTCATGAACAAACTCCACCCCGTCGTCGCCGAAGTCACTGAACGCCTGCGCGAGCGCAGTCGCCACACGCGTGCGGCGTACCTCAAGCGCATCGACGCGGTGGATCGCAGCGGCCCGCAACGTGGTCATCTTTCCTGCGGCAACCTCGCACATGGCTTTGCCGCCTGCGGCAGCGACGACAAGGCCGCACTGCGTAGTGGCCATCGCGCCAATCTGGCGATCGTCACCGCCTATAACGACATGCTCTCGGCGCATCAACCGTATGAACGTTACCCCGCGCTGATCCGGCAGATTGCGCGTGACTCCGGATTCACCGCCCAGGTCGCCGGTGGCGTGCCGGCGATGTGCGACGGCGTCACCCAGGGCCAGCCCGGCATGCAGTTGTCGCTGTTCTCGCGCGATCTGGTGGCGATGGCCACCGCAATCGCGCTATCGCACGACATGTTCGACGGTGCGTTGTACCTGGGCATCTGCGACAAGATCGTGCCCGGCTTGTTGATCGGCGCATTGAGCTTTGGTCATCTGCCCGGGGCCTTCGTACCCAGCGGGCCGATGCCCAGCGGCATCCCGAACGAAGAAAAGTCGAAAGTGCGCCAGGCCTTCGCCGACGGCAAGGCCAGCAAGGCCGAACTGCTCGAAGCCGAAGCCGCGTCTTACCACGCGGCAGGCACCTGCACTTTCTACGGCACCGCCAACTCCAATCAGATGTTGATGGAGATCATGGGCCTGCACCTGCCCGGCGCCAGTTTCGAACCACCGGACACGCCGCTGCGTGATGCGCTGACCGCCGAGATTGTCCGCCGCGTGGCTGGGCAAAGCGCCTTGAGCGAGCACTACCTGCCGCTCGGCCACATCATCGACGAGCGCACGATCATCAATGGCGTGATCGGCCTTCACGCCACCGGCGGTTCCACCAATCACCTGCTGCATCTGGTGGCGATTGCCCAGGCTGCCGGCATCCAGCTGCGCTGGGATGATTTCGATGCGCTCTCCAGTGTGGTGCCACTGCTGGCCACCGTTTACCCGAATGGCTACGCCGATGTAAACCAGTTTCACCAGGCCGGTGGCATGGGCTTCCTGATCGATCAGCTGCTCGGCGCTGGCCTGCTGCATGGCGATGTCCAGACCATCTTTGGCACCGGCATGGAGGGTTACGCCCAGCTGCCGTCGCTGGACGAACAAGGCGTATTGCGCTGGACGCCGGTGTCCAGGGAAAGCGGCAATCGCGGCGTGCTGCGCGGCACCAGCGAGCCGTTCCGTACCGATGGTGGCCTGCGCATGCTCGAGGGCAATCTCGGCCGTGCGGTGATCAAGGTGTCATCGGTGCCGGAGGATCGCATGCTGGTCGAAGCACCGGCAGTGATCTTCCACGATCAGAACGAGGTGACCGAAGCATTCAAGCGCGGCGAGCTCAATCGCGATTTCATTGCGGTGGTGCGCTTCCAGGGTCCCAAGGCCAACGGCATGCCCGAACTGCACAAGCTCACCCCGACCCTGGCCTTGCTGCAGGATCGCGGTCATCGCATCGCGCTGCTCACCGACGGGCGCATGTCCGGCGCCTCCGGTCGCGTGCCGGCGGCGATCCACGTCACCCCGGAAGCCGTGGCCGGCGGCCCGATATCGAAGATTCGCGACGGTGACATGATCCGACTCGATGCCTCGAATGGACGTCTGGACGTCCTGGTCGAAAGCATTGATTTCGAAGCCCGCGAGCCGCAGCAAGCTGATTTGTCCAATGAACACGTCGGCATGGGGCGCGAACTGTTCCAGCTGTTCCGCAACTCCGCCAGCAGCGCCGATCTCGGTGCCGGGGTGCTTTAACTGCTTAAGCCCGTCCACCCTGAGCTAGGCCGCAGGCCGAAGTCGAAGGGCATAGCGACGAGGGGCTTTCCCGCTCTCGGGCGCTTCGACTTCACCTGCTTCGCAGGCTACGCTCAGCGTGAACGGTTGGGAGTCCGGGCCTGCTGTACAGGCTACGCTCAACACCAAGGGTTGGGAGTCCGGCAGCCCCAGGAAATTGCCACTCCTTCCGACAACCGCGACAGCTTTTGTACTTTTCGCAGCACGAAGCAAGAGCAGTCGCGGTTGAAACCGCTCCCACAAATATTTCATCCATCATCTCAACGCAGCGAGCGCAGACATGACCAGCATCGAACACAAGCAGCAGCAGATCGAAACCACCATGCGTCTGGCACCGGTGATTCCGGTGGTGGTGATTCATGATGCGAAGCTGGCGGTGCCGATGGCGCGTGCACTGGTTGCTGGCGGCACGCCGGCGATCGAGGTGACTTTGCGTACCCCTGCCGCACTGGACGCGATCCGCGCCATCGCCGCCGAAGTCGAAGGCGCGATGATCGGCGTGGGCACGGTACTCAGCGCGAAGGATCTCGCTGCCGCGCACCAGGCCGGCGCCCGCTTCGCGGTATCACCGGGCGTGTCGCCACGCCTGCTCGATGCCGCCGATGACAGCGAGCTGCCGCTACTGCCCGGTGCCGCCACCGCCAGTGAAGTGATGAGCATGCTGGAACGTGGCTACACCCATCTGAAATTCTTCCCGGCGGTGCCGGCCGGTGGCCACAAATTGCTCGGTGCCTGGGCCAGCCCGCTGCCGCAAGTGAGCTTCTGCCCCACTGGCGGCATCAGCCTCAGCAGCGCACCTGACTTCCTCAGTCTGCCCAACGTGATCTGTGTCGGTGGCTCATGGCTGACCCCGGCCGACAAGATGGCCGCAGGCGACTGGGACGGTATCGAATTGCTGGCACGCGAAGCGGCGGGTCTGCGTCAGTCCAGCTGATCGAAAGCGCTACATCTCACTTTGCCCGCTTCGACCGGGCCTTCACCGTCGCGGCATTGAACGCAATCGCTTCGCGGACCAGCGCCTTGAATGCGGTGGCATCGATCGACTCTCCCTCGGCAAGATCGATCGCGCACCGTGCGTTGCCGTCCAGGCTGGAATTGAACAGCCTGGACGGGTCCTTCAACGAAGCGCCCTTGGCGAAGGTCAACTTCACCTTGGCCTTGTAGGTCTCGCCGGTGCAGATGATGCCGTCGTGCTCCCACACCGGCGTACCCATCCACTTCCAGGTCTCCTCGACCGCCGGGTCTGCCGCATGGATGAGTTTGCGCATCCGGTCCAGCGTCTCGCCACGCCAGTCATCCAGCGCGGCGATTCTTTCATCGATCAAGACCGAGGCCGACTGGCCTTCGTCAGCAACTGACTTCTTCATTGAGTGCTACCCATGCGTATTTGACGATGGCTGCAACGCGTGCCTGATCTGGTCTGGTCATCGACATCTATTGATCCCCAGAAGATACAGCACTGACTTGCTGACGCAGGCTAGCCGATAAGGCGACGATAACTAAATGCCAGCAGCCGGTACCAAAAAGCCACGAGACTCATGCATGAACCCCGCGGCTTTCACTTCTGACTTGACGATGCGCGCTCCTTCAATGTGCACGCTGCCGTACACCGAGCGCCTGCCTCAGAAGGTGAATCGGAAGCTCAACGAGGCGTTCGCCGGCGCACCGAAGTAGGTGTTGTCGTATTCATCCAGCACGTAGTACTTGCGGTCCAGCACGTTGTTGGCGTTGAACTGCACCGAGGCATTCGGCGAAATATCGTATTTCGCCATCAGGGCAACCAGCGGCACGCTGGATTGATGCAGCACGGTGCTGCCGTTCGGCGTACCGACCACGGTGTCGCTGCCCGCCTGCCAGTCCAGACCTGCACCGAGGGTCAGACCTTCGACCCATTGCCTTGGCGTCCAGGTGGTGAAGCTGCGTACCAGCGTGCCGGGAATGAAGGTGCGCACGTTGGCGCCGGTGGCGTCGTGCATCAAGGTGCGCGTGACCCCGAACGAGGTCTGCCAGTCGTCACTGATGCGACCGGCCACTTCCGCTTCGAAGCCACGCGATTCCGTACCGTCCAGCGGTCGGGAAACCTGGGTACCATCCGGCAGCAATACCGGTGCACCGGTATCCGGGTCGAAGTATGGTGCCGCGACGTTGTCCTGTTTGGTCTTGAAGAAGGTCAGCGAGGTAGTCAAGCGGCCGTCGAAATGCTCGCCCTTGAGGCCGAGCTCGATGCTGTTGCCATCGATCGGATCGAGGTAGTGACCGTTGACGTCGCGCGCATTCTGCGGCTTGAAGATGTCGGTGTAGCTGGCGAACACCGAATAATCCTGACTGAAATCGTAGATCAGGCCAGCGTAGGGAATGGTCTTGTTGAAGTCGTACTTCGATACAGCGGGGGTGTCATAGATGTAGAACGAATCCACCTTCCAGGTCGCGTAGCGCGCGCCGGTGATCAGCTTCAGCGGATCGGCCAGCGACCAGCGCGCGGCGGCATAGAAGCCGTTCTGGGTGGTGTTGATGTTGTTGAGTGGCGTCCCCTGCTCGGGGAAGTTGGGCTTGGGATAGGAACCGTCCCACTCGAAGAAATTACCAGTGCTCGGCAGGATATCCGGTGCGTTGTATTCGCTGCCGTTGTTGGAGGTGCGCGAGCCACCGTAGCCGAACACCAGTTCATGCGTGCGACCGAAGGCCTCGAATGGACCGCTGGCATACAGGTCGACGGCGCGATCGATGATCTCGCCGCGGCTCTTGTAGGCATACGGATCCAGTCCTTCGCCGGTGGCTGGATTCGGAAAGCCGTAGACGTAGAACAGCTCGACGTCTTCGCGGTAACGACGTACGTTGGCGCTGGCATGCAGGTTCCAGTCGTTGCCGAAGCTGTGCTTGACCTCGCCGAACAAGGTGTCGGTGCGACGGGTCCAGTGGCTCCAGTCCGTTGCGGTGGTCACCGAGCGCGCCCAGTCGGCCTTGCTGCCGTCAGAAAGGAACAGCGGGAACGAACCCCAGGTGTTGCCGCGCGGCCGGTTGTCCTGGTGATCAAAGCCCAGAGAAAGCAGCGTGTCGGGCGACACGTCCCAGTCGACGATGCCGTAAAACACGTCGCTCTTCTTGTGATAGAGCGCCTGGTAGGACTCCTGATCCTGGTACACCGCTACGCCACGTGCACGTACAGTGCCGCTGGCATTGAGCGGCGTGCTCGCATCGACCTGCACGCGGCTGTTGTTCCACGAGCCGGCGCTGAGATCGATCGACACCGTTGGCATCGTCGATACCGCATGCTTGCGCACCAGGTTGATCGACGCGCCCGGACTGCCTGCACCACTCATCAGGCCGGTCGCGCCGCGCACCACTTCAATGCGGTCGTACAGCGAGGTATCCAGCGTCTCGTCGATCGAACCGGTGTTGAAATTGGTGGTCGCCGGCACGCCGTCGTACATCAGCGTGTCGATCAGGAAGCCACGCGAGTAGAACAGCACGCGCTCGGTATCGTAGGCATTCGAATAGACGCCGGCAGTGTTGTCGAGTACGGCGCGCAATGAGGTCAGGTTCTGGTCGTCAAGGCGCTCGCGCGTGATGACAGTTACCGACTGCGGGGTTTCGCGCAGTGACAGGTTCAACTTGGTGGCAGCCGCGCTGTTGCGCACCGTATAGGCACCCGGATCCACGCCGCTCACCTGCACGGCGTTGAGGTCGACCGTCTGCTTTTGATCGGCACCAACATCTGAAGTCGTGGAAGGCTCCGATGCCATGCCTGTCACCGGTGCCAGCAGGGACAGCAAGGCGGTGGCGAGGACAGCGCGCTTGAAGCTGCTTGTCCGAGGGAGATTGGAGCGAGCCGTGGTCTGAGTCATTTTATTCACTTGAATGAGAGACATTTACAATTTGGAGCGGAGTATTCGAAACGTGTTTGCCTGTTTCAGGCTCAACCGGTCTGCACGGCACGCCTACCCGAGTGGTATGCATAGGCACGAGCTCTGCGCTTGCGCCACCAGATGATCAGTCCGGTCAAACTCAGCGCCGCGATGGCCACACCCAACAGACTCATCAGCACGCGCCCGGTAATACCGAGGATGCGACCCGAATGCAGAGGAAATTGCGCCTGCAGGAAGATGTCGCCAGCGCTGCCGGTACCCGGCACTTCGTCACCGGCCGCGCTGCCGTCGCTGGCATTGAAATACAGCCAGGGGTTGCCGAGGCCACCATCGCCGTGATCGTCACCGGGCTCGAAGAAACCGACGCCATACACCGCGTATTCCGGCGAGTAGAGCAGCCCGCCAGGCGGTTGCGTCCAACCACGTCGAGCAGCTTCGGCCTGGGCCAGCTCGATCACATGGCGGCGAGTGATCAGCGGCGCGACCTGCTGGGCTGGTGCCAGCGGCGTGCGTGTGTCGAACGGGTTAGGCGTCACGCTAGAAAGCGAGGAAACGATTGGTGCGACCACCTGCGAACGCAGGTTCATCGAGACCGCAGTCACCGCTACGATCAATACCAACAACCACAGCCAGACACCTCCGGAGCGGTGCAGATCAAACGTCAGTGCATGACCACCGCGCTGCCAGCGGAAGGCAAACGACTTGCGCCACGAACTGGCGCGGGGAAACGAGAGCATCAGCGAGATGAAGGCATCCAGCACCCAGACGATCGCCACGATGCCCATGAACAGCGAACCCACGTCGTAACCACCCACCAGTGGCAGTTCGAGGCTGTAATGCAGCTTGTAGAGAAAAGGCAGCAGGTTTTCACGTGTGAGCGAAATGTCGCCCCACAGGCGTCGGCCCTGCTCGGTGCCGGTCACGGGATTGAGCGCCAGCTGGTTGTAGGCGAGCTCGTAGGGTTGCCCGGTTTGCGAATCGACCCGCGGCTCGACTGAGACCTGCAGCGTTTCGCCCGGCGGCGCCGCCAGCGGCAGGTAGGTTACTTGTGCGCGAGGATCCGCCGCTTCGACGTTATCGGCCAGATCCAGCGCGGGACGCTGCGGACCCTCGACGGATTCATAGAGTGCCGGGTTGAGGGCCGCATCGAGTTCGTGATCCCACGAAATGACCGCCCCGGTCGCGCCAGCGATGAACAGGAACACCGCGGTGAACAGGCCAAACCAGCGATGCAGGAGTCCAAGTGACCGACGCACAAATCCATCCGATGTTGAGTTTCGGGCGCCTGAGGGGCGTTGAAGCTGGCCATCTTATATGAGAATGGTTTGTATTTACACTGGTGTAGTCGAAACAGGCTGCTTTTGGTCAGAGCACCAATCAACGAGATATGAAATGACAGGATGCACGAAGCGTCGTCGTGGACGGCACCGGGGCCATGCACAAGAAAGCCGCGGAGCGTTGCGAGGCTCCGCGGCTTTCTATCGGGAGTTACGCCAAGCGAAATCAGTCGGCGGACGCGTGACTCTTCACCGGTTTCACATACGTATCAAACAACTCGTCGATGCGGCGGTACTCGTCGTACCAGGAATCGACGTGTTCGAAACCGTGACGCTCCATCGGGTATAGCGAGATCCAGAAGTTCTTCTTGTGCAGCTCGATCAAGCGCTGATAGAGGCGGATCGAGTCACTGGCCATCACGTTGTCGTCGATCAGGCCGTGTTCGATCAGCAGCGGATCCTGCAGCTGGTCGACGTATTCGATCGGCGAGCTTTTCTTGTACGCCTCGGGATCGAGTTGCGGATCGTTGAGGATGTTGGCGGTGTACTCGTGGTTGTAACTGGTCCAGTCCGACGGTGCCCGCAAGGCGGCGCCGGCGGCGAATTCGCCCGGGGCGCGCAAGAGTGCCATCTCGGTCATGAAGCCGCCGTAGCTGCCGCCGTAGATGCCGATGCGCTTGGGATCAACCGCGTGGTTTTTGACCAGCCACGCCTTGCCGTCGAGCAGATCTTCGAGTTCGGGGTGACCCATCTGACGATAGATTGCCGTGCGCCAGTCGCGGCCATAGCCTTCGGACCCGCGGTAATCCATGTCGAGCACCACGTAACCCTGCTGCACCAGCAGGTTGGCGAACATCTGCTCGCGGAAGTAATAGGTGGAGCCGAGCGTGACGTCCTGCAGGTAGCCCGCGCCATGCACAAAAAACACCGCCGGGCGACTGCCGACATCGCTCTCGTCGGCTGGTCCGTAGTACTTGGCATAGACCACACCGGCGCCATGCGAGGATGGCACCTGCACGATTTTCGGGGTGATCCACGGACGTGCGCTGTAGTCCGCACTCACTGTATGGGTCAGCTCACGCAGCGATCCACCGGCACTCGGCTGCACCGCCAACTGCGACACCGTATAGGGGCCCGAATGCGACACCGCCAGCTGGCTGCCATCAGGTGACAGCTCGAAGCCGTCCATTGCCTGCACCTCGGTCACGCGAGTGAGCGCGCCACCTTGGGTCGGCAAGCGGTAGACGTCGTAGCTGTAAGGCGCCACCTTGTTGCTGCGCAGGTAGAACCATTGGCCGTCCTCGCTGATTTGCGGATGGCTGACTTCGAACTTGCCCGACGTCAGTTGCCTGGCCTTGCCACCAAGCGCCTTGCTGTACAGCTGCGAATAGCCACTTTCCTCGCTCAGATACCACAGCGTGCGGTTGTCATGCAGCCAGCCGAAATCGTTGAAGTTCCAGTTGATCCAGGCGTTGTCGTGCAGACGGTGCTGGTTGACCAGCGCGTGCTTGCTGAGATCCACGCTGGCAATCCAGCGATCCTTGTTGTCGATCGCGCGCAGCTCGATCGCGGCGTTGCTGCCATCCGCACTCCACACGATGCCGCCGCCGTTGTCTTCGCTGTACACGGTGAGTGGGCGCACCTCGGGCGCCTTCAACGCCTTGGCTTCATCGTCCTTGCCGTCCTTGACCAGCGCAGCAACGGTCTGCTGGCGGATGCTGGCGAGCGGATCGTCCTTGATGCCGGGCAAACCATCGGTGGCCAGCTTGTATTGCTTGTGTGCAGTCAGATCGAGCAGCAACAGCGATTGCGGTGCCGGGTCGTTATTGCCGACATAGGTGCGCACGTCTTCCGGTTCGACGTAGCCACTGTCGGTGACATAGTGGCTGAGTTGCGGCACCTTGCCACCGTCGTAGCTTTTGGGCCTGGTGACCACCAGCATCCAGCGACCATCGGGTGACAATTCGGCAAGCACCAGGCTGACCTTGTCGCCGAGCCAGAATGGCGCCGAAGCACGGCCGGCATCGGCTGCTTCCAGCGACTTGTCCTGGTCACGCAGTGCCTGCTCGTCGGCTTTTTCTTCGCGCAAGGTCTTGAACAGTTTCAGCTGCAGGGCCGACAGCTCGTCCGGCTTCTCGGCGTGCGGATCGTCCGCCAGTTTCAACACCGCTGCCTGCGCCGTGGTACCGGTCGCGAGGTTGTAGCGATACCAGTCGGTGTCGCTGCGAAACTGCAGTTCGCGACCGTCGGCGGAAAACTGTGGCGAGGATTCGCGCTGCGCGGTCAGGGTGACCTGCTGGCGCTTGCCGCTGGCCAGATCCACCACGAACACATCGCCGTGCAGGATGAAGGCCGCGTGCCGATGCGCGCGATCGTAAACCGCCGGACCCTCCGCCTTGGCCATCGCGGTCGGATCGAGCTTCACGCTTTGTCCGCTGACTGGATCCGCCCGATACAGGTCGCGCACCGGGCTGCCGTCGCGCTTCACCGAGTAATAGATGCTGCGACCATCCACGCTCCAGTAAGGGCGCTCCACCGCCTGCCCGACCCAGTCGGGGTTGGCCATGATGGTTTCCATGTCCAGCGGTGCAACCGTGGCCGGCGTGGCAGCGACTGCAGGCAAGGCAGCGCAGGCGATAAGGCTGGCGAGCAGCAATCGACGCATCGGGGGACTCTCCCTGTATACAAACGCCTGAGGATAGCGGAGCTGATACCTGTCGGTCCGGCCTCTGTGCCAAAAGTCACCCGCTGCAACGATCGCCACACAGGGTTACCCTGCAAGGCCTGAATCATCAAGTTGCGGAGTATCCCCATGCGTCTCGCCCTTGTTCTCGCCGTCAGCGCGCTTGCCTGTGCCAGCATTCATGCACGGCAACTTCCCACCGAGAAGCAGGACAGCAAACCACCGCGTGAGGTATCGCTGATCGGCGATCCGCAACCGATGCCGCCGGCCACGCCGCAACACGCAGCGAGCAGCGTGCTGCATGGCGTGACCGTCAACGATCCGTACCGTTGGCTGGAAAATCCGGACGATGCCAAGGTGCAGGCGTGGATCGCCGCACAGAACAGCTATACCGAAAAAATGCTGGCGGCGATGCCTGACGGCAAGGCCATGGCCACCCGCGTACGCGAACTGGCAGTCACCTCGACCACGCGCTCTTCGCCGCTGCTGGCTGGCGGCACCTTGTTCTACATGCAGGAAACCCCGCCGCAACCGCAGCCGCAACTGATGGCGCAGGCCTGGCCCGACGGCAAGCCGCGCGTGCTGGTCGACCTCAATGCCAACGGCGGCGGCACTGCGATCACCAACTACTGGCCTTCGCCGAGCGGACGCTATCTCGCCTACGGCACCGCCGAAGGTGGCAGCGAACTCACCACGATCCACATCCTCGACGTCGCCAGTGGCAAGGCACTGCCCGACACCTTGCCGTGGGCCGGTGGCGGCACCACACCACAGGCGCTGGCATGGGATGCCGATGAACGCGGCGTCACCTATGCGCGACTGTCGCCGCCGGCGGCCGGGCAGGAAGTGAAACAGTTCAACGCGATCCTCGCGCATCACCTGATCGGTCAGCCGGCCACGCGCGATGAAGTCGTCTTCGGCAAGGGCTATTCCAAAGTCGCCGAGTACCGCCTGCTCAGCTCGCCCGGCGCGAAGCAGCTCGCCGTGCTGGCGAACGTCGGTGATGGTGGCCCGGCCGAGGTTTACCTGCGCGATGGCGCGCTATGGAAAAAGGTGCTGGGTGACGAGGCCAACGTGCGCTTCGCCCACTGGGTCGGTCAGCGACTGGTGGTGGCCAGCTTTGCCGATGCACCGCGCGGCAAACTGCTGGCCGTCGACGCCAGCGGAAAAGTTAGTCCACTGCTGGGCCAGGGTGATCGTGCCTTGCAGGCGGTTGAACCGATTGCCGACGGTTTCCTGGTGGTGCGCAGCAAGGACAGCGACTGGTCGGCCGAACAATACGATGGCGACGCGCGCCTCGTGCGCCAGCTGCCACTGCCCGCTGGCGGCATCAGCATCGGTGGCATCGCGGCCGAACAAGGCCAGGATCATGCGCTGATCAGTTATGGCGGCTGGACTGTGCCATCACGCTGGGCTGATTACGACGCCGCCAGCGGCAAACTGGATACGGTGTTCGAAGTGAAACCCGCCGCCGATTATTCCAAGCTGCGCGTGCAACGCATCAACGGCACCTCGAAAGACGGCACCACAATTCCGGTCACCGTGCTGTCGATGCCGGGCATCACGCCGAATGGCAAACGCCCGACCATTCTCTACAGCTACGGCGGCTTCGACATCCCGATCCGCCCCGGTTTCATCGGTCCACAACTCGCGTGGCTCGAACGCGGTGGTGTGCTGGCCTACGCCAATATCCGCGGCGGCAACGAAAACGGCCAGCAATGGCATGCGCAAGGCCAGAAACTGCACAAGCAGAATGTGTTCGATGATTTCCACGCCGCCGCCAAGGCACTGCTCGACCGGCATTGGACCGACCGCGAATACCTGGGCATTCTCGGCGGCAGCAACGGTGGCCTGCTGATGGGTACGCAAATCGTGCAACACCCCGGTGACTACCGTGCGGTGGTGGCGATGGTCGGCATCTACGACATGCTGCGGCACGAAACCGACTTCGCCAACGGCCCATACAACATCAGCGAATACGGCAGCGTCAAAGACCCGGCACAGTTCAAGGCGACACTCGCGTATTCGCCACTGCAGAACGTCAAACCACATACCGATTACCCGGCGGTATTGATGACCACCGGCGCCAACGACCCACGGGTGGCACCGTGGCAATCACGCAAATTCACCGCCGCACTGCAGAACGCCAGCACCTCGCAACAGCCAATACTGTTGCTCACGCGCATGAACGCCGGCCACGGCATCGGCGCCCCCTTCAGCCAGCGCGTCGGCAACACCGCGATCATGCTGGCGTTCTTCGCGCAGGAGCTGGGGCTGCCGAAAAAATAGCTCACTGCCTTCGTGCTCCTGTCGGAGCGGTTCCAACCGCGACAGCTTTTGCGGGGTCGGGTGAGCAAGAGCGTCGCGGTTGAAACCGCTCTCACATTGGCAATGCCAGGCCTGCTGATCGCCAGCGGCTAGCCCCACGACGCTCGCTGCGGCATCATGCCGATTCGCTAACGGCGCGGGGGCGCCGGCGAACACTGGGGAATTCACCATGAAAAGAACCTTGGTGCACTGCGTTGCACTGTTTTTGCTGACCTGCGCCAGCTCAGCTTGGGGTGCCGAGATCCGCGAGCAAACCTTTGTGATCGGTGCTGACGTCAACACGCAGGGACAAGTCACGCAGACCCAGGTCGATGCCGATGTCAGCAAAGGCATTGCCAGCTTCCTCGACCTCGCCTTGAAGCGCTGGCAATTTGTGCCGGCACTGCGGAACGGCAAGGCAGCCACCGTGCACACCTTCATCAAGGTAAAGCTGGAGGTGATTCCCAGTGACGCCGGCAAGTACACCTTGCGTGCCAGCTATCTCAAACACGGCCCAAAATGGGACAACCGACCGCCGCAATACCCCCGCAGCGCGATTAGAGAACGAGCCACTGGCACGATCGTTCTCTTTGCAACGCTGAACCGGGACGGTCGATTCGAGGTCAGCGAAACTCGCTCCGCCGTCGTGAACAACACCGGGCACACGTTGGAGGGAGCTGCAAGGAACTGGCTAACCAGGCTGCATGCCGTCCCCGAGAACGTTGATGGGCAACCGGTAGAGGCCAATGCTCGTGTTCTTGTCAGGTTCGATCTCAAGCAGGTGGGTGATCTCTCCACCGCCCACGCCGCTTACAGCAAGAATGAGCAACAGCTCTTGCTGGATGCCGGATTCAAACCTCCCTTCGACAACGACTATGACCCGCAAGCGGTGGACAGCGTACTGGAAACACGAGTGATCAATCCTGTGACAATGCACCTTTGATTCAACCAAAGAGATCCCCATGACCCTGCCCGCCGTCGAACACGAAACTGCCACCAATCCTCGCTACACCATTCTGTGGCTGCACGGCCTCGGTGCTGACGGCAATGACTTTGCGCCGATCGTGCCGGAGCTGGTGGCGAAGGATTGGCCGGCGCTGCGTTTCGTGTTTCCGCACGCGCCGGTGCAACCGGTGACCATCAACAACGGCATGCCGATGCGTGCCTGGTACGACATCGTTGGCTTTGATCTCACCGCCAAGCAGGACGAGGCCGGTGTTCGCGCTTCGATCGGCGAAGTGGAAGCGTTGATCACACGCGAGAACGAGCGCGGCGTGCCAACCGATCGCATCATGCTGGCCGGCTTCTCGCAGGGCGGCGCGATTGCACTGGCCGCGGGCTTGCGGCACGCCGACAAGCTTGCCGGCGTGATCGCGTTATCCACCTACATGCCGATCCACACCACCTTCGCCCCCGAGCGCAGCGCTGCCAATGCCGACACGCCGATCTTCTGGGGCCACGGTACGGCCGATCCGGTGGTGGTGATGCAGCGTGGCGTGGATTCGCGGGACTTGTTGCAATCACTCGGCTATGTCGTCGACTGGCATACCTATCCGATGGCTCACGCCGTCTGCGCCGAAGAAATCGCCGATCTGCGCCAGTGGCTTGGCCAACGCCTGGGCTGAGCTCCCGCTCTATTTGATCAGGCTATTGAACAGTACCGCCGCCATCACCCTTCGACTCCGCTGCGCTACGCTCAGGGCGAACGGGATGCTGATTATCTACTGACCCAATCAATAGAACGCGCCACGTCATACGGCATACTTGGCCCATGCGCGCATCCCTCACCCGCAGCCCGCGCGGCCGCATCGAACAAAGTCCGCTGCCGGATTTCTGCCAGCTGCCGGCGCTGTTTGCCATGTTCGTGGTCGGCGCCTTGACGGTAACGGTGATGTGGTTGGCCCGCGATAGTCAACGGGACTGGCCGGCGTATAGCGTGAGCATGTTGTTCGTCACCTGGCTGGCGCTGGTGATCGCAGTGGCTCTGTGCAAATTGCGCACGTTGTTGCAGCGACTACCTGGTCACCTGCCCTATCTCGGGGTATGGTTGCTGATCGTGCTGATCGTACTGCTCGCCAGCACCGTATCAAGCTGGCTCGATACGGCACTGCAGACACAACTGATTGGCAACCGCATGGCCATCTTCGTGCGCGACAACGTGGTGATCGCCGCCCTGCTCGGCGCAGCGATGCTGCGCTACTTCTATGTGCTGGCGCAATGGCAGGCGCGTCTGGCGGCGGTAACGCGGGCGCAGGTCGAGGCATTGCAGGCACGCATCCGGCCACACTTTCTGTTCAACAGCATGAACACGGTCGCCGCGCTGATCCGGATCGATCCGGATGCCGCCGAGCGCACGGTGGAAGATTTGTCCGAATTGTTTCGCGCCGCACTCGGTCAGCACGACACTCGTGACGGCACCTTGGGCGAAGAGTTGGCGCTGGTCGAGCGCTACCTGGCGATCGAGCAGCTGCGACTGGGCGAACGCCTGCGCGTACAGCGCGAACTGGATGATCTGCCGCAGGACTTTCCACTGCCACGACTGCTGCTGCAGCCGCTGGTGGAGAATGCGGTGCGTCACGGCATTCAGCCGCTGCGCGAAGGCGGCGAGATCATTCTGCGCGGTCATCGCGAGAGCGATGGCGTACGCATTGAGATCATCAACCCGTTGCCATCAACACCCCCGCAACCGGGGAATGGTCATGGCCTGGACAACGTGCGTCGACGCATCGCCTATCGTTACGGCCCGCGCGCCGAAGTGCAGGCCGGCGTGCAGGAATCGGGTTTTGCGGTGCGCCTGCTGCTACCAGGAGATGCCATCTGATGCGCGTACTGATCGTCGATGATGAACCGCTGGCGCGCACGCGGATGACCGCACTGTTGAGCGAATGCGATGGGGTGGAGATCGTCGGCAGCATTGGCGACGGTGAGAGTGCCATGGCATCACTGGATGAATTGCAGCCAGACATCCTGCTGCTCGACATCAACATGCCCGGCCTCGACGGCACTGCGGTGGCGAAGCGGTTGGCTGGCCGGCGCCGACCGCAGGTGATCTTCTGCACCGCGTACGAAGAGCACGCGCTCAAGGCATTTGACCTGGGCGCCATCGACTATCTGCTCAAGCCAGTGCGACTGGAACGATTGCGCGAAGCACTCCAACGTGCCCAACGCCGGCTCACCGACACGCCGCGCCAGCCGACCGCGTATTTGCACGGCCGCCTGCGCGGCGAGGAAGTGCGCATCGCGCTGGAAGAGGTGATCTGCCTGCTGGCCGACGAAAAGTACGTAGTGGCGCAACACCTTCGCGGTGAACTGCTGATCGAGGAATCACTGCGCCAGCTCGAGGAAACCTATCCCGAGCAGCTGATTCGCCTGCACCGCAACTGTCTGGTTCCACCGGCGCGTTTGCTCGGCATCAAGACGCTCGCCGACGGGCATGTGCTGGCGCGTCTCGATGGCAGCGACAGCAACCCCGAAATCAGTCGCCGAAATCTCCCTGCCGTCCGCAAATTGCTGAGGCTCAGCTAAGCGACCAACGCGGGTTACACAAGAACGCAACAGTTCGTGCACACGCATCGGAATTCAATGGCTTTTTGATCAACCGGAGCCAACATGAGCCATAAATTCAACGTCGGCGACCACGTGCGGTGGAACTCCGAAGCCGGGCACGTCAGCGGCAAGATCACCAAGGTGCACACCAAGGACACCGACTACAAAGGCCACACCAGGCATTGCAGCGAAGACGATCCGCAATACGAAATCGCCAGCGACAAGACCGATCACGTCGCGATGCACAAGGGCTCGGCACTGCACAAGATCGACTGATCACGATGCACAAAGACCCCGCCACGATCTGGACCATTGGGCACTCCACGCGCACGTTGGAAGAATTTCTAGGCTTGCTCGACGATTACAGAATCGAAGCGATCGCCGATGTACGCCGCTTCCCCGGATCCCGCCGCTATCCGCATTTCGCCAGCGAAGCCATGGCGAAAAGCCTGCCTGCGCACGGCATCGCCTATGAATGGATGCCAAAACTAGGCGGTCGTCGCAAAGTACAGCAGGATTCGCCGAACACGGCTTGGCGCAATGCTTCATTCCAAGGCTATTCCGATTACATCGCCACCGAAGAATTTGCCGGCGGCCTGGACGAACTGCTGAAGCTCGCAGTAAACAAGCGCACTGCAATGATGTGTGCCGAGGTCGTATGGTGGCGCTGCCATCGTTCCATCGTTTCCGACGTACTGAAGCTGCGCGGAATCGAGGTGATCCACATCATCGATACCACGCATACGACGGTGCATCCGTACACGTCGCCCGCGCATGTCGTAGATGGTCAGCTGACCTACGCTGCGGCGCAAGGGGACCTGCTGTAACAGACGCGAATCAGCGCAACGGCTCTTTCGCCATGTCACCGATGCACTGAATGGGCTGGCCAGTCGCCCCAGTCACCTGAGTAAAACTCGAACCGCTGCGATCGATGACTATGCCGCCAGCACACTTCTGATGCGGGCCCAATCGATAGCTTTCCTTCACTCGCAGTTCTTCCTGGCGCCGCTGCTCCTCACGCCGGGCCTCGACGATCTGGTATTTGGTGGCATCGTCGGTGACCTGCCGATAGGTATTGGCCAATTCCTCGCGTTGGTGCTGCAACGTGGATGCCAATTGCGCACTGCGCTGCTGCGCTTGTGCCTTGGCGCGTTGAGCCTCCAGCTCCGCATTGCGGGCGACATCCAGCGTCAATTCGTCGGCATGCCGCTCCGCCAGGTGAACGGAGAACCCACGCCACACGAGCGACGCAACGATCAAGGTCGCCACGGCTCCTCCCACCTTCCACAACAACGGCACAGCCATGAAGTCCCCTCCACTTCAAGACAGTTGAAGACTCACCCCAACCCGATGCCGCTGCAACATGTCTGCGGAGCGCTCGGGCGAGTCTAGCAGGGAGTTCCCGCGGGTCTTGCCGCCCTGCGTCACAAGACAGTCGCGCCGGATCGAGGTGGCGCAGCTTCGCAAGACGCCCTTTGATCGCTCACACTTATGGATATCAGGGTTCACTCTGAGCGAATCGCGACCACCGGCGGAACCCTGGCGGCATAGCGTGCTGGTCCCCATACGGCCAGTTGACCGAGCAGCCACAGCAGCAGCGCGCCGAGTAGTGGCACGTAGAGCGGCATACGGGGCAATTCGTAGATGCGCATCAGAGCGAGATTTGCGAGGAACGCAAGCACGACCCCGAGCACGATGCCGCCACTGACGATCAGGAAATTCTCGGCATGGAAATAGCGCAGGATGTCGCCCGCTGTTGCGCCAAGCGAACGACGGATGCCGATCTGCCTACGTCGCTGGCTGACCCAGAAACTGCTCAATCCCACGATGCCGCCTGCGGTAGCCATTAGCAGCAATCCGCAGAGAGCGCTCATCAAAAGCGACACGCTGCGATCGGTGGCATAACCGCGTTCTCTCGCCTGGGGCAGTGTAATCACGCCTTCTTTCGGATCGATGAGACGTTCGTCGCCACGCTCGTGCAGCGCTTTCAGTGCAGCGCTGATTGCCGGTTTCACGCTGGTGGAGTGGGTGCGCACCAAATACACGACACCCTCCGGGTCGAGATATCGCGCGGGGAACAGCACGCTGTCCTCGTCAATCGATCGTGTCGTGCTACCTGCGTACGGCCCCTGCAGACTTGCGAGGATGCCAATGATGGTGGTCGGCCCATCCGGCAGGTAAACCGTTCTACCCAGTGCTGAACCATCAGGAAACAGCTTGTTGGCTAGGATACGCGTGATGATGATGACTGGAGCAGACATCTTGTCGTAGGGGCCGATGGCAGTGATTTCATCAGGGCGAAAATTGCGTCCTGCCACGAGCAGAGTACCCAGCGTATCAATCGCATGGTCGTCGGCAAGATAGACAAGTGACAACTTCGGGCGTGTGGTCTGGTCAGATTTGAGTTTCAGCCCGACGGGTATACCGCCGCCGCCTTCCAGTGGAAAAGCTTCGCTGGAAAACGCGTCACGCACGCCAGATACGTGACGCAGGGCAACGAGGTCGGCGCGAATATTGGCGTCGAGCTGGGCGGCATTCTGACCACTCTTCCAGTCATTGCGAATAACGAAAATACGCGCTTCGTCCGTACCGGTGGGGCGGGACAGATGCACGATGCGCGTCGCCACGATAAACAGGGCGTTGGAGGCCACCGCCAGCGTCAGCGCCACCTGCAGAACGATCAGCAGGGTAGCTACCTTGTGTCGACCCAGTGCCGCCAGGATCGGACGCAGTTGCATGAATGTCCTGGTGAATGCCATGACGTCGACCTCAATTGATCTTGATTTGCCAGGCGGGTTGGGTCTGCGCCGCTCGCCACGTCGGGTACAGTGCGGAAATCACTGTGGCAGCCATCGCGAGCAATACGGTCAGGACGATCAGCGACGCGTCCGCGTGCACGAGACGTGCAATGGTCGGTTCAAAGAATCCGCCGATGCCCCACAGACCGAGCAGTGTCAGCACCACGCCGCACAAGCCGCCGACCAAGCCAATGGTTGCCCCTTCGACCAGGAACTGCCGGTAGATGGCTGCTCGCGATGCTCCCAAGGCTCGGCGAATGCCGATTTCCGGTGCGCGCCGCATGAATCGAGCGAGCATCAGCCCGACGACGTTGACCAGCACAATCAGCAGAAAGCTGGCGGAGACCAGCATGGACAAGTTGGATGCCTTGGGTGAGACGCGCTCGTGTGCCAACCAGTCCGTCAGCTTGCGCAAGCGAACATTGGGTGGCCATGAGAAGCGGCCGATGCGTTGCTGTTCCCCGGCATAGTTGCGCAGGTATTCGCGGTAGCGTTCCACGTCGGCTGGCGTTGCCAGCTCGACCCAGGCATCAATCCAAACACATTCGCTGCGCAGGTACTTGTCCCAGCTGGAGACACCTGAGCCCTCCGAATAGGTGGAGTACGAAGGGCAATTGTTGTATCTGCTGGCCTTCTTCATATCAATCGCGCGGGTAAACGGAATATAGATATCTCCCACGTCATCAAACGCATTCAAGCGACCGTTGGCGGAGACGTCAAAAAAGCGGGGCTTCGGATTCCAGTCGTCCAGCACGCCGATGATTCGGAAGATCTTCCCGTCGAGACGGATTTCGTGCCCGACGCTGTTTTGTCCGCTAAAGAACTTTTCGTTCAAGCGCCGACTGATGACCGCCACGGTGGCTTGCTCTGTATCGTCATTCGGGGTCCAGCCGCCACCGAAGCGAAATGGCACATCGAACATCGCGAAAAAATCAGCGGTCACCGCATCGCCACTCATCGACATGGCGGGAATCAATCGATTGTCGGATTCCACGCCCCATTTGGTGACAAAGATCAGCGTTTGCCGGCTTGCCTTGCGTGCCCGCCACAGTGCGATTGCATCGGTGTAGCTCAGCGTGTCAGGTGGTTCGTCGCCGTAGGGCGACGGACCAAAGTTGTCGATCTGCGGCACGTAAAGTCTGGACGACTTGGCGGGGATGGGGTCACTCGTCGTTGCGCGGAACACCGCATACGACACCATGCAGGCCGCCACGCCGAACGCCAGCAGCGCGATCACCAACGCTGTCAAAGCCTTGCTTCTCAGACTGCTTCGCAACGCCAACGTTACGTAATACCCCCACATAACGCTCCCCGTGACGTCATCCGATGATCGACAGCTGTTTAACTTGCCGAACTAGAGAGTAGCGGATGGTCGGGGTCATTGCGTCGCCATGGTTCTGCGACCAGGTTGGACGGCGACCTCAATCGTTCAATGCAATCCTGCAGAATCAGACTCTGCTGTTGAGCCGACAACAGCTTTGCTGCTGGATTGCGACGGCCTTGATACGGACAAGCGCGTTCATTCGACCCAAGGCGCTTGGGGCTTTTGTGTTCGTGGGGACAACCCTCCGGCTTCATCTTCGAAGTGAGCTAACCTCTATCTCCAACGGAGCGCAATCTTCGGCTAAACATTGACTCGGTCTTGGACGATGACCAGCACCCGTGGGATTGCCGTATGCATAACAGGGGCGTTGCATGTTGAAGTACTACCTTCAGTTAGGTCTGCGAAGCCTGCGCCGCAACCCGGCGCTTACCGCACTGATGGTTTTGGCGATTGCCTTTGGCGTGGCGTCATCGATGACGACGTATACGGTATTTCGCGCGATGTCGGGCGACCCGATCCCATGGAAGTCGAACCAATTGTTCTTCCCGCAGATTGATGCGTGGGGACCCGAGGCGAGGCGGGGCGGCACTGAACCTCGCGCTTCCTTGACGTATATCGATGCCATTTCGTTGATGCGCGATCATCGAGCACAGCTGCAGTCAGCGCTTTATCCGATTGCACCGGCCGTGCACTCTGCCGATCCGACGCAGAAGTCGCGAACGGCGCCAGGGCAAGCGGTGTACAGCGAGTTCTTTTCCATGCTCGATGTTCCATTTCTGTATGGCGGCGGCTGGACCGCTGCCGATGACGAACAACACGCGGGGGTCGCGGTTATCAGCAAGGGCCTGAATCAAAGGCTATTCGAGGGGGCGAACAGTGTGGGGCAAAGTATTCAGCTGGATAGCCATAGCTATCGGGTGAGCGGTGTGCTGGACGACTGGCATCCACAGCCGAAGTTCTATGACTTGGCCACGACGGATGCGTTTGGTCCGGCTGATCAAGTGTTCCTGCCATTCACGACGGCGACCGATGCTCAACTCGCTACCAAAAACGGTTTTCGGTGCACCCAACTTCCCGATTCCGGTTACGCCGCCATGCTCGCCTCAAGTTGCGTCTGGATCGGCTATATGGTCGAGCTGGACGCACCATCTCAGGTGACGGCTTATCGCAGCTATCTGGACAGCTATGCCCATGCGCAGCAGGCCTCCGGGCGCTTCGCCTGGGCACCTGACAATCGCCTGCGCGATTTGCCTGCGTGGCTGGATTTCTGGGAAGTTGTTCCACCGCAGACGAAGATTTCCTTTGTGGTGGCGCTTTGCCTTCTGCTGGTTTGCATGGTCAATACAGTCGGTTTGTTGCTGGCAAAATTTCTGCGGCGATCGGGCGAAATCGGGGTACGCCGTGCACTGGGCGCCAGTCGCCTCGCCATCGCTGCCCAGTTTGGCGTGGAAGCGGGCACGATCGGTTTGGCTGGCGGAGTGCTTGGCCTATTGCTGACATGGTTGGGAGTACAAGTGATGCGCGGCTCGTTACCCCGGCAGATCGCCGCCCTGGCCCACATCAATCTGTTGCTGCTATGGCAGACGCTGTTGCTGGCCGTGGTTGCCACCGTGATCGCGGGCCTGTATCCGATCTGGCGCGCCATGTATGTCCGCCCGTCGTTGCAGCTCAAGCAAGATTGAGGCGCCAATCATGTCCATAAACCCCATACTTTCCGCCTTGCGCCGGCACAAAACGGGCACGGTCCTTATCGCTTTGCAGATCGCGCTGACGTTGGCGATTGTCTGCAACGCCTTGTTCATCATCACGACGCAGTTCGAGCAGATGGGTCGCCCGACGGGAATCGATGAGCACGATTTGCTGATGGTCGAAACAACACAATCTGGCATCACAGCCGGCACGGACGCCGACAAGGCAACACTCGACGCATCGATCAAGGCTGACCTGGCCGCCCTGCGCCAGTTGCCCGATGTGATGGATGCCTATGAAACCCGTTCGCTCCCATTGAGTGGTGGCCTTTGGGGGCTTGGAATAAGGATGATGCCTAGCGGCCTCTACGGCTCGCACACCATCTATTTCCATGCCGACGAGCACACCTTGGCAACGTTAGGCCTGCGACTGATGGCGGGGCGCAATTTTCGCGGTGACGAGATTGGCCAAGATGATGATTCCGGTGTTCTACAGCCGGCGGTCATCATCGTGTCTCAGCACCTGGCCGATAATCTGTTCCCGCGCGGTGACGCGCTGGGCAAGCCGGTCTATTTCACCAGCGCCACGCAACCCAGCACCATCGTGGGCATCGTCGAACGCATGCAAACAAGTTCAACCTATGACGGGACCGATAACCGGACGTGGGACACGACCTTGATGCCCATGCGCTTGGTGACCCCCACCCGCTCCTACGTTGTGCGAACTAGACCAGGCCGACTGGCCGCTGCCACGCAAAGCGTACCGAAAGCCCTGTATGCCCAGGATCCGCAGCGGGTGATTCCTGATGGAGCAGGCGGCGAGGATGACGGTGTGCGCAGCTTCGCGCAAATTCGTGCCGAGGCTTACCAAGGCGATCGCACATTGGCGATGCTGATGGGCGTCATCAGCATCATCCTGCTGGCGGTGACTGGCTTTGGCATTGCGGGACTTTCCAGCTTCTGGGTGGGCCAGCGTCGACGACAAATCGGCGTGCGTCGTGCGCTCGGTGCAACCCGGCGCAACATCGTTCATTACTTCCTGGTCGAAAACGCGCTTATCAGCGTGACCGGGGTCATCATCGGAATACTGCTGACCTTCGAGTTCAATGGATGGCTGATGGGGCAGTTCGAGCTGGCCCGACTTTCACCAGTTTATGTCCTCATCGGCGCAGTGGTACTACTACTGCTGAGCCAGGGAGCTGCCCTTGCACCCGCGCTACGCGCTGCGCGGATTGCGCCGGTGGAAGCCATTCGCGCATCGTGAAATTGCCTTGCCACCTATGCAGGGTGAAGGCTGCAGAGGCTCATGCTCCAGGCTCCTTTCTCTGTTCCGGCTCAAAAGCAAACCGGCTAAATCAGGTCACTCGCAATCGCCGTTCACTCGGTACGAATCGCGACCACCGGCGGCACCTTCGCGGCATATCGCGCCGGCCCCCAGACAGCCAGCTGTCCGAGCAGCCACAACAGCAAGGCGCCCAGCAGTGGTACATAGAGCGGCATGTGCGGCAGGGGATAGAAGACTTTCATCATGGCGAGATTCACGGCGATAGCAAGCCCGATACCGAGTGCAATACCTCCGCCGACGATCAGGAAATTCTCTGCATGAAAGTAGCGCAGGATGTCGCCCGTGGTTGCGCCGAGCGAACGGCGGATGCCGATCTGCTTGCGGCGCTGGCTGACCCAGAAACTGCTCAAGCCAACGATACCGCCTGCGGTCGCCAGCAACAGCAATCCGCTGATGATGCCCATCAGCATGGCCAGACTTTGATCAGTGGCATAGGCGCGTTCCCGAGCCTGGGCCAAGGTCACGACGTCTTCTTTCGAATCGATGATGCGCATGCCACCTCGCGCCTGCAGCGCTTTCAGTGCGGCAGCGATCACCGGCTTCATGTCGCTAGTGTCAGTACGCAACAGATACCACACGCCTTCGGGATCGACATAATGCGCAGGGACCAGCACGGTATCCCCATCGGATGATCGCGTCACGCTGATAGGCCCTTGCAGGCTGGCAAGAATACCGATGATGGGCGCAGGCCCGCCGGGCAGGTAAACCGTCTTGCCCAGGGCCGAACCTTCGGGAAACACCTTGTCCGCCAGGCTGCGTGTGATGATGATGCCTGACGGGGAGATCTTGTCATTGGGGGCCATGGTGGTGATTTCCTCGGAGCGGAAATTGCGGCCCGCTACCAGCGAAATGCCCAGCGTATCGATCGTGTGCTCGTCCGCCGCATAGACCGTCGCCCATTGCCCGCGTGTCTTCTGGTCAGGCGTGAGCTTGAGTTTTGTCGATATATAGCTGCCATCGCCTGCCAGTGGAAATCCGTAACTGGAGAACGCGTCACGCACGCCCGACACATGTCGCAGGGCGTCTAGGTCAGTGCGAATATTCGCGTTGATCTGGGTCGCGTTCTGACCGATCGTCCACCGATTGTGGATGACGAAGATATGCGCTTCATCCGTTCCGGTGGCGCGAGACAGATGGACAACGCGCGTGGCCACGATAAACAGTGCGTTGGATGCCACTGCCAGCGTCAACGCCACTTGCAGGACGATGAGCGTGGTGGCCGTCTTGTGTCGACCCAGCGCAACAATGATGGGGCGCAGCTGCATGAATGCCTTGATGAATGCCATGGCGGAAACCTCAGCTGTTGATCTTGATTTGCCAGGCAGGCTGGGTTTGCGCTGCTCGCCATGTGGGGTACAGAGTCGAAACCACCGTGGCAAATACTGCCAGCAGCACGGTCAGTGCGATCAGTAAGGCATCGGCGTGTACCAGGCGTGCAATCTTTGGCTCAAAAAGTCCCCCCGCGCCCCATAAGCCAAGCAGTGTGAGGACCACACCGACCAGCCCACCGACGAAGCCCATGGTGGCGCCTTCGATCAGGAACTGCCGGTAGATTGCGGCGCGTGAAGCTCCCAATGCGCGGCGAATGCCGATCTCCGGTGCCCGCCGCATGAAGCGGGCTAACATCAACCCGACGACATTGACCAGCACAATCAGCAGAAAGCTGGCGGAGACCAGCTTGGAAAAGCTCGATGCCCTGGGCGTGATTTCGAGGTACGCCATCCAGTCCTTCAGATTGCGCAGGCGGACGTTGGGTGCCCATGCAAAGCGCCCGATGTGTTGCTGTTCCCCGGCATAGTTGCGCAGAAAACCCCGGTAGCCTTTGACGTCGGAAGGTGTCGCAAGCTCCACCCAGGCGACTATCCAGGAACACTCACTGGTCAGGCGAGCATCCCAGTTGGACGTATCGTAAAGCCCTGACTCGGTAGGGCAGCCGTTATAGGTTGTGCTTTCCTTCTTCATGGCGATCGCGTGGGTGAACGGGATGTAGATATCCCCCGCGTCATCGAATGCCAATTCGCCTCCAAACATGCCGGCGTCAAAGAAGCGAGGCTTGGGGCTCCAGTCATCCAGCACACCGGAGATCCGAAAGATATGGCCATCCAGCCGGAACTCCTGCCCGACACTATCTTGTCCGCCGAACAGCTTGTCGTTCAAGCGCCGGCTGATGACAGCCAGCGTGGCGCGCTGCGCATCGTCAGTGGCGTTCCACCCGCTGCCAAAGCGGAAAGGCACATCGAACATCGGGAAGAAATCGGCGGTCACCGCGTCACCACTCATCGACATGGCGGCGATTGTTCGATTATCCGATTCCACTTGCCATGTTGCGGGGTAGAGCAGCGTTTGGCGGGTTGCCTTGTGTGCCTGCCACAGTGCCATCGCATCGATATAGCTCAGCGTGTATGGCGGTTCGCCCTTCCATGTGTACGACGGACCGAAATTATCGACCTGTGGCACATAGAGCCGCGAAGACTTGGCGGGGATGGGATCGCTTGTTGTCGCACGGAACACCGCATACGACACCATGCAGGCTGATACGCCGAATGCCAGCAACACGATCACCAGTGCCGTCAAAGCCTTGCTGCGTGCACTGCTGCGCAACGCCAACGCCACGTAATATCCCCACATAACGCCCCCTGTGACGTCATCCGATTATCGACAGATATTTAGCCTGTCGATCCAGAGAATATCGGATGAGCAAGATCACTGCGTCGCTTTGTTCTTGGTGCGCAAGAGAAAGGGACTTGGCCTCCGAAGGAGGACGAAAGCTCTGCGCTCTCATCAATACAAAAATGCAAAAAAGCCAGAGTCCCCCTCACCCCAACCCTCTCCCCAGCTGCACTGGGGAGAGGGGATAAACGCGCTATTCCTTCTTGATCGCATGCCCACCAAATTCATTACGCATCGACGCCAGCAACTTGTCGGTGAACGAGTCGTCGTCGCGCGAGCGGAAGCGTTCCATCAGTGACAAGGTGATCACTGGCGCGGATACATTCAACTCGATCGCCGCATCGACTGTCCAGCGACCTTCACCGGAGTCGACAACATACGGCGCAATGCCTTTCATTTGCGGATTCTTGCTCAACGCATCGGTGGTCAGTTCCAGCAGCCATGAACGCACCACGCTGCCATAGCGCCAGATCTCACCGACCTGCGCCAGGTCCAGACCAAACTCTTCCTTGTGCTTGAGGATCGAGAAACCTTCGGCGTAGGCCTGCATCAAGCCGTATTCGATGCCGTTGTGGACCATCTTGGTGAAGTGACCCGAGCCAACCGGGCCGACGCGGCCCCAGCCCTTGTTCTTGCCCGGCGCCAGTGTCTCGAAGATGGGTTTCAGGCCATCAACGACTTCCTCGTCGCCGCCGATCATCATGCTGTAGCCCTCGTCCAGACCCCACACGCCACCGCTGGTGCCGCAGTCAACGTAGTTGATGCCCTTGTCGGCGCACTTGGCTGCGTGGCCGAGCGAATCCTTGTAGTTGGAATTGCCGCCGTCGATCATGGTGTCGCCTTTTTCCAGCAGCGCCAGCAAGGCGTCGACGGTGTCGTCGGTGATCTTGCCCGATGGCACCATCATCCAGACCACTCGTGGTGCGGGAAGCGCCTGCACCAAGGCCTTGAGCGAATCGGCCGAAGCACCACCTTTTTCTTCAAGGCCTTTACGCGCATCGGCGTTGGGGTCGAAGCCCGTGATTTTGTGATCACCATTGATCAGCCGCTGCGCCATGTTGGCGCCCATCTTGCCCAGACCCACCATGCCAAGTTCCATCGTCTGTACTCCGTCTTGTTTGCTGGAAATGTGCGTCACGCAACGATTCGTTTAGTGAGCAATCTGCACGGCATGCCATCGTTCATTGTCATGGGGGTTTGGCGCTTGTGCGCGCCATCATCAAGACGGCCGCAGGGTGGTTCGATGGCAACAAGTGACGAGAATCGATGCATGAAACCTGTGCAGTAGATCGCGCGTAACGACAGAAGGCGAAGCCATGGTCGTTCGGGCAAATCGTGGAGAACGAACGCTCATCCTACTCCCGGTCACAGTGAATGCCGGGTCGACATGCATGGTAATGCCTGGAGACATCAGCCCCTCACCGTTCGCGCTGAGCGTAGCCTGCCAGGCAGGCGGAGTCGAAGCGCCGTGAGAAGTGAAAGTAAATCTCAGTATGTCCTTCGACTGCCACGTTCCCCAGTATCTCGCCTCAGCTTCGCCGCGTGCGGGATGCGCCGAGCTTGCGGGTCAACGTATTACGTCCTACACCAAGCGCTTGCGCGGCGTTCTGACGATGCCCTTCGTGCGCCTGCAACGCGGCCTGCAACAAGGTCTGATCGAGGGCATCGCGGGCGCGCGTGTGAATATCGACTTCGCCGGCAGCCAATGCCCCGGTGGCCCAGTCACGCAAGGCGTCGGTCCATTCGCCACGGCCCGATTCGCCACGTTCATCGCCAAGATCGGCAGGCAGAATTTCGGCACCCGGGGCAATCACGGCGAGGCGGCGGCAGAGGTTCTCCAGTTCGCGCACATTGCCTGGAAAATCACGCTGCGCGATCAATTTCAGTGCCTCGCGTGAAAAATGTTTTGGTTGCAGTTTCAATTGCTGACTGCTGGCGGCGAGAAAGTGTTTGGCGAGCAACTCGATATCACTACGCCGACTGCGCAGGGACGGCAGCGCGATCCGCACCACATCCAGACGATGCATCAGATCGGCGCGAAACTGACCTGCCGCCACCCGCTCGGCGAGATCCTGATGGGTGGCGGCGACGATACGCACGTTGCCACGAATCAATTCGCGCCCACCGACCCGATAGTACTCACCGCCAGCCAGCACGCGCAGCAAGCGCGTCTGCAAGGCCAGTGGCATGTCGCCAATTTCATCCAGGAACAGCGTGCCGCCCTCGGCCTGCTCGAAGCGACCGGCGACGCGTCGGGTTGCTCCAGTGAAGGCGCCAGCTTCATGGCCAAACAGTTCGCTCTCCAGAAGCTCGCTGGGAATCGCTGCGGTGTTGAGTGCGACGAAAGGCTTGTCACGTCGTGCGCTTTCCTCGTGCAGTGCATGCGCCACCAGCTCCTTGCCGGTACCCGTCTCGCCGGTGATCAACACATTGAGATCGCTGGCCGCAACGCGACCAATCAGGCGAAATACTTCGCGCATCGGTGCGCTCTGACCCAGCAGTGCATGGTTCACCACGATCTTCTGCTCAACCGGGGTCGGTGAGCTCGCCGCGCTGGCCAACGCGCGTTGCACTGCAGCCACCGCCTGATCGAGGTCGAACGGCTTGGCGATGTAATCCACCGCCCCGGCGCGATACGCCGCCGCCGTGGTAGCCACGTCGGTGTACGCGCTCATCACGATCACCGGGCCAATGCCCTGGCTCTGCAAATCACCGAGCAAGCCCAGGCCATCTTCGCCTGGCATGCGTACATCAGTCAGCAACAACGCCGGTCGTGAATCGCTCAATGCATCGCGCACGCTGGCGACTTCGCCGAATTCACGCACTGCCAGACCAGCATCACGCAATGCCTCGGCCAGGACGAAGCGCACGCCACGGTCATCATCGACCACCCAGATCTCTTCAGCCATGCGTTTGCTCCAACGGTAAGTACAGGGTGAACACGGTTTCACCCAGGCGACTCATGTAGCGCAGCTCGCCGCCGTGTTCGTGCGCAATTTCTCGCGACAGTGCGAGACCCAGACCCGTGCCATCGGCACGACCGGAAACCAGTGGCTCAAACAACGTATCTCGCAGCTTGATCGGCACACCGGGGCCGTCATCGATCACATCCACCCGCAACACCATCCGCCACACCCGCTCGCCCAGGCGTTGGCCATGCTCGATGCGCGTGCGCAAGGTCAAGGTGTTCGCGCCCGCTTCCAATGCGTTGCGCGCAAGATTAAGCAGCACCTGCTGCAAACGATCAGCATCACCGAGCAGATCCGGCACGCTTGGGTCGTAGTCATGGCGCAACTTGGGTGGCACCGCTTCGGCCTGTAGCAGGTCGGTCAATCGCTCCAGCAGCTGATGAATATTCACCGCACCAAGCTGGGCCGCACCATCGTGATAGAGCAGACGATTGGCCAGACTGCCGAGCCGATCAGCCTCGTCGATGATCAGGCCGGCCAGCGCACGCAAGTCATCGCTATCGACGCGACGCTGCAGCAGTTGTGCGGCGCCACGCAAACCAGCCAGCGGGTTTTTCACCTCGTGCGCCAAGCCGCGCAAGCTCGCCGAGACGGGCGACTGGCTGGCCATCGGTTCGGCCAGCACATGCACCTCCAGCAGCAAGCCGTCACCGAATGGCTGCACGTCGATATCTGCACGGATACTTCGATCCGCTGGCGTGACAAGCGTTACGCCGCGCCATTGCAATGCACGTTGCTGGGTGAGTACCCGCTCGATCTGAAGCACCGAATCGGCATCGGCGAGCAAGACAGCGATTGGCTGACCAAGCAGGCTGCGTGCGCCCAGCGCCAAGGAATCAGTCAGTGCAGGATTCATCCAGCGCAGATGCAAGTCCGCGTCGACCAGAGCCATCCCGGTCGCCAACTGCTCCGCCCAACGCTGCCATGATTGATCGCTCATTGCACCATAATGGGCAATGCGCATATTTGGTGCAAGTGGCCGAACTGCATACGTTGACCATTGCGCCTGGTCAACGACCTCTTTCGCGCCCCACCAGAGCGCGAAAGAGGTCGTCATCTTGCCGGGATGAACATGCCGAATGCACCGCGAAGGCTATGCAGAAACCTGCAACTGCTCCCGATAGGCCTCCAGATGCTGATCGGTCGTGCCGCAACGCAACTCGAATGCGAGCAGGCGTTTGAAGTAGTGGCTGACATCGAGCTCGTCGGTCATGCCCATGCCACCGTGCAATTGCACCGCCTGCTGGCCGATGTAACGTGCGGCCTGCCCCATCAACGCCTTGGCTGCTGACAATGCAGATCGGCGCGCGGCAGGATCAGGATCACTGCACGACGAAGCTGCCAGGTAGGCCATCGAACGGGCCTGCTCCAGATGCATCAGCATTTCCGCCATGCGATGTTGCAGTGCCTGGAAGCTGCCGATCGGCACGCCGAACTGCACGCGCGAGCGGGTGTACTCGATAGTGGCCTTGAGGATGCGATCCATCGCGCCGAACGCTTCGGCGCACAGCGCGGCGAGGCCGACATCGAGCACCGCTTGCAGTGCTGCCGTGGCGTCGTCGCCGAGTCGCGCGTCGGCTTCAACGCGCACACCATCGAACCGGATCGCAGCTGCCGGTTGCTCGTCGACCGTGGTGCAGGGCTGAAGCGTCATGTCCGAGCTATCGCTGGGCACGGCAAACAAGCCGAGCGTGCCGTCGTCGATACGGGCCGACACCAGCAGTAGTTGCGCCGCCGCCGCGTGATAGGTCGCCGACTTGCGTCCATCGAGGCGCCAACCATTGCCATCGCGAGTTGCTGTGGTGTTGTCGGTGCCAGATTCATCATGCGCCAGCACGACAATCAGCTCGCCGGATGCCAACGGCGGCAACCATGCCGCCCGTTGCGCTTCGCTGCCCAGTTCGACGATCGCCTGGGTGGCAATCACGGCACTGGCCAGAAAGGGTTCCAGCAACAAGCCTTCGCCGATGGCATTGCCGACCAGCATGCTGCCGACCGGGCCGGCACCGATGCCGCCATCGGCTTCGGGAATGTTCAATGCCAGCACGCCGAGATCGGCAAGTCCGTCCCATGTTTCGCGTGACCAGCCTGCCTCGGATGCACGCACCCGATTGCGATACTCAAAGTCGTAGCGCTCGGCGATGAAGCGGCGCGTGGTATCGAGCAGCATCTGCTGTTCGTCGGTGAATGAAAAATCCATGCGTGCGCTCCTACAGGCCGAGAATCATGTGGGCGATGATGTTGCGCTGGATCTCGTTGGATCCACCGAAGATGGTGAGCTTGCGCTGATTGAGATAGGTCGGTGTCGCGCGTGATGACTCGTCATCCGCAGCCCAGGCGACCGCTCCGGCGCCAAGTACATCCACCTGCAACTCGGTGATGCGCTGCATGATCTCGGTGCCGCGAATCTTCAGCAGCGAAGCCTCCGGACCCGGTGCCTGCTGCTTTGCCTCGGCGAAGATCACCCGCATGTTGGTGATTTCCAACGCGCGCAGTTCGATCTCGACCTGCGCGATGCGGCTGGCGAAGACGGGGTCCTGCAGCATCGTGCCGGAACCCTTGGGCTGATTGACAGCCATCTGCTTCAGACGTCGCAGTTCACGCTTGCTGGCACCGATGCCGGCGATGTTGGTGCGCTCATGCCCGAGCAGGAACTTGGCATAAGTCCAACCCTGATTTTCCTCACCGATGCGGTTGCTTACCGGCACGCGCACATTGTCGAACCAGATTTCGTTCACCTCGTGGCTGCCATCCAGCAGCTTGGTCGGACGCACGGTGATACCCGGCGTTTTCATGTCTATCAACACAAAGGAAATGCCCCGCTGCGGTTTCACACTTGGGTCGGTGCGCACCAGGCAGAAGATCCAGTCGGCGAACTGTCCCAGCGTATTCCAGACCTTCTGACCGTTCAGCACATAGTCGTCGCCATCGCGCTCGGCCTTCATCTTGAGCGAAGCCAGATCGGAACCCGAGCCGGGTTCGGAATAGCCTTGGCACCACCAGTCGTCCGCCGCGAGGATGCGCGGCAGAAAATACTCCTGCTGCTGCTTGCTGCCGAAGCGCATGATCACCGGCGCGACCATCTTGATACTGAAAGCGAGCTGCGCTGGTGCGTCGGCTAGCGAACATTCGGTTTCGAAGATGTACTGCTGCGTCTTGCTCCAGCCGGTGCCACCGAACTCGACCGGCCACGCCGGTGCACCCCAACCTTTGGCGTGCAGAATCTTCTGCCAGTTCTCGATGTCGTCGCGCATATGGCTGTGATCGCCGCGATGCATGCGTTCACTGATGTCGCGTGGCAGCCGCGCACGCAGGAAGCCACGCACTTCGTCGCGAAACGCCAGCTCCTCGGGGGTGAAATTCAGATCCATGCGGACTCCAGTTGTGGTCGTGTGGGTGGGTCGAATCAGACTGCGCTGTAACCGCCATCGACGGCGAGAATCTGGCCAGTGATGTGACTTCCGGCGTCGGAAGCAAACAGCAAGGCAGCACCTTTCAGATCCTGATCACCACCCAGTCGCTTGAGTGGCGCATTGCCGGCGAGCGCCTCCTCACCGACTTGTGCGATCAGACCCTTGCTCATCTTCGAAGGGAAGAATCCCGGCGCCAGCGCGTTGACGGTGATACCGTGCACGCCCCATTCGCCAGCCAGCGTGCGAGTGAAATTGACTACCGCCGCCTTGGCCGTGTTGTAGGCAATCGTCTGCATGCTGCCCGGCGGATTGCCGCGCAGACCAGCGATGGAAGCGATGTTGAGAATGCGGCCGTAGCGATTGGGAATCATCGATCGCTTGCCGATCTGCTGGCTGAGCACGAACAGCCCACGCACATTCAGGTCGAACACCTTGTCCCAGGCTTCGAGCGGGTGATCCTCGGCCGGCGCGCCCCAGCTGGTGCCGGCATTGTTGATCAACACGTCGACGCGGCCGTGTCGCTGCAGCACCGTGTCGACCAGCGCGTGCATGGACTCGGCTTTCGCGCCATCGGCAGCGACCCAGTCGGCCACGATGCCACGCGACTTCAGATGCGCTTGTGCCTGTTCCAGCTCGGCGGATTTGCGCGCACTTATGATTACCTTCGCGCCCTGATCGCCCAGCGCTTCGGCCATCTGCAGACCAAGACCGCGTGATCCGCCGGTGATCAGCGCAACCCGACCCTTCATGCTGAAAAGATTGTTGCTGCTCATGCGGCATGCTCCGCGTAGTAACGGGCAAGCATCAGCGCCACGCAAGCCGGCTTGTCGCCATCTTCGATCTCGATCGTGGCCGACCAATGCGCCTGCATGCCGCCGGCTATCGGCTCCAGTCGATCGAGCGTGAGACGCCCCCTCACGCGCTGACCGGACAACACCGGCGCGGGAAAGCGCACCCGGTCCAGCCCGTAGTTGATCGCCATCGCCAGGCTGTCCACGCGCAGGCAGGAAGCGAAAATCATCGGCAGCAATGACAGTGTGAGATAGCCGTGCGCCACCGCAGCCTTGAACGGCGAATCGCGCCGAGCGCGCTCCGGGTCGGTGTGAATCCACTGCTGATCGCCGGTGACATCGGCAAACTGCTGGATGCGCGCTTGCGTGATCTCGATCCACTCGCTGCAGGCCAGTTCCTGGCCAACGCAGGCGGCGAGCGCGTCGAGGCTTTCAATGATGCGAAGTTCGGTCATCGTTCGATTCCTTGGCACCGGTTCAGAACCAGGCGTCCTGCATGTCGAGGGTGGTGCGATCGAGGCTGGCCAGCAGATCGAGTTGCGGATCGACTTTCGGCAACTCCCACTGGAAGAAGTAGCGTGCCGCGCTGCGCTTGCCGTCATGGAAATCGCTGCGATGGCTTTCGGCAGCCAACGCCTGCTCCAGCCAGATCCAGGCGATCGCGATATGGCCGAACGCTTCGAGATAGACACTGGCATTGGCCAGGGTGACTTGCGGATCGCCAGCGGCCCACAGCACCTGGGTGACTTCGGCAAGCCGCCCGAGTCGCGATTCCAGTGCTGATGCATAAGCCGCCAGCGCCTCACTCTGTCGAGCACGCGTGATGGTGTTCGCGAGCCGCGCGGCAAACAACTTGAACGCCGCGCCGTCCTTCATCACCACCTTGCGCCCGAGCAGATCCAGCCCCTGAATGCCGTGGGTGCCTTCATGGATCGCGTTGAGGCGGTTGTCACGATAGAACTGCTCGACCTTGTACTCGCGTGTGTAGCCGTAACCACCATGCACCTGGATCGCCAGATCATTCGCCGCCAGACACCACTGCGACGGCCAGCTCTTGGCGATCGGTGTGAGGATATCGAGCAGCAGGTTGAGATCGGATCGTTCGCCCGCGTCGGTGCTGACAGCTGCTTCATCGACCAGCCGCGCGCAATACAGGTTGAACGCCAGACCACCTTCAACATAGGCCTTCTGCGCCAGCAGCATGCGCTTCACATCGGCATGCTCGATGATGCGTGACTGCGGGCTGGACGGATCCTTGCCGGCCGCACCGATTGGTCGACCTTGCGGTCGGTTGCGCGCGTAGTCGAGCGCGTGCAGATAACCGGTGTAACCCAAGGCCACCGCACCGAGGCCGACGCCGATGCGCGCCTCGTTCATCATGTGGAACATACAGGCGAGGCCGTGATGCGCCTTGCCAACCATATAGCCGATTGCACCGGCGTTGCCTTCCGGCGCGTAGCGCGAGCCCTCGCCGAAATTGATCAAGGTGTTGACCGTGCCGCGATAACCCATCTTGTGGTTGATGCCGGCCAGCTGCACGTCGTTGCGCTCGCCCAGCGAGCCGTCCTCATTGACCAGGAACTTCGGCACCAGCAATAGCGAAATGCCTTTCACACCGGGGATGAGTTTCCCGTCCGGCCCGGGAATCTTGGCCAGCACCAGATGTACGATGTTTTCCGACAGCTCGTGATCGCCGCCGGAAATCCACATCTTGTTGCCGGTGACGCGGTAGCGCGGTCCGAATGGCGAATCACCATCCGGCTCGGCGCGGGTGGCGATGTCCGACAACGAGGAACCGGCTTGCGGCTCGGACAGGCACATCGTGCCGAAAAATCTGCCCTCGAATTCCGGCTCGACGAACGCCTTGATCTGCGCCGCGTTGCCATGCGCCAGCAACAGGTTGGCATTGCCGAGCGTCAACAAGGGATACGCGCTGGTGCCGATATTGGCCGCGTAAAGATAGGCCAGCGCGGCCATCTCCACCACGCGTGGCAGCTGCATGCCACCGAGCGCGTAATCCTGTGAACCGGCGATCAGGCCCGAGGCGGCAAAGGCTTGCAGCGCCGGCTTGACCTCGTCGATCAGGGTGACCCTGTCGCCATCGAAGTGCGGCTCGTTCTGGTCAGCCTTCTGGTTGTGCGGCGCGAACAGCTCGGTGGCAATACGCTCGGCCGTGTTGAGCACGGCATCGAAAGTCTCGCGACCGTGATCGGCAAAGCGCTCCGCCGAGGCCAGCGCGGGTGCATCCAGCCACTCGTAGAGCATGAACTCCAGGTCGCGGCGCGAGAGCAGCAGTGCGTCGTCGCTCATTCAGACGATCTCGAACAGGCCGGCAGCACCTTGCCCGCCGCCGACACACATGGTGACCACCGCGTACTTCACGCCACGACGCCTGCCTTCGATCAAGGCATGACCGACCAGTCGCGCACCACTCACGCCGTAGGGATGACCCACCGCGATGGCACCGCCGTTGACGTTGATCCTGTCGTGCGGGATGCCCAACGTGTCCATGCAGTACAGCACCTGCACGGCAAAGGCTTCGTTCAACTCCCACAGGCCGATGTCATCGACGGTGAGGCCGGCGCGCTTGAGCAACTTGGGCACGGCGAAAACCGGACCGATACCCATTTCATCCGGCTCGCAACCGGCAACCGCGAAGCCACGGAAGATGCCCAGCGGCTGGATGCCACGCTGTTCGGCCAGCTTGGCGTCCATCACCACCGAAGCGGATGCACCGTCGGAGAACTGGCTGGCGTTGCCGGCGGAAATCACACCGCCGGGAACCGCCGTGCGGATCTTCGCCACGTCTTCATAGTTTGTATCTGCACGGATGCCTTCATCGCTGCTCAAGGTTACTTCGCGCGTCATCAACTGGCGCGTGGCTGGATCGGCGACGCCGGCAAGCACGGTGATCGGCACGATCTCGTCGTCGAACTTGCCTGCTGCCGCGGCTGCCGCTGCGCGCAACTGACTTTCCACACCGTATCGATCCTGCCGCTCGCGCGAAATCTTGTAGCGCTTGGCCACGGTCTCGGCGGTCTGCAGCATCGGCCAGTAGAGTTCCGGCTTGTGCTGAAGCAGCCAGCCTTCGCTGAGCATGTGCTGGTTCATGTAAGGCTGCACACAGGAAATGCTTTCCACGCCCCCGGCCACATGGATGTCACCTTCGCCGGCGATCACGCGTTGCGCGGCCATCGCGATAGTCTGCAAACCGGACGAACAGAAACGATTGACGGTGGCGCCCGGCACGGTCACCGGCAAGCCGGCGCGGATCGCGCTCTGCCGCGCGATGTTCACGCCCGTGGCACCTTCGGGGTTGGCGCAACCCATCAATACGTCCTCGACCTCGGCCGGGTCGATGCCGGCGCGCGCGACAGCGTGCTGCACCACATGGCCGCCGAGCGTGGCGCCGTGGGTCATGTTGAGGGCACCTTTCCAGCTTTTGGCCAGGCCGGTGCGTGCGGTGGAAACGATAACGGCTTCTTTCACGATGGTTGTCCCAGTCGAATGCGTGGAATAGGGTTCAGAGGGATTGGCACTTGCTTAAGACCGAGGGCCTCGAATTTCGTCATTCCTGCGCAAGCAGGAACCCAGCGACTTCAAGCTTTCTGGTCCTGATGAGAGGCACTGGATCCCCGCGTTCGCGAGGATGACGAGCGTAGACAAGCGCCATTCGGTTCGCATGTCAGTCGTTGAACGACTTGCCGGCTTCGGCCAGTCGCACCAGCAGTGGTGCCGGTTCCCAGGCGCTGCCTTCATGGCCCTTGGCATAGCGACGCATGGCCGCCAGCACGTTGTAGAGACCGACGCTGTCGGCATGGAACATCGGACCGCCGCGCCACAGCGGGAAGCCATAGCCCGTGAGATAGACGATGTCGATATCCGAAGCCTTGGAGGCGATGCCGTCTTCGAGAATGTGCGCGCCTTCGTTGACCAGCGCATAGACCAGTCGCTCAACGATTTCCTCGTCACTGATCTTGCGTCGGGTGATGCCCAGCTCCTTCGAGTGCGCCTCAACCAGTGCATTCACCTCGTCCGACGGATAGGCCGTGCGATCGCCGGGCTTGTAGTCGTACCAGCCCTTGCCAGTCTTCTGGCCATAACGTCCCAGTTCGCACAGCTTGTCGGCGCTGCGCGAATAGGTCAGATCGGGCTCTTCGACGGCGCGGCGTTTGCGAATCGCCCAGCCGATGTCATTGCCGGCCATGTCGCCCATGCGGAACGGGCCCATCGCGAAACCAAACTTCTCGGCAGCGCGATCGATCTGCTGCGGCAACGCGCCTTCGTCGAGCATGAAACCGGCTTGACGGCTGTACTGCTCGATCATGCGGTTGCCGATGAAGCCGTCGCAGACACCCGACACCACGGCGGTCTTGCGGATGGTCTTGGCCAGCGCCATCACGGTGGCCAGCACGTCCTTGCCGGTTTGCTTGCCGCGCACCACTTCCAGCAGCTTCATCACGTTGGCAGGGCTGAAGAAGTGCGTACCGAGCACGTCCTGCGGACGGCTGGTGAATGCCGCGATCTTGTCCACATCGAGCGTCGAGGTGTTGCTGGCGAGGATCGCGCCGGATTTGGCAACCTTGTCCAGCTGCTTGAACACGCTTTCCTTGACGCTGTATTCCTCGAACACCGCCTCGATGATCAGGTCGGCGTCGCTCAAATCGTCATACGACAAGGTCGGCGTGAGCAGGCCCATGCGCTGCTCGACCTGCTCGGCGGTGAGCTTGCCCTTCTTCGCACTGTTCTCGTAATTCTTGCGGATCGTGGCGAGGCCGCGATCCAGTGCTTCCTGCCTGGTTTCCAGAATCGTCACCGGCAGGCCGGCATTGAGGAAGTTCATGCTGATGCCGCCGCCCATGGTGCCGGCACCGATCACGCCGATCTTGCGGATCTCGCGCAGTGGCACGTCCTTGCCGATGTCAGGCACCTTGCTGGCAGCGCGTTCGCTGAAGAAGGCATGCCGCAGCGACTTCGACTCCGGCGTCTGCACCAGCATCGCAAACGCCTCGCGCTCGACCTGAATGCCTTGATCGAACGATTTGGTCACCGCGGCCTCGATCGCATCGAGACACTTCAGCGGCGCCGGGTAGTTGCCCGACACGGCCGCCACGCCGGTGCGAGCAAAGCCGAGGAAGCCTTCTGCGTTCACGTGATCGATCTTCCAGTCGCGAACCTTCGGCAGGTCGCCACCACGTTCAGCCATCTGGACGGCCAATTCAACCGCTGCCGACACGGCATCCCCTTCGACCACCTTGTCGAACAATCGGGTGCCGGCAAGTTTGCCCGCTGCCACGGGATTACCGGAGACAATCATGTTGGCTGCCACTTCCAGCCCCACGGCGCGCGGAAAGCGCTGGGTGCCACCTGCGCCGGGCAGGATGCCGAGCTTTACTTCGGGCAAGCCGATCTGCGCGCTCTTGTCGGCCACGCGGTAGTTCATGCCCAAGGCCAGCTCTAATCCGCCGCCCAGAGCCATGCCCTCGATCGCAGCGACCACTGGCTTGCTGCTGCGCTCGAAGGCGGCGATCACCGTTGGCAGTGATGGCTCCTGCGTTGCCTGCGGCGTGTTGAACTCGCGGATATCGGCACCACCGGAGAAGGCACGTGCGCCGCCGGTGACCACGACCGCCTTGATCGCGTCATCGTCCAGCGCCCGCGTCAACGATTCCACCAGCCCAAGGCGCGTCGACAAGCCGAGGCCATTTACCGGCGGGTTCTGCATGGTGAGGATGGCAACGCCATCGCGGACTTCATAATTGACTGACATGTGCATTTCCTGGGTGCGGTTGGGAATCGCGCTGCGGCGATCCGTATGGCAAGTGATAGACAGTTCGGCAAATCACGTCACGGCGACTTTCTGCGCGATGCTCCAACCCATCTCGGCCAATGGTCGCGTATTGCGTCCGATGATCTCGGCCTGGGCGTTGCTCGCCGTGCCATCGGCCGCGCGTTTGGCGATGCCCTGAACGATGGCGGCGATGCGGAACAGGTTGTAGGCGAGGTAATAATTCCACGGTGCCCACACGGCATGACCGACGCGCTCGGCATAGGCTGCGATGTATTCGTCCTCGCCCGGGATGCCTAATAGGGCGATGTCCAGATCCTTCAGACCGCGCGCCATCGCCGGCGTGGTGTGCCAACTCATCAGGTGATAAGCGAAATCAGCCAGCGGATGACCGAGTGTGGATAGCTCCCAGTCGATCACCGCGAGTATGCGTGGCTCGGTCGGATGGAAGATCACGTTGTCGATTCGGTAGTCACCGTGCACCAGCGACACCTGCGGCTCGGCCTCGTATGGGATGTGCTGCGGCAGCCATTCGATCAGATGATCCATCGCATCGATCGGATCGATTTCGCTGGCGCGGTACTGCTTGCTCCAGCGTGCGATCTGCCGCTCGAAATAGTTGCCTGGCTTACCGTAATCGGCGAGGCCGACCGCCTCGACATCCACCTTGTGCAATTCGGCAATGACGCGGTTCAGTTCGGCATAGATCGCAGCCCGCTCATCCTTTGTCATGCCCGGCAGCGATTGATCCCAGAAGATCCGCCCGTCGACGAACTCCATCACGTAGAACGCACGACCGATCACCGACTCGTCTTCGCACAGGCAATACATGCGCGATACCGGCACCTGGCTACCGGCCAGCGCCGATTGCACCCGGTATTCGCGTTCCACCGCATGCGCCGACGGCAACAATTGCGCCACCGGACCGGGCTTGCACCGCATCACATACTGGCGTGATGGCGTGGTCAGCAGGTAAGTCGGATTCGACTGCCCACCCTTGAAGCGCTTGAGGGTCAGCGGCCCTTCGAATCCATCGATGTGTCTGGACAGATAGTTTTCCAGCACGGCAACATCGAAAGGCAGAGCCGCCTCGGTGGTCGTCGGTTCCGGACTCATGCTGCCACCGCCGCTTGAAGTCGACCGTGGCTCAGCTTGGGCACGATCTTTACCGTGTCGAATTGCGCGGCGCAATCGACCTCGTTCTGCATGCCGTGAGTTCGCATCATTTTCCCCACACGTGAAATTCCCAACGCGGTGTCTGCGTCGCAACCGCGATACAGCAGCAACGCTGCCTGCGCTGCGTCGGTCAAGGCATAGCTGCCCGCACGATCGAAATGCGCGGTGAGATGCCCGGCGCCGTAGAAGTCTTCCAGGTTGAAGCGCCCGACTGATCCGGCGCAAACCAACAGCACGGACGACAGCGGATGCTGCTGGATCACATGCGAAACCAGCGCCGCGCCATTCAGCAACGCACCAACGTAGACATGATCAGCACCCAGCGCATTGGCCAGTGCGACCGTTCCGTTGGTGGTCGCATAAACCAGGCTGGCACAGTCCTGACTGACATCGGCAAGCGCCAGCGGCGTGGCCGGACCGAACCCCGGCAGACGCTCGGCCAGGTATTCGCCGGCGAGCATCGAAGCATCCAGATCCGCAGCAATGCGCCGCGCGTCATCGGCATCGCGCGCCGGCCAGATGGTTTCAATGCCTCGTCCAAAGGCATGCACGATCGTTGACGTGGCAAACAGCACGTCGAGCACGATCACGACCTTGCCGCTCAACCGCGCCGGGTCGAGCTCCTCCTTGGTGAACAACACATGCAGTTTGGGCATCACGGCGCTCTCTATGTTCCGTATAACGGAATTAAGATTTGTTGTCGGACCTATCTAATCAAACTCAAGCCGCTGTTACAAGCGTTTCAATCAGCGCTTGCCAACCGGATCTCCCCAGCCTAGGATGAAAAACAATTCCGGTTTTAAGTTCCGTTAAATGGAACTTTGAGCCCCGTAGCCCTCTGGAGCCCGCATGGATTTCTCGTACAGCCCCAAAGTTGAAGCCTTGCGCGAGAAGCTTTCCCGGTTCTTCGATGCGCATATCTATCCCAACGAAGCGGCCTATGCGGCGGAGATCAAGCGCAACCGAACGGCCGGAAATGCCTGGGTTCCGCTGGAGCTGATCGAGCAGCTCAAACCCCTCGCTCGCGAGCAGGGCCTGTGGAATTTGTTCCTGCCCAGCTCGGAACGCGCCCCTGAAGGACTGTCCAATCTGGAATACGCGCCGGTGTGTGAAATCATGGGACGCGTGCTGTGGGCGCCGGAGGTGTTCAACTGCTCGGCCCCCGACACCGGCAACATGGAGACCATCGAGCGTTACGGCTCAGAGCAGCACAAGGACCACTGGCTGGAGCCATTGCTTGCCGGCAAGATCCGTTCGGCGTTTCTGATGACCGAGCCGGCGGTAGCCTCCTCCGACGCCACCAACATTCAGTGCTCGATCCGTCGTGACGACGACGAGTACGTGATCAATGGTCGCAAATGGTGGTCTTCAGGCGCCGGTGATCCGCGTTGTGCGCTGTACATCGTGATGGGAAAAACCGATCCCGATGCCGCCAAACACCAGCAACAGTCGATGATCCTGGTGCCCGCCGACGCTGCAGGCATCGAGGTGATTCGGCCATTGAGCGTGTTCGGCTACGACGACGCCCCGCACGGTCACATGGAAGTCCTGCTGAAGGATGTGCGCGTGCCTGCCACCAACCTGCTGCTCGGCGAAGGTCGCGGCTTCGAAATCGCCCAGGGCCGACTTGGCCCGGGTCGTATCCACCACTGCATGCGAACGATCGGCGCCACCGAGCGTGCGCTGGAGATGCTGTGCCAGCGCGTGTTGTCACGCACGGCTTTCGGCAAGCCACTCAGCGATCAGTCGATCTGGCATGAGCGCATCGCACAATCACGCTGCATGATTGACCAGGCCCGCCTGCTCACATTGAGGGCCGCGTACATGATGGACACCGTGGGCAACAAGGTCGCCCGCGCCGAAATCGCGATGATCAAGACCGTCGCGCCAACGATGGCCTGTCAGGTGATCGACTGGGCGATCCAGGCACACGGTGGTGCAGGCGTCAGCGACGACTTTCCGCTGGCCAATATGTATGCGGGCATCCGCACGCTGCGGTTGGCCGATGGTCCCGACGAAGTGCACAACGGCACCATCGCCAAACTTGAACTGGCCAAGCACAAGATCCAGTCACAAGCCTGAGCCACACCTGTTTCACGGAGCACACGATGGGTAATCCCAAACGCCACGCCGACACCTTCAACCAGGTCATCGACGACAGCCATCCGCAGTACGTCAGCGCAGTGGCGCGTGCGTTCTCGATCCTGCGTTGTTTCGAATACGGCGCGCAGCGCCTGGGCAACCAGGACATCTCGCGCCAGACCGGTTTGCCCAAGACCACCGTTTCGCGACTTACCTTTACCCTCGCCGCGCTGGGTTACCTGAGCTACAGCCCGGCACTCGAAAAATACGCGCTGGGCACGGCGGTTTTGTCACTGGGCCATGCCTTCATCAAGGGCAATGACGTCGTCGCCGTGGCGCGTCCGTTGATGCAGGAACTGGCCGAGTACACCCAGGCCGCGGTAATGCTGGCCGAAGCCGACCATGAGCACGACCGCATGGTGTTACTCGAAGTCAGTCAGGGTGACAGCACCTTCCAGATGAATCTCGCCGCCGGTGCGCGCGTGCCGCACGGCTCCACCGCATTGGGTCGTGCCGACCTCGCGGCGCGTCCATGGGATGTGTTCGAGCGCCACCTCGGCAACCTCGAACGCGAATGCGAACCCGGTTACTGGCCACGCATCCGCGCCGGCATCGTGCGTGCGCGCCAGGACTATGAGACCTATGGCTTCTGCTTTTCGCTGGGCGACTGGAATTCGGAAGTGTTCGCGATCGGCGTGCCACTGATCTCGGCTGACCGCAGCCGCATCCTCTCGTTCAACCTGAGCGGACGCATCTCGATCATGACCCGCGAAAAACTGATGCAGGACTTCGGCCCGAAGCTGGTAGCCCTGCGCGACAAGGTCTGGGAAAGGACGGAAGGGCACTTCTGAGCGCCCCGCCCGACACCCGCATACACACCATCGGAGTACATGCATGAAAGCCATGGTCTGCGAAGCCTGGGGCCCGCCCTCGTCACTGCAGTTGCGCGATCTTCCGTCGCCAACACCAGGCCCGAAGCAAATCCTGATACGCACCCGCGTGGCCGCCGTGAATTTTCCCGACGTGCTGATGATTGCCGGCAAATATCAGCTCAAGCCCGAGTTTCCGTTCTCACCCGGCGGTGAGTTGTCAGGCGAAATCATTGCGGTCGGCAACGAGATCAAACGACTGAAGGTTGGCGACAAGGTGGTCGGCCTTGCACCATTCGGTGCCTACGCACAGGAGGTCGCGGTCGATGCCAGCCTCGTGATTCCGCTGCCGAACGACATCAGCGATGAAGACCTGGAACTGGCCGGCAGTTTCGTACTCACCTACGGCACCTCGCTGCATGCGCTGAAGGATCGCGCCCAGGTGCAACCCGGTGAAACCCTGCTGGTGCTCGGTGCCGGTGGCGGTGTCGGGCTGGCCGCGGTGGAGATCGGCAAGTTGCTGGGCATGCGCGTGATCGCCGCCGCCTCTTCCGAAGAAAAGCTGGCGGCCGCGCGCGCACGTGGCGCCGATGAAACCATCGACTACAGCAAGGGCGACCTGCGTGAGCAGGTCAAGACGTTGACCGAAGGCCGCGGCGTCGAGGTGGTCTACGACCCGATCGGCGGCGACTTCACCGAACCCGCATTGCGCTGTGTGGGTTGGCGTGGCCGCTATCTGGTGGTCGGTTTCGCCGCTGGCGACATTCCCAGGATCCCGATCAACCTGTTGCTGCTCAAGGGCAGTGCGCTGGTCGGTGTGTTCTGGGGCGAATTCGTGCGTCGCGAGCCGTCACTGAATGCCGAAAACATGGGCCTGCTTTTCAGCTGGCTGCACGAGCGCAAGATCCATCCATTGATCTCAGGGCGTTATCCATTGTCGCAAGCTGCGCAGGCACTTGATGCCCTGCTCGGGCGCAAGGCGATCGGCAAGCTGGTGGTGCTGCCGCAACAAGTCGACTAAAAGCACCAACAAAATTCCTGGAGGGGACGCGTGATGAAGAACATGAGTCACTGGCCATCCGGCCTGCCGCCGCATCTGGAGCTGCCGAAGACCTCGCTGTACTACAACCTCGAAGTGGCCACCACACGCTATCCGGATCGCACGGCAATTGCCTACTACGGCACTGACATCAGTTACACCGAGCTGAAGTGCCAGGTCGATGCGCTGGCTGGTCATTTGCGCAGCGAGTGCGGCGTACGCAAGGGCGACCGGGTCGCGATCTTGATGCAGAACAGCCCGCAATTCATCATCGCTTTCTACGCCATCCTGCGTGCCGATGCCGCAGTGGTGCTGGTCAACACGATGAACCTGCTGGCGGAAGTTCGTCACGTCCTCAGCGACAGCGGCAGCAAGGCCGCGATCTTCGGGCAGGAATTGGCGGCAAACATCACGCCTTTGCTGGGCAACGAGATCGAGCATGCCATCAGCGCCTGCTATTCGGACTACTTGAGCGAGATTACCGATCTGCCGCTCCCTGACGTGGTCAGCGCAGAGCGCGTCTCTGTCGAAGGCGTCAGCGGTTGGCAGCAGGCGTTGCAGCACGAAGCCATCAACGATGCACACACCGCTGGACCCGATGATCTGGCGGTGATTCCGTACACCTCCGGCACCACCGGCTTACCCAAGGGCTGCATGCACACGCATCGCAGCGTGATGCATACGGCGATTGGCTCCGGTGAATTCTGTCGTGTCTCCAAGGACCAGGTGGCGCTGGCCGCGCTGCCGATGTTCCACGTCACCGGTTTGCAGATGGGCGTGAATGCGGTGATCTTCAGCGGCTCCACCATCGTGGTCATGACGCGCTGGGATCGACGCTGCGCGGCGATATTGATCGAACGCTACAAGGTCAGCACCTGGACTGCGATCCCCGCGATGCTTATCGATTTCCTTGCGCAGCCAGACCTGGCCAGCTTTGACCTCAGTTCGATGCAGCTGCTGTCTGGCGGCGGTGCGGCGATGCCAAAGGCGGTGGCCGAGCGTATCCAGCAACTGTGGGGATTGTCCTATGTGGAAGGCTACGGCCTGTCGGAAACCATCGCGCCGTCACACACCAACCCGCCGCACCGACCAAAGCCACAATGCCTGGGCATTCCGCTGCAGGACACCGACTCGATCGTGATCGATCCGGAAACCCTGAAAGAGCTGCCGACCGGCGAAACCGGCGAGATCCTGATCAGTGGCCCGCAGGTGTTCCATGGTTACTGGGGGCGACCGGAAGCCACCGCCGAAGCCTTCGTCGAAATCGACGGCGTGCGCTGGTTCCGCAGCGGCGATCTGGGTTATGTCGATGACGAAGGCTATTTCTTCATGGTCGATCGCCTGAAACGGATGATCAATGCATCCGGCTTCAAGGTCTGGCCCGCCGAAGTGGAGAGCAAGCTGTACGCGCATCCGGCGGTGCAGGAAGCCTGCGTGATTGCCTGCCGCGATCCGCATCGCGGCGAAAGCGTTAAAGCGTTGGTGGTATTGGCCAGCGGCTTGAGTGTCACGGCCGACGAACTGATCGCCTGGTCACGCGAACAGATGTCTGCCTACAAGGTTCCGCACGTGGTTGATTTCGTCGAATCCCTGCCGCGCAGCGGGAGTGGCAAGGTGGCTTGGCGACAGCTGCAGGAACGCGAACTGGCCGCCGCGGAGTAGTCCACAAGTGCTGCGCACGCCCGTGCGTGGCACGCAGAAGAGGAGCCAACCGATGAACGTTCCCGCAGGCTTCGAGCCACTCTCGCGCAGCAGCCCGGCACTGGATTTGATCGGCCCGGTCCATGCCAGCGGTGCTGGCGCCGATCTGGTTCTGGGCCTGTGCGTCGAGTTGAAACACTGCAATTCGCGCGGCACCATCCACGGCGGCATCCTCGCCACGCTGGCCGATGTGGCGCTTGGCCACGCGACTGCTTTCTCGACCGAGCCTCCCACTGCGCTGACGACCGCCAGCCTGATGCTGGACTATGCTGGCGCCGCAAAAATCGGCGACTGGATTGAAGTTCACGTGGATATCCAGAAGCTTGGCTCGCGACTGGCGTTTGCGAATGCCTACATCACCCTGGATGGCCAACGCATCGTACGCGCCAGCGCGGTTTTTGCCGTCGCGAACGCGCCGACCGCCCACTCGAAATCTTGATCCAGCCGCGCACCAGAACGGAGATGTCATGCAAATCCCATCGTTGAAGGCCAGCGTCAGCGCCGAGGAATGGCAGTTGCGTTGCGACCTTGCTGCCTGCTATCGGTTGGTCGCTTCCTACGGTTGGTCAGATCTGGTGTTCACCCATATCAGCGCGCGCCTGCCGGGTGAAGACCATCACTTTCTGATCAACCCTTACGGCATGCTGTTCGAGGAAGTCACGCCTCATCGTTGATTGCGGTTGATCAAGAGGGCAGCAAGCTCAGCGAGTCTCCGTTCCAGGTGAACCGCGCCGGCTTCGTGATCCACAGCGCCATCCACGCCGCCCGCAACGATGCGCAATGCGTATTGCATACGCATACGCGTGCCGGTGTGGCAGTAAGCGCACAGAAAGCTGGCGTGTTGCCGATCTCGCAGCAGTCTACGTTCGTACTGTCATCGCTGGCGTATCACGACTACGAAGGCGTCGCCCTGCACGACGAGGAAAAGCCACGGTTGCAGAGCGATCTTGGCACCGCGCATTTCCTGATGCTGCGCAACCACGGCCTGCTGACGGTAGGTCCCTCAATAGCTGATGCGTTTCTTGCCATGTATATCTTCGAAACCACCTGCCAGATCCAGCTCGCTGCGCAGGCCGGCGGCGAATTGATCAGTGTGCCATCCACGATCCTCGATGGTGTCGCCGAAGCATCGCGCACTCAGACAGAAGGTCTCGGCGGCAGCTTCGTCTGGCCCGCACTGCTGCGCAAACTCGATCGCCTGGATTCCAGCTATCGCGATTGATCGACGTCGCCCATTGCAGAGCAATGTTGATTCGGCAACATCTTGAGTGACCTTGGCCGCAACGATGGAGCTCTGGCGCTGATCAAGGGAGTCGACCCAGGGCAACCACCTCGAACCCCGAACGGGCGAATGCTCGGGAGGCCATACAGGCGCAAACCTGAGGGCTATCCGCCGCTATCCAGCTCCAGCTTATCCTGGGTCCGGGTCAGGAAATCATCAGCGTGATGACGTTCGTGCAGCTGGCTGGCCGGTTCACCGAAGGTGCGGTTGACCATGCGTCCGCGCCGCACGGCCGGGCGTGCACCGATCATTTCGGCCCAGCGTTGCACATGGGTGTACTCGTGTACCTGCAGAAACTCCGCTGCATCGTAGAGCAGCCCTTGGGCCAACCCGCCATACCAGGGCCAGATGGCCATGTCGGCAATGCTGTAGTCGTCGCCAGCGATGTAACGATGTTCGGAAAGACGCTGGTCCAGCACATCAAGTTGACGCTTCACTTCCATCGCGAAACGATCGATCGGGTATTCGAGTTTGCTCGGCGCATACGCATAGAAGTGACCGAAGCCGCCACCGAGATAAGGGCCGCTGCCGACCTGCCAGAACAACCAGGACAGACATTCGGCACGATGCGCAGCGTCACGCGGTAGAAATGCGTCGAACTTCTCGGCGAGATGCATCAGGATTGCGCCGGACTCGAACACCCGGATCGGCACGTCGCCACTGCGATCCATCAGCGCCGGGATTTTCGAGTTGGGATTTACCTCGACAAAGCCGCTGCCGAATTGCTCACCCTCCTGGATACGGATGAGCCAGGCGTCGTACTCGGCGCCGCTTTCGCCAAGCTCCAGCAACTCTTCCAGCATGATGGTCACCTTCACGCCATTGGGCGTGGCCAGCGAATACAGCTGCAGGGGATGTGTACCTACGGGCAGATCCTGTTCATGCGTGGCACCGGAAACCGGACGATTGATACTGGCGAATTTGCCACCGCTCTCCTTGTCCCAGCGCCAGACATTGGGTGGTGTGTAGTCGATACTGGGTGTCATCAGCGGACTCCTTGATCAATCGCAGGACGGGTGGCTGTGCGAACTGGGCCTGCGGCCGGCAGGCGTTCTTGTCAGTCGCGATCTCCCATTTATACGCAGGCCGTGGTGAACATCTACTCACGCCGGCATGCGACTTGCCAGTTTGGTGGATACCATCGCGGCCTTGTCGCGCGTCACACTTGAACCATCTGCCACACGCGAAGGTCGACATGACAACTGTGCGCAAGCCATCGACCGCCCCTTGCACCGCAACGTTAATCGCTAGAATTGTGCACCCCACGTCGCGCATGAGTCGTACACACTTCCTCGCGCATGCAGAGAATGCCCATGCCTATCACCGATCGCATCCCCCGCCCTTGGGTTGACCGCCGCGTTACGGCGCGCTTGTTGATGGCGACCGAACTGGAAAAATTGCCACCTGATGAACGCGAGATCGTCGAGCGCTTCATCGGCCGCAAGCACATGGCGCGCAACGTGCTGCAGGAGTTCGACCAGAGCTTGAGCTTTGGTGAGCGGCTGGCCGACAAGGTTGCTGAAGTGGGTGGTAGCTGGGGCTTCATCATCGTGTTTCTGATGGCGATGGTTACCTGGATGGGCATCAACAGCTTTGTGCTGCATCGTGAAGCCTTCGATCCGTATCCATACATCCTGCTCAATCTGGCGCTGTCCTGCCTCGCCGCGTTGCAGGCGCCCGTGATCATGATGAGTCAGAACCGACAGTCCGATTCAGATCGCGCCCAGGCCAAGAATGACTACGAGGTCAACGTGCGCGCAGAGCTGGAAATTCTGCAGGTGCACGAAAAAATCAATGCCATGCGCGAGACGGAACTGGCGGATCTGGCTGAGCTGGTCAGTCGTCAGGGCAACGCGATCGATGCGCTCAACCAGCGCCTCGCCAATCGCGGCTCGTAGTCCGTCTCGATAGCACGCGCGTTGGCGATGTGAGCGGAGTGTTTCAGCCCGCCCGTCTCATCAGGCGGGCCGACCAGTCGTGCGTGTGGTGTCGTTGCTTACGACCCAGCCAGCAACTTGTTCGCGGCAGCGACAAACTCGGGATCGAGTTTTCCGATCACCTTGGTGCGCGTGACGATACGCCCGTCCGCGTCGATCAGCAGCAATTCGCTGCTGTGGTTGAAGTCACCGTCGGGGCGCTTCTGGAACTGCAGGCCGAGGATGGCGGCAAAGCTGCGCACGTCGGCGAGATTGGTTCGCGCCAGGGTCCAGTAGGACGGATCGAGATGACGCTTGCTGGCGTACTTGTCCAGTGCGGCCACATCATCACGTGCCGGGTCAAAGCTCACGGCGAGAATGTCGAGCTTGTCGCGACCCGGCTCGTCGATGGCTTTGTAGGTCTGCTTCAAGGTATCGATGATCATCGGACAGACCATCGTGCACGAGGTATAGAACATGGTGACCAGTTGCGGATGGCCGCGGCGTGACGCCAGCGGCTCGACTTTGCCGGCCTGGGTGGTCAGATCCAATTTGAGGTTGTAGATCGAATCGCCCGGCACGGCATCGGCAGCAAGGACATGGCCACTGATCATCAATAACAGGGTAAGACAGCAAGCAAGACGTTTCATGATGACTCCTCAATCAGATCTGGCGCAGCGAAAACCCATGTTGTTGGTGGTATCGGATGCCTTGAGTGCCGACAACATGGCGACACGCATCAAGGTGGCGTAGTTCTCTTTCTGTTGCATGGCGATGGCACCGGCGCCGCAGAATTGCAGTTTGTTGGCGCCGTCCTGATCACGACTGTCCGCACCGACAAGCAACGCGTTGAAATCGTCCACCCATTCCCACACCAGATCGTTCAAATCACGCACCCGGTACACATTGGCGTCGCCGCCAACTTCAGGCAGCGGTCGACTGGATGGACGGCCAAACCATTCCAATGTGCGTTCGCGCCAGGCGTGATCCTGCCGTGCGTCTTTTCGCGTGGCGTCAGAGGCGGCGGCATACTCCCACTCGTACCAACTCGGCAGACGCGCATGTTCGCTTTCGCAATACGCCTGCGCCGCAAACCAGCTGACTCGCGTGACGGGTTGTTGCGGCAGGGCGGCTGGCCCCAGCTCTTCCGGGCCAGCCCATTGGGTCAGGTAACGCTGATCGGAAAACACGCTGGCAACGCGATCACGCTGCCAGTCGGGATGAGTCTTCACGAAGGCCAGAAATTCGGCGTTGGTGACCGGCTCTACGCGCATCTCAAATGGCGCTACCCGGCTCGGCGCCGCCTTGCCATCGGGAGGCACGACGCTGTTGAAGCTGCCACCCGGCAGGCGGACATAGTCGATTGCCTGCACAGGTGCGGCCAGCAGCAAACCGGACGCAAGGATCAATAGCCGCCAGCCGGGAGTCCGTCGGGCTTTGGTGGTCGAGCCGAGACTTCGGCTGTACGAGGACAGATTTTTGACGATTTGCAGGTTCATAATGGTTCTATGGACCAAGAATCGGCAGAAATATGGACCGCACAGCCGAATTCGCAGGCCGGCCAACCAAAGCCCGACGGACTCCCAGACATGCTCAGTGACCTGCAGCAGCAGAAGCGGGTACTGGCTGGGCACGCACCTTCTTGACCTCTTCCTTGCTGATCTGGCCACCCGGGTTATCCCAGCTGTTCAGCACGTAGGTGAGGATGTTGGCCACTTCGTCATCGGTCAGCTGGCTCATTGGCGGCATCACCGAATCGTAGTCCTTTCCATTGACGGTAATCTTGCCGGTCAGACCGTGAATCGGAATGCCGATCAGGTGGTCATGATCCTGCTTTGCCAGGTAATCGGACTTGGCCAGCGGCGGGAATACGCCCTCCATACCCTTGCCGTCCGCCTGATGGCAGACCGAGCAGGTGCCGGTAAACAACTGCTGGCCGGCCTTGATCGACTCGTCCTTGGTCAGCGTGCCACCGGCATGCGCTGCGGCGGCCGTACTTACCGCTTTGAGATTGGGCTCGGCACGATCGCCCAGATAAACCGAGTCGACCTCCTTGCCCGAATAGATCGATTTGTCCTCCGGCCCATCGACCTTGAGGATACCCAGTGCGCCCTTGTTGAAGGCGCGGAAGATCGAGTGATCGACCAGCACGTAGCTGCCCGGCACATCGGTATGGAACTGCACCATCACCGCGCCGCCGGCGGGAATCAGCGTGGTCTGCACGTTGTGCTGCGGATTGGTGCCGCCCTCCTGCATCACGGTGTCAAAGATCTCGCCGATAACGTGAAAGCTGGATACCAGGTTGGGACCGCCATTACCCACATACAGGCGTACGGTCTGATTGGTCTTGGCGGTCAGCGCGTTGTCGCCGGTGATCGAACCTTCATGGCCATTGAACAGCACATAGGTCGGGTGTTCATCAATCGCCTTGTCCATGTCGAAGCCCTGGTGACCCTTCTGGCGATATTTGCCGGTGGTGTAGAAATCACCCTGCATCACGTAGTACTCGTGATCGACTGGCGGCATGCCTTCGGGCGGCTCGACCAGGATCAGTCCATACATGCCGTTGGCGATATGCATGCCAACCGGCGCGGTCGCGCAGTGGTAGACGAAGATGCCCTTGTTGAGTGCCTTGAACGTGAACTGCGACTCATGCCCCGGCGCCGTGAAACTCGATGCCGCGCCGCCGCCTGGACCGGTTACGCCATGCAGGTCGATGTTGTGCGGCATCTTGCTGTCGGGCGCATTCTTGAGATGGAACTCGACCGTGTCGCCCTGGCGCACGCGGATGAAACTGCCCGGCACGGTGCCGCCGAAGGTCCAATAGGTATACGTGACGCCTTCGGAAATCTGCATCTCCTTCTCGATCACTTCCAGCTCGACGATCACCTTGGCCGGATGATTGCGATGGATCGGCGGCGGCACGTTGGGGGGACTGGTCAGCACCGCGTGGATCGGATCACCCTGCGGTGGGCCGAAATCTCCTGGTCTGGACGAGGAATCCCCGGCGACTGTTGCCGAGGAAGCCGGTGCCGATGCGGTTTTCGAGCCCGAGTCGGGCTGTTTCGAACATGCGGCGATGGCCACGATTGCCATGGCGGCAACGAGAGTTGGAAGCAGTCTTGCCATAACGAGTTCCCCATGAGTACGACAGCCAGAGCGTGCTGAGTGAAAATCAGCGTTCGACTTCAGTTACTTCAGATAGAACAAAAGCGATAGGCCGTAAAACATGCCGCGCCACGGTGCCACAGCGACTAATGGATTTCCATTGTTTCCACGTGAAGAGAGTGCACCCAAATTACTGCGACGTCGAGTCTATGCAACGCAGCCAGTGACTTTGTCATAGTCGTGCTCATGTCAAAAAAACGGGCGCCGAGGCGCCCGTTTTTCAACTCTTCACGGTGTCTCCAGAATCAGCCCGCGAAGTACATCTGGAACTCCAGCGGATGGGTGCTGGCGCGGTACTTGGTGACTTCCTTCATTTTCAGCTCGATATAGGCGTCGATGAAGTCGTCGCTGAACACGCCACCGGCGGTGAGGAAGTCGCGATCCTTGTCCAGCGCTTCCAGCGCGGCGTCGAGGCTGGAGCAGACCTGCGGGATGTTCTTCTCTTCTTCCGGTGGCAGATCGTAAAGATCCTTGTCGGCCGGTGCGCCCGGGTCGATCTTGTTGATGATGCCGTCAAGGCCGGCCATCATCAGCGCGGTGAACACCAGGTAGCCGGAGTTCATCGGATCCGGGAAGCGCACCTCGATGCGGCGACCCTTCGGGCTGGCCACGTACGGGATGCGGCAGCTGGCCGAACGATTGCGGGCCGAGTAGGCCAGCATCACCGGCGCCTCGAAACCCGGCACCAGGCGCTTGTAGCTGTTGGTGGTGGAGTTGGAGAAGGCGTTGATGGCGCGGGCATGCTTGAAGATGCCGCCGATGTACCACAACGCCATCTGGCTGAGGCCACCGTAGAGGTCGCCGGCGAACAGGTTCTCGCCGTTCTTGGCCAGCGACTGATGCACGTGCATGCCGCTGCCGTTGTCGCCGACCAGCGGCTTGGGCATGAAGGTGACGGTCTTGCCGTTCTGGTGCGCCACGTTCTTGATCACGTACTTCATGGTGATCAGTTCGTCGGCCTTTTTCACCAGCGTGTTGAACTTCACGCCGATCTCGCACTGGCCCGCGTTCGCCACCTCGTGATGATGCACTTCGACGGTCTGGCCGAGCGACTCCAGCACCTTGCACATGTCGGCGCGCAGGTCGCCCAGCGAGTCGACCGGGCTGACCGGGAAATAGCCGCCCTTCACGCCCGGACGATGGCCGGTGTTGCTGCCTTCGTACTTGTAGCGCGACGACCAGGCCGCTTCCTCGGAACCAATCTCATAGAACACGCGGCCCGGATCGTTCTGCCAGCGCACCGAGTCAAAAATGAAAAACTCCGGTTCCGGGCCAAAGAACGCAGTGTCGGCGATGCCGGTGGATTTGAGATACGCCTCGCCGCGCTTGGCGATCGAACGCGGGTCGCGGCCGTAAGCCTGCATCGTCGACGGCTCCAGCACGTCGCAGTGCAGGATCAACTGCACGTGCGCGCTGAACGGATCGAGGTGAGCGGTGTCCGGATCGGGCAGCAGGATCATGTCCGACTCGTTGATGCCCTTCCAGCCATTGATCGAGGAGCCATCGAACATCTTGCCGTCTTCGAACGTCGACTCATCAATTTGATGTGCCGGAAAGCTGACGTGATGATGCACACCGAGCATGTCGGCGAAGCGGAAATCGACGAATTCGACGTCGTGTTCCTGGATCAGATCGAGCACTTTATTGGCGGACATGAAGCAACCTCGGGGTGTGGGTAGTGAACGGTAGGGTCTTCTCAGCCAAGCTATACAGCAAAGCTTGTGCCAGTGGATTAACTCTTTGCATCACAATGACTTGCCGAGTCCCGGGCACCTTGGGCAGACGCAAAAAGCAACATGATGGTGCGTTGGAATAACCCATTGCACCATCATGTCGCAAGTGAGCAATCAGCCGGCTCGCTCACACATCGTAAGCGCTTTCGCCATGCGAGGTGATATCCAGGCCTTCACGCTCCGCTTCATGCGGCGCCCGCAAGCCGAAGATAGCCTTGACCACAAAGTAGGCAATCACCGATATCACACCACTCCATAGCAGCGTAATACCGACACCGAGCGCCTGGATACCTACCTGGTGCACGATCGAGAAATCAGCCGCCCCGGTGCCACCCAGCGCCGAAGAGGTGAATATGCCGGTAAGCAAGGCACCGACGATGCCACCGACGCCATGCACACCGAACACGTCCAGCGTGTCGTCAGCCTTGAGCAGCTTCTTCAGGCCGGTTACGCCCCATACGCAGCAGAGGCTCGCCACGGCACCAATCACCAGCGCACCCATCGGCCCGACCGTGCCGCAAGCCGGTGTTATACCGACCAGACCAGCTACTGCACCCGACGCACCGCCAACCATCGACGACTTGCCTTTGGTCATCCCCTCGATCAGCAACCACGCCAGCACTGCTGCGGCCGTCGCCAGCAAGGTGTTGATGAAGGCCAGTGCTGCGCCGGCGTTGGCCTCGAGGTTGGAGCCGGCGTTGAAACCGAACCAGCCCACCCACAACAGCGCCGCGCCAATCATGGTGAAGCTGACATTGTGCGGTTTCATGTTTTCCTTGCCGAAGCCGACCCGCGGACCGACCAGGTAGGCGCCGACCAGACCAGCGATACCGGCATTGATATGCACCACCGTGCCACCGGCAAAATCCAGTGCGCCCTTGGCGAACAGGAAACCATCCGGCCCGTACCAGACCATGTGCGCGATCGGCAGGTAGGCAAAGGTAAACCACAGCGCCGCGAACAGCAGCACCGCGCGAAAGCGCATCCGCTCGGCGAATGAGCCCACGATCAATGCGCCGGTAATGCCGGCAAAGGTGGCCTGAAACGCCACGAACACGTATTCCGGCAACGCCACGCCGTCAGTGAATGTCGCAGCCAGCGAATCCACGCCAACGCCTTTGAGAAACAACTTGTCGAAGTTGCCAATGAAAGCACCGCCGCCATTGAAAGCCAGGGTGTAGCCATAGATAACCCACAGCACCACCAGCAGCGAAAACACCGTCATCACCTGCATCAACACCGACAGCACATTCTTGGAGCGCACCAACCCGCCATAGAACAAGGCCAATCCCGGCACCGTCATCAGGATCACCAGCAGGGTGGAGGTGAGCATCCAGGCCACATCGCCCTTGTTCACCACGGGTGCGGCGGCCGCCTGTGCGTGCAACTGAGGCGTCAGAAACAACAGGCCGAACAGCAGTGACGATGATATCCACGCTGCAGGATTACGCAGATGACGAAACAACATTAGATCTTTCATGGAAACCTCGCTGAAACAGATTTAGAGGGCGTCGGCGTCGAGCTCGCCGGTACGGATGCGGATGACCTGCTCCACCGTGGTGACAAAGATCTTTCCGTCACCGACGTTGCCGGTTCGCGCCGCCGCTTGAATGGCTTCGAGCACCTCATCGAGCAGGCGGTCCTCGACCACCACCTCAATCTTCAGCTTGGGCAGAAAGTCGACCACGTATTCCGCACCGCGATAGAGCTCGGTATGTCCCTTTTGCCGCCCAAACCCACGCACCTCGCATACCGTGATGCCGCTGACGCCCGCGACGGTGAGCGCATCGCGTACTTCGTCGAGCTTGTAGGGTCGAATGATGCAGCTGATCAATTTCATGGATATCTCCAGAGGTTGAAACGACGATGACGGCTCATCGCAATGGCGTTGCCTGATTCAATGCAACTTGTTCAGAACGATTTGCTGAGCGTGAGCACGCCGGTCGCGCGACCGACAAAGTTGTCATGGGCGTTGGTGTAATTGCCTTCGTCGGCATTGGTGTCGTAGTAGCCCAGCGCGATCGAGTAGCCGCTGTCGAAGGCCTTGGTCACGCCGAGTTTCCAGTCGTAGTAGGCGAAGCCCGGGTTATGCCTGACGTCCTGGTGGCCGACGTGCGTGTTCAAAGTCCAGCCCGGGCTGAACTCGTAATTCCACGCCAGATCAAAGTAGTCGCTGCTCTTGCTGTCAGCGAAGCCAAACAGGTTGGTGAACGAGTGCGAGTACTTCAGCGTCAGGCCTTTCCAGCCCAGCGAGGCATAGCCCTCGGTGGTGTACGGACGGATGAAGCCGGGCGGATAGTCACCCGGGTAGTAATACTCGTAGAGTCCGACGTCATAGCTCCAGTCACTGCTGAAGCTGCCACGGAAACCGGTGTAGAAATCCAGCTCGACACTGCTCGACAGCGGTGCACCGACGCTGGAGGTATCCGAAAGCCAGCTGATGTTGCTGGCCCATGCACCGATGTACCAGCCGCTAGCGTGATCAAACTCGATACCCGGCTGCACCGCCGGCCCCTGATTGGTTTGCGACAGACCCCGGAACAGGTAGTCGTTTACCACGCTGACACTCCCCGCCCACGAACTTGCCGGTGTTTCTTCGGCCATCGCCGGCATGGCTCCGGAGATGGCGCACCACAGAACAGCTACCCCTGCGAGCTTGCTTGATCGTTTCATGCGCTTTACTCCCCTCTTCAGTAGCAGACCTGGATTCATGGACGTCTGGACGTCCATCTGGTCAACGCCACGCATGGCGCTGGTGTGCTGCAACTTCCAGAGTGACTTCAGCAAGCCCTGTGCCAGCGGGAAGAAATGGCGACCGCAAGCCATCCGCGCGTAAACAGATCCCCGTTTGTCGCCGTATTCGCACCGCGAACGGTCGCCAGTACGAGCACCTTGCACTCTCTTGGTGCGACGCAGCATGCTCGGCTTCCGGTATCTCTGACCTCCGCGCAAACTCGTTTGCGGGAAAACCGCTTAAGCTATGGCGCCCACGCGGCTGGCCAGCCAGCAGCTCATCTTCATCACGCCCCGGAATCCGCTTGTGACCGATCTGCTCCACGTCATCCTGCTTGGCATCATCGAAGGCATCACCGAGTTCCTGCCGATTTCCAGCACCGGCCATCTGCTGATTGCCGAACAGTTCGGCCTCGGCGCACGCTCGGAGCTGTTCAATGTCGGCATTCAGGCCGGCGCGATCCTGGCGGTGACCTTGATCTACTGGAAGCGGATCTGGCAGTTGCTCACGCAATGGCGCGATCCGGTCAATCGCGATTACCTGCTCAAGCTGATCGTGGCGTTTCTGATCACCGCGGTGCTCGGCCTGATCGCGGTGAAGAATGGTTTCAAGCTGCCGGAAACGGTGACCCCGATCGCCTGGGCGCTGGTGATCGGCGGCTTCTGGATGATCGCTGCCGAGCGCCTGGCCGAACGGCAGCCGGATCGTCGTGAAGTCACCTGGACGGTAGCCATTCTGGTCGGCATCGCGCAGATGATCGCCGGCATTTTCCCCGGCACCTCACGCTCGGCCTCAACCATTTTCGTGGCCATGCTCGCCGGCACCAGCAACCGCGCCGCAGCCACCGAATTCGCCTTTCTGGTCGGCATTCCGACCATGTATGCCGCCACCGGTTACGAGCTGCTGAAGGTACTCAAGAATGGTGGCGCGGCACACGAGGACTGGACCGCGCTAGGCGTGGGTTTCCTGGTTTCGGCCATCGTCGCCTTCATCGCCGTGAAGTGGCTGCTCGGCTATATCCGCACGCATCGCTTCACCCCGTTCGCGATCTACCGCATCGCGTTCGGCGTGGCACTGTTGCTGTTGGTGCCGACGGGCAGCTGAACCTGGCCGGCACCATCGACCGAGTGAGTTCGATCAGGCAGTGACGGGTTCGGCGGCGACCGCCTCGGCCACCGGCGGATGTTTCCACGGCACCGGCTCATTGGTGCGTTCGAACAGCTCGCGCACCCATTCGATGAAAGCCTGCACGCGGGCAGAGAGATGCTTCTTCTGCGGGTAAACGATCCACACCGGCTTGCCGGTCGATTTGGTATCGGTCATCACCAGTTCCAGCATCCCCTTTTCCAGCATGCACGCCGCCAGCATGCGCGGCATCTGCGTGATGCCCAGGCCGGCAGCCACCGCCTGAAGAACTGACTCGCCGTCGTTGATCAGCATGTGGGCATCGATGTCGACCGCCACCGAACCGCCCGGCGTATCGAACTGCCACTGGCGCGGTCGTCCGTTGGGAAAGACGTAGTTGATGCAGCGATGATCCTTCAGGTCGTCGATGCTCTTCGGCGCGCCGTGTTGGCGCAGGTACCCGGGCGAGGCGATGACCACGTTGCGCAGGTAGCCGATCTTGCGCGCGATCAGGCTCGAATCCTCCAGCTGGCCGACGCGGATGGCGCAATCGAGACCCTCACCGTTGAGGTCCATTGGCGTGTCACTCATCGACAGCTCCAGCCGGATGTCCGGGTAGCGCTGCTCGAATTCGGTCAGTCGCGGGATCACGGCAGAACGGCCCACCGACAGCGAAATGCCGACCCGCAACTTGCCGGTCGGTTTGCGATTGGCGTAGTTCAGCGCCTCCGTGGCCTCGGTCAGATCGGCAAGTATCTCCTTGCAACGTGCATGAAACGAGGCCCCATCGTCGGTCAACCGCAGCGAGCGCGTGGATCGGAACAACAGCCGCGCGCCTAGTTGCGTTTCCAGCCGCGACACCGCACGGCTGACGCCCGATGGGGTCATGCCCAACTGTGCTGCGGCACCGGCGAAGCTCTTGGCCTCGACCACCCGGACAAAGGTTGAAATAGCTGAAAAGTCTTCCATCGGGCTCATCTCCGGCTTATTCGTGATTCTCAGTCACGAGTGTAATGCGCAGGGAACGGGTTTTCTATACCGCAGAGTACACCTATTCTCTCGACCCTCGCCGGACGACCTGCGTCCGGTATCGATGGTTTTGGGAGCGAGTCATGAAAAAACAATGGATGCTGGCCAGCGCGATTGCCGTGGTTCTACTGGGTGGCTGGGTGTTGTTGCACGGCAACGACAGTCAGGCGCAGACCCCAGCCGGCGGGGCGCCTGCGGAAGTCACCGTGGCGCAGGCGCTGAGCCGCAGGGTCAGTGACAGTGCCGAATTCACCGGCCGCCTGCAGGCGGTGAACACCGCTCAGGTCCAGCCTCGCGTTGACGGCTTCGTGGAGTCGCTGAAGTTCAGCGAAGGCGCGCTGGTGCACAAGGGTGACGTGCTGTTCCAGCTCGATGCACGTCCGTACCAGGCCGAAGTGGACCGGCTCGTCGCCAATCAGGCGCAGGCGAAAGCCGAGCTGAATCTGGCCCAGACCAACCAGCGCCGCGCCGGGATGCTGCTGGCCCAGCACGCCATCGCGCAGCAGGAAGCCGATCGCCAGGACACCACGGCACAGAGCGCACGGGCCCGGCTGGCTGCCGCCACCGCCGCGCTGGCCACGGCACGGTTGAATCTTGATTTCACCAAGGTCCGTGCGCCGATCGATGGCCGCGTCAGCAACGCCCGCGTCACTGCCGGCAATCTGGTCACCAGCAGCGACGTGCTGACCAGCGTGGTTTCGGTCAATCCGGTTTACGTCTACTTCGATGTCGACGAACAGACCTGGCTGAAGCTCGATCACCTGCGCGCGAAGGCGAAACAGGCCGGCGGCAACGCCCGCATCGAGGCCTCGATGGGTCTGGCCGACGAGTCCGGCCATCCGCATGCGGGCCGGCTCGACTTTGTCGACAACCAGCTGCACACCGGCTCCGGCACGATGCGTCTGCGCGCCGTGTTCGACAACACCAACGAGCTCTATACCCCTGGCCTCTATGCCCGTGTGCAGTTGCAGAGTGGCCAAGCTCGGCCGCGTTTGCTGGTGGATGATCGCGCGATCGGCACCGACCTCGGCAACCAGTTCGTCTATGTCGTCGACAAGCAGCACAAGGTGGAATACCGCAAGGTCGATACCGGCCCGCTGTTCCATGGACTGCGCGTGATCGACAGCGGCCTGAAACCGAACGACGTGGTGATCGTCAACGGCCTGCAGCGCGTGCGCCCCGGTGCCGAAGTAAACCCGAAGACGGTCGCGATGACGTCGCGCCTCGACGCCAGCGACAAGGCGCTGGTCGAGCAGGATACCCCATCAAAACAGGACGATTCGCTGGCCGCCGCGGCGGTGACGAAGCGCCCGCAGGGTTGAGCAAAACATCATGAAAAACATAGCCCAGTTCTTTGTCGATCGGCCGATCATGGCGGCGGTGCTTTCGCTGCTGTTCGTGATCACCGGCACGTTGGCGGTGTTCCAGCTGCCGATCAGCGAATACCCCGAAGTCGTGCCGCCAACGGTCGTGGTGCGTGCCGCCTATCCCGGTGCCAATCCCAAGGTGATCGCCGAAACCGTTGCCACGCCGCTGGAGGAACAGATCAACGGCGTCGAAGGCATGCTCTACACCTCGTCGCAGGCCACCAGTGACGGTGCACTCACGCTCACCGTGACGTTCGCGCTGGGCACCGACCTCAATACCGCCCAGGTCGATGTGCAGAACCGCGTGGCACAGGCGCTGCCGAAACTGCCGGAGGAAGTGCAGCGTCTCGGTGTGACCACCCAGAAGAGCTCGCCCGACCTGACCATGGTGGTGCATCTGACCTCGCCCGATCAGCGCTACGACATGCTGTACCTGTCGAACTACGCGCGGCTGCATGTAAAGGATCTGCTCGGTCGGCTCGACGGCGTCGGTGACGTGCAGATTTTCGGCGCCGGCGAATATTCGATGCGCGTGTGGCTGGATCCGCAGAAGCTGGCCCAGCGTTCGCTCACTACCGGCGACGTAATCAACGCGATTCGCGAGCAGAACGTGCAGGTTGCCGCCGGCGCGCTGAATGCGCCGCCCGGGCCCAGCAACTCGGCGTTCCAGCTCAACATCAACACCCGTGGCCGGCTGGTCAGCAAGGAGGATTTCGAACGCATCATCGTGCGCACCGATGCCAATGGCGGCGTCACTCATCTCGATGACGTGGCGCGGGTCGAGCTGGGCTCGAACAACTACGCGCTGCGCAGCCTGCTCGACAACAAGCCGGCCGTGGCCTTGCCGATCTTTGCGCGGCCCGGTTCCAACGCGATCCAGATCTCCGACGAAGTGCGCAGCACGATGGCGCAGCTGAAGAAGGACTTCCCGCAAGGTGTCGACTACTCGATCGTCTATGACCCGACCGTATTTGTGCGTGGCTCGATCGAGGCGGTGGCGCACACGTTGCTGGAAGCGATCCTGCTGGTGGTGCTGGTGGTGATCCTGTTCCTGCAGACCTGGCGCGCTTCGATCATTCCGCTGGTGGCGGTGCCGGTGTCGCTGATCGGCACGTTCGCGGTGATGTACATCGCCGGCTTCTCGCTCAACGCGCTGAGTCTGTTCGGCCTGGTGCTGGCAATCGGCATCGTGGTCGATGATGCGATCGTGGTGGTGGAAAACGTCGAGCGGCATATCGAGTTGGGACAAACGCCGCGCGAGGCAACCCGCCAGGCGATGCGCGAAGTCACCGGTCCGATCGTGGCCACCGCGCTGGTGCTGTGCGCGGTATTCATTCCGACCGCCTTCGTCAGCGGCCTCACCGGCCAGTTCTATCGCCAGTTCGCGTTGACGATTGCCATCTCCACTGTGATTTCTGCATTCAATTCGCTGACTCTCAGCCCGGCGCTGGCCGCCGTTTTGCTGAAAGGTCACGATGCGCCCAAGGACCGATTGACGGTGTGGATCGACCGCGCCTTTGGCTGGCTGTTCCGTCCGTTCAACCGGCTGTTCCATCGCGGCTCTGATCGCTATGTCGGCGGGGTGAAGCGCGTGCTCGGCAAGGGTCCGGTGGCGCTGCTGATCTTCGCCGGCCTGATCGGCCTGACCTGGTTCGGCTTCGCCCATGTACCCACTGGCTTCGTGCCGGGACAAGACAAGCAATACCTGGTTGCCTTCGCACAACTTCCCGATGCGGCGTCGCTGGATCGCTCCGAAGACGTGATCCAGCGCATGGGCGACATCGCGCTGAAACAGCCGGGCGTGGAACACGCAGTGTCGTTCCCAGGCCTGTCGATCAACGGCTTCACCAACAGCCCCAACTCCGGCATCGTGTTCGTCACCCTGAAACCGTTCGAGGATCGACGTGATGCCTCGCAGTCGGCCGGTGCGATTGCCGGCGCGCTGAACCAGAAGTTCGCCAGCATCCAGGATGCCTACATCGCGGTGTTCCCGCCGCCGCCGGTGATGGGTCTGGGCACGATCGGTGGTTTCCGCCTGCAACTGGAGGACCGCGGCGACCGCGGCTTCGACGAGTTGTACAAGCAGACCCAGAACCTGATCGGCGCCAGCCGCAAGGACCCGGCGCTGGCCGGCTTGTTCTCCAGCTTCCAGGTCGCGGTGCCGCAGGTCGATGCCGACGTCGATCGTGAGAAGGCCAAGGCCGAGGGCGTGAACCTGGGTGATGTCTACCAGACCATGCAGGCCTATATGGGTTCGCTCTACGTCAACGACTTCAACCGCTTCGGCCGCACCTACCAGGTGAATGTGTCGGCCGACCCTGCGTTCCGGCATACGCCGCAGGACATCCTGCAGCTGAAGACGCGCAACTCGCAGGGCCAGATGGTGCCGCTGGGTTCGTTCGTCACCGTCAATCAGGGCGCCGGCCCGGATCGGGTGCAGCATTACAACGGCTATCCGACGGCGGAAATCAACGGCGGCCCGGCACCCGGCTTCAGCTCCGGCCAGGCGCAGGCGGCGATCGAAAAGCTGGCCAAGGAAAACCTGCCCAACGGCATCAGCTTCGAGTGGACCGAGCTGACTTACCAGCAGATTCTCGCCGGCAATACCGCGATCCTGGTGTTCCCGTTGTGCGTGTTGCTGGTGTTCCTGGTGCTGTCGTCGCTGTACGAAAGCTGGTCGCTGCCGCTGGCGGTGATCCTGATCGTGCCGATGGTGCTGCTGTCCGCGATTGCCGGTGTGTGGCTGAGCGGTGGCGACAACAATATCTTCACCCAGATCGGTTTGATCGTACTGGTCGGGCTGGCGTGCAAGAACGCGATCCTGATCGTCGAATTCGCTCGCGAGCGCCAGCATGAAGGTGCGACCCGCTACGACGCCGTGCTCGAAGCCGCCAGGCTGCGACTGCGCCCGATCCTGATGACCTCGTTCGCCTTCATCATGGGCGTGGTGCCATTGGTGACATCGCACGGCGCCGGTGCCGAAATGCGTCATGCGATGGGCGTGGCGGTGTTCTCCGGCATGCTCGGCGTGACCATCTTCGGGCTGATCTACACGCCGCTGTTCTATGTACTCATTCGCGCGCTGGTCGAGCGTCGAGAGGCGCGCGCAGCTGAACGCGCCGCGGCGCACGCGCAACCGGCGCTGGAGAACCACTGATGAAAGCCGTGCGCAAGATCGCTGCCGTCGGTGTTGCCGTGGCCTCGGACATGCTCGGCGTAACCCTGTCCGGGCTGATCTACACGCCGTTGGTCTACGTCGTCATTCACGCCCTGGCGGGGCGCCGCGAATCGCGCGCACACGCTACCGCGCTGGAGAACCATTGAGATGAAATCGCTACTGAAAATCGCCGCGCTCAGCGCGGCCCTGATCCTCGCCGGCTGTGCCAGCGTCGGTCCCGACTATCACCAGGCCAAGCTGGCCACGCCACAGCTGCAAGGCCTCGACACCAGCCAGGAAAGCAATGCGCAGTTCCAGGCCGCGTGGTGGAAGCAGTTCAACGACCCCACGCTGGACGCCTTGATCCAGCGCGCAGCCGCCAACAATCTTGACCTGCGCATCGCGGTGGCGCGCCTGCATGAATCGCGTGCCCTGCTCAGCGGGGCGAAGTCCGATCAGCTGCCCACGATCGATACCAACGTCGACTACACGCGCAGTCGCGGTCAGCAACCCGGCTTCAGCAGTCAGCGCAGCACGATCACCAGTTACCAGGCCGGCTTCGATGCATCGTGGGAGCTGGATATCTTCGGCGGCGTGCGCCGCTCGGTGGAAGCAGCCGGTGCTGACCTCGGCGCCAGCGAGGCGCAACTGCATGACGCCCAGGTCAGCCTGCTGGCCGAGGTGGCGCGCAACTATTTCGAGCTGCGCGGCAGCCAGTTGCGGCTGGATATCGCCACTCGCGATATCGAAAACCAGCGCCAGACGCTGCACCTGACCGAGGTGCGTCAACAGCTTGGAGCCGGCACGGATCAGGACGTAGCCAGCGCGAAGGCACGCCTCAGTGCGGTGCAGGCACAGTTGCCGCTGCTGCAGACTGCCGTGAGTGCAGGCGAATTCCGCCTCGCGGTGTTGCTGGGTGAACGACCGGGCGAACTGGATATCGACCTGTCGTCGAAGAGCTTCCAGCCGATCGCGCTGAACCTGCCGATCGGCGATGCCGGCGACGTGCTGTCTCGTCGTCCCGATGTGCACATCGCCGAACGCGAATATGCCGCCGCCAATGCGCGCATCGGCGTGGCCAAGGCGGATTTCTTTCCGCACATCACGCTCGGCGGTTTCCTCGGTTTCCTGTCCGGGCGCAGCAATGACTTCGGCAGCGCGTCGACGCGTGCCTGGTCGCTGGCGCCGAGCATCAGCTGGGCCGGCCTCAACGTGCAGCGCGTGCGCGCCAACCTGCACGCCAGCGAAGCGCGCGCCGATGCCGCGCAGGCGAACTACCAGCAAACCGTGCTGCTGGCGATCGAGGACATCGACAATGCGATCACCGGCTTCAACCAGCAACGCGTGCGCGTCGATCATCTGATCGAACAGGCGACACAAAGCAAACGCGCGGCCGAGCTGGCCCGGGTACGCTATCAAGAAGGCAATACCAGCTTCCTCGAACTGCTCGATGCCGAACGCACCCAGCTCTCGGCCGAGGACGATCTGGCCCAGGCCGAGGCAGCTATCAATACGCGCGCGGTGTCGCTGTACAAGGCGCTTGGCGGTGGCTGGCAGGCCTGCGGCGACGAGCGCTGCAGCGCCGTTGCCAGCACCGAACCGCGCAGTACGCCATGAGCCGGCCGGCGCGGCGCGTACCGATGGCGGCGACCGTGCCGGTGTACCGCGTGGCGCTGGTCAGCGGCGCCAATCGCGGCCTCGGTTTCGAGGTGGCGCGGCAGCTCAGCGAAAGCGGCATGACCGTGCTGCTCGGTGCGCGCAATCTGGACAACGGGCTGCAGGCAGCACGGCGCCTGGCTGGCGCACCCGGTGACGTCATTGCAGTGGAACTGGATATCACCCGGCAGCAACAGATTGACAATCTGGCGCGCTGGATCGACATCACCTACGGTCGCCTCGACGTGCTGGTCAACAATGCCGGTGGTCATTACGACCACGATACGCGCGCCAGTGATGGCGACATTGAGGCTGCTCGCGGTGCGTTCGACACGCACCTGTTCGGCAGTTGGCGGGTTTCCAGCGCGATGATTCCGCTGATGCGCCGACACGACTACGGACGTATCGTGAACGTCTCCAGCGCTTGCGCCGCGACGGGCGCAAGCAGCCCGAACTGCGTTGGCTACCGCACGTCCAAGGCGGCGTTGAATGCCTATACCCGCACGCTGGCGGAGGAACTCGACGGTAGCGGCATCGTGGTCAACGCGGTATGTCCCGGTTGGGTCGCCACCGAACTTGGCGGCCCCGGTGGCCGGCCGGTCGAACGTGGCGCGACCGGTATCGTATGGGCCGCCAGTCTGCCGACCCCGGCACCCACTGGGCGCTTTTTCCGCGATGGCGTGCCGATTGCGTGGTGAGCCGACGGGCCCGCCCTCAGCGCTGCACGATCATCGCGAACCAGGTCCAGCCGCGTACACGCTCGGCGATCAGCTTGGTGCAGGTCAGCATCGGCACCGCCAGCAACGCGCCGGGAATACCCCACAACCAGCCCCAGACCAGCAGCCACAGCAGAATGGCGATCGGGCTCAGCCGCATGCTGGCGCCCTGGATCATCGGGGTGATCAGGTTGCCTTCCAATGCGGTGATGCCAGAGAAGGTCAGCGCGGGCAGGAACACTTCCAGGTTGATGTCCTTGGCGTACAGCATGCTGACTATCGCCAGCAAGGTAGTGGTGACGATCGCGCCGACGTACGGGATAAAGTTGGCCAGCATCGCCACCGTGCCCCACAACAACGGATCAGGCACCTTGTACAACCACAACATGCCGGCGGTGATCGCGCCGAGGCTGGCGTTGATCAGCAGCGCGGTAAGCAGGTAGCGCGACACCTCGGTCTGGATCCCGCGAACGATCGCCACCGCATGTCGCTTGTAGGCGAAACCGGGGGTGATCTCGACCAGTCTTCGCAACATCGAATCGCCGTAGACCAGAAAGAAGAACACCAGCAGAAACACCCCAAGCACCGCGGCCAATACCTTGGGCGCAGTCGAGACCACATCCCAGGTACTGATCGAAAGCGGTGCCGGCTGGGCCACGGTGGCTGCCCGGCTGCTCTGCGTCACCAGCGTCTGGGTGGCACGATTGGCCGCTTCCAGCGGCTTGGTCATCTGGCGGAATTTCGGTACGAAGCTCTTGATCGCCGAGGGTGCTCCGTGAAACCAACCCATCGCCGGTTGCGCCAGCGAAGCAATACCACTGCCGATACCGACCATCAGGCCGATCATCAACACAATCGAGGTCAGCGAGCGTGGCAGGTGGATGCGCGTGCCCGCAGCCACCAGCGGATTCAGGGCGAGGCCAAGAAAGGCAGCCAGCACCAGTGGAATCAGCAATGCCTTGGCCAGGAAAATCGTGTACATCAAGGCCAGGAACAGCAGAACATTCAGCACCAGTCGAAGTGATCGCAAGTGCCGATGGAGTTTGCGTGGAATGGGCCGTGCCCGACGCAGTTGAGGCGTCGACGAGTCCGAACGTTCCGACTCAGGCAGGGTCGACTCGGCTACTTCGCCAATAGCGCCGGGCGCATCCGTCTCGCCAGCACCAGCCAACGGAAGGCCTCCGGCAGTGTTCATGGATTGCGATCTTCTTCGCCGAACATATCTGCCGCCGCCGCACCCAGACCGGCCGCGCCGAAATCCGTGATCAGCCGAGTCACCAGGCTAACCCCTTCGGACAGGCCGCCACTGAGCAGCGCACCCAGACCGGGCACACGCAGCGGATGAACGTTGAGGCTACCCAGGACAAAACCGCTGCCTGCGGCCAGTCCCACCGTAGTCAGCGGATGTTGCCGGCCACGTGCCAGCAAGGCGGCTGCGGGCACGCCCACTTGATGTCGTGAGATAGCCGCATTCAATTGGGCCTCGCGTACCTTGGCCAGATCGCTGAAGAGACTCATGTTCGCTCCTCCCTCTCGTGCTCGTGCTGCGCGTCGGTATCCGGCAGCGACCTGCGCATCATTGCACCGAATTCGCCACGCGTGGCCGGCAGGCTCATCCAGTGCATGCAGCGTCTGAACAGGAAGATGGCACCCAGCAGGAAAAGCACCTGCAGGACACATAGCGCGGCTATCGCCCAGAACCAGGAGCCAAACCAGTGCGCCAGCACCAAGGTGATCAGAGCCAGAACACTCAGCCCCAGACCGACACCGGCAACAGTGGCAGCCAGCCCGGCCAACAGCATCCACGATACGGCGCTGCGCGCAAGTCCGAGTTCAGCAGCCAGCAGATGCAGCTGGGCGCCGAACAAGCGCTTGACCGCACGACCCAATTGGCCGAGCTCGTCCAACAGTCCAGACGCGGACGGCGCCTGATCCGGCGCCGTCGTGTCCTGGGTTGCCTCACCCTCGTCGTGCATTCGTTACCCCTGTTGGCGCAGCTTAGCGCCGCAGGATACGTCCAAGCAGCCAGCCTGCGCCTAACGCGATGGCAACCGACTGTACCGGCTTTTCACGCACGTACTCACGCGCTTCGTCCAACCACGCATCAGCGCGATCCATGGTTTGATCATAAGCCTGACGGCTACGCTCGCTGACTTCGGCAGCCTTTTCGGCAGCGCTGTGCGCAGCATTGGCCGCCTTGTCGGTCGCATGATGCAGACCTTCTTCGACGTGGTCGGCGGCACGATCCACCGCATCCTTGGTGGTGTGCACCGCGTTCGAGGTGGCGAGCTTGACGCGCTCGGCACGCTCGTCGATGCGCGAATTCGCGAGCACTTCGGGGTTCTCTACCTGCTTGTTCATTGCTTGCTCCGATGGGGACTGACGATGACGCTACTCGTTACCAGACTGCAGCATCAACTGGCGCGACGGAAGAACGCGATGATCGCAAGAATCAGGAACACCACGAACAGGATCTTGGCGATACCCGCGGCGGCACCGGCGATACCACCAAAACCCAGTACTGCAGCAATAATCGCGATAACCAGGAAAACCAGGGCGTAATGCAGCATGGCGTTGTCCTCTTTTGTTTGATGGGGTCGGGCGACTGGATTTGTCGCGCCTCGCCATTCACCCATAGCCCACGCCACGCGGGTGTGAAGATAACCGGAACCGGTGTGCACGCGGCACCGACGTTTGCTCAGCCGGCAACGTCCGGGTTGAGGCTGTAAGTACCGGTAAGCATGGCCTCAGCCAGCACGTGTCCTTCCATCGCCGCACGCAACTCGGTCAGGTTGAAACCCCGTTCCAGTGGCAGGCTGGGCACGTCGAGCGCGCTGATGGTGAAGTGATAGTTGTGCAGCAATTCATCGTTCCATGGCGGGCATGGACCGTCATAACCGAGGTACCGACCACCCATGTCGGCATCGCCATCGAACCAGCCGGTGAAGTCGTTCACTCCCTGCACACTGCCCGGTGGTCCATACGGCTCAAGCTTGCCACGCGGAGTAACTTCATCGCTGCATGAGCCAGCAGCCAACTCGCCACACTCCGCCGGAATGTTGGCCAGCAACCAGTGCACGAATGCCACGCGCGGCAGATCTGCCGACACGCTGCGGCCTGCCTGGTTCACGTCTTCACCGCTGCTTGGCACGTCATCATCGATGCAGGTGATTACAAAGGATCGTGTACCGGTCGGTGCATCCTTCCACGCCAGGTGCGGGCTGTGGTTGTCCGACAACGCAAAGGGTTCAGCGCACTTGCCAAAGGCGAATTGCGCGGGGATGGTCTCGCCTTCGTTGAAATTGTCACTGCGTAGTTGCATGGGGATCTCCTTTGGAGATGGGAATAGTGAATCGGGAATGGTCAAAGCCGGGGCGTAGCGCGTGACTCGTCACGGACGTGTACGCGTGGACGACTGCCTATTTCCCATTCCCGGCATCAAACGTTACCCGATACACCGCACCCGCCAGATCATCACTGACCAGCACACTGCCATCGGGCAGCGGCTGTACATCGGCCGGACGGCCCCAGGCGCTTTCGCTCTGTTCAAAACCGGTGATCAGCGGTTCGTAGGAAATCACCTTGCTGCCTTTGAGTTTGACCACCATCACGCGATAGCCGGACTTCCTGGTGCGATTCCATGAACCGTGTTCGGCAATCAGGATCGCGCCACGGAAGCTGGCCGGAAACTGTTTGCCGTCATAAAAGCGCATGCCAAGCGAGGCGACGTGCGCACCGAGTTTCACCACCGGCGGCACGTATGCGCTGCACTTCTTGCCCTTGCCGAACTCCGGGTCGATCGTATCGCCCTGATGGCAATAGGGATAACCGAAATGCTGGCCGGTCTTGCTGATCTCGTTCAGCTCGTCGCTGGGAATGTCGTCACCGAGCATGTCGCGGCCGTTGTCGGTAAACCACAAACGCTTGGTCCCGGGCTGCCAGTCGAAACCGACCGTGTTGCGGATGCCGTGCGCCACGTCCTGCCAGTTGCTGCCGTCCGGGTTCATGCGGATCAGCTTGGCGTGATCGGGACCCGGCTCGCAGATGTTGCATGGCGCACCGATCGGCACATACAACTTGCCATCCGGACCGAAGGCCAGGAATTTGCCACCATGATGCGATTCACCTGGCAGCTTGTCGGTGATCAATTCAGGCTTCGGTGGCGCATCCAGATGTTGCTCGATATCACGCAGAACCAGGATCTTGCTGACCGCCGAGACATACAGGTCGCCATCATGGAAAGCCACGCCGAGTGGATCATTCAAACCGCTGAGCAGCACCCGCACCTTGTCGGCGACGCCGTCTCCATTGCTGTCGGTGAGTGCGTAAATCTTGCCGGCACCGCGTGAGCCGACGAAAACCGTGCCGTGAGTGCCTAGTGCCATCTCGCGGGCATTCGGCACTTGATCCGAATACAGCGCGATATGGAAGCCCTTGGGCAAGACCAGCTTGTCCAGCTTCGGCGCAGCCAGCAGCGGCAACGAAGTAGCCGCCAGCAGAATCGACAGAAGTAAGCGCATGAGGATGATTCCGGACTGAAAGTCCCCAGCGTATACCGCGCCGGAGCAAAGCCAAAGAGCCTGTCGCTCTGCTACCGTGAGCGCCTTCGCAAGGGGACCTTATGAGCGAGCTGGACGACCTCACCACACTGGTACGCGCGGCCACGCCGTTGCTGGTGATCGAAACGGTGGACGAACAACGGGTCATCGACTGCTTTCGCCACGTGATCGCGCAGGCATTGCATCCGCTCTGGCGCTGGACGCTTACCGATGGCCTGAGCCGGCTCGATTTCACCCAACCGGGTGCCGACATTGCACCGGATGCCAGCGCCACGCTTGAGGCCATTCGTGGCCATGCCGAACGCGGCATCTATCTGATGTTCGACTTCCAGCCGTTGCTGCGTTACGCAATGAGTCAGCGCCAGTTGCGCGAAATCGTTCAACGGCATCGGTCGGCGGCGCACACCGTGGTGTTGGTTGGCGCGAAAGTCGAACTGCCGGATGACCTGGAGGCTTTGGCGCTGCGCGTGCCGCTGTCCCTGCCCGACATCAAGGAACTGGCCGGTATTCTGCGTGGTGAGGCAACGGGCTGGCAGCGCGAACAAGGACGTCGGATCGAAGTCGACAACGAGGCTGCGCGTACCATCGTGCGCAATTTGCTCGGACTGACGGCGCCGGATGCACGACGCATCGTGCGCAAGCTGATCTACGCCGATGGCGCGCTGGGTCCGAACGACCTGCCGGTGCTGATGCAATCGAAATTCGATCTGCTCAACCGCTCCGGCCTGCTGCACTACGAATACGCCACCGCCAGCTTCGCGGACATTGCCGGCGTGAGTCAGGTACAAAAATGGGTGCAGCGTCGCCGCACTGTATTCCTGTCGCCCGAAGCCACGCTGCGGCTTGACCCACCGAAGGGCGTGTTGCTGCTCGGCGTGCAAGGCTGCGGCAAAAGCCTCGCCGCCAAAGCCATCGCCGGCGGCTTCGGCGTGCCACTGGTGCGGCTGGATTTCGGCACGCTGTACAACAAATACCAGGGCGAGACCGAAAGGAACCTGCGCGAGGCCTTGAGCAGCACTGAACTGCTCGCGCCATGCGTGCTGTGGATCGATGAAATCGAAAAGGGTCTGGCCGATGGCGGTGAAGACGGCGGCGTATCGCGCCGCGTGCTTGGCTACCTGCTGACCTGGATGGCTGAGCGCAAGGCCAAGGTGTTCACCGTCGCCACCGCCAATGCGGTACAGGAGTTGCCTGCAGAATTACTGCGCAAAGGTCGTTTCGATGAAATCTTCTTCGTGGATCTTCCCAACGATGCGGTGCGGGCGGAAATATTTTCGCTGCATTTGCAGCATCGACAGCTCGATCCGACCGGTTTCGACTTGACGGAACTCGCCGCCGCCAGCAACGGATTTTCCGGTGCCGAAATCGAGCAGGCCATCGTCAGCGCGTTGTATGACGCGGCCGGTGGAAATGCCGGGTTGGATCAGGCGGTATTGCTCAATGCGCTGAAACAGACCCGCCCGCTGTCGGTGTTGATGCACGAACAGGTGCAAGCCTTGCGCCATTGGGCGCAAGGCCGGTGCGTGGCAGCAGATTAGGCGCAACAGCACCCCCACGGAACGCAGACGAGAAAGCTGCCGGACTTTCCATCCGGCAGCTTGCATTTTGCACCTGCGTGCTTCGGATCCTGCGAAGTCTCAGCTTCCCGAAACCGGCGTTACCGATATCGCCACCGACTGGTCATAGGTGGCGCGGATCAACTCACCGACCTTGATGGTCTTCAGCTTTGCCTGACGCGCGGGATTCTTGACGTCGAAGGTCATCGTGTTGCCTTTCGGCCCAAGCAAGGTGATCGTGTTGTTGGTGGGGTCCACGGCCGTGACCTTCGCCGTGATCACCGTGCGCTCGGAGCCAATAGCGCCCGGCTTTACGCTACCCGCCACATTCTGCGCAGCCATGCCGCTGGTGTAGGTGCTCGGGTCACCCTCGGGCTGCAGGTCGAGCAGGAGCGACTCGGTATATTTCAGGTTGATCTTGTCGCCGGGCTTGAGGGTGGAAAAGTTGTGCACATTCGAACCGACATCGATGACCTGATCCTCGCCATCGTCACCGCGTACGGTCAGCGTACGGGCCTCCTGATCCACAGCCTTGATCGTGGCCGTGACGTCCACCGTGGTTTTGTCCGCGGGGTTTTCGGCATGGGCCCGTGATGGCAACGCGAAGCCCGTCGTGGCCACGGCCAGGGCAAGTGCCCATAACGGCATCTGCCGGATGATCTTGTTCTTCAGCTTGTCCATGTCGGGTACCTGTCTGCGATGGAGCTTTTATCTTCGGGCGCTGCCCCGTTTCGGGGTAGCGAACTATTACGTATGCGCACTACCGTACTTCTACGAGGTCACCCCCGAATGCAGGGATGCCGGCGATCGAACCAGGCGCAAACCTGCCGGTGGTGGCGTACGCGATGCCGATGGCGGCAACGTGCCGGTGTGCCACTTCGGCCTGGTGTTGTCGATGTCTGACTGGCAAGCTCTGGCTGATCGGTTGGCGGTGGGCGGCCTGACGAACGGGCCACAATGTTCCTGTTCGACCCGTGCGGCGACACGCTGGAGTTCAGGGCGTTTGCCAATGACTCGAAACTGTTTGCGAAGTAGGCGTCGATGCAACCCGAAGACCTGCAAAAACTGGTGACCACACGCATGCCTTACGGCAAGTACCAGGGACGCTTGATCGCCGACCTGCCGGGAGCCTACCTGGCCTGGTTTGCACGCAAGGGCTTTCCTGCCGGGCAACTGGGCCGATTGCTGGCTCTGGCGCTGGAAATCGATCATAACGGGTTGTCCCCGCTGCTCGATCCCCTGCGCAAACTGCGCGCCGGCGACTGCACCGATTGAAGGTATGCTGCGCGTGCTGTCTGGAGGCAGCTGATCAAGACACCTTTTCCTTGTCGGGCCCGATTCGGCCGCCCGGGATTGGCGGCTGCGCTATCCCGTACATGGCAAATACCTGATGAAGAGCCCGAGCTTCGATTTCACCAGCGCGGCAAACGCAATCGCCGAGGATGGTTGGTGCGTGCTGCCAAATCTGCTGAGCGACATGCAAACGCGAGCGCTGGCAGATGAATGTACGGCTATGCACGATGCGAAAGAGTTGTTGCCGGCACGCACGGGTGCCGCCCGCCACGAGTCGGGGCTGCGCGGTGACAGCACGCACTGGTTTGCCAGTGGCACGATGAGCGCACCGCAGCAGATTTTTGTCGAGCACCTCGACAGTCTGCGCCTGGCACTCAATCGCAGCCTGATGCTGGGCTTGGTCGACTGCGAATCGCATTACGCCGTGTATCGACCCGGTGCCTTCTATGCGCGACACCGCGACCGCCTGCGCGACAGCGACGCGCGGGTACTTTCGTGCGTGTTCTATCTCAACGAAGACTGGCAGGAAGCTGACGGTGGCGCACTGCGAATCTACCTCGCCGACGGCACGACTCGTGACATCTATCCCGACGCCGGCAACTTGGTGATGTTTCTGTCCGACCAGTTCGATCATGAAGTGCTGCCCGCCACACGCGATCGCATGAGCATCGCCAGCTGGATGCGCCAGCGCCCGCTCACCCAGCTCCTCTGATCGATCTGTGAGGGCGACTTCAGTCGCGACATACCCGCGATTACCCAGCCTTGGTTGGCTACGATGCAAGCATACGCACCTGCCGAAACACCTCAGCCGATCGGCAATGTGCCATCCGCCACGGCATTGAAACGTGCCGCGATGTAGTCGTCGGTGAAGCTGGTCATGCCGTAGTTGCGGATGAAGCCGCAATGGCCACCATACTCGGCGATATCCAGCTCGATGTTGGCTGGCAGTTCCAGCTTCTCGAACGCACCAACCGGAATCACCGGATCATCCCGTGAGGTCAAGATGGTGGCTGGTATCTGCATCGCCTGCATGATGTCGCCGGCCACCGAATAGCCGTCCAGATATTGCTGCAGCGATTTGAAATCGGTGTGCCGCATCACCATCGCCTCGGTCAAGCCGCGCAGGTTCTTCTTAAGCTCGGACAGCTCGAAATATTGATGCTGCGGAAAGGCTGCCTGCTTGGTCAGCAACGAATGCCGCCACTTGCGCATGAAGTACGCCTGATAGAACCACGGTGCGCTCTCTTCCAGCGCAAACAGGCCTTCACCCGGATCAATGATCGGGCACACCGCCAGAACGTAGCTCAGTGGAATGCCCACCCGCGAGGTCTGCAGGGCAGCGCGCAGTGCAAAATTACCACCCAGTGAAAATCCGGCCAACGCGATTGGGCGTTGTGGCCAGCGCTGCGCGATATCCCCCAACGCATGCACCACCTCGTCGATGCGACATGAGTGAAACAGCGATTCATTCATGCCATGACTGTCGCCATGATCACGAAAGTTCAACCGGAAAATATCCCAGCCCTGATCAAGCAGACTGCTACCGGTCTGCAAAACATAGGTGGAATCAACGCTGCCTTCCCAGCCATGGAACAGGACAGCCAGACCACGCGCTTGCGGCTGCACCTGCTGCGCCGTGAAGGCGCCGGTAAGACGTACGCCATCGCCGCCGTCGACAACCATCGGCTCGGCACCGTGCATCACCTCTTTCGCGGCCGTCGGCAACAAGGCGCGGCGCACCCCGCTGGAGGAAAGCATGGTCTGGATATGGCCACTGCGCAGCGGCCATGGCGGACGGAAATCCTTTCCGTACGGCAAATTCATGCGGGTCGGTCTTCCAGAGCAGCAGCGATACGCTCGCGCGATTGCTCGGCCATGCGTCGACGCGCATCCGGGCTGGCCGGCACGGGCGTCAGGAAATGCACTTCGGCGTCCATCGGTGCCTCGCCGAGTGAGCGCATGATGTTGGCCAGAAAACTTTCGTTCTGACGGAAGCCCGCGTCGATCACCCGATGCCCGTCCCGCGCAAAGCGCAGCGCCACCGGCTGAACCGGCACATCAGCATCCAGCGCGGCCTGGAAAATGCGCGCGTGGAATACCTTCAGCACACCGTTATAACCCGTGCCGCCCTCGGGGAACACCGCCACCGAACGACCGCCGCGCAGGCGTTCGACCATGACCTGCATCACCGCGGCCAGCGAGTGGTTGCTGCCACGACGATGGAAAATGGTGCCGCCAGAAGCAGCCATCCAGCCTACCAGCGGCCAGCGGGCGATCTCGGCCTTGGCCACGAAACAGGCGGCGCGCTGGGTATACACCAGCATGATGTCGAGCCACGAAGTGTGGTTGGCCACATACAACACCGGATCGGCCAGTGGCTTGCCAAAGTGAAGCGTGCGCAGTCCGAAGATCCGCAGCAAACCGCGCGCCCACAAGCGGATCAATTTATGCGGTAACGGTTCTTTGCCATCCTGCATGATCGCGTGCTTGTTCCAGCTGAGAATCAGCGCGCACAGCAAAATGCCGAGCACGAGAAAAACCAGCACACACGGCACGCGCCATAGATAGCGCAGCGGGCGTAGCAGGTCGCGTTCGGGGGCGGTAACGGTGTCGATACTCATCGGCCGGTTAGTTTACCGTTAATCGGCAGCCAGGGGGATTCATGCCTTCAACTGATTCAGCGGCAATGAAGGTGAGCGCTTGACCGTACGCAACACGAAACTCGAATTGACATCGGCGACCCCGGCCGCGTTCAGCAGGTGATCGAGCAGGAAGCGCGAAAAGTCCTGCAGATCGGCGACATAGATATGCAGCAGGTAATCCATGTCGCCGGTCAGCGCGTGACAGGCGACCACTTCGTCGAGCGCATTCACATGCGCCACGAATCCCTCGATCGCCGCGTGTTCATGCATGCTCAATTGCACCCGCACGAAGGCCTGCAAACCCAGCCCGACGGCCTGCGGATCAACCTGGGCGGCATAGCCGGTGATCACCCGTTCCGACTCCAGCCGCTGCAAGCGGCGCAGACACGCCGACGGCGACAGATTGACCCGCTCGGCCAGCTCGGCGTTGGTGATACGCCCCTCGCCTTGCAACTCGGCGAGCATGCGCAGATCGGTGCGGTCGAGCGAGGCCATCGCAACTATCTCCATCCATGATCAATCTATACGCAAGAATAGTGCACGTATCCTCATACACACTGCAAGATAACAATCACTATGCGCGTTGACGGGCGTAAACTATTGTGTCGAAAGCATGAAACACCCGGAGTACGCCATGGAAAACACTGCGCCCCGCAAGGTCGAACATCAGCAGACCGATCGCGGCTACGTGCCGGTGTATGCCACCGGCGTGGTCGAACAGCCGTGGGACAACTACACGCAGACCGACCACGAGGTGTGGGACACCTTGTACAAGCGTCAACGCGAACTGCTGCCCGGACGCGCCTGCAAGGAATTCATGCAAGGCGTCGAGCGCTTTGGCCTGGGCGACGGTGGCATTCCGAAATTCAGTGACCTCAACCAGGTGCTGAAGGCTGCCACCGGCTGGGAAGTGGTGGCCGTCGAAGGCCTGCTGCCCGACGAAGTATTTTTTGATCACCTGGCCAACCGCCGCTTCCCGGTCAGCTGGTGGATCCGCAAGCCCGATCAACTCGATTACCTCAGCGAACCGGATCTGTTCCACGATCTGTTCGGCCATGTGCCGCTGCTGCTCAACCCAATTTTTGCCGACTACATGCAGGCCTACGGGCGGGGCGGCATGAAGGCGTTCAAGATCGGCCCCGAAGCGCTGATGAACCTGACGCGACTGTACTGGTACACGGTCGAATTCGGGCTGATGAATACCGACGAGGGCATGCGCATCTATGGCGCCGGCATCGTCAGCTCCAAGGGCGAGTCGATTTACAGCCTGGATTCGGCCGCACCCAACCGCATCGGTTTCGACATCGAGCGCGTGATGAGCACGCGCTACCGCATCGACACCTACCAGCAGACCTATTTCGTGATCGAGAATTTCGGGCAGTTGTTCGACGCCACCCGACCGGACTTCACGCCGATCTACGCCAAGCTGCACGAACTGCCAGCGCATGCCGCCGGCGACGTGCTCGACAGCGACCGCGTGTTCAATCGCGGTACGCGTGAGGGCTGGGCGACCGGTGCGGATACCTGAAGCCCTGCCCTCAGTTCAACGGGTCGCGGCAGCCTTGCCGTAGCGGTCGACCCATGGCTTCACGATGCCGATCCACAGCTCGTAGCCGCTGCGATTCATATGCAAGCCGTCCTCGCGGAACCATTTCGACTGAGGTTGGCCATCGGGACCAAGCATCGGCGTGAAGATGTCCAGATAGGCCACCGCCTTCTGTGTAGCTGCCCAGTCGCGGATCTTGATGTTGGCTTGGCGGATTTGTGGCAGCAAGGCCTTGCGCGCCATGCTCGGCTTGATGGCGATGAAGGCGATCGGCACGCGCGCATCAAGCGAGCGTGCCTTGCGCACGAAGGCCTGGAAATCCTCCAGCACATGCTGCGGGCTGTCGCCATCGGCGATATCGTTATCGCCGGCATACATCACGATGGCACCAGGTTTATAGGGCGCCACGATGCGATCGGCGAAGTACGTCGAGTCATCAATCTCCGAGCCGCCGAAGCCGCGATTGATCGTGCGCATCTCGGCAAAGTCACTCGCCACCGAGGTCCAGAAGCGAATCGACGAACTGCCGATGAACAGCACGGTACCAGGCGCTGGCATGTTGACGTGATCGGCGCTTTCGAAAGCAGCGATCTCTTGATTCCACTGTGTGTGGTCATTCGGCTGGTTGTCATGGGCGGCGGCCCAAGCTGGTAACAACAACAGCATGCAAAGCAGCTTCTTCATCGATCAGTACCCGTCGTCGGCTCAGCGAGGAAGCACAAGCCTAACGCGGGCGCGGCAGCACCGACACCTCGAGTATCTGAGCGATCCGCGTACCATCCCAGCGATAAATGAGATGTTGGCTCTGCACGCATGGCGCCACCACGTCGGGCCAGAACGCGGCCACGCATTCGCCGCCAGGATCGCGCGCACTACCGAACACCAAGCCGTTGGAGCCGGCATCGCGCAGCTCCCGAGCCAGTGCGACGCTGGCGGCATAATCATCCGGGTCGTGCGCCGCCGGCCAACCACCGCGGATATCGTGCAGCTTGCTGTCGAGACTGGTGTGGTAGCAACGCATCTGGATTTCGCATGCCGGTTCGGCCGTGGCCGCGAGAAAGCGTTCACGGTGATACACGGTTTCCTCGACCGCAGTGGCGACGCTGTGTGCCGCATAGAACACGCCCCAGCTGCCGTCGCTGAAACGACTTCCTTCGGGATTCAAATGGGTGAAGGCGGCCATCACCGGCGTTGAACCGGGGCCGCTGATGCGGTGCTCGCGTGGAACCAACTGCAGATTACCGGTCTCCTCACGCAAACGCGGATTGGTCATCGCTTCAATGGCAAACACGGCATCGAGATCCGCCGGATCAGCGATCCGGTCGAATACGCCAATCGGTGGAAAGCGACTGGGCACGATCCGGTAGGCATTGCTCCAGCGGATGCGTTTCAGGGGAGGAAGCGTGGGTGACATGGCAGTCCGCAGAATTCAATACCAGGCAATCGCAGGAGTGGTTTCAATCGCGACTGCTTATGTCGAAGCCCAGATAAAAAGCTGTCTCAGTTGAAACCGCTCCGGCAAGGAATGCTTGCAGAGGTCTATCTGCGCCGCATGCGACCAAAGGCTCAACCGCGCTGCGCATCCAGATATTGCCGCACTACATAAAGGTCAGCCACATTGCCCGACAGCATGCGCTGCAGTGCTGATTGACCGCCAAATAGCGGCGCCGTACTCGGCCGCTGCAACCAGCTGTCCGCCTGAGTCGGATCAGAAAACAGGATCTGCAGGGATTTCCAGATACCCAGCAGGTAGCTGATGCGCTCAATCGTGTCACGGCCAAGCAATCCATCCTGCTGACGCTTCCATTTGTAGAAGGTCGACTCGGGTGGATCGCCGAGAAGCTTGCGCTGATCGGCAATGCGCAGATTCCAGGCATCAGCAAGCTGGAAAAATGTACGCAGTGCCGGTCCAGCAAGCGTGCTGATGGGCATGTTGTACGAGGATGAAACGTCCTCAATGCGGGTCGCGTGAGATGGCATGACAAATACTCCCTTTATGAAGTATTGCTCAATGCTACTCCATATGTAGAGTTGAGGCCAACATCGGCGATTTCACCCGGTCAGTGCCGGGACGATTGTTTATTCGCGCAGTCACAATCGTAATCCGGCTCCGGGCCACCTTCAGCGATAAATCGATTGATGCGCTTTTCCAGCACCGGCAATGGCAGGGAGCCGGTGGATAGCACGGTGTCGTGGAAATGGCGGATATCGAACTTGGCGCCCAATGCCTGCTCAGCTTTTTTACGCAACTCACGGATTTTCAGATAACCGAGTTCGTACGAAAGCGCCTGGCCCGGCCAACTGATGTAGCGGTCCACTTCATTGGCGATCTCGCGATCAGACAGCGCCGTATTGACGGTCATGAAATCGATCGCCTGCTGTCGCGTCCAGCCCAGGTGATGGATGCCCGTGTCGACCACCAACCGGCAAGCGCGCCACATCTGGTACGTGAGGTAGCCGAACTGCTGGTAGGGCGTCTGGTAGATGCCCATTTCGTTGCCGAGATATTCCGAGTACAGGCCCCAGCCTTCGCCATAGGCAGAGATGTAGCCGTTGCGACGGAATGCGGGCTGAGCCTGGCTCTCCTCGGCCAGCTCCAGCTGCAGGGCGTGTCCGGGATAGGACTCATGCAGGGTCAATGCCGGCATGTTGTAGAGCGGCCGCGACGGCAGGTCGTAGGTGTTGACCAGGTAGACATCCGGACCGCCGCGACCGGAGGTGTAATACGGCGCGATGTCATCCGGTACCGGCTCGATAGTGAAACGTGAGCGCGGCAAGTGACCGAAGTAACGCGCCATCTGGCCGTCCACTTCCTTCGCCACCCAGGCGCTGCGCATCAACAATTCTTGCGGGGTCTTGGCATAGAACTGTGGATCGGTGCGCAGGAATTTCAGGAACGCCGGGAAGCTGCCCTTGAACCCACTGTCTTGCATCACAGTGAGCATCTGCGCATGGATTTTCGCCACCTGGTCCAGACCGATCTGATGGATCTGGTCGGGACTCAGGTCGAGCGTGGTGTATTCGCGAATCTGCTGCTGGTAGTACGCCTTGCCATCCGGCATGGCCTCGGCGGCCAGAGTGGTGCGCGCCTGCGGCACGTATTCGTTGCGGAAAAAACCGAGCAGCTCGGCATACGCCGGAATCACGTCATCGCGGATGCGCTGCAAGGCCTGACCCTGCAGTGCCTGAGCCTGATCGACGGGAATCGTGGCAGGCAGGTTCTTGAACGGCTCGTAGAAACTGCTCTGGGTCGGATCCTTCAGCTCGGCTACGGCAGCGATCGACACGTCGCGCCCCTTCAACACCGCTTTGGGCACACTGAAGCCGCGCTTCAGGCCCAGCCGCATGTTGGCAATTTCCTGGTCGAAATAGGCGGGAATCTGCTCCAGCCGATCGAGGTATTTCTGATAATCCTCCACCGTGCGCAGATGATCGCCACCCAGCTCATAACCCACGTCGGACCAGAACGCCGAGTCACTGTTGAACGGCATCTGCCAGGTCATGAAACGCTGGTTGGCGACAAAGTTCTCGATCTGCGCGCGATATACGGCGTAATTGACCTGGTTCGCCGCGGACAGCTGCGTCACCTCGATGCCGTCGAGTTGCTTGAGCACGTCCTGCCAATAATCCAGCCGCTGCTGCTGACTGGCCGCGTCGACATCGTCGAGCCGGCCGTTGTTGGGCTGCGATTCGCCGGACGCACTGATCCCGGCGCGGCCAGTGCGCCAAGTCCACTCGGTGTTGTAGATGTGTTTGAACCGGGCGTTCGCGCTGGTAGCCACCGTCGCGCTTTCGACCGCCGCCGCGTACGACGGCTGCAAGCCAAAAACCAACGGCAACAGTGCCAGTCGGGCCAGGATCATCATCTTCTTCACTCGAATTCCTTGGATAGCAGTGGCCGCCCATGATCGGGCATGGTGCGTTATGCCGATGCATGAGTGCGCCAGTCGCTCGATCGCGATCCGAATAGCCTAGCGCGGCTCGCCTTGCTTGAAAACGCCGCCGGCACTGATCGGGGCGAAGCCGAGGGCAAGCTCATGCTGGCAAGTGCTCAACCCAGATCGAGCTTGTCGACTCCGACATGACGCAGATACGCCGCGAGATTGCGTTCGACCACCTCGTCGAAAATCTCGCCGGTGGGCTCGCTGGTATCGATGCGGTCGGGGCGGAAATTGCGGAAATCCTGGCGCAGTCGGCACCACGCCCCGAGCGTCCACTTGCCGCCCCAGAAGGACAGGCACAACGGCTCGATATCGCGTTCGCTGGCGCTCCCGCTCTCATCGCGATAACCCAGCCGCAGCACTTGATTGACGGTAATCGCCGCATGCAGGCGATCAATCAGCGCAGCAAAATCCTCGCGGTACTGGTCGCGCCAGACCGGCGCAAAAATCCGCGTGCGCGCGGAACGTTCGCGCAGTTCCGGTGGCAGCACGGCTTCGATTTTCAGCAACGCCGACTGTGCGCTCTCGGCCAGCTGAGTACCGGCAAATGCGCGCACGAAACGCGAGCCGACCACCAGTGCTTCGAGTTCGTTGGCGTTGAACATCAGCGGCGGGATGTCCGAGCCTTTGCGCAAGATATAGCCGACGCCGGCTTCGCCTTCGATCGGCACACCGGAGAGCTGCAGGTCGGCGACATCGCGATATACGGTACGCATCGACACGCCGAGCGTCTGCGCCAGCGAGCGCGCCTGCAACGCGGTACGTCGCCCGCGCAAGGCGTGGATGATGAGAAAGAGTCGGTCGGCTCGACGCATCCGTGCATCATCCCCGAGAGTGATGCTCGCGAACAGCGCCAGACGTCACGCTGTTCGACGCTCATCACATCACGCCGTCTGCGCCGCCACCAGCGCAGCGTCCTTGGTCGCTGCGCGCTGCATGGCCGGGCGCGCCAATACGCGATCGATATAGGCGCGGATCACCGGCAGCTCGGGCACCAGCTTGAACATGGTGGTCCAGTTGAGCGCCGTACCCCACAACACGTCGGCAGCACTGAAGGTCTCACCGAGCAGGTAAGGCCCTTTTTCGAGCTGATCGCTCAGGGTTTTCAGCATGGTGTCGTAGTCGCCGTAGGGGCACATTGCCGGCGCGGCCGGCTCGCGCTGCATCGACTTGTCGACCACCGCTGGTTCGAAGCACGAACCGTAGAACACCAGCCAGCGCAGATACGGGCCGCGCAGCGGATCGCCCATCGGCGGCGCCAGCTTCGCTTCCGGATACAGATCAGCCATATAGATGAAGATCGCCGGTTGTTCGGTGATCAACGCCTCGCCGTGGATGATCGCCGGCACCTTGCCCATCGGGTTCACCGCCAGATAGTCCGCCCCACGTTGCTCGCCAGCCTTGAAGCTGAGGGCGTGAAGTTCGTAATCGGCGCCGAGCTCTTCGAGCAGGGCGCGGGTGCCCGCAGAGCGACTCTGCGGTGCATGAAAGAAGGTGACGTGCTGGTTCATCGTTGGATCCCTTGTGTCAGTGATGGCATCACAGATGCCGGGTTTCGGCGGGGGGCGACTGCCAGTTGCTGTGGCGGCCATCGGAAAAACGCAGCGGCATTTTGATCAATGCCTGCGGCTCGATGTCATCAAGGCAGGCCAGGTTGACCGACACAAAATCACCGCCGATTGCTTCGACGTGGCCGCGAGCAAATGGGCGCACCCCGCAGTGACGACAAAACAGATGGTGCATGCTCATCGAACCGAATTGATAGTCGGACAAATCAGCTTCGCCCGCCAGCAACCGAAAAGCGTCCGGTTTCACGATCGTGCTCCAGGCCCTCGTCTTGGTACAGATCGAACAGTTGCAACGACCGCCGCCGGCGTCCAGATCGATATCCGCTTCGAAGCGAACGGCGCCGCAGTGGCAGCTGCCGTGGAAAGTTCTGCTCATGCTCGATAGCTCCGTGGATGAAGAAGGTTGACCAGACGCGAACTGAACCGCGGCCTTTGTTGCGGGCACTTCATCAGCTGTGTCGGTGGGGGTGAGGCCGCGCGCCAGCTGGCCAGATGACTGGTACCGTCAAGCAACTGGCCGCGCAGTCCCAGCGGGCGGTAGGCCTGCAACAACCACTGAAATATCCCATGCATGATGTTCTCCTCAGGCCGCTACCGCTTCGCCGACGCACCAGGGCGGCAGCTGCGCGTGCTTGAACAGTCGATACCAGTGTTCGCGGTCACTCGGGCTGTAGAGATCCAGCGTCCGGATCACTTCATGCGCAAACTCCACGCTGCCCAGATGACTGGCACTGATCACCCCGCCATCGCTGACCGCCAGCACCTCGCTGTCGTATTGATCGGCACCGGCATAATCAGGCACCTGCGTGCCGATCTGGCCGGGCCAGTTGCCGGTGTGTCTGACCCGATCGAGCAGCCCGGCGCGGGCCAGTGCCAGCACGCCGCTGTCGATCGCCGCCACCGGGGCACCGGCTGCATGCACCTGGCGAATGGTTGCCAGCGCCGATGCCCCATCGCCACGCTGCCATAAATGACCGCCAGGCACGATCAGCAAGGCGGCCCGGGCCAGATCCAGCTCGGCCAGCGAACCTTCGGGCTGCACAGTGAGCCCGCCCATCGATTGCACCGGTGCCCGCGTGAAACCCACCGTGGCCACCTGCCAGTCGCCCGGGCGGCGAATCTCGCACAAGGCCAGCGCCGCCTGCCAGTCGGCAAAACCGTCATACACCAGGAAATAAACCGTATCGCGCATGTCGTATCCCTCCGTGTTGGAGGCTGATCATGCGTGGGCCCTGCTGCCAACGTGCTGTCAGTAGCGTGGCAAATGAATGACGTATCTGGACTCACGCTGGCACTGGGCGGCGACAGCCGGGACAATGGGCGTTTTACCTGCCACGGATTTCCCATGAAGCCGATCTCGCTGATCCAGTTCCTGATCGAGGAACGCCGCGCCGACCACATCAATGCCGAACTCTCGTTGTTGATCGAAGTTGTCGCACGCGCCTGCAAGCGCATCGCGGTGGCCACCAACAAGGGTGCACTCGGCGATGTATTGGGCATGGCCGGCAACGAAGGCGCGCAGAGCATCAACGTGCAGGGCGAGGCACAGAAAAAGCTGGACGTGATTTCGAACGAAATCCTGCTCGAAGCCAATGCCTGGGGCGGCCATCTCGCCGCCTGCGCCTCGGAGGAGATGGAGGATCCGCAGCAGATCCCGGACATGTATCCGAAGGGCAACCATCTGCTGATGTTCGATCCGCTGGATGGCAGCTCCAACATTGACGTCAACATCTCGGTCGGCACGATCTTCTCGGTACTGCGCTGCCCGGATCACGTGACCGAACCGAAGGTCGAGCACTTCCTGCAGCCCGGCACTGAACAGCTGGCGGCAGGTTACGTGGTTTACGGCCCGGCCACCGTACTGGTGCTGACTTTTGGTCACGGCACGCACGAATTCACCCTCGATCGCGAAGTGGGCAGCTTCGTGCTGAGTCGACGCAACATCCGCATTCCCGAGGAGACCGCCGAGTTCGCGATCAACATGTCGAACCAGCGCCACTGGCAGACACCGATGCAGCGTTATATCGGCGAACTGCTGGCTGGCACCGCCGGCCCCCGTGGCAAGGATTTCAACATGCGCTGGGTCGCCTCGATGGTCGCCGACGTGCATCGCATCATCACTCGTGGCGGCGTGTTCTATTACCCGCTCGATGCCAAGATCACCAAGCAGGGCGGCAAGCTGCGCATCATGTATGAAGCCAACCCGATGGCCTTCATTGTCGAGCAGGCTGGCGGTGCGGCCACTACCGGCCGCGAGCGGATCATGGGCCTGCAGCCGACCGGCCTGCACCAGCGCGTGCCGGTGTTCCTGGGCTCGAAGAAGGAGGTAGAAGTGGCCACGCATTACCACCTGGAAGCCGACGGCGCGCACGGCTGACGCGTTGTGCAGGGCGGGCCGTGTCCGCCTTGCCAAACCTCGGCGGATACCCCAAGCCAAGGCGTCTGCCAACACCACAAGCGTGAGTTTCCGCACTTGGCGTACCTGCACGGACCGTTGTAGCGTGGATGGCTTACTGAGTCGGAGCCCATCCATGTTGAAGCGCACCCTGTTGCACGCCCCGCTGTGCCTGCTTGCCCTTGTTCTGGCACCCAACGCCGGCGCCACTTCTTCCCCGGTCGATCCTCGGATCGAACAGTTGCTGACCCAACTGGGCAAGGCGCAGTCGATCCACGCGGTGGCGATATCGCCGAACGGCAAGCAGCTGGCGTGGGTGATCGAGCGCGCGGGCAAGCCAGCGATCCAGATTGCCGATGCCGACGGCAAACACGCCCACTTCATAAGCTCAGCCGACAAGACTGAAAGTTGCGCCGAATCCGGCATTGCCTGGGCACCGGATTCGCAGCATCTTGCCTACATCGCCAACTGCAAGGTCGACCTGACCAGCACCAAAGTGATGCAGAACGATATCTACCTGGCCGATACCCACGCTCAAGGCAAACCAACACGACTTGCCGATCTGAAAGGTTACGTGCGTGCGCTGCAATGGACGGATGACGGCAAGTCGCTGGGCTTCCTGTATGTGGCCGGCGCCACCCGTCACGCCAGCGCGGTGGCCGCCGCCAAGCTGCCGGCGGGCGAGATCGGAGTCAGCGGAATCGAAGTGCAACGCGTGGCCAGCATCAACATGGCCAGCGGTGCTCTGAAAGAACTCACGCCAGCCGACATGTATGCGTATGAATTCGACTGGTCGCCGGATGGCTCCAGAATCACCTACACCGCGGCCAAGCCACCAGGCGACAACAACTGGTGGATCGCCAAGCTCTACGTACAGCCGGCGCAACCCGATGCCACCGCCAGCGTGCTGGTCGACCCGGCCAAGGTCGACAGTGGCGACCTGCACGGCTTGCAGATCGCGCTGCCGCGCTGGTCGCCCGATGCCGCACGAATCGCCTTCATCGGCGGCCTGATGAGTGATCAGGGCGCCACCGGCGGTGATATCTACGCGGTGCCATCCAGCGGCGGCGCTCTGGCCAACCTGACACCCGGCATCAAGGTCACGCCATCTTGGCTGCGCTGGACCGGGCCGCAGTCGATGCTGGTCAGCCAGGTCAGCAACGGCCAGAGCCAGCTGGCGGATTACGCCGTCTCGACGACTCATGCGCAGCAACAGGCCGTGCGCTTCACCGTGCCGGCCAGCATCAGCGACGGCAGCGCGTCGATGGCAATGTCGCTGTCGTCCGACCTCAAGCGCGTCGCCTTCCTGCAAAGCTCATACGCGGACGCCACCGAAGTGCACGCTGGCGCGCTGAACCACGCGCCGCCACCGGCAGTGACCTCGTTCAACGCCGCACTGAAACCGTCCTGGGGACGCACCGAATCGGTGGAGTGGGACAACGAAGGCTTCCATGTCCAGGGCTGGCTGCTGTATCCGGCCCACTACGACCCCAAGAAGACCTACCCGATGGTCGTTGTGGTGCATGGCGGTCCGGCGAGTGCGGTGGTACCGCGCTGGCCCGGTGTGGGCTATGGCGCCGCAGCGCTGTCCGCGCTGGACTATTTCGTATTCCAGCCGAATCCGCGTGGCAGCTTCGGTCAGGGCGAAAAGTACGTACAGGCGAACCGCAAGGACTTCGGCTACGGCGACCTGCGTGACGTGTTGGCTGGTGTCGATGCGGTGGAAAAGAAGGTCCCGGTCGACGATAGACGTCTTGGCCTCACCGGCTGGAGCTACGGTGGCTTCATGAGCATGTTCGCGCCAACCCAGACCCAGCGCTTTCGCGCCGTGGTTGCCGGCGCCGGCATCTCCAACTGGCAGAGCTATTACGGCCAGAACCTGATCGACCAGTGGATGCCGCCATTCTTTGGCGCGACCGTTTACGACGACCCGGCGGTGTACGCAAAAAGCTCGGCGATCAACTTCATCAAAAAGGTGAAAACGCCGATGCTGATCGTGGTCGGCGATCGCGATGCCGAATGCCCGGCACCGCAATCGTTCGAGATGTGGCACGCGCTGCGTGCGCAAGGTGTGCCGACCTCGCTGGTGGTGTACCCGAACGAAGGCCATCACTTCGTCGACCCGGCCCATCAGCGCGACGTGCTGCAACGTGCGCTGGAGTGGTTCGGCAAATACCTGCCGGCGACGAAGTAAGTCCAATGACCCAAGCGATCGCCGATGCATGCATCGGCGATCGCTTTCGGGGAACTGCGCTTGGGCTGTCCAGCCAAGCTGGCGATGAGCTTGTCGCGGGAATCCCGCATCGGCTGATTACCCAGACTTCTAGGCCAGAGGTCATGGACACAAAGAGCAAGCGGCGGACTATCGTGGAGCTTTCCCGGCGGGAGGCGTGACCATGCAACACATCCGATGGATTCTTGGTGCAGCCATGCTGTGTGGCCCGGCAGCGTGGGCGGCGACTCCACCCAGCCAACCGATCGGGATCGACCTGAAAGGCATCGACCACGGTGTAAAACCTGGTGATGATTTCTTCCGCTACGCCAACGGCGAGTGGCTGAAAACGGCGAAGATTCCGGATGATCGCTCGAGTACCGGCAGCTTCCTCAAAGTGTACGAACGCTCGCAGAAAGATACCGCCGAGTTGATCCGCAATGCCGGTGCCAGCCATCCGGCTGCTGGCAGCAATGCGCGCAAGATCGCCGACTACTACGCGGCCTGGATGGATACCGCCACCATCGAGAAGCACGGCCTGTCCGCGATCAAGCCCGAGTTGGCGCAGATTGACGCGATTGCCTCGCGCACGGATCTTGCACGCGTACTCGGCAGTCGTTTGCGCGCCGACGTCGATCCGCTCAATGCAACCAACCTTCACACACAAAACCTGTTCGGCCTGTTCGTGACGCAGGGGCTGGAGGATCCATCGCATCACGTCGCCTACCTGTTGCAGGGCGGTATCGGCCTGCCCAGTCGCGACTACTACCTGTCCAGCGATCCGCACATGGTCCAGGCTCGCGGCAAGTACCTGACCTACGTCGCTGCGCTGTTGCAGCAGGCCGGCATTGCCGATGCGCAGGCCAAGGCAAAAGCCATCGTCGCACTGGAAACAAAGATCGCCACAGCGCAAGCAAGCCTGATCGACAGCGAAGACGTGCACAAGGCCAACAACTTGTGGCGCATGGCCGACTTCGGCAGCAAGGCGCCGGGCCTCGACTGGCCCACCTACTTCAAGGCGGCCGGCCTGCAGAACCAGTCGCAAATCGATGCCTGGCAACCCGGCGCGATTGCCGGCCTGTCCACACTCACCGCCAGCGAGCCACTGCAGGCGTGGAAGGACCTGCTGGCCTTCCACACCATCAATCACGCCGCCAGCCTGCTGCCCAAGGCCTATGCCGATCTCAGCTTCAACTTCTACTCGCGAGACCTGCAGGGAACGCCCATGCAGCAACCGCGCTGGAAGCTTGCCGTTGGCGCTACCAGCGGATACCTCGGCGATGCGGTCGGCCAGCTCTACGTCAAGGATTACTTCCCGGCTTCGTCGAAGGCGCAGATCGAGCAGCTGGTGAAAAACCTGATTGCGGCGTTCAACGACCGCATCGACACGTTGAGCTGGATGACTCCCGCCACGCGCGCCAAAGCCAAGGACAAGCTCGACACCTTGCGCGTGGGCGTGGGCTATCCCGAAACTTGGCGCGACTACAGCACGCTCGACATTCGTGCCGACGATGCCCTCGGCAATCGTCTGCGCGCGGAGGAGTTCGAATACCAACACCAGCGCTCAAAACTCGGCCAGCCGGTCGACAAGGGCGAATGGTGGATGACCCCGCAGACCGTCAACGCGGTGAACCTGCCGTTGCAGAACGCGCTGAATTTTCCCGCCGCGATCCTGCAGCCGCCGTTCTTCGATCCGAAGGCTGATGCCGCGGCCAACTACGGCTCGATTGGCGCCGTCATCGGCCACGAGATCAGCCACAGTTTCGACAACAGTGGTGCCGAGTTCAATGCGCAAGGCAAGCTGGAAAACTGGTGGACGCCGGAAGACCTTGCGCACTTCAAGGCGGCGGGGCAGCAGCTGGTCGAGCAATTCAACCAGTACGAAGCGCTGCCCGGCCTGCACGTCAATGGCGAACAGACCCTCGGCGAGAACATTGCCGACGTTTCCGGCCTGACGATTGCCTACCTCGCCTACCAGAAATCACTGAATGGCAAGCCGGCACCAGTGATCGACGGACTGACCGGCGACCAGCGCTTCTTCATCGCCTTCGGCCAGTCCTGGCGCAGCAAGATCCGCGATGCCGCACTACGCCAGCGCCTCGCCACCGACGGCCATGCTCCTGGCGATTTCCGTGCCGAAACCGTGCGCAATCTCGACGCCTGGTATCCCGCGTTCGAGGTGAAGCCCGGTGAAAAGCTCTATCTGGCACCGAAGGATCGGGTGCAGATCTGGTAATCTGCTGCAGGGAATGAAACGAAAGGGCCGCATTGTATTGCGGCCCTTTTGCGTTGGCTGACAGGCGAGTTGTTACTGCCATCACGATACCTGTCATCACTCGAAGTCAGCGTGCATCTGACGCTTGCGTTGACGCGATGTTGCCGCGCATGAGGCCAGCATCAGCGCATTCCTCCGGAGCGCCCAGCATGAGTGAGCACGCCAGTCTTTCCCGCTACACGCAGATCGCCGCGTTTCTTTTTCGCTATCGCAAGGCCGGTCTGTTCGACGAGCTCGATCTCGATGTGCAGGAAGCCACCCTGACCGAACAGGCCGAACAGGTGCCGGACGGTCAACCCGAGCAGTTCGTCGATGACCTCGAGGCACTCGGGCCCACCTTCATCAAGATCGGCCAGGCCTTGTCGACCCGGCCGGACATGGTGCCGCCGGCGTACATGAGTGCGCTCGAGCGCATGCAGGACGATGTGGCACCGATACCGGTTGAATCGGTGCGCGCCGTGATCGAGGAAGAGCTTGGCGCACGCATCGCCACGCTCTTTGGCAGCTTCGATGACGAACCGCTGGCGGCCGGTTCCATCGCACAAGTGCACGCGGCCACTCTGCGCGATGGCCGGGCTGTCGTGCTGAAAGTGCAACGTCCGGGTATTGCGCAGACCCTGCGCGAGGATCTGGCCATTCTGGAAAAGCTCGCCGGTGCCGCCGACCGCATGACCGAAATGGGTCGGCGCTACGGCTTTGCCGATTGGGTCAGCGAGTTGCGCCAAAGCCTGGCCAAGGAGATCGACTTCGAGCTCGAGGCAGACAACCTGCGTCGCTTCGCCACCAATCTCCAACCGTATTCACGCCTGTACGTGCCGCAACCGCTGGAGGACTTCACCACCTCGCGAGTGCTGACGATGGATCGCGTCCACGGCATCAAGGTCACCCATGTGCCGCCGCTGCGCCGGATCGAACACTCGATGACGGCTGAAGCTGGCGAATTGATGCGCGCTTATCTCGATCAGGTGTTCGTGCATGGTCTGGTCCACGCCGATCCGCATCCGGGCAACGTATTGCTGATGGACGATCAACGACTGGCGCTGTTTGATCTGGGCATGGTGGCGCGGCTACCGCCACGCACGCGTCGTAATCTGCTCAAGTTGATGCTTGGCGCGATCGGTGGCAACGCCGACCAGGTTGGCGAGATCAGCGAGGCGATGGGCACGCAGCTGGAAGATTTCCAGCATGGTGCGTATCGCCGCCAGATCGACCAGCTGGTTTCGGGCTACGTGGGCATGCAGGATGCCAAGCGCGGCTTTTCCGAAGGACGACTGGTACTGGAACTGGCGCGGGTCGGGGCGATATGCGGTCTGCGTCCGCCACCGGAAATGGGCATCCTCGGCAAGACCTTGCTCAACCTCGAAGCCGTCACCACGGCGCTCGATCCGGAGCTGGATGTGCGCACTCTGGTGCAAGAGCATTTGCAGCAGGTGATGCGTCAGCAGGCCTTGAGTTCGATGTCGCCGGCCAACCTCGCCAGCCAGTGGCTGGACATGCAGGAGTTGGCGCGACACACCCCTGAACATATGGCGGCCATTCTGCGCACGCTGGCAGAGAACCGCCTGCGCGTGCGCATCGATGGGCTGGAAGAGTCACGCATGATGGAGAGCATGCAGAAGATTGCCAATCGCGTTGCCACTGGCGTAATCATCGCCGCACTGGTGATCGGATCGGCGCTGACCGCGCGAATAAGTGATGGCGGACGTCTGTTTGGCCTGCCTTATCTTTCGGTGACCTTTCTGGCGGTGGCCGCACTGCTGGGCGCCAATCTGCTGATCAGTGCATTTCGTCGTGATCGCGTGGTAGAGCGCGCTGCTGATCGCGAATCTGACTAAGTAGAGAGGCTCGCACAAACAAACGGAGCCTTGACGGCTCCGTTTGCGGGTTTCATTTCGAAAGCCTTATTCCGGCGGATCCTTGCGCCGCGTGCTCTTCACGCCACCAACGATGCCGATGCCGAGCAAGACCACCGCGCCGCCGATGATCCACTGGTTCGGCGCATGCATCAGATAAGCGAGATAAGCCAGGCCGCCGATGACAACGATCATGCCGATCAGGTATATCGCGAATGAGGACATCGGTTTCTCCCTGCTTGCCGGGCGACCCATGCGTCGACCTTTCGACGCATGGAACCGCATCCGACCTCAGGACTTTGTGAAATGGGCTAGTCGGTCAAGGCCCTCAGCGGTAGTAACCACTCACCTTTTCAGCAAACGCCGGCTCGGCGAAGTTCGGCCAGTGATCCTTGTCGAAGCCCGGTGCATCCTTGAGCCGATCCTTGCTCACGTTCAATACCAGATTCTTGTTTTCGCCATCGACGGCCAAGGCTCCCCACGGCACGGCGAACAGCTTGTCACCCATGCCGAGAATGCCGCCGAATGAAAGAACGGCGTAGGCAACCTTGCCAGATTCGGTGTCGATCATGATGTCTTTCAGATCGCCGAGTGACTCACCCTGTGGGTTCTTGATCGCATCACCATTAAGCGTCGAAGCGGAAAGAAAGCGCGGTGCGTTTGCCATGAAATTCTCCTGGGGAAGACAGCGCCACTACGGTTGCAGTCGCCGGCTGTCGGGGTGATTCCACGTTGACCTGCGACGGGTGAAGAGGCGGTGCGGAGCGTGACTTGATCGCACGACTGTTACTTAACAAGCGGGCGCGGCGGCGTCTTTCGCGCACGTTGCGAGGCTATATCCTGCAAGGGATTGATCACTATCTAAACGATAGCTGTCTCGTTGTTCATGCATCCGAAATGCGCGCTCCGGAACACGAGGGGCTTGTGAATGATTCGCTATCGGATTCGATGCCGCCAATTACTCAAAGCAGACTCAATCAAGCGGCCACGGTACGGATTTGGCGAGGCGTTCCGCGCTTTCACTCTCATCACGCGCGGACTCGACATCAGCTGCACGCGGCTCTTCACCAGCCTGACGCCACCACGGCGTGACCGGTCGCCGCTCGACCGGCTCAACCGCCTGCCCAAGACGTGGCATAAGCAGATGTGATTGACTTGGATCCGCCAGCGATAGCAGGGTTTCGACCGGCTCGTCCCAGGCATGCGTTGACAAGGCGAACGTGCCCCAGTGCACCGGCATCAAGACGCCACCGCCGAGCAGCCGGTGCGCTTCCAGTGCGTTGGCCGGGCCGAGATGGATATCGCCCCAGGAAGGATGGAAGGCGCCCACTTCGAGCAAGACCAGATCGAACGGGCCGAGTTGCTCGCGGATTGCCTCGTACTCGGTAGTGAGTCCGGTATCGCCGCTGAAGAAAACGCTATGGAGTTCGCCCTGCATCACCAGCGATGACCATAGCGTGAGGTTGCGATCCTTCAAGCCACGTCCGGAAAAATGCTGCGAAGGCGCTGCGGTAATCGTCAGGCCGGTGCCGGGGACTTGATGCGTCTGCCACCACGCCAGCTCGGTGATGCGCGACGGTGCGATACCCCAGGCTTCGAGATGCGCCCCTACGCCAAGCGAGGTGACAAAGGGAACATCTGATTTCGCCAGCGCCCGAATCGTCGGGTAATCCAGATGATCGTAATGATCGTGCGAAATCACCACGACATCGACCGCGGGCAGATCACGCAAACTGACCGCCGCCGGTTGAAAGCGTTTTGGTCCCAGCATGGTGAACGGCGAAGCGCGCTGGCCCCATACCGGGTCGGTCAACACACGCCAGCCATCGATTTCCAGCAACACGGTGGAATGACCCAGCCAGGTGGCGCGCAATCCACTGCCCGGCGGTTTCAACCAGGTACTACGCGGGTCCTCCGCCGCCAGCGGTACTGGCGGCTTGCGGTCGGCATCGCCGCAGACGAAGTCACGCAAGGTCGGACGCGGCGTGGACGTGTCACGCAAACCGGGCAGGATCGGATGGATATTGCGCAGCCGTTCGCCATCCCACAACGGCAGATCGTGCAGGCGTTCAAGTCGCTCGCCCTGGGCTGGCTTGCCGAAAGATCGCATGGCACAGGTCCTCTCGCTTGCACGGTAATCACTCTGGAGTGGGCGCCGCGCCCATGCAAATCAAGGCTTGGCCGCGCAACCACAATCCATCGTTCGTCCTTTGTCAGAAAAGCTGGCCCTGAGGTGACGGCATCCGTGGCGGTACAAATCGTGAGGTATCCAGACGAAGATCGCGCGACCGTGCGAAACCATGCTTGCGACAAGCAACCTCGAAGCGACGGCGCAACAAGTCGGCAAACACACCTTGACCATGCATACGCGTGCGGAAATCACTGTCGTAGTCGCGCCCACCATTCATCTGCTGCACCAGGCTCATCACATGCGCTGCGCGCTGCGGCGCGTGAAGCGCCAGCCATTCACGGAACAAGGTTTTCAGCTCCCAAGGCAGTCGTATCACGGTGTAACCGGCGCTACGTGCGCCAGCTTGTGCCGCTTGCTCGAGCACCGCTTCCATGTCGCGGTCGTTGAGCGCCGGAATGATCGGTGCCACCAGCACGCCAACCGGCACGCCGGCTTCGGCCAGCGTGCGAATCGCCTTGATTCGCCGGTGCGGCGCGCTGGCCCGCGGCTCGAGTCTGGCGGCCAGCTGATTGTCCAGCGAGTTGACCGAAACGAACACCTGCACCAATCCATCGCGTGCCATCGGCACCAACAGGTCGAGGTCGCGTTCGACCAGCGCGTTCTTGGTCACGATCGTGCACGGATGCCGACACTCGGCCAGCAGCTCCAGCGTGGCGCGCGTCAACCGCCAACGCTTTTCCACCGGCTGGTACGGATCGGTATTGCTGCCGATATTGATCGGGCTGATCTGATAACCCGGCCGCGACAACTCGGCCCGCAGCACCTCGGCGAGGTTGCTCTTCGCGCGCAGCCTGGTTTCGAAATCGAGCCCCGGTGACAGATTGAGATAGCTGTGCGAGGGCCGGGCAAAGCAATAAACACATCCGTGTTCACAGCCTCGATAAGGATTGATCGCCTGACTGAAACCGATGTCCGGAGAGTCGTTGCGGCTGATCACGCTGCGCGCACGCTCCTCGGTGACTTCGGTGCGTGGCCGCGGAGCGTCCTCATCCAGCAGCGCCTGTGACCAGCCGTCGTCCTCGGCCAGATGACGAATGCTTTCGAAGCGACCTTCGGGGTTGGAAGCGGCACCACGGCCTTTGATCCTGCGCACAGAATCTCGCTGTGGGTACGGCAACGATGACGGTATCTCATTCATTGCCGGAGTGTGCCGCGGCACAATCTCAGCGGCCGCGACATCGTAGCCATCGCAGGGCCTGCCCTTCGCGGCGGTTGAAGTCAGCGCTATGATGCGGCCAATCTGATCCGGGGGAATCTTCGCATGCGCTGGCTTCTGCTCGTCATTACCGTGCTCGCCTTCGTCTTGTGCTTTACCCGAGATGGCAGTGCAGCCTTCGCGTGGTGGTTGCTGATCGGGCTGGCCGGCACGATCGCGACCGCGCTGGCGTTTGCCCACGCGCGCATTGCCGGCAATGCACGCGGCGATAGCTTGTCCGAATACGAGTTGATGCGTTTGCGTGAAGGAGCGAGCCCGCTCAACCGCGACCGGTCCGAATAGCCACACGGGCCATCACAGCCGCTGCACATCGGAACGCCGAGGCTTGCTGGCGCGGTGTCGCCTGACCCGCGATTCATCCACGGGGACAATTCAAAGGAGTTCATGATGACGCTTGTCGGTGTACTCATTTTTCTACTTATTGGCGCAATCGCTGGCTGGCTTGCCGGCCTGATCGTGCGTGGCTTCGGCTTCGGCCTGCTCGGCAATATCGTGATCGGCATCATCGGCGCGTTCCTGGCCGGCTGGCTGCTGCCGGCGCTGGGCATCGGCTTCGTGATCATCAGCCCGATCGTCACCAGCATCGTCTACGCGATGATCGGTGCAGTGGTTTTGCTGGTGATCATTGGTCTGATCAAACGCGTCTGAATTGACCGCGCCGGTAGCCCCGGCGCGGTCAGCGCGCTACTCTCGCGCCCCTATGAGCGAACTCAATCAACGCGATTTCACCCTCGACCCCGAGGACAACGCCCGCCTGGCCAATTTGTGCGGGCCGTTCGACGAACACCTGCGCCAGATCGAACTGCGTCTCGGTGTGGAGATCAACCGCCGCGGCAGCGTGTTCCAGGTGATCGGCGAACAAGCATCCAGCAAGGCGGCCGAAAAGGTGCTGCACGCTCTGTACGCCGAAACCGAAGCGGAAACGCTGAATGGCGCGAGGATCAACCTGCACCTGGCCGAATCCGGAGTCGACGCCGTCACCGAGGCATCCGCCGAAACCACTCAGGAAGTGGTGATCAAGATCAAGCGTGGCGTGATCAAGGGCCGCGGTGCCAATCAGGCGCGTTATCTGCACGCGATCTCGCAACACGACATCAACTTTGGCGTCGGCCCCGCCGGTACCGGCAAGACATATCTGGCCGTGGCCAGCGCGGTCGAGGCACTGGAATCGAACCGTGTGCAGCGCGTACTGCTGGTGCGTCCGGCGGTGGAAGCGGGCGAAAAGCTCGGCTTCCTGCCTGGCGACTTGTCGCAGAAAGTCGATCCGTATCTACGCCCGCTGTATGACGCGCTGTACGAGATGCTCGGCTTCGAAAAGGTGGCCAAGCTGATCGAGCGCAACGTGATCGAGATTGCGCCGCTGGCCTATATGCGCGGGCGCACTCTCAATGACGCCTATGTGATTCTCGACGAGGCGCAAAACACCACCATCGAACAGATGAAGATGTTTTTGACCCGCATCGGCTTCGGCACCGTGGCGGTGATCACCGGTGACGTCACCCAGGTCGATCTGCCGCGGCATACCAAATCGGGTCTGCGTCAGGCGGTCGAGGTGCTGCGCGACGTGGACGGCATCAGCTTTACCTTCTTTACCTCGCGTGACGTGGTGCGCCATCCGCTGGTGGCGAAAATAGTGCGCGCCTACGAGGCGTTCGACGGTAAGGAAGAAGACGCGGAATGAACGTGCAGGTCCATGTCGGCTACGCCTTGCCACGCGTCGGACTGCCGGCGGCGACGAGTTTTCGGCGCTGGGTTGAGTCTGCATTGCGCGGCGCCAACCGACGCAAGGCGACGGAGCTGTCGATCCGGCTGGTTGATACCGATGAAGGTCGCGCACTCAATCGCGATTATCGCGGCAAGGACTACGCGACCAATGTGTTGTCGTTTCCGGCCGAACTGCCGCCAGGCGTGGCACTGCCATTGATCGGCGATCTGGCGATCTGCGCGCCGGTGGTGCTGCGCGAAGCCGGCGAACAGGACAAGAAGCCACGCGATCATTGGGCACACATGACGGTGCACGGCGTGCTGCATCTGCTTGGCTATGACCATATTGAAGACTCCGAAGCCGAGCAGATGGAGGCGCTGGAAACGCGAATCCTTGCCGGACTTGGCATCGCGGATCCGTATACCGAAGAACCGATTTCGTAGGCATCGCGACGGAATGACGCCGGCTGGTGCCCTGAATCGTCACGTTTTTTCCGTTAGACTCGGGCTACCGTCCGTTAACGGGCAGCATTTACGCGATAAATGAACGACGACCCTGGCAGTACCAACGGCCCGGCTCACCGCTCTTGGTGGGACAGACTGGGCCACATGTTTTCCGGCGAACCGCGCAACCGCGACGAACTGATCGAGGAGTTGCGATCCGCCCAGACCAACGGACTGCTGTCCGCCGACACCCTCACCATGGTCGAGGGTGCGATCAAGGTCACCGAACTCGACGTTGACGATGTGATGGTGCCGCGCGCTCAGATCGTGATGCTGTCGGCCGAGGCGCCGCTGGCCGATATCCTGGCGGTCGTGGTCGAGTCCGGCCACTCGCGCTTTCCGGTACATGGCGAGGACAAGGACGAGATTCTCGGCATTTTGCTGGCCAAGGATCTGCTCAAGTTCTTCGGTAGTACCGAACCGTTCGACATCCGCGCGAACCTGCGTCCGGCGGTGATGATTCCCGAGTCGATGCGGCTGAATGTGTTGCTGGACGAGTTCCGCCGCTCGCGCAATCACATGGCGCTGGTGGTCAACGAATACGGCGGCGTCGCCGGCCTGATCAGCATCGAGGACGTGCTGGAAGAAATCGTCGGCGAGATCGACGACGAGCACGACGACGAGGTCGAGCCGCAACTGATGCATGCCCAGCCAAATGGCGACTGGCAGGTCAGTGCACTGACCCTGATCGAGGACTTCAACGAGCTGGCCGGCGCGGCCTATTCCGATGAGGAATACGACACCGTCGGCGGCATGGTCACGTCAGAGTTTGGCCATCTGCCGGAAGTGGGTGAGGAAGTCGCCATCGGCGATTATCTGTTCCACGTGACGCAGGCTGATGATCGCCGCGTGCAGCAGTTCCGCGTGGTCCGGCAGGACTGAGCAGAAAGCCGGATGATCGTGCTGTCCACAGCACGATCATCCGACGTCTGGCTCATGCGGTGATGTCGACGTCCTTGGTCTCGCGCACGAACAACAGGCCGATCACGAAGGTCATCAAGGCGATCGCCACCGGGTACCACAAGCCCGCGTAGATGTTGCCGGTGAGCGCCACGATGGCGAACGATACCGACGGCAGGAAGCCACCGAACCAGCCGTTGCCGATGTGATACGGCAAACTCATCGACGTATAGCGGATCTTGGTCGGGAACATTTCCACCAGCCATGCCGCGATCGGTCCATAGACCATCGTGACGTAGAGCACCAGCAGAAACAGCAGGAACACCAGCATCGGATAGTTGCTGCGTGCAGGGTCAGCCTTGGCCGGATAGCCTGCCGTATCCAGTGCCGCGCCAACGCTAGCTGCGAAGGTCTTGGTTTGCGCGGCGAAGTCCGCCTTGGCCAGCGTGCTTCCCTCGAACGACTCGATGCTCGCGCTACCCACCATCACCCTGGCCGCCGAGCCTGCCGGCGCAGCCTCGCTGGCATACGGCACGCCGCGCTTGGCCAGGGTGCTCTTGGCGATATCGCATGAGCTGGTGAAGGTCGAGGTACCGGTGAGGTTGATCTGCAGATGGCAGTTGGCCGGATCAGCCACCACCTTGACCGGTGCACTCACGCTTGCCGCTTCGATAGCCGGATTGCCGTAGTGGGTCAGCGCCTTGAAGATCGGGAAGTAGGTCAGCGCCGCCAGCAGGCAACCAGCCAGAACCACCGGTTTGCGTCCTACCTTGTCGGATAGCCAGCCAAAGAACACAAAGAATGGCGTGCCGAGCAACAAGGCAGCGGCGATCAGCAATTGCGTGGTGGTGCTGTCGAGTCGCAAGGTGCTGCCGAGGAAGTACATCGCGTAGAACTGGCCGCAATACCACACCACGGCCTGGCCGGCGGTGGCCCCGAGCAGCGCCAGGATCACCAGCTTGAGGTTGCCCCAGCGCGCGAACGATTCGGTCAGCGGTGCCTTGGAGGTCTTGCCTTCCTCCTTCATCTGCTGGAACACCGGCGACTCGGCCAACTGCAGGCGGATATAGACCGACACCGCCAGCAGCAGCGACGAGATCAGAAACGGGATGCGCCAGCCCCAATCATCGAACTTGTCGCCCAGCAACATCTTGCAACCGAGGATCACCAGCAGCGACAGGAACAGGCCGAAGGTGGCGGTGATCTGGATGAAGCTGGTGTAGAGGCCGCGCTTGCCCGGCGGTGCATGTTCCGCCACATAGGTCGCTGCGCCACCGTACTCGCCGCCGAGCGCCAGACCTTGCAGCATGCGCAGCAGGATCAGGATCACCGGCGCGGTCACGCCGATCGAGTTGTAGCTGGGCAACAGGCCGACGAAGAAGGTCGACAAGCCCATGATCACGATGGTGATCAGGAAGGTGTACTTGCGCCCGACCAGATCACCGACCCGGCCAAACACCAATGCACCGAATGGACGCACCGCGAAGCCGGCGGCAAACGCGAGCAGGGCGAACACCAGCTGGCTGGCTTCATTCAGGCCCGAGAAGAACTGGTGGCCGATGATCACGGCGAGCGAGCCGTACAGATAGAAGTCGTACCACTCGAACACGGTGCCCAGGCTGGACGCCAGAATGACGCGTTTGTGGCTGACGTCGAGCGGCTTGCTGCCGTCGATGGCGGTCGTGGCCATGATGTCTTCTCCCCAGAGTTGCGTGGTTTGCCCCGACAATGCCGGGTGAACGATCCTCACGACGTGGCCTCGATGGAGACCCACGTCGTGACGGGTTGTCGCAGCTGCGCGATACCGCCGCCAGAATCAGAACTTGTACAGCGCGCTCAGGCTGAGCTGATTGCCGTTGGTTCTCTTCTGGATGACGCCGTCGGTGGTGTAATCGAGCTTGTCGTACATGTATTCGATGCCGAGCGCGTACGCGCCGCTGCTGTAATTCAGGCTTAGTGCCGACTGCTGGCTTTCGAGACGGCCGCTGGAACCCAGACCCATCCACTGGATCACGTCCTGGCTTTTCGGTTTGCTGGTGCCATAGAACGCGTTGGCACTCCAATGCGGAGTGAAGCTGTAACCGACTTGCAGGAAGCCGCCAGTTTCCTGGATGTCGCCGAACTGCGACATCGCACCAAACAGTTCACCCAGGCCAGAGCCCGAATACACCAGGCCCTTGAAGACCCAAGAGCCCGGTTTCCACTGGCCGCCAACTTCGTAGCCGATGCTGTCGATCTTGTCCTTAACCGGAACCAGCGCGTTGCCGTCGACACCACGCAAATCCACCTCGCTGTAATGCGTGGCCAGATAGGCGACCCAGGTTTCATCCTGCAAGCGCAAACGCGCCTCCACCTGTGGTCGGAAGCCCGCGTTGCCGGCGGTCAGGTAGTTGAGGTTGTCGCCGGGCCCGCTCCAGTTGCCATCGAACACACCCACGTCGAGCCTGAGCTTGGCGCCGCTGGATCCCTTGTTGAGATCCTGCATCCAGACCACGCCGGGGAAACGCCAGCCGACAAAGCCGGTGCCAAAGCCCAGCGGAAACGCGATATGCGTCAGCGAGTCAGGAATGTTGTCGAGCGGGAACATCAGATCCCACTGCTGGCCGATGCGCACCTTGCTGCCCATGTCGGCATTGTTCAGGTCCATATAGGCCTGGCGCAGGCGCGGCGTGAGTTGCTGGCGACTGTACGCGCCGGTACCGTTGTAGCCGCCGTAGAAGTCCATTTCGATGCGACCGCCGCCGGTCCAGTTGTCGCTGAATCTTGCGTCACTGATATCCAGCCAGAAGCGCGTATTGCGCGCATCGAAGCCACTGACATCACCGGACGAACCAGGCATCGGGAATTCGGCATTGCTGCCGTTGCCAAAAGTGAAGCTGCGGTCCTGACTGAAGGCGCTGGCACTGACGAAGCCATGCAACGCCACCGACATCCCGGGTGCGGTGGTGAATACCGGGGTTGCCGGTGCTACCGGAGTGCCGGCCGTCGCCGGTGCCGAGGCGACGGTCGCAGCCGATGCGCCAGCCGCACCGGCGGTTGCCACATTGCTGTTCTGTTGTTGCTGCAGCATCTGCTTGAGTTCCTGCAGTTGCTGTTCGAGTTGCGTCACGCGATTTTCGAGTTGTTGTTCGCGGCTGCTGCTCTGGGCATGCGATGCCAAGGGCAGCGATAACGCACAAGCCATGCTCAAGGCGAGCACGGCATGGCGATGATTCAATCGGGTTGTCATGTGTACGCCTCCCCAGAGTCGATGACATCCGCAGCATGGCCATGCTGCAGCGCGCACGCCTATTCGCCTTTGGTCGAACTTCGACCAAAGTCGATAGCGTGCGCGAACGCGCCCATGCGGAGGTTGGGGCTACACTGAAAGTCTGTCTTGCCGTTGCGCGTTGCGCTCGCCGCTGCGGCTCATCCCAACCTCGCTATCGAGCCAGCAGGAGGCCTGCGATGTCCAAGCTTTACCCGGTCGACCCCGAATTTGCCGCCGCAGCGCGTATGCGCCTCGACGATTACACCCGCCAGTACGCCGAGTCGATCAACGACCCGGAAGGCTTCTGGGATCGCGTCGGCAAGCGGCTGGACTGGATCAAGCCACCGACCAGGATCAAGGATGTCTCGTTTGATCCAAAGGATTTGCACATCCGCTGGTACGAAGATGGCGAGCTGAATGTCAGTGCCAACTGTCTCGATCGTCAACTCGAAAAGCGCGGCGACAAGGTGGCGATCATCTTTGAAGGGGACGACCCGAACAACTCGCGCAAGATCACCTATCGCGAACTGCATGCCGAAGTATGCAAGTTCGCCAACACGCTGAAGAACCTCGGCGTGGTCAAGGGCGATCGCGTGGCGATCTACCTGCCGATGATTCCCGAAGCGGCGGTGGCAATGCTGGCCTGTGCCCGTCTCGGTGCGATTCACTCGGTTGTGTTTGGCGGTTTCTCGCCCGATTCGCTGGCCGGCCGCATCGTCGATTCGCAGGCCAAGGTGGTCATCACCGCCGACGAAGGCCTGCGCGCAGGCAAGCGCATCCCACTCAAGGTCAATGTGGACGCCGCACTGGAACGCCCCGGCACCAACAGCGTGGAAACCGTGGTCGTGGTGCGTCGCACTGGCGGTGCGGTGAACATGCAGTCGCCGCGTGATCGCTATTGGCACACCTTGATGGAAGGCCAGTCGAGCGATTGCGCACCGACCCCGGTCGAAGCCGAGCACCCGCTGTTCGTGCTGTACACCTCCGGCTCCACCGGCAAGCCCAAGGGTGTGCTGCATACCACCGGCGGCTATCTGGTGTATGCCAGCTATACGCACGAGCTGGTGTTCGACCTGCGCGAGGACGATGTGTATTGGTGCACCGCTGATGTCGGATGGGTCACCGGCCACAGCTACGTGATCTACGGCCCGCTGGCCAACGGCGCGACTACGGTGATGTTCGAAGGCGTGCCGAATTATCCCGACGTGAGCCGTTTCTGGAACGTGGTCGACAAGCACCAGGTCACCTTGTTCTACACCGCGCCCACCGCGATCCGCGCATTGATGCGCGAGGGCGAAGAGCCGGTGAAGAAGACCTCGCGTGCCAGCCTGCGTGTGCTCGGTTCGGTCGGCGAACCGATCAACCCGGAAGCGTGGGAGTGGTATCACCGGGTGGTCGGCGACGAGCGCTGCCCGATCGTCGATACCTGGTGGCAAACCGAAACCGGTGGCATCCTGATCACGCCGCTGCCTGGCGCGATTGGCACCAAGCCCGGTTCCGCCACGCTGCCGTTCTTCGGCATCAAGCCGGCGATTGTCGATGCCGAAGGTGAAGTGAAAGAGGGCGCGGCAGAAGGCAATCTGCTGATCACCGATTCCTGGCCGGGCCAGATGCGCACCATCTACGGCGATCACCAGCGTTTCATCGAAACCTATTTCAGCGCCTATCCCGGCAACTATTTCACCGGCGATGGCGCGCGCCGCGATGAAGACGGCTATTACTGGATCACCGGCCGGGTCGACGATGTAATCAACGTCTCCGGTCACCGCATGGGCACCGCCGAAGTGGAAAGCGCCTTGGTGTCCCATCCGAAAGTAGCCGAGGCGGCGGTAGTCGGCTGCCCGCATGACATCAAGGGGCAGGGCATCTATGCCTACGTCACCCTGATTGCCGGTGAGAGCGGCAGCGATGAGTTGCGCAAGGAGCTGATCGCCTGGGTGCGCAAGGAAATCGGTCCGATCGCCACCCCGGATTATCTGCAGTGGGCACCCGGCCTGCCGAAAACCCGCTCAGGCAAGATCATGCGTCGCATCCTGCGCAAGATCGGCGAAAACCAGCCCGACCAGCTCGGCGACATCACCACCTTGGCTGACCCATCGGTGGTGAAGAACCTGGTCGACGAACGTTTAATCAAATAGCGAGAATCGGGAATGGGGATTCGGGAATGGTTCAAAGCCTGTTCCGATTCCCCATTCACCATTCCCGATTCCCGGATTCACATGCCCGACATCCTGATTGCCGATGACCATCCGCTGTTCCGCGATGCGCTGCAGCGCGCCGTGCTGACGGCGGTGCCGCAGGCGCGTGTGCACACCGCCGACAGCGTGCACGCGTTGCTTGGGCTGATCGAGCAATTCCCGGACGCCGAGCTGCTGCTGCTGGATCTGCACATGCCGGGCGCCCGTGGCTATTCGGCGCTGGCGCACATTCGTGGACAATATCCGGGCCTGCCAACCATGGTGGTGTCCGGCCACGAAGAGGCGCAGGTGGCCCGCCGCGCACTGGCGCATGGCGCCTCTGCGTATGTACCCAAGTCGACAGCAAGCGATGACATCGTGGCGGCAATCCGTGCCGTGCTTGATGGTGACGTCTGGCTGCCGCATGCACTGCTGGGCGGCTCCGATGAGCTGAAACCGGACGAAGCGGCTGCCGCCGCGCAAATCGCCACGCTGACACCGCAGCAGTTCCGCGTCATGACGATGACTGCCGAAGGCTTGCTGAACAAGCAGATTGCCTGGGAATTGAGCGTCTCCGAAGCGACCGTGAAAGCGCACATGACCGCGATCATGCGCAAGCTCGGCGTCACCAACCGCACCCAGGTGGCACTGGCCGCCAGCCAGTTGGCGGTGGACCAGGAAGCGATGCCGGTTGTGCCGGCCGATGAAGACTGAATCAACCGCCCGATCCGACACTCCCACGGCCTGGCGCCGATTCATGCCTCGATTCAGGGTCTCTTGGCATAACTACATGAATGGCCGTCCATCCCTATAGACGTCCAATTGAGCGGATACCCCTTGCGCTTTTGTTGCGTCGCACTATAGTCGATAGACAGTTTTGCCCGTGGAGGGGAGTCGATGGAACAGCCGCAGGCCCAGGGTCTTTACGACCCACGCAATGAACATGACGCCTGTGGCGTGGGTTTTGTCGCCCATATCAAGGGTCGAAAAAGCCATGCGATCATCGAGCAGGGGCTGCTCATATTGCGCAATCTCGATCATCGCGGCGCGGTGGGTGCCGATGCGCTGATGGGTGATGGTGCCGGCATTCTGATCCAGATTCCCGACCAGTTTTATCGCGAAGAAATGGCCGCACAAGGCGTCGCGCTGCCGTCGCCGGGCGAATACGGCGTCGGCATGGTTTTCCTGCCACGTGAGCAGGCGGCGCGACGTGCCTGCGAACAGGAGCTCGAGCGCACGGTAAAGGCCGAGGGTCAGCTGGTACTGGGTTGGCGCGATGTGCGTGTCGACACCGAGATGCCGATGTCGCCGACCGTACGCGGGCGCGAACCGGTGATTCGGCAGATCTTCATCGGTCGCGGTCCGGACGTGATGGTGCCGGACGCGCTGGAGCGCAAGCTGTATGTGATCCGCAAGACCTCCAGCCATGCAATCCGCGCACTCGGTCTGAAGTACGGCAAGGAATATTTCGTGCCGTCGATGTCGACGCGCACCGTGGTTTACAAAGGCCTGTTGCTGGCCGATCAGGTCGGTCAGTACTACCTCGACCTGGCCGATCCGCGCACCGTGTCGGCGCTGGCGATGGTGCATCAGCGCTTTTCCACCAACACCTTCCCGGCGTGGGAGCTGGCCCATCCCTACCGGATGATCGCGCACAACGGCGAGATCAACACGGTCAAGGGCAACGTCAACTGGATCAACGCGCGCACCGGCGCGATCTCCTCGCCGGTACTCGGCGATGACCTCGCCAAGCTGTGGCCGCTGATCTATCCCGGCCAGTCCGACACGGCCTCATTCGACAATTGCCTCGAACTGCTGACGATGGCCGGTTATTCGCTGTCGCACGCGATGATGATGATGATTCCCGAAGCATGGGAACGTCATACGCTGATGGACGACAACCATCGCGCTTTCTACGAATACCACGCGGCGATGATGGAGCCGTGGGACGGGCCCGCCGCAATCACTTTCACCGATGGTCGCCAGGTCGGCGCCACGCTCGACCGTAACGGCTTGCGTCCGGCACGTTTCATCATTACCGACGACGATCTGGTGATTCTTGCCTCCGAGGCCGGCGTGCTGCCGGTGGCCGAGTCGCGCATTGTGAAAAAGTGGCGCTTGCAGCCGGGCAAGATGCTGCTGATCGACATGGAAGCGGGCCGGATCATCGACGACAAGGAGCTGAAGGATCAGCTTGCCAATGCCAAGCCCTACAAACAGTGGATCGAACACATCCGGATCAAGCTGGATACACTGCCGCAGCCGCGCGTCGAAGCGCGTCTGGGCGACAGCCTGCTCGATCACCAGCAGGCATTCGGCTACACCCAGGAAGACCTGAAATACCAGCTGCTTCCGATGGCGCTGGATGGTGCCGAGGCGATCGGTGCGATGGGCAACGACTCGCCGCTGGCGGTTCTGTCCGATCGTGACAAGCCGCTGTACAACTATTTCCGCCAGTTGTTTGCGCAGGTGACCAACCCATCGATCGATCCGATTCGCGAGCAGTTGGTGATGTCGCTGGTGTCCTTCATCGGACCCAAGCCGAACCTGCTGGACATCAACAACATCAACCCGCCGTTGCGACTGGAAGTGCAGCAGCCGATTCTGGATTTCGCCGAGATGGCGAAGATCCGCAAGATCGGGCGCTACTCCAAGGGCAAGTTCCGCAGCTTCGAACTCGACATTACCTATCCCGCAGCATGGGGCAAGTCCGGTATCGAGGCGCGGCTCGCTTCGTTGTGCGCCCAGGCGGTGGACGCGATCCGCCAAGGCCACGACATCCTGATCGTGTCCGATCGCCAGGCCGGCCGTGAGCGCGTGGCGATTCCCGCGCTGCTCGCCACGTCGGCGGTGCATTTGCATCTGGTCAACCGTGGCTTGCGCACCAGCACCGGGCTGGTGGTGGAGACCGGTTCGGCGCGTGAGGTGCATCACTTTGCCCTGCTCGCCGGCTACGGCGCCGAAGCGATTCACCCGTATCTGGCGATGGACGTGCTGGCACAGCAGTTCACCGATAACCCGCAAGGCATCAGCGCCGAAAAGGCGATCCAGAATTACATCAAGGCGATCGACAAGGGCTTGCAGAAGGTGATGTCCAAGATGGGCATTTCCACCTACATGTCCTACACCGGTGCGCAGATTTTCGAGGCGGTGGGCCTGAGCCGTGAACTGGTCGAAAACTATTTCACCGGCACCACCTCGAATATCGAAGGCATTGGCCTGTTTGAAGTGGCCGAAGAATCGCTGCGCCAGCATCAGGCGGCCTACGGCGATGACCCGGTGCTGGCCGACGCGCTCGATGTCGGCGGCGAGTACGCCTGGCGTACGCGCGGCGACGAACACATGTGGACGCCGGATTCCATCGCCAAGCTGCAGCACGCCACGCGTGCCAACAATCCCGGCACGTACAAGGAATACGCACAGCTCATCAACGACCAGACCCGCCGTCACATGACGCTGCGCGGGCTGTTTGAATTCCGCATCGATTCCTCGGCTGCCATTCCGATCGAGGAAGTGGAATCGGCCAAGGAAATCGTCAAGCGCTTCGCCACCGGCGCGATGTCGCTCGGCTCGATCTCGACCGAAGCACATGCCACGCTCGCGGTGGCGATGAACCGGATCGGCGGCAAGTCGAACACCGGCGAAGGTGGCGAAGATGAAGCACGCTATCGCAACGAACTGCGCGGCATCGCAATCAAGCAAGGCGACACGCTGGCCAGCGTGATTGGCGAACAGAACATTGAAAGCGACATCGCGCTGGATGCCGGCGACTCGTTGCGCTCGCGGATCAAGCAAGTAGCCTCCGGTCGCTTCGGCGTAACCGCTGAATACCTGGTTTCTGCTGATCAGATCCAGATCAAGGTATCGCAGGGTGCCAAACCCGGCGAAGGTGGTCAGCTGCCCGGTCACAAGGTGTCCGAGTACATCGCGCGGCTGCGCTTCTCGGTGCCTGGCGTGGGTCTGATCTCGCCGCCACCGCACCACGACATCTATTCCATCGAAGACCTGGCCCAGCTGATCCACGACCTGAAGAATTGCAACCCGCAGGCTTCGATCTCGGTGAAGTTGGTGTCCGAGATCGGTGTCGGCACGGTCGCCGCAGGCGTGGCCAAGTCCAAGGCCGATCACGTGGTGATTGCCGGCCACGATGGCGGCACCGGAGCGTCGCCTTGGTCTTCGATCAGGCACGCCGGCACGCCGTGGGAGCTTGGCTTGGCCGAGACTCAGCAGACACTGGTGCTGAACCATCTGCGTGGCCGCATCCGGGTGCAGGCGGACGGCCAGATGAAGACCGGTCGCGACGTGGTGATTGGTGCCCTGCTTGGCGCCGACGAATTCGGCTTCGCCACCGCGCCGCTGGTGGTGGAAGGTTGCATCATGATGCGCAAATGCCATCTCAACACCTGCCCGGTCGGCGTCGCCACACAGGATCCGGTGCTGCGCAAGAAGTTTGCCGGCAAACCCGAGCACGTGGTCAATTTCTTCTTCTTCGTTGCCGAGGAAGCACGTCAGATCATGGCGCAGCTGGGCATCCGCAAGTTCGACGATCTCGTTGGCCGTGCCGACCTGCTGGACATGCGCCAGGGCGTCGCGCACTGGAAGGCGCGTGGGCTGGATTTCTCACGGGTATTCCATCGCCCCGACGTGCCCGCCGACGTGGCCAGGAGACATGTCGAGTCGCAGGACCACGGCCTGGAAAAGGGCGGCAAGGCACTCGACCACGCGCTGATCGAGAAGGCCAGCGCCGCGCTGGAGCGTGGCGAGAAGACCAGTTTCATGATCGGCGTGCGCAACGTTAATCGCACCGTCGGCACCATGCTGTCCGGTGAGGTCGCACGCCGTCACGGCCACGCCGGCCTGCCCGACGACACCATCCACGTGCAACTGGACGGCGTCGCCGGACAGAGCTTCGGGGCATTCCTGGCACGCGGCATTACGCTGGACCTGGTTGGCGAAGGCAACGATTACGTGGGCAAGGGGCTTTCTGGTGGCCGCATCATCGTGCGTTCGCCGAACGACTTCCACGGCTTCGGCCCCGAACACATCATCGCCGGCAATACCGTGCTGTATGGCGCCACCGAAGGCGAGGCGCATTTCAACGGCGTCGCCGGCGAGCGCTTCGCCGTGCGCAACTCCGGCGCCACCGCGGTGGTCGAGGGCGTCGGTGACCACGGTTGCGAATACATGACCGGGGGCACCGTGGTGGTACTTGGCGAGACAGGGCGAAACTTCGCCGCTGGCATGTCTGGCGGCGTAGCCTACGTGTATGACCCCGACGCTACGTTCGAGCTCAAATGCAATCTCGATATGGTGGCGCTGGAGCCGGTGTTGTCCGCGGTGGAACAGCAGGTACGTGTTCCGCCGCAGCAGTGGCACGCGCTGACGCGCGGTGGCGAGCCCGCGACTGACGAGGCGATCCTGCGCCAGCTGATCGAGGCGCACTTCCGCTATACCGGCAGCTTCCGCGCCAAAGATATTCTGCATGACTGGCAGAGTGCCCGCGCACGCTTCGTCAAAGTGATGCCGCATGAATATCGGCGTGCACTGAGCGAGACAAAGCGCGAGACCGCACCGGCATCCACCGCGAAGGCTACGGCCTGAGGCCAGGGGAACATATATTTATGGGCAAGATCACCGGCTTTCTCGAACATCCACGCCTCAGCGAAACCAGTGAGGCACCGACTCAGCGCAAGAAGCATTACCGTGAATTCACCCGCCAGCTCGGCGATGCCGACGCGGTAATCCAGGCGGCACGCTGCATGGATTGTGGCATTCCGTTCTGCCACAACGGCTGTCCGGTCAACAACATCATTCCGGACTTCAACGAACTGGTGTACCGGCAGGACTGGAAGCGCGCGCTCGAGATACTCCACTCGACCAACAACTTCCCCGAGTTCACCGGGCGAATCTGTCCAGCACCGTGCGAATCCGCCTGCACGTTGAACATCAACAGTGATGCCGTGGGCATCAAGTCGATCGAACACAAGATCATCGACAAGGGCTGGGAAGAAGGCTGGGTAGCCGCACAACCGGCAGCGCAAGCAACCGGCAAAACGGTTGCCGTGGTCGGCTCCGGGCCGGCCGGACTCGCCGCTGCACAACAACTGGCACGCGCGGGACATGCGGTCACGGTGTTCGAAAAGAATGATCGCGTTGGCGGTCTGCTGCGTTATGGCATCCCGGACTTCAAACTGGACAAGATGCTGATCGATCGTCGCGTGGAGCAGTTGCGTAGCGAGCGCGTGCAGTTTCGCACTGGCGTCTTCGTGGGCGATGTCGGCTCCGCTTCGGCGTATGACAACGTCGAAACGATCACGCCCGAACAGCTGAAGCAGGATTTCGACGCCGTGGTGATCGCCGGCGGCGCCGAGACACCGCGCGACTTGCCGGTACCGGGACGTGAGCTGAAGGGTGTCCATTTCGCGATGGATTTCCTGCCGCAACAGAACAAGGTGGTTGCCGGCGACCGGCTCAAGCAACAGATCCTGGCCACGGCGAAAAATGTGGTGGTGATCGGCGGCGGCGACACCGGCTCCGACTGCGTCGGCACCTCCAATCGCCACGGCGCGGCGTCGGTGACCCAGTTCGAACTGCTGCCGCAGCCACCGGCGCAGGAGAACAAGTCGCTGGTGTGGCCTTACTGGCCGATCCGTCTGCGTACCTCCAGTTCACACGAAGAAGGTTGCCAGCGCGATTGGTCTGTCGCCACCAAGTGCTTCAACGAAGATGGTGACGGCAGTGTACGCAGCCTCACCTGCGTTCGGCTGGAATGGACGAACGGCAAGATGACCGAGGTCGCCGGCAGCGAGTTCGAGATTCCTGCCACGCTGGTGTTGCTGGCGATGGGCTTCGTTTCACCCGTGCAGCATGTGCTCGAAGCGTTTGGCGTGGACAAGGACGCCCGCGGCAATGCCAAGGCCGACACAGAGGATTACCGCACCAGCGTCGACAAGGTGTTCGCCGCTGGTGACATGCGGCGCGGACAATCGCTGGTGGTCTGGGCGATCCGCGAAGGCCGCCAATGTGCTCGCGCGGTGGACGCGTATCTGATGGGAAACTCCGTCCTGCCGCGCTGAAGAACGGTATTGTTTACTCATGCGGGCCGGTCTGGCCGCGCAGGGGTGCTGCCAACAGCGCACGCAAGGCGGCCGGCTTGACCGGCTTGTGCAGCAACGGGTAACCCAACGCGCGCGCGCGCTGTTTGAGCTCGCTGCTGCCGTCGGCAGTGATGATCACCGCCGGCGGCAGTTTCGCCACCACATCGCGCAGTTGCTGCAGAGCATCGAGACCATCGACGTCATTGGCCAGGTGGTAGTCGGCCAGAATCAGATCGATTGATCCGCTTGCCAGTTCGATACGTGCCTGTGACACGTCGATGGCGGTGCGACAGTCGATGCCCCAGCGGCCCAGCAGCGCCTGCATTCCTTCCAGAATCGACTCGTCGTTGTCCAGGCACAACACGGTCAGCGGCAGTTGCGTGTTCGGTCCGCTGCGCGGCACGTGCCGGTGCCGCACGGGTACGCTTTCATTGCGTGGCACGATCACCGCGAAACAACTGCCATGTTGCACACGCGAACTGAGATCGAGCCGATGGCCAAGAATGCTGGCCAACCGGTCGCAGATCGACAAACCGAGTCCGAGGCCCTTTTCACCCCACGGCGAGGGCTGCTCCAGACGCTGGAACTCATCGAAGATTCGCGCACGCTGCTCGGCCGCGATACCCGGGCCGGAATCCCATACTTCGATACGTACCTCATGACCAACCCTACGCGCCCCGAGCAACACACCTCCATGCCGCGTGTAACGCAAGGCATTGGACAGGAAGTTCTGCAGGATTCGTCGCAACAGCTGCGGATCACTGCGTATGGCGAGTCGGGTCGGCACCACACGCAGCCGCAAACCGCGTTGTTCGGCAACCACTGCAAACTGGGTCTTGAGCGAATCAAACAACTCCGCCAGAGCGAACCCGGTCGCTTCGGGATGATAGCCACCGGTGTCCAGCCGTGAGGTATCAAGCAGCCCGTCCAGCAGATCCTCCGCCGCACGAAACGAAGCATCGATGCGCTCGGCCAATTCGCCGGCCTCGGCGTCCAGACCTGGATGCTGACGCAGTGCCGAAGTGAACAACCTGGCAGCGTTCAACGGCTGCAGCAGGTCATGGCTGGCGGCAGCGAGGAAGCGGGTTTTGGAGATGTTCGCCGATTCTGCCGCGCGACGGGCCTGCGCGGTGGCCACCAACGCTTCGGACAGTTCGGCGGTGCGCTGCTCCACGCGCAACTCGAGCGTCTCGTTCGCTTCCATCAGTGCCTGCTCGGCATTCTTGTAGGCGGTCACATCGGTATAGGTGGTGACATAACCGCCACCAGGCAGTGCGCGCCCGCGCATCTCGATCACCGTGCCATCGGGCCGGATACGCTGGAACAGATGCGATGAGCCGACGCGCATGTAGTCAATCCGCTTGCCGACATGATCGTCGACCTCACCCGGCCCGCATTCACCGAGTTCGGCATTCCAGCGAATCAGTTCGGATACCGACACGCCGACATGAACCATCCCATCGGGGTAGTCGAACATTTCCAGATAGCGCCGGTTCCACGCCACCAGCCGCATGTTCGCATCGACCACGCTGATGCCCTGCGAAACATTTTCGAGGGTAGTGGAAAGCAGCTCGCGGTTGAAGCGCAGCTCCTGCGATGCCTCATCCAGCAGCGCCATTGATTCGGCCACGTCCAGCCCGCTACCCGACAAGGCGCTGATCAGGATGCGGCGGGCGTTGGCCGCGCCCACGGCCGAAGCCAGCAGGCGTTCGGTGAACTGGATCAGCGCGCGGTCGGCAGCGGCATTCGGCTGTAGCGACGTGGCATGGTGCTGTGCGTACTCTTCAAAGGCGCGTGCACTGCTGCGCTCGCCGACGATGCGTTCGGCAATCGTGCGCAAGTCCGCTACCACCACGCGCCCGCGCCAGTCGCCGGCACCACTGCGACTTGGCGGGTCGGCATCGATGAACAGCGCGGCATGCAGGCGCTCTTCCAGGCTTGGCCGGAAGCGCAGCGAAACGAATATCAGGCAACCGACGTTCACCAGCAACGACCAGAACGTGCCGTGCATGACGGGTTCCCAGCCACTCAAGTGAAACAGCGCCTGCGGGCGTAGCCAGTCCCAACCGAATGGCCCTTGCTGCAACCACAGATCGGAACGAATCAGCGCCGGCAGCAACAAGGTGTAGCTCCATACCGCGAAGCCTGCGGTCAGACCCGTCAGCACACCGCGTCGACTTGCCCCTCGCCAGTACATGGCGGCAATCAACGCTGGCGCAAACTGCGCCACCGCAGCGAACGCCAGCAATCCGGTCGCCGCCAGATTCTCGGCATTGGCCGCAACGCGGTAATACGCATAGGCCATCGCCGCGAGCAGGACAATCGCGACGCGCCTGACCACCAGCACCACCTGAGACAGATCGCTGCGTTGTTCCAGCCGCAGTCGCCGGATGCGCAGCAGGGCCGGCATCACCAGATCGTTGCTGATCATGGTCGACAACGCCACCGCCGCGACGATCACCATCCCGGTTGCCGCCGAAAACCCACCGACGAATGCCAGCAATGCCATGCCGCGGTCGCCGAAGGCCATCGGCAGGGTCAGCACCCAGGCATCAGCGGCGCCATCGTGCACCAGCGGCAGGTGGGCACCCGCTGCCACGATCGGCAGCACCGCGACGCTGATGATGGCCAGATAAAGCGGCACTATCCAGCGCGCACGACGAAGGTCACTGGCGTCCTCGCACTCGACCATGCCGATCTGGAACTGACGCGGAAGACAGAACATCGCGCAGAAGGCCAGCATCGTCTGACCGAGGAAGCCGGGCGATAAGCCATGGCTCAATTGTGCAACCGGCAGTCGCACAGTGGCTGCAAGGCCTGGACCGTGCCACAACGCATAACCAGCCAGCGCCAGAAAAGCCAGCAGTTTGATCGATGACTCGAGCGCAATGGCCAGCATCATGCCGTGGTGGTGTTCGGTGGCATCGATGCTGCGAGTGCCAAACAAGATCGCGAACACCGCCAGCAATACGGCACTCCACAAGGCGCTGTCGATGCCGTCGATGGCACCCGCGCCTGGACCGGCACCACTCAACACCCCGAACGACATCGACACGGCTTTGAACTGCAAGGCGATATACGGCACCACTGCGATCACCGCAATGATGGCCACCAGCGCCGCCAGGCCATGCGACTTGCCAAAGCGGGCACCGATGAAATCGGCGATGGAAGTAATCTTGCGCTGCCCGACCACCCGTACCAGCCGCCGCATCAGTCCAAAGCCGAATACGAACAGCAGGATCGGGCCCAGATATATCGGCAGATAGGCCAGCCCCTCACGTGCCGCCGTGCCCACGGCACCGTAGAACGTCCACGACGAGCAATAAACGGCCAACGCCAGGCTGTAGATGATCGGCCGCAACTTCGGCTGACGCGGATACAGCGGTCGCCGATCACCTGCGTAAGCGACCAGAAACAGCAACCCGACGTATAGCAGCGACACCAGCAATAATAGCCAGCCCTGGATCAAGCGGCATCTCCCGTCTCAGTCCCCACGATTGAAATAGCCCTGCACTCCGGCCTCACGCCGAACTGCCGGCTTGTGGACGAACGCCTCCACCGGCACGATGGAACACATGACCGTCATCGACACCCTCGCCAACCTAGCAGAGCCCTTGGGCGATGACGAGATTCATGTCTGGCAGCTGGCCTATGACCAGGTCCAGGGTCGCGATCCGTTGCGCGCGGTATTGGCCACTTACCTCGACGTGGCGGCAAGCGAGGTTCGCTTGATCGAGGCAGAACACGGCCGGCCATTGTTCGCTGACGAGCATGATCAGACATTGGGTTTCAATTGGTCACACAGCGGCAAGCACGCGCTGGTCGCCATTGGGCGGCATATTCATCCAGGTATCGACCTGGAACAACGCCGCCCCAAGCCAAGGTCTCTGGATCTGGCCCAGCGCTTTTTCCATCCCGACGAAGCGCGCTTTCTCGCCGAGCTGGCGGACAGTGAGCGCGACGCGGCTTTTCTCCAGTTATGGACGGCCAAAGAAGCCGTGCTGAAATCGATGGGACGTGGGCTGGCCTTTGGACTGCACCGCCTGAGTATCGCCACCGCCGATGATCAGCTGGCGCTGCGTCATCTTGAAGGTGACCAGGCCGATGCGTGGCAACTCCAGCGACTGTCGCCCGGACCGACGCTGATTGCAGCACTGGCCTGGCGCGGCTCACCGCGACGGCTGCGTTTTGGCAGACTTGCCAGCACGCGGTGATCGGCGCACAGTTTTCGGTTCGTGGCCGTATAGTTCATCGCCGTTTGGCGAATTCCACTGAATCAGGGTCCCACAAACGCCCGAATACTCAGGCCAAACCCGTCCGAAGCATCTCGCCGGAGATTACCTCGTTCCATGACCCTGCTCAGCGTCAACCTCAACAAGATCGCGGTGCTGCGCAATTCGCGTGGTGGCCATGAACCGGATATCTGCACTGCTGCACAAACCTGCATCGAGGCCGGTTGCGGCGGCATCACCGTGCATCCCCGGCCCGACCAGCGTCATGTGCGACCGGACGATGTTCGTGCGCTGGCCGCCATGTTGCGTGGGCGAGTCGAATACAACATCGAGGGCAACCCCTTCGCCGGTGCGCGTGGCAGCTATCCAGGTCTGATCGAACTGGCACGTGAAGTGCGCCCGACCCAGGTCACCCTGGTTCCAGACGGCGACGGTCAGATCACGTCCGACCACGGCTTCGATCTTGAGCGCGATATCGCGCACTTGCGCCCGCTGGTCAACGAGCTCAACGAACTAGGCTGCCGCGTCAGCCTGTTCGTCGATGCCGGTACAGAGAATTTCGATCTGGCCGCCGTAATCGGCGTGCAGCGCGTCGAAATCTATACCGGTCCTTACGCACAGGCATTCAGTACGGGAAGACCGGAAATCGCCCTTGCCGCCTGCCTCGACACGGCCCGCCGTGCGCAACAGGCTGGTCTGGCCGTGAACGCCGGACACGACCTTAGCCTGGCCAATCTGGGAACGTTCAAGGCGGCAATTCCTGGCCTGGCCGAGGTGTCCATCGGCCACGCGTTGATTGGCGAAGCTTTGTATAACGGCCTGGACGCTACGGTGCGTGAATATCTGCAGATACTGCGCTAACTTGTTCCCGGCGGCTCGTTGATCAAACCGCTGTTGGAAAACAAAAAACCCCGCAAAGGCGGGGTTTTCTGCATCGCTGGATCGCCTTGATGGCCGATCCGGCACTCACACTCAATTGACTTCGCTGAAACCGATCTTGGTGAGGTTGTAGCTCTTCGCATCAGCCAACACGCGAGCCACATACTCATAGGCCACCGCGTCGGCCGCCGAGATCTGGATCTCGGGCTGTTCCGGCTGCTGCGCAATCACTGCAAGCTGAGCCTTCAGACCAAGCTCGTCGACCGGAGTGTCGTTCCAGTACAAGCCACCACCCTGGTCGATCTTCAGATGGATTGGATCCTGAATATTGGACGGTGGCGGATTCGGGTTCGGCTGGGGCAGATCCACCTTGATCTTGTGCGCAAGCACCGGTGCCGTGATCATGAAAATGATCAGCAACACCAACATCACGTCAACCAACGGCGTGACGTTGATCTCGGACATCGGCCCACTGGTGTTAGTCGAGAAAGACATACTTGTTAACCCTTCGGCGCGTCAGTGGTCATGAAGCCGACGTGTACCATGCCCGAATCTTTCGCATCGCCAATAACCTTCTTGACGATACGGAACTCGGTGCCCTTGTCCGCACGAATCTGCAGCTCCGGCTGCGGTGACTTCTGTGCATTCACCGCAAACTGGGCCCGCAACTCGTCTTCGGTGATCTCATGGTCATTGAAGTACATGCTGCCATCCTGCTTCACCGCCAGATCCAGAGGCGGCGTAACCATCTCGTCTTCCTTGGTATGCGGATTCGCAGTCGGCAGGTCGATGGTGATGGAATGGGACATCAAAGGTGCCGTGATCATGAAGATGATCAGCAGAACCAGCATCACGTCGACGAGCGGCGTGACGTTGATTTCCGACATCGGGCCGCCGGACTGGCCACCTAGACTAACAGCCATGGGTCAATCCCTCACTTCTGGCTTTCGACGCGCGAACCAGTTGCAAAGTAGTCGTGCAGATCGTGAGCGAACTCATCGAAGCGCGCGTAGACGATGCGGTTCGAGCGGCTGAAGAAGTTATAGGCGAACAGCGCCGGGATTGCCGCGAACAGACCGAAAGCGGTCATGATCAGCGCCTCACCCACCGGGCCTGCCACTGCATTCATCGACGCGTTGCCGCTGGCAGCAATACCGATCAGCGCGTGGTAGATGCCCCACACGGTACCGAGCAGACCGACGAACGGCGCAGCCGAACCGACGGTGGCGAGCAAGGTCATGCCGCCTTCCATACGCAGGCTTTCGCGAGCGACGGCCTGACGCAGGGCGCGGTCGATGAACTCGGAACGGCTCAGCGACTCAGCCAGACGACCGGTGGTGCCGGCGGTGGTCTGCTGGTGATGGGCAACAGCCGAGGCCGCATCCAGAGCAATCTTGGAGAACGGCTCGCTCTTCGGCTGAGCTTCCAGCTCACGGATAGCATCCTGAGTGGAGCTGTTGGCCCAGAAGCCGTCGATGACCTTGTCGGCGCGAGCCTTGACGGTGGCATTGCGAATGCCGTTGGCGATGATGAAGTACCAGGACAGGAATGACATGGCCACGAGGGTCACGAAGACCACCCAGCCAAGCCAGTCGAAGTTCTGCATCAGGTTACCGAAGCCCATCTGTTTCATGGCTTCAGCGTTGGAGTTACCGCCGGTTGTTGCAGGAGTCTGTAGGAACATAACGCTACCCTAGGGAAGTCAAGCGTGAACTGTAACTGTAATCAGGTGAACTGGATTACAGCTGGCTGAGATTGAAGTTGACGGGAACGCGGGCGTAACCCTCAACCTTTTGGTTGTTTCTGATCGTCGGATTGAATTTCCAGCGTCTTGCCGCATCCATAGCTGCACGATCGAGCTCGTGATAACCGCTGGATTTATCAATCTTGATGTCCTTGGGGTTGCCGTTGACATCAACCAGAATCATCAAGACAACCGTGCCTTCATGCCGTTGGCGGATAGCCTGTGGCGGATACCTTGGCTGAAGACGACTGTTGTAGCTGAGATCCGAGCTCGCCGCGATGGTTGTCGGCGGTGCAGGCGGTGCAGGCGGTGCCGGTGGCGGTGCCTGCGTCGCCATGCTCGATTGCTCTTCCACTGGCGGCGGCGGGGCCGGCGGTGGCGGTGTCGGTGGCGGCTTGATCTGCTTGATGATCTCCGGCGGTGGCTGCTTTGGCGGCTCCGGCGGCGGCGGTGGCGGCGGCGGCGGCGGCGGCGGCGGCTCGATAAAGTTCACCTGGACGATGTGTTCTTTCTCGTGCTTGTCTTGATGCGGCGGTGCCTGCGGCGCCACCAACAGCAGGAAAGCGAACGCATGCAGCCCGATGGCCACGGCGAGTGCCGAGGTGCGTTTCCAGCTGAACGGCTCGCGCCCAATTTCTTCGTTACTTGAGGCCATCTGTCACTTGTCTGGAACTGATCGGTCGGAAGAGAACGTTACCGCAGGGATCATCCCGAATCCGTCGACTTGCTTGACGGAACTCGCCACTGGGGAAACGCAGGGAAAGATTTTCAACGTTACAACAGAGCATGACTTTTGTATAGCACCCAGGTCACAGACAAATAGACGTCTACGCGTCCGTGACCAGGGTCTGTGCGCATCAACGCGCGGCTGCTGTCAGCCGGCGCCGGCCTTCTTCAGCCAAGCATTGGCCTTGGCAGAAGTTTTTGGATCCTGCGCTGCTTTCTGCATGGCGGCGATTGCAGCTGGCTTGTTCTTCAAGCCACGCTCGCTCTCGGCCAAGATCATGTAGGCGGTACCGGTTTGCGTAACGCCCTTGTCGATGGCCTGCTGGGCCAGGCTCTTGGACTGGCTGAAGTTGCCTTCACTCAACTGCAGGCGGCCAGCGCGCAAGGCAGCTTCGCCGTCTTTCGCCAGAGGCATCGCCTTCTGATACGCATCGATGGCGTTGCTGGTTTGATTCGCCATTTCAGCCGACTGTCCCAACAACACATAGTTCTCGGCCGACGACTTGACCATACCCTTGCTGATGCCTTCGTTGAGCAGTTGCTGCGCCTTGATTGCGTTCGGCGTCGGGTCGTCGCTCTCCTGACCCGTGATCAGATAGAGCTTGGCCAAGCTGACGTAGTTCGACTCGCTCTTGAAATTGCCGGCGGCATGGGCTTTTTCGAGCAAGGCAATCGCCTCTGGATATTTGTGCGCCTGCATCAGTACGGAGGCCGCGTTGTTCAGCGCATTCGGATCATCCGGATTCGCGCTCATCTGGGTCTGGGCAATCTGCGCTGCCTTGTCGTTCTGCCCGGTTTCGGCATAGCTGGCCATCAGGATCTGGTCCCAGGTGGCATCTGGCTTGTCGGTCAGCGTCTTGGCTTTGTTGATCGCGGCAATTGCCTCGGGATACTTGCCCAGACGATAGTCGGCGTTGCCCTCGAGCGCGTATGACTGGGCCGTCTCCTTTTTGCCTTCGGCACGCCACTTGGTCAGCGTATCCACAGCTGCCTGATACTGCTCATCGGCGAGCTGAAACTGGGCCAGTTCATATTGGAGTTGGAAATAAGTGTCGTTCGGCAGCACGCCAATGGCCAGCGAACGCTGCAACAGGCTGATCGCGCCTTTCAGATCCTTCTGGGTGTATTTGGCATTGGCCAGACCTTGCAAGGCCAGCGATTGGGCGTACTTGCTGCTGCTGTCGACGAGTGGCTGCAGCAATTGCTCAGCCTTGGCAAAATCCTGAGCAGCCACGGCATCCAGACCTTCCTGGAGGGTCTTCTGGTCTTTGGCGCTCTTCAGGTCGAGCTTGGGCTCGGAACGCGTCGCGTTGGGATAGAGCGGCTCTGTCTTGGCGTCTTTGGCCAATACCGGACTGCTGGCAATCAGCAGCACCAAGGCTGCGCTCGCCAGCATCATCAACCCACGGGGATGCTTCATGGTGATCCTCTTCATCAGTCAGCGCGTTTGAAACTGCGCAGGGGGATTTACAAGCGTAACCCGAGCCGGCTTCTGATAACAAGTTGCACTGCCGCAATAAAGTTTGTTAAAAATCAATTACTTGGGATTTACGCTTAACAATACCTGTTGTCTTTTTCGCCTCGGCATAGGCCTCAGCCGCATCCACTCAGGGGCCTGATACGGATCGAACCGAGCTGGCAATCGACTGCTTGCCGACGGAAATATCAGCCTGTAAAGCCAAAGCCGACAGGCTGATTCTGGACGATCAGACGTCCAGGTTGGCGACCTTCAATGCATTCGCTTCGATGAACTCACGACGTGGCTCAACCGCCTCGCCCATCAACATTGAGAACATCTGGTCAGCGGCGATCGCATCCTCGATACCTACCTGCAGCATGCGCCGGGTTTCCGGGTTGACCGTGGTTTCCCACAGCTGCTCCGGGTTCATTTCACCGAGGCCTTTGAAGCGCTGGATACTGCGCCCCTTCTTGGCCTCATCCAGCAACCAGTTACGTGCTTCGACAAAACTGGTGATGCCACGTGAGGCATTGCCACGATTGACCACGGCGTCGGTCTGGATCAGGTCAGACAGTTGCTGGCTGATGGCCAGGATCGGGCGGAATTCGCTGCTGCTGAAAAACGGCTGCGGCAGGAACCAGGTGTGACTCAAACCGTGCTGCTCACGAACCACCTCGATGGCCGCCGGCTGTTCGCTGCTGGCTTCACGCAAGGAGAATCGGTACGTCGGCTTGCCCAGGCCGCTGGTGGCAAGACGCTTCTCGGCGCCCTGCAGCCAGTTCTGCATCGCGGCAGAGTCAGCCCACAATGCAGGCTCGATCGGCGTATGTTCCAGCAGCGCGGTAAGCGCGGCAGCATCAAAACGATGGGACAGCTTGGCGATCTGATCCTGCGCGTGCTGGTAGCCACGCAGCAGCTTTTCCAGTGCCTCACCGTTGATTGGCGGAGCGTCCGGGCTGTAGGTGAGTCCGGCATTGTCGACCGCACTGGAGATCAGGTAATCATTGAGGGCAGTGTCGTCCTTGATGTAGATCTCCTGCTTGCCCTGCTTCAACTTGTATAGCGGCGGCAAGCCGATATACACGTGACCGCGTTCGATCAAATCAGGCATCTGGCGGTAGAAGAAGGTCAGCAGCAAGGTGCGGATATGCGAGCCGTCGACGTCGGCATCGGTCATCAGGATGATGCGGTGATAACGCAGTTTGTCCGGGTTGTACTCGTCCTTGCCGATACCGGTACCCAGAGCGGTGATCAGAGTGCCAACTTCGGCCGAGGCCAGCATGCGATCAAAGCGCGCCTTCTCCACGTTGAGAATCTTGCCCTTGAGCGGCAACACCGCCTGGGTCTTGCGGTTGCGGCCCTGCTTTGCAGAACCACCGGCGGAGTCACCCTCGACCAGAAACAGTTCGCACAGCGCCGGATCCTTCTCCTGGCAGTCGGCCAGTTTGCCCGGCAGGCCGGCGATATCCAGCGCGCCCTTGCGACGAGTCATCTCGCGCGCCTTGCGGGCGGCTTCGCGCGCACGCGCCGCATCGACCGCCTTGGAGGCGATCGCCTTGGCTTCATTGGGATGTTCGAGCAGGAACTCGCCGAGCTTCTCGTTGACCGCCTGCTCCACTGCCGTCTTGACCTCCGAAGAGACCAGCTTGTCCTTGGTCTGCGAGGAGAACTTCGGATCAGGTACCTTGACCGACAGCACGGCAATCATGCCTTCGCGCATGTCGTCACCAGACAATGCGACCTTGGCATTCTTGGCCAGGCCCTGCTTCTCGATATAGCTCTGTAGCGAACGGGTCAGTGCAGCGCGGAAACCAGTGAGATGCGTGCCGCCATCGCGCTGCGGAATGTTGTTGGTAAAGCAGAACATGGTCTCCTGGTAGGAGTCTGTCCACTGCATCGCCACCTCGACCACAATGCCATCCTGCTCGGATTCGAGACTGATCACATTCGGGTGCAAGGCTGTTTTCAGTTGCGCCAGATGCTGCACGAACGAGCGGATACCGCCCTCGTAGGCAAAAGTGTCATGGCGTCCTTCACCACGTTCATCCGTCAATTCGATGCTGACGCCCGAGTTGAGGAAGGCCAGCTCGCGCAGGCGCTTGGCCAGGATGTCGTAGTGAAAGTCGATGTTGTTGGTGAAGGTGGCCGGGCTGGGTTGGAAGCGCACCATCGTGCCGCGCTTGTCGGACGGCCCCACCACTTTGAGTGGATACAACGGCTCACCCAACGAGTATTCCTGCAGATGTTCCTGGCCATCCCGGTAGATGGTCAGCCACAAGTGATCGCTGAGCGCATTGACCACCGACACGCCCACGCCATGCAGTCCGCCAGAAACCTTGTAGGAGTTCGCATCAAACTTGCCGCCTGCATGCAGCACGGTCATCACCACCTCTGCGGTGGAGCGCCCCTCTTCCGGATGATCATCGACCGGAATACCACGGCCGTTATCGCTGACGCTGACCGAGCCATCGTCATGAATAGTGACCTGTACCCGGTCGCAGTAACCGGCAAGCGCTTCATCGATCGCGTTGTCGACGACTTCGAACACCATGTGGTGCAAGCCAGTACCGTCATCGGTATCACCGATGTACATGCCCGGGCGCTTGCGCACTGCTTCCAGGCCCTTGAGGACCTTGATGTTGCTGGAATCGTAATGGGATTCGTTGGTGGGTTCGTTCATGCGGTGACCGTTTCCTGGCGCCAGCGACCCGTCCGACACGGCGCCGTGAATGGCCGGACAGGGTTATGCAAGCCTGAAGGCATGCAACCTTTCGATTATAGCAGGCGCGCCAGCTGACCTTGTTCCACGTGGAACACTCGGGTCGAATGACCATTCAACGCGATGGGAACTTCTGTGCCGCTGAGCAGCACCTGCGCGTTAGCGGCAATCAATTGTTCAACCACCGCCGTCTGATGCTCCTGATCCAGTTCCGAGGCGAGATCATCCAGACACATGATCGGCCATTCTCCCCGATGCCCGGCATACAGTTCGGCTTGAGCCAGCATGCATCCCAACGCGGTGAGCTTTTCCTGGCCACGAGACAGATGTTCCCGCAAGGGCGCCCGCTCGAACGCGATTGCCCAGTCCGAGCGATGCGCACCCTGCGTCGTATGCCCACGCGACAGATCCCTGCCCCGTTGTGTACGCAGCAGATCACGCAAATCCTGTTCTTCAGACCACCCGCGGCGATATCTCAATTCAACCTTGCCCAACTCAGGCAAGAGCTTGGCCATGCTATGGATGAGTTGGGGGCGGAGCCGCTCCAGATAGGCCGTACGCTCACGGTCAATCTGATCCGCTGCCGTAGCCAGCTCCAGCTCCCAGGGTTCGAACAATGCGTCGTTGGCGTAGTCACTGGAACGCAACAAGCTGTTGCGCTGCTTCAGCGCACGCTGGTAACGCCGCCAACTGGTCAGGAAATCGTGTTCCACGTGGAACACGCCCCAATCGAGATAGCGCCGCCGTTCTTCGGCTGCCCCAGCTATCAAGGCATGCGAACCCGGCTCAAAGCACACCACGGCGCACTCATGCACAAGCTGGCCAAGAGTGACCGCCTCACCATCCAACCTCGCTTCCCAACGAGGCCCCTGACGACCCAAGCCGATCCGTCGCGTCGGTGCATCTTCTTTGGCAAGCGTCGCAAATATCGACAAACTTGCGGCATTTCGTTGCAGCAGCGCCTCTTTGGCACCGCTACGAAACGAGCGTGCATGCGAAAGCAGAAATGCCGCTTCGAGCACACTGGTCTTGCCTGCACCATTGGCACCGGCAAACACATTGATGCCCGGATCCAGTTCCAGGCTGACATCGGTCAGGCAGCGCAATCCCTGAATGCGTAGTTGCTCAAAGTGCATGCCGGGATGCCTTCATGCAAGAACGCCGGAGTTCTCTTGAAGAACCCCGGCGCTGCTGGTTTTGTTGCTTCTTGCGTTCAAACACGTTTGGGGTTGTCAGAGTCGCAGCGGCATGATGACGTGACGGGTGCGCTCGTTGTCGTGTTCCTGCACCAGGCAGCTGGATTGGGCATCACGCAGACTCAACCGAGCCTGATCACCCTTCAACGCAGCCAGCGCGTCGAGTAGATAGCCCACGTTGAAGCCAACCGCCAGATCCGAAACGTGAGTATCGGCTTCGACTTCTTCAACCGCCTCTTCCTGCTCCGGGTTGTGCGCGATGATGCGCAACTTGCCCGGCGACAGTTCCAGCCGGACACCACGGTACTTTTCGTTGGAAAGAATCGCCGCACGTTGCAGGGCACCGCGAAGTACTTCCCGGCCCAGCGTTGCAGTCTTGTCGGCACCCAGCGGAATCACGGCTTCGTAATCAGGGAAGCGACCGTCGATCAGCTTGGAAGTAAATACGACGTCACCACGCCGAACACGCAGATGATTGCGCCCAAACTCCAGCTCGACTTCACCGTCACCGCTTTCCAGCAAACCGACCAGCTCGTTCACGCCCTTGCGCGGAATGATGATCTGCCGGCGGGTGCTGACTGAGCTCTGCAGTTCGGTTTCTTTCATCGCCAGGCGATGGCCATCGGTTGCAACGCAACGCAAGGTGTGTTCCTGCAGATCCAGCAGCATGCCGTTCAAGTAATACCGGACATCCTGATTGGCCATGGCAAACGCCGTGTGTTCCATCAGGTCGCGCAAGACTTCTTCCGGCAAAGCGACTTTCTCGACCAGCTCGATTTCGTCGATGGTCGGGAATTCGCTGGCGGGCAAGGTCGTCAGGGTGAAGCGGCTACGACCTGCATTCAACGCAACCCGGTCGCCATTGAGCTTGAGGTCAATCTTGGCGCCATCGGGCAGGGCACGAACGATATCAAACAGTTTGCGCGCCGGAATGGTGATTTCGCCGTCCACCAGCTTCTCGGCCTCCGAGGTGGCCACCATCTCAACCTCAAGATCGGTGCCGGTAAGCGAAAGTCGACCATCGGCCACTTTCACCAGAAGGTTGGCCAGCACGGGCAGCGTCTGGCGGCGCTCAACCACGCCAACCACTTGTTGTAATGGCTTGAGCAGCGCTTCTCGTTGGATGCTGAATTGCATAGCTAGGCTTCCCCTCTTCTGCTGTTCTATCTTTTTAAAAGAAGATTAGTAGTTGTTGTTGAGGCTGTGGGTAACGTTTTTCTCAGATTATCTTCTTTTATTTCAAGAAGTTACACGGCTTTTTGGCTGTGCCTGAAACGGTACATTGATGGTGGGTCATTTGTGGATAACTTTTAACGCCGATTCATCCACCCATTATCCACAGCTTTGCACCCCGGTTATCCCTGATTTTTGCACTTTTGACGACTTTAGCTGGCTCAGCCGGTCAAGGTGCGGATCAATTGCTCATAGTCCTGGCGCATGCGGGCATCGGTTTCCACGAATTTGCGGATTGTCTTGCAGGCATGCATCACCGTGGTGTGGTCGCGCCCTCCGAACGCCTCGCCGATTTCCGGCAGGCTGTGTTCGGTAAGCTCCTTGGACAAAGTCATGGCGATCTGGCGCGGTCGGGCCAGCGACCGGACCCGCCGCTTCGACAGCAAGTCCTGCAGCCGCACGTTGAAATATTCGGCGGTGATCTTCTGGATATTGGGAATCGTCACTGCTTGCGCGTGTGTTGCCAGCAGGTCGCGCAGGGTTTCTTCGGCAAAGTCGGTGGTGATCGGTTTGCCGTAGAAGTTGGCCCGTGCGGCCAGCGTGTTGAGCGCCCCTTCGAGGTCGCGCACGTTGGAGCGGATGCGCTTGGCCAGCAGCATCGCCACGTTCTCGTCCACGGCGACGCCCTTTTCCGCGGCCTTGGCCAGCAAAATCGCCGCCCGTGTCTCGAAATCCGGTGGCTCGATAGCCACACTCAAGCCCCAGCCGAGGCGGGATTTCAGGCGTGGTTCGAGCTTGTCGACTTCTTTCGGGTAACGGTCACAGGTCAGGATGATTTGCTGCTTGGCCTCGAACAGCGCATTGAAGGTGTGGAAAAACTCCTCCTGCGTCGTGTCCTTGCCGGCGAAAAACTGGATGTCGTCAATCAACAAGGCATCCACCGAGCGGAAACGCCGCTTGAACGCGTCCATGCTCTTGGTGCGCAAGGCCTCGATCATCGAACCGACAAACTGCTCCGAGCGCAGATACATCACCCTGAAATCCGGGTTGTGCTCACGCATCAGGTTGCCGGCGGCATGCATCAGGTGGGTCTTGCCCAGACCGGTGCCTCCGTACAGCAGCAACGGGTTGTAGGCGCGGCCCGGATTCGTCGCCACCTGCATCGCGGCTGCCTTGCCCAGCTGGTTCGACTTGCCCTCGACGAAGGTCTCGAAGGTGTAGTGCGGATCCATGTTGTGCTGGAAGGCCGGCGTGGGCGGCGTGCCAGCAGATGGGTGCGACACGGACACAGGCTTGGCAGGTGCGGCGGGTCGGGCCGAATTGGAGCCGACATCCAGCCGTACCGGCCAGGGTTTGCCTACGATCTGTGCCAGTACCTGCTCGATCTGCGGCAGATAGCGCTCGCGAACGGTATCGAGGGTGTACGGATTGGGTGCAAACAGCTGCAAGCCGTCAATTCCCTCGCGTGCCTGCAACGGCATCAACCAGGTATGCAGCTCTTCGGAACTAAAATCGCCTTCGAGGCGCTCAAGGCAGCGCCGCCACAGGTCACTCATGTAAAATCAACCAGTTGCCGGTGCGCTGGAGCGCGCACAATGGACTAGTCTAGCAGTGCATCAGCCAGTCCGTGGACACATATCCACACGAGTATCCACACGGCTATCCACAGCCTCGGGTATGCCGCATTTGACAGCGGCATCAATTACCAGACATACTTTCCAACCTTTTTCCATCCTTCCCTTTGGAGTACGCCATGAAGCGCACTTTTCAGCCGAGCAAGCTCAAGCGCGCCCGCACCCACGGTTTCCGTGCCCGCATGGCTACTGCCGACGGTCGCAAGATCATCAATGCCCGTCGCGCCAAGGGCCGCAAGCGCCTCACCGCCTAATCGCTGTTTCCACAGCGAAGACACGGGGCATGTCAGCTGCCGGGCTACCGCGCAAAGCGCGGATCTGCAAACCAGCTGACTTTGCCGCCTTGCGTAAAAACAGCGGACGCGCAGGCGGCCGCTGTTTTCATATGCGTTATCGCGACAACGACTTCGGTCATGCCCGTCTGGGCCTGGCGATCTCCAAGCGTGTGTCCAAGCGCGCGGTCGAGCGCAACCGCATCAAGCGATTGTTGCGTGAATCATTCCGTCGTGTGCGTCACCGCTTGCCGGCGGTTGACCTGATGGTGATGGCGCGCGAGCAGGCCGCTGGTGTGCCCGGCCCAGAATTGCTGGGCGACATCGACGCGCTGTGGAAAAAGCTGCTGGCGAGCCAGTCTGGCGAACAGCCACCATTGAAGCCGGGCGACAGCACCGCCACAATCGTGCGTTGACCCTTCTCTTTCTGTACCCCGCGGCTGGTTGTGTCGTGGCGCTATCCGGATCTGCTACGCGCTGAATCAAACGCGCACTTTCCTCATGTTTGCCTTGGTGGCCGTGGCCTATCTGCTGTTTATGGCTTGGCAAAAGGACTACGCTCCCCAGCCGACGCCAACCACAACCAGCGTTGCCAGCGCCGCGTCTACCGACGCCAGCGTGCCAGGCGCCATGGCACCGGCGGCAGCAGCCAGCACAGCTTCGGCGGTAAATCTCACTAGTGCACATGAGCAGGAAGCTCCGGCACAGTTGATCAGCATTGACACCGACGTGCTGCATTTGCTGGTCGATACTCGCGGCGGCAGCTTGGTACGCGCCGATTTGCTGGCTTATCCGAACGCCGCTCCCACGCACAAGAATCCGAATCCGCCGCCGACGATCCTGCTGAATACCGACGACGCGCGTTACTTCGTGGCGCAGAACGGCCTGGTCAGCAGCAGCGACACCGCTGCAGCCGATCAGCCCAACCACCAGGCTGTATTCCAGAGCGCCAAGACCTCGTATGCGATGGTCGATGGCCAGGACGTGCTCAAGGTCGACCTGACCTGGCACGATGCTGCCGGTCTTAAAGTTATCAAGACCTATACCTTCAAGCGCGGCAGCTACGTCATCGACCTGAGCCAGCGCATCGACAATGCTGGTAACGAGGCGTGGCATGGCAACGCGTACCAGCAACTGATCCGGGTTGAACCGCCGAAGGCTGGCGGCTGGCTGAGCCACTTCAGCGATCCCGAGTCACGCAGCTTCCAAGGTGCGGCCTGGTATACCGGTGAAAAGTTCGAGAAGCTGCCGTTCAAGGACTTCGCGGAGCCGAAGGACGCGCTGAACAGCGACATCAAGGGCGGCTGGGCAGCCATGCTGCGGCTGTACTTTGTTACCGCGTGGATTCCACCGGCAGGTCAAACCGATCACTACTCCACCCAGACGATCAATCCGGACAGCGCGCATCCGCGTTACCTGATCCGTGCCGTGGGTCCGTCGTTGAGCGTGGAACCCGGTCAGAGCGTAAGCAGCGATGCGCGCCTGTATCTGGGCCCGAACGCGCAGGGCACGCTCGATGCCGTCGCGCCGGGTCTGGAGCTGACCATCGACTACGGCATGTTCAAGGCAATCTGCGTACCGATGCACTGGGTACTGTCGCAGTTCCACGCGATCTCCAAGAACTGGGGCGTGGCGATCATCCTGCTGGTGTTGCTGATCAAGGGCCTGACCTGGAAGCTCACCGCGATGCAGTACCGCTCCACGGCGCGCATGCGCAAACTGGCGCCGCGCATCCAGGCGCTGAAGGAGCGTTACGGCGACGACAAGCAGAAGATGCAGCAAGCCACCATGGAGTTGTACAAGAAGGAGAAGGTCAACCCGATGGGCGGTTGCCTGCCGGTGCTGATCACCATGCCGGTGTTCTACGGCCTGTTCTTCGTGCTCGAGTACAGCCTGGAACTGCGGCATGCGCCGTTCCTGTGGATTCCCGACCTCAGCGCCGCCGATCCGTTCTACATCCTGCCGATCATCTACGCCTTGGTGATGTTGGGCACGCAGTGGCTCAACCCCGCCGCCGCCGGCATGGATCCGGCGCAAGCCAAGATGATGAAGGTGATGCCGCTGCTGTTCACCGTGATGTTCGCCTTCTTCCCCGCTGGTCTGTGCCTGTACTACGCCGTCAACGGCCTGGTCGGTCTGGGTCAACAGTGGTGGGTGACCCATCACATTGATCGTGAGGAGCCGGCCAAGGCCGCCTGAGTCGCATCCGCGTTCGACCATCATCAGCCGCGATCGGGTAACCATCGCGGCTGATTCGTTTTAGAGTCTGCCGATATGAGCGCATCCAGCAACGACACCATCGCCGCGATTGCCAGCGCCCCGGGCGCAGCAGGCATCGGCGTGGTGCGGTTGTCCGGCCCGGCCGTGCCAGCCATCGCGCAAACCCTGCTCGGCAAGGCGCCGCAGCCTCGGCATGCGCACTTCGCCGTATTTCGTGATGCGGCCGATGAACTGATTGATCACGGCCTGCTGCTGTACTTCCCCGCGCCCGCTTCGTATACCGGCGAACACGTGCTGGAGCTGCAAGGCCATGGCAGCGTGGTGTTGCTCGACAACGTGCTGCGCCGCGTGTGCGAGCTCGGTGCGCGGCTGGCCCGGCCCGGCGAATTCACCGAACGCGCCTTTCTCAATGGCAAGCTCGATCTAGCCCAGGCCGAAGCCGTCGCTGATCTGATCGCGGCCCATTCGCAGGCCGGTGCACGCGCTGCGCTGCAGTCACTGGAAGGCGTGTTTTCGCGCAAGGTCGAGGACTTGCTGCAGGAGTTGATCATCCTGCGCGTTCATATCGAGGCAGCGATCGACTTCCCCGAAGAGGAAATCGACTTCCTCGCCGACCCGGCGATCACGCATCAACTTGAATCGGTACGTGCGACCCACGCGGAGCTATTGCGGGAGGCACAACGCGGCGTGCGTCTCAACGATGGCTTGCGCGTGGCGATCATCGGTCGACCCAACGCCGGCAAGTCCAGCCTGCTTAACGCATTGGCTGGCAGCGACCGCGCCATCGTCACCGCCACTGCCGGTACCACCCGCGACGTGTTGCGCGAAAACCTCAGCCTCGACGGCATTGCGCTGGAACTGGCCGATACCGCCGGCATCCGCGATACCGACGACGAGATCGAACGCGAAGGCGTGCGTCGCGCGCACGGCGAATTGCTGCGCGCCGACGTCGCCTTGCTGGTTACCGATGCCGCGCATGTGCGGGATGACCTTGCGCTGTTTGATCAGCTGCCGACGAACGTGGCGCGCGTCGTGTTGATCAACAAGATCGACCTCGACGACACGCCCGCCCACGGCGAACAACGCGACGATTGCCACTGGCTATGGGCCTCGGCAAAAACCGGCCTCGGGCTCGACGGCTTGCGCGATTACCTCAAGCAACTGGCCGGCGCCGGCAGTGGCGAAGGCGCCTTCAGTGCACGCCGCCGCCATGTGCTGGCCTTGGAGCAGGTGCAAGCGCATCTTGACCACACCGCCGACGTGCTGGCCAGCAGCCGCGCCGGTGAACTCGCCGCCGAAGAGCTTCGCCACGCCCAGCACGCGCTCGGCGAAATCACTGGCAACTACACCAGCGATGATCTGCTGGGAGCAATTTTCGGCTCGTTCTGCATCGGCAAATAGACGGCTAGATGGCTGTGATCGTTGCCTGTACGCGCGGATCCATCACGCGCCGCCACAACGGCGGCAGCAGCGCCAACACAAACATCGTGGCGTAGCCGGCGGGTAGTTGCGGGCTGTCATCGTGATGGCGCAAGGCCTGGTAGCGACGACGCGCGGTTTCATGGTGGTCGGAGTGGCGCTGCAGGTTGAATAGCAGCCAATTGGTATAACGCTGTGGTGCGTTCCATGAATGGTGGTGCGTCACGCGTTCGTAGCGACCGGGCGCGATTTCGCGCCGACTCAGCCCGTAGTGCTCGACGTAGTTGATCACTTCCAGCGTGGCAGCGGCGACCAGGCCCTGGGCCAGGAAGAACAGCACGGCACGCAGTCCTCCAACGCAGGCAAAGCCCGCAATGAACAGCAGCCACAGCAGGGTCCAGCCAAGCATTTCATTGCGCCACGAAGATGGCGAGTGGCCACGCTGGCGCAACCGCATCGCTTCCAGTCGCCAGGCATTGCGCACATTTCGCCACAGCGCGCGCGGCACGAAGGCGTAGACGGATTCACCGAGATTGGCCGAGGACGAATCTTCCGGCGTGGCCACGTGCAGATGAGCCGAGATCACGCAGGCGCATCGGTCGAGTCTAGCGCTGAACCGTTTTTGCCAGCCATTGATTCAGCGCAGCCAGCTGCGGCATACCGGCCTGGGCACCGAGTTGGCCTACCGACAACGCCGCGGCCGCACAGGCCTTGCGTACGGCTTCGGGCAAACCTTCGTGGAGAAACACGGCCAGCGCCGCGTTGAAGGTATCGCCGGCACCAGTGCTGTCGACCACGTCGACTTTGAAACCCGGTTGATGCACCGGTTCGCCTTGTTCGCGATACCAGGCGCCCTTGTCGCCGTGAGTCAGCACTACCGGGCACGGCGCGCGCTGCATCAGCTCGCGGAAATCCTCGTGGGCATCAGCGCCCAGCAGGATCGCCAGCTCGTGCTGGTTCGGCGTCGCATAGCGAGCCAGCTTCAGCCATTCGTTCGGCAGGGGTTGCGCCGGTGCCGGGTTGAGGATTACCGGTACGCCCAGACGATGACCGAGCCGCAAGGTGGCCGCGACGGTTTCCAGCGGAATCTCCATCTGCACCAGCACGGCGTCGGCACGACCGAACAGGTCTGCGGCTCTTTCCACTTGATCCGGCGATACCTTGGCGTTGGCGGCAGGCACCACGATGATCTGGTTTTCTCCACCAGCAACGGTGATCGAGGCGGTGCCGCTGGCACAATCATCGCGCTGATGGGTGTGGTTGAGATCGATACCCTCGCCGAGCAAGCCTTCGCGCAATCGCCGGCCGAACAGGTCATCGCCAAGCGCGCCGACCAGCGCTACCTCAGCGCCAAGTCGCGCCGCCGCCACCGCCTGGTTGGCACCCTTGCCGCCGGGAATGGTGACGAAGCGTTCGCCGAGAATGGTCTCGCCCGGTCCGACGAAGCGCACGGCCTGCGTGACCAGATCCATGTTGATGCTGCCAACCACGACGATGCGCGTCATGTATGCCTCTCCCGGTTGCGTCGTCTGCAATGATGTCAGCAGAGCTTAACCGCAGCGACAAATCGGGCGCACCGGCATCAATCCTCGAAGTTGTTGCGCACCAGTTCTTCCACCTCATCGCCGCGGCCGGCCAATACTGCCTTGGCCGAATACAGCGCGGTGTGCAGCACCTGGCCCGGCTCGACCTTCGGCGGCATCACCAGTTCGTAGCGATTGACCTTGACGTCGAGCAAGGCCGGGCCAGACTGCGACAGCACATCACACAGCGCCTCTTCCAGGCCATCCGCGTGCTCAATCCGCCGCGCATGGAAGCCGATCGCTTCGGCGAGCTTCGCAAAATCAGGGTTCTTCAGATCGGTGTAGGTATCGAGCAGACCTTCGACCTTCTGTTCCATCTCGACGAAACCGAGTGAACTGTTGTTGTAGACGATCACCTTGATCGGAATGTTTTCCTGCACCGCGGTGAGCAGATCGCCGAGCAGCATCGCCAGGCCGCCATCGCCACTGAGCGAGATCACCTGGCGTGCCGGGAACGCCTTCTTGATGCCGAGCGCCGACGGCATCGCGTTGGCCATGGTGCCGTGGACCAGGCTGGTCAGCGTGCGGCGCTTGCCGTTGCTGCGGATGTGTCGCAGCAGCCAGACCATCGGACTGCCGCCGTCGGCGGTGAATATCGCATCCTCGGCCGCGTGCTTGTCGACCAGATGAGTGAGGTATTGCGGATGGATCAGGCCGTCGCTGCCGGCGTGTTCTTCTTTGGCCAGCTGCTCCACGGTCTGCTGGCGATGCTTGAGGCTGTTGCGCAGGAAGGCATGATCCTCGCGTTCATCCAGCAACGGCAGCAATGCCTGCAAGGTTTCGCGCACATGCCCGACCACACCCAGATCGACCGGATGACGGCGGCCGAGATGGGTGGCATCGATATCGACCTGGATCAACTTGGCCTCGTTCGGATAGAACTGGCTCCAGGCGAAATCGGCACCCAGCAGCAGCAAGGTATCGCAGGCATCGATCGCACGAAAGCCAGAGGCCACGCCGATGATGCCGGTCATGCCGACGTTGTAAGGATTGTCCGGCTCGATGAAATCCTTGGCGCGCGACGTGTGCGCCACCGGTGCCTTGATCTTTTCCGCCAGCGCGATGATCTCGCGTTCGGCACCTTCGCAGCCCGAGCCGCAATACAGGGTGACTCGTTTGCCTTCATTGATCATCGCGGCCATCGCGGCCAGCTCAGCATCGGACGGGCGCAACAGCGGTTGTGGCCGATGCGGCTTGAACGGCAGGCCCTCCTCCACCTCCATCGCGCTGATGTCGCCGGGCACGATGATCACCGCGACGCCATGCTTGTTGATCGCTGCCTGCGCCGCCAACGCCGTCACTCGCCGAGCCTGCGCCGGGGAATGCACATAGCTGCAGAAGTGGCTGCAGGTGTCGTAGATTGGTTTCAGGTCGACTTCCTGCGGGAAATCCATACCCATCTCGCTGGTCGCCACCTGGGTCGCGATCAACACCACCGGCGCACGATTGCGATGCGCCTCGAACAAGCCGTTGATGAAGTGCAGGCTGCCCGGCCCGCAGGTCCCGGCGCAGGCAGTCAGCCGACCGCTGATCAGCGCATCCCCGCCAGCCGCCATGCCGCCGGCTTCCTCGTGCCGCATGTGGATCCATTCAATATCGCTACGCCGGATCGCATCGGTGATGTGATTGAGCGTGTCACCGACAATGCCGTAGCAGCGTTGCACACCTGCTTCGGCCAGGGTTTCGATGATGATGTCGGCGACTTTCTTCTTGCCCATGGAATCCTCCACAAATGGTTTCGAGCCACGCCGCATGCGGCGCGCGATGCTCCATTGAACGGCGACGGGCGGAAATTCCGGGTGAATGTCTGACGAGTGAGTGGCGCAGGCCACCAACAAAAAGCCCACCAATCGGCGGGCTTCAGATCGAGCGGGTCTCGAAGTGCGTCAGGCGCGGCCGATGCCGGAATCGCCTTCCTGCGTCAGCGCTGGCGCAGGACCAGCCACCGCCACCAGCGACTGTGCGTAACCGTCTTCCATGCTGATCGTGGATACCTCGTCCCAGCCGAAGAACGACACCTCGCGCATCCACTCAGCATCCGGGCTGAGTTCCTGCATGTAGAAGCCGTCGTCGTCGTGGCTGGCCAGGCGACCGATGTAGCAGACTTCAGCCTCGTCCTCGCTGTCCACGTGCACGCCGATCACCGGCGATTGCGCGCCCGCGGCGAGTACCACGTCACGGATCGTATCCAGCGGGAAACCGCGCGGTGGACGCGGCAGGATGTGCTTCAGAGCCAGTGCCTTCTCGAAGAACACATGGTGTTTTTCCGGCGACTCCAGTTCGGATACATCGCGATGACGCATCACGTACATGCCGTCATAGGTGATGCCGTCGCCGACGACCCAGAGCAGGAAAAACTCGCGTCCCACGCCGCCGACATAGCCGCAGAAGCTGCCGTGTTCGAGGTCGTCGCGCCACACCCGGATCAGCGTCTGCTGCTGCAGCGCTTCACGCAGCTGCGCGCGCTGGCCGGTATTCTTCAATTCGATAATGTTGCTCACGGAACGCACTTTAGCAGATTCATCCTGAGTGGCTTGTTATCAGAGGATGTAACGGCTGAGATCCTCGTTCTGGACCAGGTTGGCGAGCGTCTTGTCGACCTGTTCGGCGTCGATCACGTAGTTTTGCCCGGATTTGTCCGCCGCTTCGTAGGAGATTTCCTCCAGCAGCCGCTCCATCACCGTGTGCAGCCGGCGGGCGCCGATGTTCTCGGTGCGCTCGTTGACCTGGAACGCCACCTCGGCCAGCCGGTCGATGCCGCTGTCGGTGAATTCCAGCCCCACCTGCTCGGTGCTCAGCAGCGCCACGTACTGTTTGGTCAGCGCGTTGTTCGGTTCGCGTAGGATCCGCTTGAAGTCATCCACCGACAAAGCCGACAACTCGACCCGGATCGGCAAGCGGCCCTGCAGTTCGGGGATCAGGTCCGATGGCTTGGCCAGCGAGAACGCGCCGGAGGCGATGAACAGCATGTGGTCGGTCTTGATCGGGCCGTACTTCGTCGACACGGTCGAACCCTCGACCAGCGGCAGCAGATCGCGCTGCACGCCTTCGCGGCTGACCCCGGCATGGCCGTGGTCGCTGCGTTGGGCCACCTTGTCGATCTCGTCGATGAACACGATGCCGTTCTGCTCGGCGTTCTCCATCGCCTGCGCGCGGATCTCCTCGTCATTGAGCAGCTTGCCGGCTTCCTCGTCGATCAGCAGCGGGCGGGCGACCTTGATTGCCAGCTTGCGCTGCTGGGTCTTGCCGCCGCCCATGTTCTGGAACATCTGGCTGAGCTGCGCGCTCATTTCCTCCATCCCCGGCGGCGACATGATCTCCACGCCGACCTTGGTGGTGGCGAAGTCCAGCTCGATCTCGCGTTCGTCCAGCGCGCCTTCGCGCAGCTGTTTGCGAAACTTCTGCCGGGTATCGCTCTCGATTGCCGGCGACTCGGCATCCTGGTTCCAGTCGGTTGGTTGCTGGCGACGCGGCAGCAGCGCATCGAGGATGCGGTCTTCGGCACGATCCTCGGCCTGCGAACGCACGCGCTTCACCGCCTGCTCGCGGGTCAGCTTGTAGGCACCGTCGGCGAGGTCGCGGATGATCGATTCGACATCCTTGCCGACATAGCCGACTTCGGTGAACTTGGTCGCTTCCACCTTCACGAACGGCGCGTTGGCCAGGGTGGCCAGACGGCGCGCGATCTCGGTCTTGCCGACGCCGGTCGGGCCGATCATCAGGATGTTTTTCGGCGTGATCTCGTTGCGCATCTCCGGCGCCAGCTGCATGCGTCGCCAGCGGCTGCGCAGCGCCACAGCCACGGCACGCTTGGCGTTGTGCTGACCGATAATGTAACGGTCGAGTTCGTTGACGATTTCGCGGGGAGTGAGTTCGCTCATGGCTGCGCCGGGAATGGGGAATGGGGAATAGAGAGTCGGAAGGGCATGGGTTACCGGGTGCTGGCGCTCTGACCATTCCCGATTCCCCACTCCCGATTCACAGTTCTTCTATCGACACGTTGTGATTGGTATAGATGCAGATGTCACCGGCGATCTTCAGCGCCTTTTCGACGATGGTTTTCGCATCCAGCTCGGTGTTTTCCAGCAAGGCCATCGCCGCCGATTGCGCGAACGGGCCACCGGAGCCGATGGCGATCAGGCCGTGTTCGGGTTCGACCACGTCGCCGTTGCCGGAGATCAGCAGCGAGACCTCCTTGTCGGCCACCGCCAGCATCGCCTCGAGCTTGCCGAAGCGGCGGTCGGTGCGCCATTCCTTGGCCATTTCCACGGCGGCGCGGGTGAGGTTGTTGTTGTGCTTTTCGAGCTTCTGCTCGAACAGTTCGAACAGGGTGAAAGCGTCGGCGGTGGCGCCGGCAAACCCGGCCACGACCTCACCGGTCTTGCCGATCCGGCGCACCTTGCGCGCATTGCCCTTCATCACCGTATTGCCCAGCGTGACCTGGCCGTCGCTGCCGATCACGACGCGGCCTTCGCGGCGCACGCAGACGATGGTGGTGGCGTGAAACGATTCCATGGGGGCTCCGCAAGTCAGTGTTCGTGAACCCACCTACGTGGGGACGCGTGCGGGACGCTTCAACGGATGCAATGCCGGGAATGGGGAATTGAGAATGGGGAATCGCAGATCAGGTCGGCTTGTCTCCCTTTTCGCCGTGCCCGCCCAGCTTCTCGCGAGCAGCCTTGCCCATTCCCGATTCTCCATTCCCGATTCCCGGCGAGCGCGAGCGAGCCCGCGGATGCGCCGCGTCATACACCTTGGCCAGATGCTGGAAATCCAGATGCGTATAGATCTGCGTGGTGGCGATGTCGGCGTGGCCGAGCAGCTCCTGCACGGCGCGCAAATCACCGGAGGATTCCAGCATGTGGCTGGCGAAGGTATGTCGCAGCAAATGCGGGTGGATGTGTTTGGGCAGATCCTGCTGCAGCGCGATGGTCTTCATGCGCAGCTGGATCGTGCGGGGACTGATCGGCGCGCCGCCGCGGCCGCGAAAAATCGGGCTGTCCGACGCCATGCCCTGTTCGGCACCGAGCGCACGCAAGGCGGCGATCGCATGGCGACCGACCGGCACGATCCGGGTCTTGCTGCCCTTGCCCAGCACCCGCACTTCGCCGCCATCCAGATCCAGGTTGACCCAATGCAGGCCGACCAGTTCGGACAGGCGCAACCCGCTGGAATAGAACAGCTCCAGCATCGCGCGATCACGCACGGCCAGCTTGCCGCCGCTATCGGCCTCGACCAGTGCGCCGGCCTCGTCCACATCGAGTACTTGCGGCAGCTTGCGACGTACCTTCGGGCCGCGCACGCCGAGCAGAGGATCATCCTTCAGCTGGCCGGCACGATTGAGTTGCCGAAACAGGCTGCGGCATGACGACAGCAATCGCTGCAGGCTTTTCGGCGAGAGTCCGGCGCGATGTTCGACGGCGATGAATGTGCGCATGCGATTCGCGTCCAGCGCATCGAACGCGTCCAGCTGCTGTGCCTCCATGTAGCGCAGCAATTTGGCCAGGTCACGCCGGTAGCCGGCTACCGTATGCGGCGAGGCGTGCCGTTCGCCGGCGAGTCGGGTGAGCCACTCCTCGACCTGGCGTTCAGCCGACATCGCTCAGGCAACGTCACGCGCACGCGCGAGTGCGGCGGTGATGGTGGCCGAGATCATCTTCAGGAACAGCGTACCCATGCCCGGCTGGAAGCGATCCGGATTGGCACTGCCCACGGCCAGGATGCCGGAGTCACCCAGCTGCATCATCGCCACTGAGCGAATCTGCGCGGCTTCTTCGCCAAACAAGCGTTGCAGTTTCTCGGGCGCGAGGCGCCCGGAAACCGGCTCGCCCTTTTCGATGAACTCGGCAAACTCCGGCAGCGCCGCCGCACCACCGGGGATCTGCTGCAGCCAGGCAGCGCGCGGCAGCTGTGGCTCGTCACCAAACAGCAGCAAACGCACTTGTTCGGTATGGAAATCCGCGCTGAGCTTGGCGATTACCGTGCGTACGGTCACCTCCAGCGTGTTGGCGCGCAGCAGCGCGACGGTAAGCGCATGCACGCGCTCCATCAGCTTTTCATTTTCGGCGGCGATCTGGATCAGCTCGGCCAGCTGGCGCTCGAGTTCGGCGTTCTTGTCGCGCAGGCCCTGCAGTTGATACACCGCCAGCGAAGACACCGCACCGCCTTCTTCACGCGGCGGCATGGTCAATTTCGCGGCCAGCTCGGGATATTCGCTGAGAAATTCCGGGTGGCGTTTCAGGTAGGCGGCGACCACCCGGGCCTGGGTGGCATCGTCGAGCAGCGTTGCGGTCATGCGTGTGTTCCTCAAGCCGTGGCGGGGCATGCCCAAAGCACACCCGACAGCTGGAGTGTGCGATGGACGCCCGCGCGCATCAACCCGCGATCAGGCCGCTGGCTGGAATGATCCAATCACCCTCGAACACGAAGGCCGCCGGCCCGGTCATCCACAGTGCATGGCCGGGACCGGCCCAGTCGATCTGCAATACGCCACCGGGCAGCGCGACCAGCACCTGATCATCCACTTCGCCACGCTGGTGCAGCACCGCCATCGCGGCACAGGCACCAGTGCCGCAGGCCAGCGTCCAGCCGGCACCCCGCTCATGCACGCGCAGGCCAAGATGGCTGCGATCGACCTGTTGCACGAAGCCGGTATTGGCTTGTTGCGGGAAGCGCAAATGTGCCGTCAGCAGCGGACCGAGCCGACCGATGGCGGGGTTGTCGAGGCTCTCCACACAAACCACGGCGTGCGGATTACCCATCGACACCGCGCCGATTTCCAGCGTGCCGTCGCCCACGTTCAACGGATAACTATCTGCAGCGGCGTCGGCGTTGAAGGGGATTCGTGCCGGCTCGAATACCGGCTCGCCCATGTCCACCGTGACAGTATGTGCATCGATCAGGCGCACGGTAACCGCACCCGACGGACTTTCGATCCGCACGTCCTGGTTCAGGGTCAGTGCGCCGGCCCGATGCAGCCATGCCGCCACGCAACGCACGCCGTTGCCGCATTGTCCTGAGGTCGAGCCGTCGGCGTTCCAGATGCCGTAATAGAACGCGCACGATGGATCCCGCGCCGGCTCTACGCTCAGCAGCTGGTCGAAGCCCACGCCACTGTGGCGGTTGCCCAGCGCGCGGATCTGCGCGATATCCAGCGCAAACGGCGACTCGCGGCAATCCAGCACGACAAAGTCATTGCCGATGCCATGCATCTTCGAGAACGGCAGTTGCATGAGTAACGCTCAGTACTGGCTTTCAGTAGTTGGCAAGGCCGCGCTTGCCGGCATCGCGGGCGTGGCCGGCGGCACCGCGCTGGCAGCCGGTGCGACACCCGGCTTGGGCGGCGGCAGCACCAGTGGGCCCTTCTGGCCGCAGCCGGTGAGCGTGGCGACAACAAGGCAGAGCGGCAACAGGATCAATCGACGCATGGCAGCAGTTTCCTTCGGAATCGACGCAGTATAGCGACGCTCGCCGCGCTGGCTGTCCCGGCTATGATGATTGCTATTCCACGACGAGGACAGCCGATGGACTGGACCACCCTGCTGCGCCTGCCGATGACCATCCTGCTGATCCTGGCTGGCGTGTTTGCGCTGCTATCGCTGATACAGCTGGTGCGTCTGCGCGGCCACCTGCATCGTCGGCACCACTTTGCCGCCGGCGGTCGTGCCCTGCTCTGCCTGCTGTGCTTCACCCTGGCCTTGTTGCTGGCCGGGACCGGCTACGCCTTGCGCGGCTACCAGCTGCTGTCCGAAGAAGCGCCGGTGGTCGAACTCGACTCCCATATCCTGTCGCCGCAGCGCTGGTCCGTCACCATCAGCTGGCCCGACGGCCGCAGCCGTACGGTGCAGCTTGACGGCGATGACTGGCGCCTCGAAGCCGTGGTCCTGAAATGGAAGCTGCCGGCCCTGCTCGCCGGCGTGCCGCCGCTGTACCGGCTCGATCGTCTGTCCGGTCGTTACGACGATCCCGCCGAGGAAGCCGAGGCCCCGCGCACGGTGATCGACTTTCGGGAAGCCGGTGCGTTCGACCTGCTCGCGCTGCGCAAGCAGTATCCGAAATACCTGCCCGAAGTCGACACCCAATACGGCAGCGGTGCCTACCTGCCGCTGGTCGACGGCGGCCACTACACAGTCACTTTGATGCGCACCGGTGCACTGGTGGCGCGACCGGATGAAGCGACCCAGCGACGGATGGGACAGCCGTTCTGAAGTCAGCTGAGCAAGCGAGCCCTTGAACGGAACTCAAGCACGTTTGCAGGCACCGATACGCCTCTCAATCCACCCGAATCTTCTGCTCGCCATCGGGCATGCTGCGCAAATGCACATCGCGCTGCGGGAACGGGATCTCGATACCCGCCTGCTTCAACGCAGCGTGGATACGTACCAGCAGGTCACTGCGGGTGGTTAACCAATGGTCAAAATCATGCGTCCACGCGCGCAAGGTGAAGTCCATCGAGCTTTCGCCAAACCCGTTGAACAACACGGAGACGGCCGGTTCGCTGATGATGCCCGGGTTCTGCATTGCGCAATCGGCCAGCAGTTCCATCACCTGTCGTGGATCGCTGCCATACGCGACGCCCACGTGTATTTCGAGGCGCCGATGCCGATCCAGCAGCGTCCAGTTGGTGAATGGTTCGGATAGCAACGAGCCGTTTGGCACGACCACGTCGGCGCCATCAAATGTCTTGATCCGGGTGGCGCGCATGCCGATATCGCCGACCCTGCCGCTGGTCGAGCCGATCTCGACCACGTCGCCGGACTGAATCGGACGCTCGAACATCAGGATCAGCCCCGAAACGAAATTGTTGACGATGTTCTGCAGGCCGAAGCCCACGCCGACCCCGAGCGCGCCGAAGATCAGGGTCAACTGCGTACCCTTGAAACCGGCGGCCGACAAAGCGATCACGACACCCAGCAGCAACACTGCATACGAGATCAGCGCGGCGACGCTGTTGCCGATGCCACGCGACAGGCTCGCCTGGCTGTTGACCAGGTCCTGCAGCAGCATCCGGGTGACGCGCGAGGCCCAGAACGCGATCGTGATCGCCACAAGGAAAGCGAGCACATGCCCCAGCGTAAGGCTGAACTCGCCGATGCTGAATTCGTGATCGAGCGCTACGGTCGAGTAGGCGTAGGCCGGGCGCAGTACCCGGAATTCCTCCATCGTGTAAAGCACCCAGCCAACGGCCGCGGCCATCACGATCAGGCGTTTCAGCAGCTGTACCAGCAGAGGTACATGCTCGCGTGTCAGCCGCAGGTTGTTCATGCCTGCCCGGGTCAGCAGCAAATGCAGAAACGCCAGCGCGACCGTCACGCCCACATACAGCACCAGGCCGAGATAGGCGCTGTCGATCACCGCGTTGCTCAGCATGTCCGACAGCGACACATTGCCGGCGATGTTGACCAGCGCGGCGATGCAGAAAACCGCCAGCGCCGCGCAGGCAGTGGTACGCAACACCCGGCCAATCGTACCGGTCTGGTTCACATGACCGTGTTGGTACACGCGCCACAGCAGCCAGCCCGTGGCCAGCCCGCCCAGCAACGACAAACCCAGGGTGAACAGGCGGAATCCCAGGCCGTTGACGGCAAACACCAAGCCCAGCCCGGACAGCACGTAGAGCACTGATGCCACAAAGGGCCAGCGATCAAGCAGCAGACTTCTGCCGCGCGGCAGCAGGCGCAGCACCGGAATCAGCGCAAACACCATCGAGAGCTCGAGCGTGAAGATCGGCGCATCCGGTTGCAACGCCATCGAGCCGACCATCCACGACAGCAGCCAGGTTGACCACGGACGCGACAGCACGCGAGCCATGTCGGGATCCAGCGTGCCGGAGGCGAGCACCGGCTGGCTGTAACGCCTGGTCCACAGCAACGCCGGTAACAACAGGAATACGAATACCTGCAAGGCGACCTGATTGCCAAAGTTGGCACTTCCGTAGGCCTCGGCGAATTCACTCTCGATCGTTATGCCTTCACTGATACTCTGTGTATCGGCCTCGGCATTGGCGCGCCAGGCTTGCGGGTACCACAGCGGTATCGCATCCCGCTTGAACAGGTTGTGGTCGATCGATGCGATGGCATCGGCCACCGATGCCTGCCCGGTCCGGATGCGTGTTTCCACCGCATTGGCGCGTGTGCCCAGCGCAATGTCGCGCGCCAGTGGAATGGCCGTGATCTGCTCGGCGCGACGGAATAACGCGGCGAGTTCATCGACCCTCGACTGCAACACTTCAGGCAGGTTGGTGCTGTTTTTGGCGGTGGCCTCCCAGATGGCGCGCCGACGCGCCAACTCGGCGGCTGTGGACACCTGAGGTGCCGTGGCCACGCGCAGGCTCTCGCGCCATCGCGCATACAGGCGCGCATCAAACCGCCAATGCCGGTCGAGACTTTCCAGCCGCATCACCGGCAAGCGCCGCAACTGTGCCGGGGGCAGGTCTTGCAGGCGCTGATCGACCGAGTGCGCAATCACTTCCAGGCCGGGCGCCAGTCGCACCGTGGCGTCCGGTGCCTGTGCCAGTTCGATCGCCGAGATCGCGAAGCGTTCGTCGGTATCGGCTTGCGCCACGATGAAGGCGGGATCGACCGGCTGCACCTGCGCGGTCGGCGGCGTGGGCGATGGGGTCGTCGTCGATCCGTGCAAGGACGGCAACTGCTGGCCGGTGACCGAGGCGCTCAGCAACAGGCCGATTACCAGCATGCCACGGCAAAGCCAATGCTCAATCCCTGCCCCGGGTTGCGACAGGAAAGTATGCGTGTCGTGTCCCGTGCTGAAGTCGACTGGCTCTGCAGAGAAGCTCATTCGCGCATCCGATTCGTGGGTGGGATTCAGGGCAGCAGTATCAACGGATGCGACGATCGATATTCGCTTTCAAATCGCTGGGTGGAACAGGCACCCACTCATCACAGCCCGTTCAACGTCAAGGCGATGTCGACCCGGTTCATCTTACCCTTCCGGGCCTGGTCGTCGACGCGCCTGGCTCAGGTCGGCGTGGAAGGTGCACATCTCGACGACGCGCTTTACCTGCGCATGATGGGTGAGTTATTTGCGTCGGATGGAACGCACGCATCAGGGTGTGGCTGCCTGATTGCTATCGCCGGTAGCACGCGGTGTCTTGCTTTACCGAAAGCCCAAAATACCTTCTCGTTCCCGGTGTGCAACATTCAAGCAGCTGGAACGCTCTGGCGCTTTCCCGATTTTTACGCCTAAAACGTGCCGCGCTGGATGAAGGGTACCTGGGCGTAGAATCGGCGCTCTGCACCGCGCGGATCGTTGACCTGGCGCGTTTCGGTGTCGAAAAGCATGGTTTGTCGCTGTGACAGCGAATAGCTCGCCCAGTGTGGAAGCCCCTTGTGGTTGGGATCGCCGTGGCGTGCAAGCGATAGCAATGCATCGCTCATTACGTCGGCCACCTGTATCGCCTCGTCGCTGTCGCCAGTGCGAGAGCCCGGCTGCGAGGGGTTGTGGAACACCAGTGGGATGTCGAGCGTGTGGAATGCGCGCAACTTGGCAGCGTCGCCGTGATGGTCGTACCAGTCAAGTTCATAGGCCCAGGTCGGTGCGCTCTGCCGCGCACGTGCCTCCAATTCCTCGACCGCGCCGCGCCACGAGCGACCGGCGGTGGTCGCGGCAAAGAACACCTCCGATGGGGTGTAATGGGGATATAGCTGCCGGTATTTGGCGATCACCGCGGGCGGCAGGATATCCACGTATTGCTGCTTTTCCAGCCTGGCCGGGAGGTCATCCCAGTCCAGTTCGAAATTTGCCGGGTCATGCCCGAGGAAGGCGCGGGTTTCGTCGTGGGTGTTGCCGATGACCATCGGTATGTCGGCGGACTGTGCTGGTGCCTCGGGCCAGAACGGGTGTGACGGCAACACGTGAGAATCCAGCACCGGCCCGAGATAAAGATTGGTGCTTTCCATCAGCGAGGGATCATGGATCTTTATCGCTTGCAGCAGCTGTTCCATCGGCATGCTGCGCAAGGCGTCGGCATCGACGTGGAAATGATCCAGCACCAACTGCGCGCGCTGGCTGGCTGCGCGAGGCCCGGCGGCGGTGACCTGCTGGCCGCTCATGGTCCAGGCGCGATGAAACAGTCCCCTGGCCGCCGGCATCGCCATCAGTGTGGCGATCTTGGCGCCGCCACCGGATTGACCGAACACGGTGACGTTGCCGGCATCGCCGCCAAACTCGGTGGCGTGCTGGCGCACCCACTGCAGCGCCTGAATCAGGTCGAGCTGACCGACATTGCCGGAGTCGGCAAACGCTTCGCCACCGAGCTGCGCAAGGTACAGATAGCCAAATAGATTGAGTCGGTGATTGAGTGTGATGACGACCACGTCGCCGCGCTGGCTCAAATGGTTGCCGTCGTACAACGGATCGCTGCCCGAGCCGTTGTTGAAGGCGCCGCCGTGGATATAGACCAGCACCGGCCGCTTGCCGCCGTCGCGCAGCGCCGGTGTCCACACATTGAGGTAGAGACAGTCTTCGCTGCCCGGTCCTTCGGCGCCGGCTTGTGGCGCGGCCGAACCATAGTTGTGCGCTTCGCGGACGCCTCGCCACGGCACTTCCTGCAAGGCGCTCTGGAACCGCCGCGGCGCGGTGTCGGCGCCGTAGGGAATGCCGCGAAAGAAGTGGATGCCATGCTCGGTCTGCCCCGCGATGCGACCGCTGCGCACGCGTGCGATCGGGCTGGTCTGACTCGGAGAGCCGGCCATGGCGCTCATCGGCAGGGCGGAAGCGACACCGGCGGCCAATGAGAAACAAGCGCTTGTGCGCAGAAAGTCACGGCGCTTCGGATTCAGTGGCGTCGTGCTCATGGCGTGGACTTTTCGGGTTGCGTGGCGATCCAGTCCAGCGCCAGTTGCGGCCAGATGGCGGTGGTCAGCCCGTGCGTGCCGCGCACGCCGAAACCGTGTCCGCCATGCGGGAACAAATGCATCTCGGCGGGTACGCCAGCGCGCAGCAAGCCTTGGTAGAACTGCAGGCTGTTGCCCACGGGTACGGCCGAGTCGTCCTGCGTATGAACAAGGAATGTCGGCGGCGTGCCGGGTCGAACCTGATATTGCATCGAATACTGGTGCAGCAGTTTCGGATCCGGGTTTGGACCGAGCAGGCGATCACGGGAACCGCCGTGGGTGTCCGGTCCAGCCATGTCGATCACCGGGTAGATCAGCAGCTCGAAATCCGGGCGGGCGCTGAGCTGGTCGATGGCATCGGTAGCCGGGTAGACCTGCTTGTCGAAACCGGTACCCAGTCGCGCCGCCACATGGCCACCGGCAGAAAAGCCCATCACGCCGATGCGGTGTGGATCCAGATGCCATTGCGACGCCTGGCTGCGAATCAGGCGCAATGCCCGCTGAGCATCGGCCAGCGCTGCTTCGCGGTCGGCTCGCCCCTCGCCCGGCAGGCGGTAACGCAGCACGAACAAGGTCACGCCGCCCTGCTCGACAAAGGACGGCACCATCGCCGAGCCCTCCTTGTCCAGCACGACGCGCTTGTAGCCGCCACCAGGCGTTACCAGCAACCCGATGCCGTTCGGATGGGCTGGACGGTAAACGACGAGGTAGGGTTTGCTGACGTGCGTGATGTAGCGATCCGGCAGCGCGGGGTCGCTGCTGCGCTCGACGATCTGCGGGGGCTGGGCGAGCGGCTTGTCCCCCGGTGGCAATCCCGTTGACCACAGTTCGATTCGATCGGTGGAGCCGGGTGCGGGCTCACCATCGGCGGAAGCTGCGGCCAGTTGCGCAAAAAATCCGAGAAATAGGGCGATTGCCGTAATAAACAGTCGTTTACGTAGATTAAATGGCGACATACCGGCTCCATAGATGGGCAATCGAGGGAAATTTTGTGCAATGCAGATTGCCAAATGACACCGGTTGACCATATACAGCAAGCACCGTATTGTCGATGCGCAATGCAGCAACCATCAGGAGAGTCACTTGAGCAACGAGCAAGATCATCGGAACGCGACCGTTTCCGCGTTGGCGGACATCGCCGACCGATTCGTGGAAGCACGTCGTGCCGGTCGATCACTGCCGGACTTCCCAGGTGAGATCCCGCCGGATCTGGTCACCGCCTACAAAGTGCAGGATCTGGCCATCGCGCGTTGGGATGACGCTGTGGTGGGCTGGAAGATCGGATTCATCGCCCCCGAGCGTCGCGATGAATCCGGGGATGAGCGCCTGCTCGGCCCGATATTTCGACGTAATCTCTGGAATGCTACCGGTGCCATTGTGGATATTCCGGTGTTTTCCCCAGTGGGCGGCTTTGCTGCGGTCGAGGCCGAATACGTGCTGCAACTGGAAGCGGACGCACCCGCCGACAAGCTGGTGTGGACCGCGCAGGATGCCGCTGCGTTGCCCGCGCGACTGTATGTCGGCGTGGAAGTGGCCAGCAGCCCGCTCGCCACGATCAACAAACTGGGCCCACGCGTGGTGGTATCCGACTTCGGCAACAACAACGGTCTGGTGCTGGGGTCGGAGCTTGGCGACTGGACTGCCGTGAACGAGGCGGATCTGCGCGTTCACACCGAGATCGACGGCGTGGTGGTCGGTAGTGGCGGGGTGAGCAGCATTCCGGGTGGATTGAGCAGCGCGCTTGCTTTCGCCTTGTCCCGCTCGGCCTTGCGTGGTCGACCACTGAAAAAGGGCGACCTGATTGCCACTGGCAATGCCACCGGCATTCACGATATCGAAGCGAATCAGCAGGCGTTGGTCGACTTCGGCGATATCAAGATTGTTTGCAGGGCCGTACCGTGCTCGGCTGGATAAAGGGGAGCTGGATGATGTACGGGAGGGGGCAATGATTACTCGTCGCGGTTTTCTCGGCGCCGGCTTGGGCACACTGACCGCGTCGATGTTGGCTGGTTGTACCGACGGCAGCATGACCAGTGTCGGGCCGAGGGATGCGGGCGACGGCAGCAACCTCTTGACGGCCTCGGATGTGCACGTGGCTGACTATCCCACAGTGCTGGCGGTCTACTGGCTCGGCAAGGAGCTTGAACAACAGACCGACGGCCGGGTGCGCTTGCGCATGTATCACTCCGGCCAGCTTGGTCGCGAGTCCGAGGCGATCGACATGGCCCGCTTCGGCGCCATCGACATCACTCGGGTGTATTCGGGTGCCTTGAACAACGCATTTCCACTGACCCAGCCGTTGTGCCTGCCTTACGTTTTCGACTCGGTGTCGCACATGCGCCGCGCACTGGACGGTGGTGTGGCCGATGCCGTATTGCGTGGGTTTGCAAGCCGCGATCTGGTCGGTCTTGCGATCTACGACTCGGGCACGCGCAATTTCTACAACACCAAGCATCCGATTGTGGAGCCGAAGGATCTGCATGGTCTGAAGCTGCGCGTGGCGCGCTCGGACATCTTCCTTGAGCTGATCCGCATGTTTGGCGCGAACCCGACGCCGATGTCGCTGGGAGCCACGTTCTCCGGACTGGAGACGCACATGATCGATGGCGCCGAGAACAACATGCTGAGTTTCCAGTCGAGCCGTCATTTCGAGGCCGCGCACTACTGGTCGGAGACCGAGCACTCCTATGCGCCGGACATCCTGCTGATGTCACGCCGCAACTTTGAAAAGCTCAAACCGTCTGATCGCGAGCTGGTGCTGGACCTGGCTCGTCGTTCGGTCACGGTGATGCGGGAGCATTGGGACGCCACCGAAGGCAAGGCGCGACAGGCTGTGCTGGCGGCAGGGGTAAAAACGAACAAGGCGGACGTTGCGGCGTTTCGCAAGGCGGCTGCACCCTTGTTGCAGGAATACCTGAAGCAACCGGATGTCGCCGAAATCTATCGCCATATCCGCAAATTTGCCTAAGGGGGCCTGATGTCGATGTCTGAAACCGACGACCGCACGAGCGCAAGCGGCCCGCAGCGATGGTTGGCCGTGCTTGCCAGTGTGGCGGTCCATCTTGCCGCGTTGGCGATGCTCGGTCTGGTGGCCGTGCAGGGCTGGCAGGTATTCGCCCGCTACGTTCTCAACAACTCACCGGGCTGGAGCGAGCCAGTGACGATCCTGCTGCTGACCACGGCAATGAGCCTTGGTGCGGCGGCGGCAGTGCACAGCAATCGACATTTCGGTTTCTTCCTGCTGGCCGGTCAACTTGGTCCACGCATGCGCTGCGCACTGGAAGTGTTGATACAGATCGTGGTCGCAGGTCTTGGTGGCGTGTTGGCCTGGTGGGCGTGGCTGTTGTGGATGGATGGCCTGCACATCAAGACGGCCGGCGCGAGTTTTCCGCAAAGCATCAACTATCTGCCGGTGAGCATCGGCGGTGCGCTGATGCTGATATTCGCCGTCAATCGCATGGTTCTGGCGTGCCGTCCTGTGACTACTGAAGGGGGCGTTTAAGCCATGGGTATTGCGATTCTTTTCGTCGTCTTCGGCGTTCTGCTGGTGCTTGGTGTGCCGGTGGCCTACTCACTCGCGGCGGCGGCTCTGGCCACACTGTGGTATCTGGATCTGCCTACCGTGGTGCTGGTGCAGCAGGTCGCTGCCGGCACCGGATCGGCGGCGCTGGTGGCGATTCCACTCTTCATCTTTGCCGGCGAAATCATGATGCGCGGCGGAATCTCGGAACGCTTGATCGCCTTTGCCGCCTCGTTGGTCGGACGCATGCGCGGCGGCCTCGGCCAGGTTTCGATTCTGTCGTCGCTGTTCTTCGGCGGTGTTTCCGGTTCAGCCATTGCCGATGTATCCGCGGTGGGCGGCACCATGATTCCGCAGATGGTCAAGCGTGGTTACGATCGTGACTTCGCGGTCAATGTCAGCATCACCGCGGCGCTGGTGGCGCTGGTGGTGCCGCCATCGCACAACCTGATCCTGTTTTCGGCGGCTGCCGGTGGCGGTATCTCGATTACCGATCTGTTTGCTGCCGGCATCCTGCCCGCGCTGCTGATGACGACGGTGCTGATGGCTACCGGCTATCTGGTGGCACGGCGTCGCGGTTACGGCGTTGAGCCGTTTCCAGGCTTCCGCAAGGTTTTGACATTGCTGATTGCGGCAGTCCCGGGGCTCGGCCTGGTGGCGTTGATCTTCATCGGTATTCGCGCGGGCATCTTCACCGCAGTCGAGTCGGCGGCGATTGCCGTGATCTATGCGTTGTTCGTCACAGGTGTGCTGTATCGACAATTCAGCCTGCGTGGCTTTCTGGATACCGTCATCCATGCAGCGCAAGGCACGGGCGTGATCCTGTTCGTGATTGCCACGGCGGCGCTGTTCGGCTGGTTGCTGGCCTATCTGAAGGTGCCGGTGGCGATGGTGGAGTTTGTGGGCATGATTGCGCACGACCGCACCACCGTGCTGCTGCTGATCGTCGCGTTGCTGCTGATACTCGGTACGTTCATGGATCTGGCGCCGATGATCCTGATCTGTACGCCGATATTCCTGCCCGTGGTCAAGGCTTATGGCATCAGTCCGGTTCACTTTGCGATGGTGCTGGTGCTCAGCGGTGGCATCGGGCTGGTGACGCCACCGGTGGGCTCGGTGCTGTTTATCGGTACCGCCATCGGCAAGATCAGCATCGCCGAGTCGATGAAGTCGATCTGGCCATTCTGGCTGGCGGCTGTAGGCGCCTTGGTGGTGGTGACCTTTTTCCCGCAGTTGTCGCTGTGGCTGCCCGCGCTTATGCGGCACTGACACCCGAGGCACCTCGTGAATCCTCGATACATCAAATCCTTTTGTCGTTGGCTTCGCGCTCGACGGCTACTCCCCAGCCATGGAAGGCACCTTTTTTTGGGGTCTCTGTTTTTGCTGTTCATTGGTGGCATGGTGATAACCGCGCCGGTGGTCGCTACGGACGCCGCTCCCCATTGGAAGCGCGGCATCGAAAACCAGCGCATCGCCGATTTGGGCAACGGCACGTATCTCAACCCGGTACTGTCCGGTGACCATCCTGATCCCTCGGTACTCAAGGATGGCGACGACTATTACCTGACACTGTCTTCATTCGATGCGTATCCAGGTTTGCCAATCTGGCACTCGCGTGACCTGGTCAACTGGCAGCCACTGGCGCACGCCATCCGCACCGACGTGGGCTCGATCTGGGCGCCGGATCTGGTCAAGTACAAAGGTCGCTATTACATCTACTTTGCGGCGCGTACCACTGACAAGCGCGGCAATTTCGTGGTCTGGGCAGATGCGATCAAGGGCCCCTGGAGCAAGCCCGTCAGCCTTGGTCTGCCAGAGCACATCGACCCCGGTCACGCGGTGGGCGAGGACGGCAAGCGCTATCTGTTCCTGTCTGGTGGTGATTACGTGCAACTGGCCGACGACGGCCTGAGCGTGGTTGGCGTACCCAAACATGTCTACGATGGCTGGCACTATCCGGAAAGCTGGGATGTCGAGAGTTATTCCCAGGAGGGTCCCAAAATCAGTCATCACGGCGGCTGGTTCTACATGACCACCGCAGTCGGCGGCACGGCCGGTCCGCCCACGGGCCACATGGTGATCAGTGCGCGATCCCGCTCCATCCATGGACCGTGGCAGAACTCGCCGTACAACCCGATCGTGCGTACCGCCAGCCGCGATGAGCCGTGGTGGTCACGCGGTCATGCCACGCTCGTCGAAGGTATCGATGGCCGTGACTGGATGGTCTACCACGGCTATGAAAATGGCTACCGCACCCTCGGGCGGCAGATGCTGCTCGATCCCATTGCATGGACCGACGACGGTTGGTTCGTGGCCAAAGGCGGTGACCTGGGCAAGCCACTGGCCAAGCCTGCTGGTGAGGTGCTGCCGCACGGGATGGCCTTGTCGGACGATTTTCGTGGTGACCGCCTCGGCCCGCAATGGTCGTTCTTCAAGCCCGGACCGGATGAGTACCAGCGCCTGTCATTCGGCACGAACGGCCTCACCGTGCAAGGCAAGGGTCACTCTCCTCAGGACAGCTCGCCACTCACCGTCATTGCCGGTGATCGCTCGTATGAGTTCGAAGTGCAAATGGACATCGCGCCGGGCGCGTTCGGCGGCGCGCTGCTGTTCTATAACGATCATCTCTATGCTGGCGGGGGCAGCAATGGCGAGACATTCATCCTGCATCGCTACGGTCAGGATCGTCCCGCATCACCCCAACCCGGTACCAAGGGTGGCAAGCTGTGGTTGCGGGTAACCAACATTCGCAACATTCTGACTGTACACACCTCGCAGGACGGTCGACACTGGACGAAGTATCCCGTGCAAATGGAAGTCTCGGGTTACCATCACAACGTGGCCGGTGGCTTTCTGGCGCTGAAACCGGCCATTTATGCCGCCGGAACCGGGGCCGTGGTATTTCATCATTTTCGCTATCGAGCGCTGGACTGACGTCATCTGACTGGTCCGCATTGACGGACTGCAAAGGATTCCCTTGACCAAGAAGGCCGATTCCAAAAACGTGACGATCAACGACATCGCGCGGTTGTCCGGCGTTTCGAAAAAGACCGTTTCGCGCATCATCAACAACTCGCCGCTGGTGCGTAAGGACACGCGCGAAAAGGTCGAGGCGTTGATGCGCGAGGTCGGCTACGCACCCGATCCGCTGGCGCGTGGGCTGGCGTTTCGACGCTCTTTCCTGATCGGCATGGTGTACGACAACCCCACCGCCCAGTACATCGTGGACATGCAATACGGCGCGCTCGACATTCTGCGCGAATCCAGTTTCGAATTGGTAGTGCATCCCTGCGATTGCCGCAGCGCCGATTACATCGATGGTGTACGGCGTTTTGCACAGCAGCAGAAGCTGCACGGTGTGATTCTGGTGCCACGTGCATCCGAGGATCAGGCACTGATCGAGATGCTCAAGGACATCGGCTGCCGATATGTCCGGATTGCGGCGGTGCCGATGGATGAAAGTTCACAGATGGTGATCACCCATGATCGCGACGGCGCAGCCGAAGCGGCAGACTATCTGCTGTCACTGGGTCATAGCGATATCGCCCTGATCACCGGCCCTGTGGCCTACCGATCCACCCTGGAGCGTACCGCCGGCTTCGTCGATGCGTTGCGCAAACGCGGTATCGACTTGCCGGAAAACCGCATCGTCGAGGCCGGCTACACGTTCGAGTCGGGCCTGGCGGCGGCTGAAAAGTTGCTGCTGGGTGATCAGCGCCCCACGGCCATCTTCACCGGCAACGACGAAATGGCTGCAGGCGTCTACAAGGTTGCCTTGAATGCCGGCATCAACATTCCACGCGAGTTGTCAGTCATCGGTTACGACGACAGCTCGCTTGCCTCGCGCCTGTCGCCATCGTTGACGTCGGTCCGCCGCAACACCCGTGACACCGGGCGTACTGCGGCCGCCATGCTGATCCAGCCCGATGGCCCAAACTCGCGGACCTCTGCCAGCGTGAGACCTCACGTGGTGGTGCGGGACTCCTGCCAACCCCCAAAACGCTGAGATTTCGTACCGATGGAGCGAGATCTGAATATTGTCAGGCAAGAAATGACACCGGTTTCCCAAAGGGCTATAATGTGTCGGGTCGCATCACGAGGAGGCTTCCCCGTGTGCGCGCCCGATTGCGCTTGTAATCGCGCGATCGAGACGCCGTAGCCTTCCCAACCACGTACTACGTTCGGAGAGAAGATAGTCATGACGAATCCATTCAGCCTCGAAGGCAAAGTTGCCCTGGTAACCGGTGCCAACACCGGGTTGGGTCAGGGTATGGCGCTGGCGCTTGCTGCGGCCGGTGCCGACATTGCCAGCGCCGGCATCGCGCCAGCTGAAGAGACTGGTGAAAAGGTGCGCGCCCTTGGTCGTCGGTTTATTGATATCTCCGCCAACCTGATCAGCCTTGAACCGATCGAGCGTGTGGTGACCGAAACAATCGACGGCCTCGGTCGGCTGGACATCCTGGTCAACAACGCCGGCCTGATCCGTCGTGCCGATGCGGTGGATTTCAGCGAGAAGGATTGGGACGACGTCATGAACGTCAATATCAAGTCCGCGTTCTTCATGTGCCAGGCTGCCGGCAAGCATTTCATCGCACAGGGCAACGGCAAGATCATCAACGTTGCCTCGATGCTGTCGTTCCAGGGCGGCGTGCGCGTGCCGTCCTATACGGCTTCAAAGAGTGGCATCGCCGGCATCACTCGGCTGCTGGCCAATGAATGGGCCGACAAGGGCGTCAACATCAACGCCATTGCGCCTGGCTACATGGCCACCGACAACACCGCGCAATTGCGCGCCGACGAGGACCGCAACAAGGCGATTCTCGACCGCATTCCGGCCGCTCGCTGGGGCAAGCCCGAGGATCTGGGCGGCACTGCCGTGTTCCTCGCTTCCAGCGCTGCCGATTACGTCAATGGCGCGGTGATCCCGGTGGATGGTGGCTGGCTCGCCCGCTGAATCCGTTGTCACGAATCACCCCATATTCCCCATTTGTATTGATTGAAGGAGTCACACCATGAAAATCGCATTGATGATGGAGTTCAGCCAGGCTCCCAAGAACCCAGTTGTACTCAAGCAACTCCAGGACGTGGCTGCCAGCGCGGGCAACGAAGTGTTCAACGTCGGCATGGATGGCGAGAACGACCATCGCCTGACCTACATCCATTTGGGTATCTGCGCTGCGCTGATGCTCAACTCGGGTGCCGCTGACTTCGTGATCAGCGGCTGCGGTACCGGTCAGGGTGCGTTGATGTCGCTCAATGCGTGGCCGGGCGTGTATTGCGGCTACTGCATCGAGCCTACCGATGCGTTCCTGTTTGCCCAGGTCAACAACGGCAACGCGCTGGCGATTCCTTTCGCCAAGGGCTTTGGCTGGGGCGCGGAAATCAATATCGGCTACATGTTCGAGAAGGCCTTCGGTGGCGAGCGCGGCCAGGGCTATCCGGCTGAGCGGCGCGAATCGCAGATGGCCAACGCCGGCATCCTGGCCAGCGTCAAGCAGGGCGCATCCAAGGATCTGGTCGAAGGCCTGAAGTCGATCGACCCGGAGCTGGTGAAGCAGGCGGTTGGCGGCGAGCGTTTCCAGAAGGCGTTCTTCGACAACGCCAAGGACGAGAACCTGCGCGCGTACGTCAGCAGCGTATTGGGCAAATAATTCGGCCAATCCCCCGCGGCAAGGCACACGCGGCTGCATTCCCCTCAAGTCTGGGAGAACCCTGGCTTGAGCAGCCGCTCCATGCTCGGCTCGCGCTGACGCATCATCGGAGATGGCATTGCATGAAACCGATTCGTACTTCGATCGCGTTTTGCCTGTTGCTTGCCATGCCTGCGGTATGCCCGCTGGCCATGGCGCTTGACCAGAACGGCGCCCCGCCAATTCACCTCGACAAGGCCGCACACCTCAGTGCGTTCCGCCTGCCAGACGGTTACCGCCAGCTGATCAACGTCCCGCTGCAGGCAAGCCTTGATCCGGGCATCAAGGTATCGGGCTTGAGTACCGGCACATTTCACGGTTTTCCCGCGTGGCTGGTGGAGACGCCATACGCGACAGCAGCCATCAGCGTGTTCGGCGGCCAGCTGCTTTCCTTCGTGCCAAAGGGTGGCCAGGATCTGTTCTGGTTGTCACCGCGTACGGCGAAGCCGCCGGTGCCGACGCGCGGCGGCACCCCGGTGTGCTGGCCCTATTTCTCCAAGATGGGTCAGACCCACGACATGCCCTCGCACGGCTTGGTACGCACAATCGCGTGGCGCGTGCGAGATGCGCAACGCGAGGCCGACGGCACCATTGTGCTGAAGTTGGCGCCGCCTGCTTTGAGCGGCCTGCCTCTGCGCCTGATGATGACGCTGCGCATCGGCCGCACGCTGACGCAAACGCTGAACACCGAGAACGTCGGTGACGAATCGGTGGTGTTCACCGAAGCGCTGCACAACTACTTCCATGTCAGCGACACACGCAAAGTGGCCGTGTCCGGCCTGGACGGCCGGACCTATCTGGACAAGAAGGACAGTGGCCGCGCCCATGCACAACATGGTGACTGGACCTTGCTGCCCATGGGATACAGCGACCGCATCTATACCCACACGACCGGGCCGTATGTGCTCCACGACCCAGGCTTTGGCCGCGACATTCGCATCACCACCGAAGGCAGCCATTCGGCCGTGGTGTGGAACGCCGGCGAGCAGGCTGCCCGAAAGATCGACGATATCGGTGAAGGCTGGAGTCATTACCTGAGCGTGGAAGTCACCAATGTGGCGCCCGATTCCATCGCGTTGCAACCGGGTGAACGGCATCAGCTCAAGCAGGTGATCGAAGTCGTTTCGCGCTGAAGCGCCTGGACCAATGTTCTACGACAGTGCGCCCTGTGCGCGATCTCTTCATGCCCGATGGAAATCTGCAGGATGAGACCCCTGTAGCCTTCCAGATCAAGAGGGTCGCGGTTGAAACCACTCCCACAGAGGCTGCACAAGCTTCGCGTCAGGGCGCGTTCCCGCAGCAGTAATCGGAATGTTGGCGAACCACGCCTGGCTTCCGGTTGGCAGCCAGGCGGTGACGATCATTCCAATGGCAGCTGGTTGTTGAGCAGGGTCACTTCCTTGGCCTTGCCTTGCTGTGACACCTGCACGCTGGCTCCCGTGCGCTGGAAGCCTGGTGGCAGCTTGAGTTCGAGCTGGACGGTGCGGGGTAGCAGATCCAGCGGAGCCTCCAACACCGGAATCGCGACTCGCGCGATTTCGTGCCCGCTTGCATCGGTGAGCACCGCCTGGCCCGGCAAGGTCGCGACGTGGCCGAGGCTGTGCACGGTCAGTTTCAACGTGTCGCCATCGATCTGCAGGTCACCACGACCGATACCCAGATCGGCGCGCGTGTCCACCGGCGTGCCGGCCTTGATGCGCTCGAACTCGAACACCTGAGTCTGCCGCGGGGGAAAGCGCAGCGTGGTGCTGGTGCTGGTTTCCAGCGCTACATCGTGCTGTGTGGGCGTGCCGTCGATCTTGTCGTCGCCATCGCGATCAACACCGCTGCGGATACGCCATGTACCCGGCGCGACATTCCAGCCGGTCATGCGTGCGTCCAGCGCTTTGTCGCCGAGGTTGTATGCAATGACCGTGAACTTTTCGCGTGAGGGTGCGTTGACCAGCAGCGCGACCTGTTCGGCACTGTCGGGTTGATCGAAGCGCCAGCTCACCGTGTTGCCGGGGTAGCTCTGGTTACGCTTGAGCGCGATGCCACCCAGGCGCACGCGCTGCAGCAGCTCGCTGGGCGCCTCGACGCGGTCGCTCCACCAATGCCCCTCGGTCATCATGTATTCGTGCTGGGCCTTGTCCTGGATGCCGTCGCCGAACAACTGGTCCAGATACGTCTTGTCTCCGGTGAGTTGCCAGGCGACGACACTGGGGAATCCGATCTTGCCGGCCTTGGCTTCGTCAACCAGAGACTTGCCCCAATCCTGCTGATGACCCAGCACGTCAACGAAGTTTTCGCCCAGGTTGGCGATGGCGTCGGGGCCGCCGCGCAGTACGCGGTAGTCCAGCGCCTTGAGGTACTTGTCGTCGCCAGTCCAGCGCCACGCGGCCCAGAACAGATGCATGATGTCGCCGGCGCCCGAACCCTTGTTGAGCTCACCACCACGGGTCTTGTCGGTGGACCACTGGATTTCATTGGGCAAGACCCAGCGCCCCTCGTCGTCGGTGTAGGCATGGGCCAGATAGCCATCGGCCAGACCGGTGACCAGTTCACGACCGGTGGGATCGGCGTTATAGACACCAAGCAGGAAGGCCGGGTGCAGGATCGGGAATGAGTACGGCTTCTGCCACTGCCAGTTTGGATCGCGGTAGATCTTGTTGCCGCCGAACCAGTCGCTGGAGAAATGCAGGTGGCCTGCCGAATTGCGCAGGATGATCCGGTCATTCAACGCCTTCACCGTTTTCATCAGACGTTCGACGGTGAGTGGGTCGCCCCAATTGAGATAGAGCATCTCCGAATTTGAGTTGATGCCTTCCTCGTAAGAGTGCAACTCGTCGGTTTCGATGGTGCTGAGGCCGTTGGAGAACATGCCGTTCTTGTAGACGGCATCATCCAGCTTGGTCAGCGACGCATTGAGGCGATCCGGTTGCACGCCCATCAATGCCAGTCCGGGCCATTGCTGGGTGAGATCGGTATCGTCGGAGATGCCGCCACCAAAGTCGCCGTAAGCGACCTGCCGGTTGGTGATCCACCAGTCGACGAAACGACGCACGTATTTCAGATCTTCCGTCTGGCGGAACGCCCACAGCGGGACGCCAGCAGGCGGCGTGGGTTGCACGAACGGCGGCTTGCCCTGGCTGTTGTAACTGATGTCGTTCCAGTACATGCGACCCTGCACGTTTTCGGGGTCCACTCGCAGCAAATCATGGATGTCGGCGTAAAGGCGGTCGTACAGGCGCTGGCGTCGTGAGGTGGTGTGCTCCTCGACCATGAAGCCCCAGTTGTCACGAACCTGGTTGAAGCGGTCGGCGATATGCTCTTTCAGCGCCTTCTGGCGATCCTTGAACACCAGCCGGATCTCGGACCCGTTCAGCGAGGCGGCATTGAAGCCGGGCGCCGCCGAGGCGATGGATATCCACATGCTGTCGGTCGTGAGGATGCGATCACGCAGGTCCAGCCACACCGTACGCTTCTGGCCCGGCTTTACCGAGACCGAGACATCGATCATGTCGCGTCCCGGCCAGATCGGATCCTTGATCCGGATATCCAGCGGAATCACCTTGCCATCGGGGCCATCGTGCGTGGCGGGCAAGTCGAGTGCGGGCAGGTCGATGGCGATGCCATCGAGGCCGTCATGCATGTTCTCCCAGCTATAGGCCCAGCTGCGGATCAGCGGCTCGGCCGCCGGTGCGCTGCCGATACCGGACGGAATCAGCACATGCACGATCGGCAAGGGATGTTCGGGCAGGCTGTCGGGGTTGCGCTGGCGAGAACCTGCACCCTTGGGCAGTGCCATCACCATGCTGCGCTCGTTCGGCGCGAAACGACCGTCGATGTAGTGACGCAAGCTGGCGAGATTGGTGTAGTCGGGCAGCGCGTTGCTGTCTATGATGTAGTGCTGCTTGACCGTGCCCGTCGGTTCGGCGGCGGCGCTCACGTCGTAGCCCCAGATTTCCTGGATGGGTGTTTCCTGGGCGACGTTGGTGAAGCGCAGCTTGCCACCGGTCTGGGCCGGGAACTGGTTGACGCTTCGCACCACGCCTTCGGGGCGGGTGAACAGGGTGCCGGCCTTGCCCGACAACGTGCCGTAGGCAGCGCCGCGGATCTCGACGCGATTGATGGTTTCTTCAGCGGGAACGGTCAGGTCGAGTGTCTTGCCGCCTTCGACGTAAGTGTTCCAGTCCGGCAACGTGAAGTAATCATGGCGGCCGGGCAGGCGCGAGCGGTTGTAAACGCCGGGCCAGGTGGTTTCAGGGATACCGTCGGTGCCTTTCCACATCCATTCCTTGAGGTCGCGGGTGTCGGCGAATTCGACTTTGCGAATGCTGGTGGTCGGTGCTGTCAGCGCGGGCGGAGGTGCGCCATCCCAGCCGTAGCGATGCCACCAGGCATGTTCCGATGTTGCCGCAGCCGCGGCAGTTTTCGGCTCGCCGTGATGTGCCAGCGTTGAGACGGATGCGGCGTCGAGCATGTGGTCATAGACGCGGATGTCGTCGATATCGCTGCCACGCAGGAAGTTGTAGCGGCTCTGCACCTGATACGGTGCCATAACCCGTCCGGCCAGACCCAGCTGATCCAGCGCGGCATCGTAGTCGCCGGTGGTTTCGTCGCGTGCGACTTCCTTGCCGTCGACAAACAGGCGCACGCCCTTGTCTTCGTCCCACCCGAAGGCCAGGTGCATCCACTGCTTCGGGTCGGGGTTTTTGTCGAGCTTGAACGAGACGCGGGTACGCGCCAGGTTGGCGTCGGTGACAAAGGCGTCGAAGCCGTGACCGTTCCAGTCGATGCGCAGCCAGACCATGTCCCAGCTGCTGTGGTCGGCGTAGCCGACGCGGAATATCACAAAAGGCGCCCCACCCACCGGGTAGCGTGAGCGCCAGAAGAAAGAAAGCGTACCGCGCTCCGTGCGAATGTTGCCCGGTGCATTCCACGACAAGACACCGCTGTCCTGCCACTGGATGGCCTGGCCCATGGCGCCGTCAGGGATCAGGCTGACCTTGTCCTTGAAGTTGGGTACCGGATCGCCTTCGGCGTGATCGGCGACGAAATCGTGATCCGCCGACACGTGGAACAGCAGTTGCGGCGACGTGTCGCCGGCTGTGGCCGGAGGGGCGGCGGCGAAAGCGCTGCCCAGAAAGAGAAAGCAAAGCGAGAAACGATTGAAACGTGGTGACATCGAACATCCCCGGACGACATGCCGAGAATGCGGTCTCGCACATGGTGAAAAGTGGGCGACACCCCTGGCGTACACAGGTGCCGCCCATTGCGATGAAGTCCCGGCCTCACAGCCGGGACTTCAGACTTGCATCAGAGCTTGTAACGGAAGCCCAGAATATACACGCGACCCGTTTCGCTATAGTCCAGCGGCAATTGCCTTGTCGCGCCGACATAGGTCTGGGACGGCTCGTTGGTCAGATTGCTGCCTTCCAGGCTCACTTCCATCTTTTCGTTGATCTTGTAGCGGATCGACGCATCGAGATAGGTGCTGCCGCTCTGGCCATGGATGTCATCGGTGAAGCCGGCCTCGGAGCCTGGCACCTGAATCAGGTAGTCGTCACGACTCGTGGCCGAAACGCGTCCCGAAAAGTGCTCGCCTTCGTAGAACAGCGTGGCGCTCCAGGAATTGCGAGACAGACCCGTCAGATCGGTCTTCAACGAATAGTCACCGCTGCCGGTCAGATACTGGATTTCCGAATCCACATACGTGTAGTTCAGTTGTGTGCCGAAGTTGGCCAAAGCACCGGGGAGGAAGGTGAACGTCTGGGTGTAATTCGCCTCCACGCCTTTCAGAGGGCCTCCGGGTGTGTTGATCGGCACCGAGAACTTGAAGTCATCTTCGGGGCTGGCGCCCAGGTCGATGGCTACGCTGTCAGGCAGACCGCTGGTATTGAACGGACGCACCTCGTTGGTCGTCTGCGCGAAGCTGTCGATGTCCTTGTAGAAAAGGGCAACACTGAGCAGTGACGACGGCTGGAAATACCATTCTGCGGCGAAGTCGTAAGTCTTGGCGCGGATCGGATCCAGGTATGGATTGCCGCCTTTCACCGTACGTGCACCACCGCTGACGCTCACCGTCACGCCGGGGGTAAGGCTGCCCAGACCCGGACGAGCCATCACCTTGGCGGCACCGAAGCGCAGCAGGAAGTCCGGTGTCAACTCGGCCACCAGGTTCAGCGACGGCAGGAAATCGTTGTAGTCGCGCTTGGCCTCGACCGGAGCGTATTCACCATTGAGCACGGCAACACCGTGGGAGCTTTGGCTGGTTTTGACGTAACGCCCACCGATGTTGCCCGAGAACGGAATCGGACCAACGTCGAAGTTGAACTCGCCCATCAACCATGCACCGCGGTCTTTTTCACTGACATTTTGTACGCTGGAAACGTATGGGCTCAACGCGAACGTGCCCTGGCCACTGAAGACGTCGAACTTGTTGGTGATGCCATTGAAGTCCGGCACGACCCAGCTGCCCGGCGAACCGGAAATGCCCTTCAGGCTGACCTGGTCGATCAGGTTGGTGGGGATCACCGTCGTGCCATCGTCAAAGGTCGGAACGATGGCCTCGTTGTCGGTGCGGCGCATTTCATTGGAATCGTAGGTGTAGTTCCGGGCCATTACGCCACCGCGCAGGCCGAAATCGGGCGACAAACGCCAGTTGAAGTTGAGCTCGCCGGTATGGAAGTCGTTTTCGACCGCCTCCTGACGCATGCGGATGGTCGACAGATTCCAGCCGTTCGGGTCGGTCGGGTTGATGCCGTAGTTGAGCACCGGCGCCCACTTGTCGCCGCGGTAGTCGTAGCTGTAGCCATCGACGTTGAGCTTGTCCATCATGACCGTGGTCTGCACCGGATTGTCATGCTTGGACGAAGAGGTGCCGATCTTGCCGTCGATCTTGAAGTCGTCCGAGAAGCGGTGTTCGCCATTCAGGGAGACCTGCAGGAACTTGGTTGACCATTCGTCGTGGCGATTTTCCGCGCGCACGTCCACGTTGTCGAAGTTGCCATACAGCAGGCCGCCGCTGGATGGGTCGACGTAGCCGTCGTTGACGATGGTTTCGGGCTTGCCGGTGAATGTGGAGCCATCAGGCAGCTTGGTCACGTTGCGGCTGAACGAGATCGCTTCGATGTAATGCTCGTCGCGCGTGGTGTCGACCTTGGAATACAACGTGTCCAGGGTGAACAAGGTGTCTTCGTCGGGCTTGAACTGCAGCGAGCCGGTGACGCCCAGGCGCTTCTGATCGTGCATCATCTGCGTGTAGCGGGGGAAGCGCGGCGTGTAGACATCATCGCTCAATGCATCCGTGAACGGCGAGCTGGGATCGAAACCGCCGTTGCTGGAACCATTGGCCCAACGACCGGTGCCAGTGCCTTCTTCCAGCGTGTTCTTTTCCGAGTAGGCCACCGAGACCAGGGCACCGAACATGCCGTCGTTCCAGGTGTTGGAAATCAGCCCGGACACGCGCGGATCGACCTTGGTGGAGAAGTCGCCATAGGTGGCCTGCGTATTGGCAGCCAGCGTTAAGCCGTCATAGTCGAACGGGTGGCCGGTGTTCAGATCCACCGTGGCGCCGAGTGAACCCTCCTCCACATCGGCCGAGGCGGTCTTGCGAACGATCATGTTGGAGAACAGATCGGCAGCGAAGACGTTGAAATCGAAACCGCGGCTGCGATTGGTGCCGCCGCTCTGGTCGCTGCTGCCGACGGTGGTCAGCGCTTCCATCCCATTGATGCGCACGCGTGTGAACTGCGGGCCCAAACCGCGAACGGTGATGTTGCGGCCCTCACCGGCATCACGTGTGATGACCACGCCCGGGATGCGCTGCAAAGACTCGGCCAGGTTCAGATCCGGAAACTTGCCAACGTCCTCGGCCACGATGGCATCGACCATGCCCGCTTCGCCGCGCTTGATGTCCAGCGCTTTTTCGACGCTGCCGGCGTAGCTCGTGACGGTCACGCCCTTGAGTGAGGTAACGTCCTTGTCTTTGGCTGCTGTGCTTGAGGTTGCACTGTCGTTCGTGGTTGCCGTGGTGTCGGCACTTTGCGCGACGCTAGTGGCATTCTGGTTCGCAGTATCCGTGGTTTGCTGGGCCATTACTGCGCCCGTCTGCAATGCCAGACCGATCGCCAGCGCAAGCGCGGTAACCGGTGTCTTTTTGTGACTGATGAGTCGATGCATGTTGTTTCCCTCCCGAAGGTTTCCCCGATATCTGGTCACGCAACTAACCATCACGCGACATGTGAGCAGCAAATGACACCGCTAGCCATACGAAAAGCTAACAGCTCCTCGCTAGTACCGCATCTTGCGCTGCAACAGGCTGACAAAAACTAATAAAACAGCATTGAATACAGGCATTTACAATCGTCATTTGCTGCGGTTCGTCGTGCCGAAATCACCGAGCGATTACGAAAATGACACCGGTGACCACGATCTGTGCCACCATTCTTCATCGACATTCGAACTGGAATCCCAATGACTTCTCGTGTGGTGTGTTTTGGTGAACTGTTGCTCCGCCTGAGCGCTCCCGGCAATCAGATGCTGTTGCAGACGCCCTCCCTCGAAGTACATGTGGGTGGTGCTGAGGCCAATGTCGGCGTGGCATTGGCGCACCTGGGCCATGATGTGGCGATGACCAGCGTGGTCGCGGACAACGCATTGGGCTCTGCGGCATTGGGTGAACTGCGACGGCATGGCGTTGATACCCGCCAGGTGCGGCGCAGTGCGGGGCGCATGGGTCTTTACTTCATGACTGCCGGTGCCGGTCTGCGTCCCGGCGAAGTGGTATATGACCGCGCCGAGTCGGCCTTCGCCACGGCGCAGGCTGACAGCTACGATTGGTCCGACTTGTTGCAAGGCGCACAGTGGCTGCACCTGTCCGGCATCAGTCCGGCGCTTGGCCTGCAGGCGGCGCAAGCCACCCTCACAGCGGCGCGGGCGGCATGCGACATGGGCATCAAGGTGTCGTTCGATGGCAATTTCAGGCCGCGGTTGTGGGAACGCTGGGGGGGCGATGCGCGGGCGATTCTGCGTGAGCTGTTTGACTGCGCACATATCGTGTTTGCCGACCATCGCGATATTGCCGTGGTGTTGGGCGGCGAGTTCGATCAGGCCGATGCGCGGGAGCGTGTCGACGCGGCGGCGGCCATGGCGTTCGCGGCTTTTCCGCGACTTCAGTACATGGCCTGCACGCAACGCACGGCGCCCAGCGCGAGTGAAAACTCGCTGGGCGCGATGCTGCTGCATCGTGACGGCACCAGGGCGCTGGCGCCGGTGCGGGAACTGACTGGCATAGTCGATCGCATCGGGGGCGGGGATGCCTTTGCCGCCGGCGTGCTGCATGGATTGATGCAAGGATTCGACAGCGACACCACCATTCGCTTCGGCCTTGCCGCTGGTTGCCTGAAGCATTCCATTCCCGGTGATTTCAGCCCCGTCGATGAGGCGGATGTCATGGCGCTGATGGAAGCGGGAACGTTTGACGTACGACGTTGAGCATGCACGGGGAACAGGAACGCGTACGTTCAGATAACGCGTACGTTCAGATCTCGATGCCGTATGCAATCAGCAGGCCGATCGTGCGGTAGTGGTGTTCCTCCACCAGCGGTGTAGCTGCAGCACCCGCCGCCTGTCGATCTCCTACCGTTGGTTGCTTGCCGCCATACGTGCTCTGGCTGTTCCGCAGTAGCTGGTATCAGCGGCTGCTGGTTGTCACGGAGTTCGCGCAGGTCAGCGGGTTTGGTCGCCGGGTGGCAAGCGACCTCGTTCGACACCCGGGGTCATGCGGTTGGCGTACAAGTACACGATCAGCGATGAATCACGGCGTTTCCGTCGTGTGCACCGCTCGGCCAATGTAGATCTTGCTGGACTGCGAAAACCTTACGATGACTCAGGCCTGTCCGGGCGGCCACTGGCGAAACACCACGCAGACGTGGCTCGGATCGAGCACCGAGAACTCCAGCGCGCCCCACGGCCGTCGCGTCACGCGCGGCAGGTTCGGATGCAGCAGGTCCGGGCGGCGGGCCGCGATGTCGCGATGGATCGCCTCGATGTCATCCGTCTCGATCGCGATCTCCGGCCGATCCTTCACGGCATACTCCGGGCTTTCAACCACGTATGCCTTCGCGCCGTCCTTGCCGACCACCGCCAGCGTGTCGTCCTGATACAGCACCTCGAAACCGAGCCCGTCGACAAACAGGTCCAGCCCCTGCGCCATGCGATCGTAGAAGATCTTCGGAATCAGTCGAAGCATCATGGGTTTTCTCCTTGAACGGGTGCCTTCTTTGCCCGGGTTGCAAGTTGCCCCTTGCGCAGCAGGCGCTCAAAACGCATGACGTGCAGGATGAAGACCCTGTCGCCATCATGGCGGTAGAAGACGCGACAGGGTGTCTCGACTATTTGACGATAACGGGATCGCTTGAGCTCTTGCGGCCGACTGCCGCTTTCCGGGTGATCAACCAGTTGCTCGACGTGTCGGAAAATGCGCTTGACCAGCTCGGAGGCTGCCGCAGGGTTGTCCAGTGCGATGTAGTCGGCAATGGCATCCAGATCGCTCAGAGCCGGTTCCGACCAGACTATTTCAGCCATCGGGCGAGGTGCTTTCTGGCCTGGGCATCGCTCGCCACCCGACCCTCGGCGACCGCCTGTTCGCCGCGGGCAATGCCTTCAAGCATAGCCATGCGCTCCTGCATCAGCTGATAGCTTTCAACATCCACCAGATACGCGCTTGGCAGCCCGTGCTGGGTGATGAGGATAGGTTTCTTGTCCCGCCCGAGATCGTTGAGCAGTTCAGTAGCCTGACGCTTGAGGGTGGTGACAAGTTCGGTGCGCATAAAGTGACACTACAGTATCACTTTGGGATCCACAAGCGACCGGGGAATGATCCACTGTCATGAGTCAGGTCACGTCGAAGATAAACGAACCAACTGGTTTGGACGTCCAAACGACATGGTGGCAGGTTCCCGAGCACCGGACATTCCGAAACCAATCAGATCAGAAGAATAGACTCAACAAGACCGTCAGGATTTGTTGGATTTTCACAACGAGTAGCTGACCTTTGTGTCAGCAATGACAATCTTGCCATTGGTTTGCAAATGTTTGATGAGCGCCTCGAGCTGTGATTCAGTGATAGAGCTCTTTGCATTCTTGATGGTTGCGCGGATAGTACTCTTGAGCGTCTGAACTTTTCTTGGCCGTGAAGGGCCGCGCTTTTTAAGGTCAGCGACAACGACTACATAGTTATCGATCTTAGGCGGTGATGGTGCGACCTTTGCAGGCGCTGGAGGTGACAATTTTTCTGGTCCTGCGCCATTTGGGCAGGAGAAATTGCCTTTCTGATTTAGGACAACGCGAATTTTCTCTTTGAGCGACATGCTGCCAAAGAGCGCATTGACGGCTTTGCAGCATGCAACGCAGTTGTCATCACTGTTGCTTCCGGCGCGTGAGGAAGGAACCAAGTGCTCGACACTCGCTTCTGTCTTTGGAAGAGGCATGTTGCAGAAGAAGCAAAGACCACCTTGGGCAAACATAAGTCTATCAAGCGGTTTGGTGGTCATCAGATCATCTAACGTTTAGTAGACCCTGGGGCGTACACACTGATGGTCGACGGGATGTGCCGTGGCCGTCAAGCACGGAAATCGCAGCTGGCTCAAGGCGTTTGTCGGGGGTGATGCCATCACCGGCCAAGCTTGCCGAGTATGCGTTTTGCGCAAATCGGAGCGCCAAGTCGTATGGCCGTGAAACGCATGAATAAATCGCGTGGTGGTTATTAGATCGTCAGTTCGTACCGCCAAGCATCCGCCCCATCCTCGTAGTACCCGGCGTAGCGACCAATCCGTCGAAATCCGCTTCGCTCATACAGAGTAATGGCCGCGTCGTTGTCGATGCGCACTTCCAGTCGCATTGCCGAGCAGCCGCGTCGGCGCGCGGCGTCGAGGGCGGCGTCGAGCAGGGCGCGGCCGATGCCTTGGCCGCGGGCCTGCGGATCGGTGGCGAGCGAATACAGGCGAGCGAGGTGGCTGCCGCGGCGGAAGAACAGCAGGGCGCTGCCGCGCAGCTGGTGCTGCTGGCTGGCGATCAGAATCAGCGCGCTGTCGCTGTCGAGGTGGCGGCGGTATTGCGCGCGACTCATGCGGTCGCCGGCGAAGCTGCATTGTTCCAGTGCCAGCAGTGCATCGAGATCGCCGGCTTCGGCGCGGCGCACATGGGGGCCGTGGTTGATCACGATTGCAACAGGCTTGATGAATTCGGAGGCGACGCGCATGGCCATCCTGGAGACGGTGATCGGCAGGCGCGGACTCTAGCAGCCGGCGGGGTCGATTGCGCGTGACGGATGGCCTTGACGACGCTGTCGCTGCCGGCATTTAGTCGGGCTTCAGCGCCTGCTCTTGTACGCTGCGGAGGCTGTGCCAAACTCCGCGCTTCGCGTTCCCCTGCGGCTGGCGCAGGATCTTTCCGCCGCTGTCGCCTCACCTGAGTGGTGCCATGACCCGACTGGTCATCGTTGTCGAAAAAGCCTCCGACTGGAGCTCGTACTATCCCTCGGTCGACGTGATGAGCGCGATGGACTACCTGCGCCAGCCGGTGGCCGTGGATGACGAACGCACCCATGTGCTGAACCTGTGCCGCAGCTACAAGTACCTGGGCACCGGTTACTACGTTTCGTTGCTGGCCGAGGCGCGCGGGCATCGCGTGATGCCGTCGGTGCGCACAGTGAACGACCTGCGCCGGCGCTCGCTGTACGGCCTGGACATCGAGGACCTCAACACCAAGCTGACCAAGTTCCTGCCCGCCGGTGGCCGCGACACCACCGACTTCGGCATCCTGGTCTACTTCGGCGTCACCGCATATCCGGCACTGCAGGATCTGGCGCGGCAGGTGTTCGAAATGTTCCCCTGCCCGTTGCTGCGGATCGAGTTCGAGCGTGACCGCGTGTGGCAGGTGGCCGCGGTCAAGCCGGTCGGCCTGCACACGCTGGACGACGCACAGGAAGATGCCTTCGCCGAGGAGCTCGACCGCTTCTCCAAGAAGCTGTGGCGCAAGCCGCGCGCGCGCAAGCTGTACCGCTACGACATCGCGATGCTGGTGGATCCGAAAGAGGTGATGCCGCCATCCAACAAGAAGGCACTGAAGTCGTTCATCGCCGCGGGCAAGGAGCTCGGCATCGAGGTCGACCCGATCGGCAAGAACGATTACCAGCGACTGGCCGAATACGATGGCCTGTTCATCCGCGAGACCACCGCCAGCGACAACCACACCTACCGCTTCGCCCATCGCGCGGAGAAGGAAGGCATGGTGGTGATGGATGACCCCACCTCGATCCTGCGCTGCACCAACAAGATCTTCCTCAACGACGTGATGACCTCGCGCAAGCTGGCGGTGCCGCGTACCGAGATCCTCTATCGTGACGATGCGAAGGGCATGAAGGAGGTGGTCGGCAAGCTCGGTTTTCCGCTGGTGCTGAAGATTCCCGACGGCTCGTTCTCGCGCGGCGTGGTGAAAGTGGAAGACGAGGCGGCATTGACTGCGGCGGCCAGCGGCCTGTTCCAGCACAGCGCGTTGCTGCTGGCGCAGGAATTCGTGCCGACCGATTTCGACTGGCGCGTGGGCGTGCTGAACAACGAGCCTCTGTATGCCTGCAAATACTACATGTCGCGCGGCCACTGGCAGATCTACAACCACGGTGCCAAGGGCACGGCCAAGTCGGGTGGCTTCGAGACGATTGCGGTGGCCGATGCGCCGGCCGAGGTGATCAAGCTGGCGTTGAAGGCGACCCAGCCGATCGGCGACGGTTTGTATGGCGTGGACCTCAAGCAGGTCGGCAGCAAGCCGGTGGTGATTGAGGTCAACGACAACCCGTCGATCGACGCCGGCGTGGAAGATGCGCATCTCGGCGACGAGCTCTATCTGCGCATCATGGGCGAGTTCCTGCGCCGGATGGAGCGCAAGCGTCTGGGTGTGGTCGAGCGCTGAGTTTCAGTGCCAGACCACACCGTGGATCGACTGCACTTTGCGACTGCGCCGATGCACCAGCAGATGGCGTGGCAAACCAGGTTCCAGCACCAGCAATACCGCCAGCGGCGCACCGAGCAACCAGAACGTCGGCGTCCAGCCGAGCAAGTCGGTATGCGCCGGGACGATGGTGGTGATCAGCGCGAAAGTGCCGGTGAGCAGCCACAGCACGGCGGCGGCGAACAGGCGTTGGTGATGTGGGGGCGGCAGCAACTGGGTACGCATGGACAGAACCTCGTTGTCGAATGACGCAAGCAGCTTGCCCGGGCGTGATCTCACAGGTTGCGACGAATCGCGGGTTTTGCGGATTCTGTCGAGCGTGCCCCATCCGCATTACGCGCAGCTCCTGCGGCACGCCCTTCGGGCCGGCTTCGCCGCTCACTCCGGCGTCCTGCCTCCGCGTAGTTGGCACTTCCCCGCAGGCGGAGGAAGCGAAGCAGGACCAATGGCACCGGTTTTGTAGGGCGGGCAGTGCCCGCCAGCTTTCGATCCAGCGTCGAGGAAAGAGCGGCGGGCAGTGCTCGCCCTACACACGGAGCCGAACGGTCATACGCCCGGCGCCGTGGCATCAGACGCCAGTTAGAATGCGCGTGCACCCACAAAGGAACGCATGCATGCCCGTTGCCCAATTCGCCGTGTTTGGCCATCCAATCAGTCACAGCCTGTCGCCGCAGATTCATAAGGCGTTCGCGCAGCAGTTCGGCATCATGCTGGAATACCGCGCCATCGACGCAGCGCCGGAGGCCTTCGAGATGGTGGCGCGCGAATTTTTTGCGGCCGGTGGTCGCGGTGCCAACGTCACCTTGCCGCACAAGGCGGCGGCGTTTGCGCTGGCCGACGAACGCAGCGTGTCGGCGACGCGAGCGGGCACCGCCAATGTGCTGACGCCGCTCACGAACGGACGACTGGCTGCGCACAACACCGACGGCGATGGCATGGTGCGCGACCTGACCGAGCGTCACGATGTCGACCTGCGCGGTCACGACGCGCTGCTGCTCGGTGCCGGTGGTGCGGCGCGTGGCGTGGCCTGGCACCTGCTCGATGCCGGCGTGGATGCGCTGACCATCGTCAATCGCTCGCCGGAGGCCGCCGACGCACTGGCCGATGCGATCGGTGAGCCGGGCCGCGTGCATACGCGCTACTGGGAAGACCTGGACAACATCGGCAGCTATGACCTGATCGTCAATGCCACCTCGGCCGGCGTGCTGGGCGTATCGCTGCAACTGCCGTTTTCGCTGCTCGCCAGTCGTGCGCTGTGCTACGACCTCTCGTATGGTCATGCGGCAAGCAGTTTCCTGGCATGGGCGAAGACCGCCGGCGCACGCTACGCCTTCGACGGCCTCGGCATGCTGGTCGAAACCGCCGCCGACGCATTCGAGCTGTGGCATGGCGAGCGCCCGGACACCAATCCGGTCTACCAGTTGCTGCGCAAGCAAACCGCGTGAGCCATCCGAGTTGCCGAGTCGGTTGCGGTGCCTGCTGCATCGCGCCGTCGATCTCTTCGCCGATTCCCGGGATGCCGCAAGGCAAGCCTGCGGGCGTGAGATGTGTGCAACTGACTGATGACAATCGCTGCGCGATCTTCGGTCAGCCGGAACGTCCGGCGGTATGCAGCAACCTGCGTGCGGAACCGGCGATGTGCGGCTCCGATCGGACGCATGCACTGCGCTGGCTGACGCAACTGGAGCTGGCGACGTCGGTTGGTTGATTCCCGGGCGTGAACTGGAAGATGCCAGATCACGGCATTCGCTCGGTCGTCATGCCTTTGCGAACCGTCCACACGAGGACGTCCAAATTCGCTAGCCTTGTGGCAACTGGGAATCAGGCACATGCATGCGTAATCCATTGCGATCAATCGGCGTTTCCGGATTGCCCGTGCAATTGCTCACCTGCGCCCTGCTCGGCATCGCGAGCAGTCTTCACGCCGCCGAACGCCCGAAAACCTGTCTCGTACTGGGTGGCGGTGGCGCCCGCGGAGCGGCGCATATCGGCGTGCTGAAAGTGCTTGAGCGAGAGCACGTGCCGATCGATTGCGTGGTGGGCACCTCGATGGGCGCGATCGTCGGTGGACTGTACGCGGCGGGTTACCGCGCCGACGACATCGAAAAAATCCTGCGCGGCATCGACTGGAAAGAGGCCATGTCCGATGATCCCTCGCGCAGCGATCGCTCGATGCGTGCCAAGGACGATGACCTGCGCTTTCTCGGTGGCGTGCAGTTCGGCATCAAGAAAACCGGCATCGCGTTTCCGCAGGGGCTGATCGAGGGTCAGAACCTGGACCTGTTGCTGCGGCGACTGTTCCTGCCGGTGTGGCGGATCGACGATTTCGACCAGCTGCCGATTCCGTTTCGTGCGGTGGCTGCGGATATCGTTTCCGGCGACAAGGTGGTGTTTTCGCATGGCGATCTTGCGGCGGCCGTGCGCGCAAGCATGTCGATTCCCGGCGCGTTCGCGCCGATGCGGGTGGACAACCGCCTGCTGGTCGATGGCGGCATGGTGGACAACGTGCCGATCGACGAAGCAAGGCGGATGGGAGCGCAGCGCCTGATCGTGGTCGACGTGGGCTCGGGCATGGAGCCGGCGAAGAATCTCGATTCGCCGATGGCGATCGCGCGGCAGATGCTGGTGGCGGTGCTCAAGCGCGAATCGGATGCCCAGTTGGCGACGCTGGACTCTGATGATGTATTGATCACCCCGCAGCTGGACACGATTGCCTCGCAGGACTTTGCACGCACCGTCGAGGCGATGGACGACGGCGAGAAAGCCGCGTTGGCACTTCACCAGCGGCTGGATCGGTTCGGCGTCCCGCCGGCCGACTATGCCCAATGGCAACAGCAGCGTCCGCCATCGCAAGCCGGCAAGCCGACCATCGCCTTCGTCGACGTTCCATCGGACGGCAGCCGCACCGCCGAGTACGTGGCCCATCGCATGAGCGGCAATATCGGCAAGCTGCTGGACGCGCAGCAGGTCGAGCAGGACGTGACCGCGGCTTATGGCGATGGCCGTTACCAGACGATCGGATGGCAGGTGGAGCAGCGCGATGACCAGACCGGCCTGCGGGTGATTCCGCAGGACAAGAGCTGGGGGCCCAATTTTCTGCGCAGCTCGTTGCGCCTGTCCGATGACTTCGCCGGCAACAGCAGCTATCAGCTGCTGACCGAGTTGAGCATGACCGGCCTCAACAGTCGCGGTGGCGAGGCGCGTGCGCGGCTGGGCCTGGGTCGGCTCAGCAATGCGCATGTGGAGTTCTTCCAGCCCTGGGGTACCAAAGGCCAGTATTCGGTAGCGCCCTATATCGACTACCGCGCCTATGACATCCCGGTCGCGGCCAGCGACAGGACCAATTTCGCGCAGTTCCGACGCAGCGACAGCGTCGGCGGCCTGCGGCTGGCATGGACGCCGAGCAATAACTGGAGCATCGCCACCTCGCTGGAACGCGGCAACGAAAAAGTTCGCCTGAAGGTCGGCGACCCGTTTCTCAAGCAGGCGAATGTGTCCACCGACATCGGCAGCCTCGGGCTCGAAGTGGTGCATGACAACCTCGACAGCTCCGGATTCCCCACCCGCGGCAACCGCCTCTTTGCATCGCAGCGCAATTACCTCACCGCACTCGGGTCGGGCGAGAATGCCAACGCAAGCCAGATCAGCTACGACCAGGCGATCTCGTTCGGAGCAAACAGTTTCCTGTTCGGTGCCAAATATTCGGCCTCCAGCGGCAGCGACAATATCTTCGCCACGTACAGTCCTCTTGGTGGCCTGACCAATCTTTCCGGCTACACCGAAAACGAGATCCTTGCCGACAAGGTGCTGTTTGGCCGCATCGTCTACTACCGACGCCTGACCGGAAACAGTTCGCTGGTGTCGACACCGTTGTACGTGGGCGGAAGCATTGAGGCAGGATCCTGGGGCTCGCGCGACATCAATGTCCTGCATCAGTCGCTGGTGCCGGCCGGCAGCATATTCGTGGGCGTGGATACGCCACTCGGCCCGATCTTTCTCGGCTACGGCCACGCCAGGGGCGATATCAACGCGTATTACCTGACGTTCGGACCACTGCTGCGCACGGAGACCGGTTATTAGCAGCTAGGCGCTGACCGCTTGTCGCCATATCCCTGCAACACAAGCCGGTTACCGTGGCGATCTTCGCCGGGGGCGCCGGCTGCGGCTGCCTCTGCGTGCGGTCTTCAGCAGGCAGCAAACCCATGTTCCGTTTCTTCTCCCTTGGCACGCGCACCAACGCGTTGCTCATCACGATCGTACTGGTACTGGTCGGGATGGCCGGCGGCATTCTCTGGTACACCGAATCCGTCGCGACGGCATCGATGGTCGATGCCGGCACGCGTTCCAGCGAGGTGACGGATGCTTCATCCAGCGGCGACGACCAGGACGGAACGCAGATTCTTTTGGGTCTGGCGCGCGACGCAATTCACGACGGTCGTCTGGTGGCTCCGGCGGGCAGCAATGCCTACGAGTTCTACCTCAGCGTGCTGCAGCTCGACCCGGAAAATCGCACAGCGAAGGACGCATTGCGTGAATCGTTCGCGCTGGCGGCGGACAAGATCGAAGGCACGATCAATCAGCAACAGCTCGAAGAAGCGCGCCGCGAGATCGATCTACTGCGCGAATTTGATCGCAACAACTTCACCCTCGCCCTGCTCGGCGGCAAGCTCTCGGCCGCGCGTGCCATCGTGATTCGGCAGCATGAGGCCGAGGCGGCGCGGATCCGTGAAACGAATCTCGCTCGCCAGTCCGCGAGCATGGGATCCGCGGCTTCAACGCAACAGCGGGCCGGCGCGCTTGAGTAATAGTTCGACCAGTTCGGGCTGCATATAGTCGTAGTGGTCGGGTATATCCAGACAGACCACGCGCTTGCCTTTCAGCCAGAGGCTAAAGCGAGATTGCAGGCGTGTGCGTTGCGCGCTTTCCATCACGATGATCAGCTCGGCCCACGCGAGTTGGTCGCCGCTCAGAGGTGTCTCGGCATCGTCGGCGAGTCCGGCCGAATCCACCTCGAGGCCGGGCCATGGGCTGAATACCTGTTCGGCGGTGGGACTGCGCAGTCGGTTACGGCTGCACAGAAACAGCACGCGACGTGGCGTCATTCAGTCCCGGCCAGGTAGCTGTCCTTCAGCCGCACATAATGATCGGCTGAATAATGCAGCTGCTCAATCTGCGCATCGCTGAGCAGCCGCACGAAGCGCGCGGGATTGCCCAGCCACAGTTCGCGTTCACCGATCATCTTGCCCGGCGACACCAGACTGCCGGCGCCGACGAAGCCGTACTTATGCACGACGGCGCCGTCCATCACGGTGGCGTGCATGCCGATCATGCAGTAGTCGCCGATCGTGCAGGCATGCACCACGGCGGCATGGCCGATGGTGACTCCTTCCCCGATCAGGCAGGGGAAGCCGGGACCGTACGGACCCTGATGCGCAACGTGGACCACGCTGCCATCCTGGATGCTGGTGCGGGCGCCCACGCGGATGTGGTTCACATCGCCGCGCAACACCGTGCCCGGCCAGATCGAGACGTCATCGCCGAGCACGACATCGCCGATCACGCTGGCGGCAGGGTCGACGTAGACGCGCTGGCCGAGGGTGGGGCTGATGCCCTTGAAGCTGCGTAGGGAATTCATCTGCCGATTCTACTCAAGGCAGCCGTGAGAGGAGAGGGTGATCGTTGAGAGAGAAGCTGTTCGCTTTTCTCTCACCTGCTCCTTTTTAGTCGGCATGAGAGCGTCGGCAGAGCCGAGCTCATGACAAGGTGTGCGACGGACGTGGTGCAGCTCGACGTTGCGCAGCCTTGTAACGCACACTTGTCAGGATCACTTTGAGGACTAACGATGTCACGTGTTCCCGGGCTCGACACCTTGCGAGCCATCGCCATTGTCTGGGTCATGCTGTTCCACAGTTACCTGATAGGCGGACTCGGTGAAGGATTCGGCCTGCTTGAACACTCAGGCTGGATGGGTGTGGATTTGTTCTTTGCGCTCAGTGGGTACCTGATTGGAAGTCAGGTGTTGCAGACGCTGAAAGTTAACGGCCAGCTGGACTTCGTGGCCTTCTACGGCCGCCGTGCGATGCGTATCCTTCCCGCCTTTTTCGTGGTTCTGGCGCTTTACGCTTTATGGCCCGCATGGCGCGAAACGCCGCACATGCAGCCGCTCTGGCAGTTCTTCACTTTCACGTTCAATCTGCTGTTCGACAACAGCGACAACTCCGCCTTCTCGCATGTCTGGTCGCTCTGTGTCGAGGAGCATTTCTATCTGCTTTTCCCGCTGCTTGCGTTGTTGCTGGCGCGTCGGCTGGTAGCGTGGAAGTTCATCATCGGCTGCGTCGCGGTGGTGATTGCCGGCATGGCTTTGCGTGCAGGTCTGTGGCTGCATTTCATGGCTCCGGCGCTTGACGTCGGCGCTCCCTCCGGCCTGATCTACCTGAGGTATCTCTATTACCCCACTTACGCGCGACTGGATGGGCTGGTCGCTGGTGTCGCGCTGGCGGCATGTGCCGTGCATCGCCCGGCATGGATGGAGATGTTGCGCAGTCAGACGTTTTTCATGCTCGGTCTGTCAGTCATGGCTCTGATCGCTGCGCTGCTGCTCTTTGACGGTGCCCGCATGCAATTCTGGCCCTGCGTCTTGGGCTATCCGCTGGTGGCTTTGGCGATGGCCGGCTTCGTTGCTGTCGCTTCGGGCAATAACTGGTTGGCGCAACTGAACGTACCAGGTGTGCGCTGGCTGGCCGGCATTTCTTACAGCCTTTATCTCTGTCACAAAGGCATGTTCAGCTTGCTCGATTCGGCACTCGGCGATCATTTGGCCGGCTACGGTCTGGTGCGCTTCGCGCTCTTTGCCGCCACTACCCTGGCCGGCGGTGCCCTGCTTCACTATGTCGTGGAGCGCCCGTTTCTGAGCTGGCGTGCTGGCAGAGCGGAATTGTCCATGCGCGCGCCCCGGAAGCAGGAGACTGCCGCGGACAATGCCTCCTGATTGTCCGGTGATAGCGAAATCACGCAGTTCTGCTTGATTTCGGCCGATCCGGTCGTCACGCTGATGGGTCAAAGGAGAGCCCATGAATCAGCACGACAACCCCCTGTTGGCCGACGACACGCTGCCGGCGTTTTCGACCATCCGTCCCGAACACATCGAGCCGGCCATCGATACGCTGCTGGCTGATTATCGCGTCGGGATCGCGGCGCTGACTGCGACCGACGCGCCGCGCGATTTCGCCAGCGTGATGCTGAGTCAGGAGCGGCTGGAACAGCGTCTGGCGCGCGCATGGGCGCCAGTCGGTCACCTGCATTCGGTGGCTGATAACGAAACGCTGCGTGCGGTTTACGGCCCGGCCGAGGAAAAGCTCACCGAACACGCCATCGAGTTGGGCCAGAACCGCGACCTGTATGCCGCAGTGCAGGCGCTGGCCGACGCGCAGGATTTCGCCTCGCTGCCGCGTGCCGAGCGCGCACTGGTGGAACATGCGTTGCGTGACTTCCGGCTTTCCGGCGTAGCGCTGGAAGAGCCGGGGCGTTCGCGCTTTCGCGAGATCGGCGTGGCGTTGAGCAAGCTGTCCACCGAATTTTCCAACGCCGTGCTCGACGCCAGCGAAGCCTGGCATGAGCACATCACCGACGAACGTGATCTCGCAGGTATCCCCGAATCCGGTCTGGCTGTGCTGCGCCAATATGCCAAGGAGCAGGATCTGGATGGCTATCTGGTCACCCTGAAACAGCCCAGCGTCCAGGCCGTGCTGACTTATGCAGACAATCGCGAGTTGCGCGAAAAGGTCTATTGGGCTTACCAGACGCGTGCCTCGGATCAGGGACCGGACGCCGGCAAGTTCGACAATAGCGAACGCATCGAACAGATCATGGCGCTGCGGCACGAAGCGGCGCAGTTGCTCGGTTTTGCCAATGCCGCGGAGGAGTCGCTGGCAACCAAGATGGCCGGCTCGCCAGCTGAAGTGCTGGATTTCCTGCACGACCTGGCCAATCGCGCCAAACCGGTGGCGCAGCAGGAACTGGCCGCGCTGCGTGAATTTGCCCGTGAGACCTTGCAGCTGGACAACCTCGAGTCCTGGGATACCGGCTACGTCGCAGAGAAGCTGCGCGTGCAGCGCTACGCACTCGACGAAGAGCAACTCAAGCCGTATTTCCCCTTGCCCGCGGTGATTGCCGGCTTGTTCGAGCTGACGCAAAAGCTTTACGGCATCCGCTTGCAGCAACGTGAAGATGTCGATGTCTGGCATCCGGACGTGCGCTATTACGATGTGCACGATGCCTACGGTCGGGTGTTCGCCGGTGCCTATATCGACTTGTACGCGCGCAACGGCAAGCGCGGCGGCGCGTGGATGGATGTTTGCCGCGCCCGCTTCGACGATGGCGAGCAGTTGCAGTTGCCGGTGGCATTTCTCACCTGCAACTTCGCTCCGCCGACCGAGGGCAAGCCGGCCCTGCTCACGCATGACGATGTGCTGACCTTGTTCCATGAATTTGGTCATGGCCTGCACCACCTGTTGACCGACGTGGCGTTGCCTTCGATCGGCGGCATCGACGGGGTCGAGTGGGATGCGGTGGAACTGCCCAGCCAGTTCATGGAGAACTTCGGCTGGAATCGAGAGGCGCTGGATCTGTTCGCGCGCCATTACGAGACTGGCGAGCGTCTGCCAGATGAACTGTTCGAACGGATGCTGGCCGCGCGCCACTTCCACGCCGGATTGTTTCTGGTGCGCCAGCTGGAATTTGCGCTGTTCGATTTCCGGCTGCATCTGGAATACGACCCGGCAGAGGGTGCGCGTACGCTGGCGACGCTGGAGGCGGTGCGCAAACAGGTCGCCGTGTTGCATCCGCCGGCGTGGCAACGATTTCCGCACGGCTTCAGCCATGTCTTTGCGGGCGGTTACGCGGCTGGCTATTACAGCTATCTGTGGGCCGAGTTGCTTTCGGCCGACGCCTTCGGCGCGTTTGAGGAGCAGGCTGGCACGAGTGGCAGTGTGATCGACTCCGCCACAGCCGCGCTGCTGCGGCAGGAGTTTCTCGCTGTCGGTGCCAGTCGGCCGGCACTGGACAGCTTCATCGCTTTCCGCGGGCGCAAGCCGGAACCGGAAGCGTTGCTACGCAGCTATGGTCTGGCCTGATTCTTATTGATTCAGCCAGTACCGTTGCCATCACCCTTCGACTTCGCTGCGCTACGCTCAGAGCCTGCCCCAGCTGAACGGGGTTCTCACTAGCTACGGACCGAATCGACAGGCTCCTAAACAAACGCCGCGGCATGGCCGCGGCGTTTGTTTGATTTGCCCAAACATCAGGCAAGAAAAAACCCGCCGAAGCGGGTTTCTTCAAGATCGCTCAATTCCCGAAGGAATCAGGCAACCTGGACTTCCTCAGCCTGCAGGCCTTTCTGGCCCTTGGTGACGATGAACGTGACGCGCTGACCTTCCTGCAGGGACTTGAAGCCCGTGCCCTGGATCGCGCGGAAATGCACGAACAGGTCATCACCGCTTTCCGGCGTGATGAAGCCA